>Ga0210399_10003111_pt1 | contig 12906 bp, 11 predicted proteins | sample IncBWC14MmetaG_FD_150865 | JGI IMG/M metagenome (GOLD analysis project Ga0210399, IMG submission 150865) | Forest soil microbial communities from Barre Woods Harvard Forest LTER site, Petersham, Massachusetts, United States - Inc-BW-C-14-M | ecosystem: Environmental > Terrestrial > Soil >... | reverse complement strand
TAGCAGCCGATTTTTTCTCCGCAGGCGAAGGGGAGCAGAAATTTTTTCTTTTGCTCTTCGGTGCCGAAGCGATGGATGGGGTCGCAGTACAGCGAGTTTTGCACGGAGAGGATCACGCCAGTGGAAGCGCAGCAACGGGAAATTTCCTCGATGACGATGCTATAGGCGATGTGGTCGAAGCCGGCGCCGCCTTCTGCTTCGGGGAACGCTATCCCCGTGAGGCCGAGTTCGGCGGCCTTCTTGAACGTGTCGCGGGGGAACCGGCCGGTTTCATCGATCTCTTCGGCGAGCGGCTTCACTTCGGACTCGGCGAACTCGCGGACAGTTTTCTGCAGGAGCCTTTGTTCTTCGGTGAGTTCGAGGTTCATAGCCGTGAGCAGGTATCCCTCATTCTAGCTTGATAGCGGCGCTTGCGTTGAGACCCTTTGCCTATTCGCCGCATAGGTCGAGGACGCCGCCGCCCCGCAGGACGCTACGATTCTTGATGCAGGTCCCGGCCCTATGCGGAAAGTGCGCTACGCAGACGTTGGTACGTCGTTTTCAGGTCTTCGGGGTGGACGCGCGTTTCGCCGGTAACGGTCATGAAATTGGAATCGCCAAACCAACGGGGCAGGATGTGCAGATGGAGGTGCCCGGCCACGCCGGCGCCTGCCGCGCGGCCAAGATTCATGCCCAGGTTCATGCCGTCCGGTTTGTAAGTGCTGCCGTAGACGCTTTCCATGCGCTGCGCGAGGCGCATCATTTCGCCCAGAGCGTCCGGGTCGCACGCGCTAAGTTCCGCAACATGAGCGTACGGAACGACCATCACATGGCCGGAGGTGTAGGGATAGCGATTGAGGATGATGAAACTCTTCGGGCCTCGATACACAATCAGCGTTTCGGAGTCGTCCGTACGGGCGGTGGCGTCGCAAAAAATGCAGTCGGGTTGCACGCCGCTTGCTGCTTCCTTCATGTATTGGTAGCGCCAGGGAGTCCAGAGGTAGTCCATCAGCTCGTTTTGCCTCGTATGTATAAGCCGTCAGCGGCGTGATGGCGCTGACGTCTCGCCGGCGTACTTTTTTGGAGTGCGGCGGTCTTGCCGCCGCTTTTCCCGCGTAAGCATCGCCGCCAAAGTGCTAATGTCCGCGTTTAGCTGGAAGAAGGAGCGGAGACCGAGGCGCCTTCGCCGTCAGACGTGTTTACGAAATCTTTCAGCTCTTTGCTGGGCTTGAAGAAGGGAATCTTCTTTGCCGGCACTTCTACTTTTTCACCGGTCTTGGGGTTGCGCCCCACTCTGCCGCGGCGCTCGCGAGTGCGGAAGCTGCCGAAGCCGCGAATCTCGATCTTTTCGCCCTTTTGCAGCGCGCCGATGATGCTGTCGAAAACCGTTTCCACGATCGTCTCCGATTCCTTGCGCGCGAGTTCGGTTACGCGCAGGACCTCTTCGATGAGGTCAGCCTTGGTCAGTGTGGGTTGCTTGGTCATCGTCCCGTCGCCTCGTCGCCTCGCTTGAGGATGGATCGTCGCACTGCCGCTTCGTGGTCAGCTTGGCCCATGATGCCAAACGGCTTAGAGGAGCAGCGTCACCTGATGTGCCCCTCTTCCTATCACTAAAACGACCCGCACGTAAATGAAATTATGCCGCTCGCCCCTGGCCGACTTTGCTGCTATGGAACCCTTAGCGCGCCGAAAGCTTGGACTGGATGGCGTCGCCAATGGTCGCCGTCGATGAGGACTTCGTCGTCGATTTGTACTGTTCGATCTCTCGGCGCTCCACCTGCTTGACGGCGGCGCGATAGCTCAAGCCGATGCGGCGCGTTTCCGGGCTGATCTTGATGATTTTGAAGTCGTATTCCTTACCCGGCTCGAGAGGTCCGGCGCTCTTCAACGGTCCGCTGGAGGTGCGGTGCATGGATGCACCTTCGTCGCGGCGTTTCCGCTCTTCGATTTCCGTGTTGTGGCAAAGCGCTTCGATGTTCTCGCCAAGTTCCACGAAAGCGCCGAAGGTGGCGATTCGCGAAACTTTGCCCTTCACGAGTTGTCCGACTTTGTGGGTCTTGAACCAATCGCCCCAAATGTCGTTGACCTGCTTGATGCCCAGGGAAACGCGGCGATTTTCCGGATCGATCTTCAGCACTTTGGCGGTGATCGGCTCGCCCTTGCGGAAGACTTCGTGAGGATTCTTCACACGCCCGGTCCAACTGACGTCGCCGACATGGACCAAGCCATCAAAGCCGTCCTCGATTTCGATGAACGCGCCAAACTCCGCGATATTGCGCACCTTTCCGGTAACCACCGTGCCCACCGGATATTTCTCCGCAATCTGCAGCCACGGATCAGGCAGGGCCTGCTTCATGCCCAGCGAGACGCGGCGGTCGCTGGGCTTGATGTCCAGGACCAGGACATCGACCTCTTCGCCGACCTTTGCGATCTTGGAAGGGTGCGTGACCTTTTTGTTCCAGCTCATCTCCGAGACGTGCACCAGGCCTTCGATGCCTTGCTCGAGCTCCACGAAGACGCCGTAATCCACCACGCCGACAATTTTGCCTCTGACCTTGCCGCCCGCCGGATATTTTTCGGCGGCGTTCACCCATGGATCGGGCTGCAGTTGCTTCAGTCCGAGCGAGACGCGCTGCTTTTCCTTGTCGAACTTCAGGATGATGACGTCCAGCTCCTGCTCCGGCTTTACGATGTCGGAGGGATGCTTGACGCGGCCCCAGCTCAGGTCGGTCAGATGCAGCAAACCGTCGATTCCGCCGAGGTCGACAAAAGCGCCGTACTCCGTCACGTTTTTCACGTGCCCGTGCACCACCTGACCTTCCGTCAGCGTTTCCATCAGCGCGGCGCGCTTGGCGTGCAGCTCTTCTTCCAGCAGCGCGCGCCGGCTGACCACCACGTTACCGCGGCGGCGATTGAGCTTGGTGATGCGAACCTGAATTTCCTGGCCGAGCAGATCGTCGAGGTTTTGCGTGGGGCGCAGATCGAATTGCGAGCCGGGAAGAAACGCGCGCACTCCGACGTCGACCACCAGGCCGCCCTTGATGCGGTCGACTACTTTGCCGGTGACCGTGTCCTTGGCCTTGAAAGCAGCGTCAATACGCTCCCAGGTGCGGCGTCGCAGCACCTTTTGATACGAGACGATGAGGTAGCCTTCTTTGTGTTCGCCGGTGCGCTGCACTTCTATGGTGGCATTGGGTTCCGGCCGCGGAATCTCCGTCTCGGAAAACTCCACCGCGGGAATCAGGCCTTCCGTTTTTAGCCCGAGGTCAACGACTACTCCTTGTTCGGTGTAGGCCACCACCTTTACTTCAATAATTTCGTTTTGCGATGCCGTTTCCTGCGGCTCGCTGTACTGCTCCATCAACTTGCTCATCTCTTCGGAGCCGGCGGCCTCCTCGGCGGCCGCGGCAGCTTCGGCGTCGACCGGAGCAGCGCCCTCTTTGCCGTGGGATTCCTGCGCGACGGCTTGCGGCGCCGGCGCAGGGGCATTCTCTGGGCGCGCATCGCTATCCGCCGGTGCGACGGGAGCAGCCGTAGCTTCGTCCTCAGCCGCGTTCACTTCGGCTGCGACTTCGCCAGCCCCAGCGCTTGCAGCACTTCCGTCGTTCTTTGCGTTTTCTGATTCGGAATCTTGTGCAGGAGCGGCGGCCGCCGCGGTTGACGGGTTGTCATGGTCAGGAAACATGGTTGATGGCCTCCGGGAAAATAACTTCCTTAAGTCGATAAAATTCCTTGCGATGTCCCAGTAGGGGTTTGTGCAAGGAGGTTAACCGCCAAGCGGTCACCGAGGACAAAGATGCTGCGGGCGTTCAAAACGCTGCAGCCTCAAAATGATACGCGCCGCCTTCGCTGTATGTCAATGAACCCCGGAAGCGAAAATATGCGCAGTGAGTGGATGCAAGGATTCGTTTCTTATGCGCGAGCACGGCCAGCTTGCTGTTTCGAAAAGCGGCGGAAATCCGGTGCATCAATCTGCAGAGTCTTACAGATTTCAAACAAACGTGATCGTGTTCTTTCGCCTATTCGATCGGTCAGGGAGTCTTTGTGAACGACGACCGGTCGCCCCGCCGAGTCCCTCACTGGCTCTTTCTTATCGTCAGCCTTATCGAGGTAATTCGTTGTGATGATTGTGCAGCGCCGATTGTCCAAGTTTAGGGAACCATCGACGTATCGCTTGTTCAGAATATATCCGACAATGTCTCTGACCCAATCGGACGGCTTGATCACACCCAGGTCGTCCAGGACCAATACCTCTGTCTTTAAGACCGGGTCAAGAATGCTCATTTCAGTTGCATCGCTATCCGGTCGATAACTCGCTTGCACTTGTCTCAGCAGAGAGCCGTATTCGCAGAAATAGCCATTGTGCCCGCGCTTTATAAGGTCCCTTAAGGCAGCAATCGCAAGATGTGTTTTACCAACTCCCGGACCACCCATCAGAAGGAGACCTCTGTCGTCCAGAGCGGGGTAGTCCCTTACAAATCCTTGCACGAGGAGCTTAACTTGGCCGAGCGACCGCGCATGCTCGGAGGTCCACTCGCCGCCTAAATCAGTGGCAAAGCTTTCGAAGTCGCACTCTTTGTATTTCGGCGGAATGCAAGCTCGCTCCATCGCGCGAGATGCGCGTTCTTCCATGCCGCAATCGCAGGCCACAGCCACATTTCCGCGCGTACCATCGGTTCGCGGCACCAGCTTCCATCCGGTTCCTCTGCACAGCGTGCAATTTTCAAGGGCCATATATGCGTGTCGAGTTCGGCGAGTCCAAAGCAAAGCATACGAGCGCGCGCGCCCGGCGGCAAGCTGTGGGTGTTGGGAAAGCTGTGGAAGGGATCAACAGCGAAGTTGTGGGCTCTTCCGTAATCGGAGAAATCCTGCGTTCTAACCCTCTCTTACCGGGCCTCGGATGACGCGCGGATTGGCGCGCACGATGGCGTGGTGCTGTGGGCGGTTCTCTACGCGCGAAGCCACGCGCGACAACTCCTGCTGCACCACTTGCGCAAACTGTTCCATCTGGCGCTCCATCTCGACCATCTTCTCCCGCATGTTGAGGATGATTTCGATGCCCGCGAGGTTCACGCCCATGTCGCGAGCCAGCGTCAGTATCACGTCCAGGCGCTCCAGATCGCTGTCGGTGTAAAGGCGCGTATTGCCCTGCGAGCGCGAAGGCTTCAGCAAGCCGACGCGTTCATACAGCCGCAGCGTCTGCGGATGCAGTTTGTAGAGCTCGGCCACCGCGCTGATCATATAGCCGGCTTTGGCCCGTTGTTTCTTTGCTCGCGTTGCCATAGCTACACGCCAGCCTTGCTGAACAGGTCCTTCCGCGGATCGGCGGGCTCGACCTCTTCGAGCTCCTTCATCAATTTGCGAACGCGCTCGTCGGTTGGCTTGGGCACGATCACCTGGATTTCCACGTACTGATCCCCGCGCGAGCCGTTGCGCGCGCTAGGCACGCCCTTCTCGCGCAGCCGCAATGTACTTCCGCTATTAGTTCCCGGCGGGATTCTCACCAGCGAGCGCCCGTCAATCGTGGGCACTTCCACTTTTGCGCCCAGCGTGGCTTCGCTCACCGTAATGGGCACTTTCGTGTACAGATCGTCGCCGCGGCGCTCGAAAAAGGGATGCGGCCGCACCTCCACGCGCAAATACAGGTCGCCCGCCGGCGCGCCCATCGTCCCGGAGTTACCTTTGCCCGGAACGCGCAAGCGCGCGCCGTTCGCGAGTCCCGGCGGAATCCTCACGTCGATCGTTTCCGTGCGGCGCACGCGCCCTTCGCCGCCGCAGGTCTTGCAGGGCGTGCGAATCTTTCCCGTGCCGCCGCAGCGCGTGCATGGAACGTTGAAGCGCATCTTGCCTGCGGCCTGCTGCACGGTTCCAGAGCCGTTGCAAACCGGGCAAGTCTGCGGTGATCCGATCGCGCCCGTGCCGTGGCAGGTCTCGCAGCTATCCAGCCGCGTAATCTGCAGCTTCTTCACCGCTCCGCGCACGGCATCCCAAAAATCAATCTCGATCTGGTATTCCAGGTCGCCGCCGGCTTCCTGCTCCGCTTCTACGGCCCCGCCCCTGCCGCCTCCGCTGCGAAAGAACTGGCTGAAGAGATCGCGGAAGCTGCCCGCGCCCGCACCTTCGCCTCCCGAGCCGCCAAAGTCAAATCCCCCGAAATCGAAGTTCACCGCGGCGTCGTCATCGCCTCCCCCGCGCGGCGGCGCGGCTCCTGCTCCTGGATGGAAATTATCGCTGTAGAAGCCGTGCTGGTCGTACATCTGCCGCTTCTTGGTGTCGGACAGGACGTCGTAGGCTTCCTGCAGTTGCTTGAATTTCTCCTCGGAAGACTTGTCCCCGGGATTGAGGTCCGGGTGATATTTGCGCGCGAGTTTGCGGAAAGCGTTGCGAATATCCTTCGCACTCGCCTTGCGCGGAACGCCCAGGAGTTCGTAGTAATCCTGTTTGGTCGTGGTAGCCATGTACAACCCTGAAAAAAATTGCAGGGGTGCCCGGTATCCGCACCCCTGCTTGGTTTCTTGCTTAGTTCGGACGCTTGTTTTCGTCGACGTCGACATATTCGGCGTCGATAACGTCGTCCGGCTTCTTCTGCTGTTGCGAGCCGGCGGCCGATCCACCGCTTGCTCCAGTGCCCGCCCCGGCACCCGCGGCTCCGGCCTGCGCCGCGCCCGCCGCCTGGTTGGCCTTGTATAGCACCTCGGCAACCTTGTGCAGTTGCCGCTCGATGCTCTCGGTGGCCGAGCGCAGTCGCGCCGTGCCGCCTTCGTTCATGGCCTTCTTGGCGTCCTCGATGGCCTCGTCCAGCGCTTTCGCGTCTGCTTCCGCGATTTTCTCGCGGTTTTCGCGGACCATCTTCTCCGCCTGATAGACGATGCCGTCCAGTCGATTGCGCGCGTCCACCTCTTCCATGCGCCGGCGGTCGTCCTCGGCGTGCGATTCGGCTTCCGTGCGCATCTTCTCGGCTTCTTCCTTGGTCAAGCCGGTGGAAGACTGGATGGTGATCTTCTGCTCCTTGTTCGTGGCCTTGTCCTTCGCGCTGACGTTCAAGATTCCGTTGGCGTCGATATCAAAGGTCACTTCGATCTGCGGCGTGCCGCGCGGAGCCGGTGGAATCCCGTCCAGCTTGAATGTTCCAAGCGAGCGGTTGTCTTTCGCGAATTTACGTTCGCCTTGCAGGACGTGAATCTCCACGCCCGGCTGGTTGTCCGAAGCGGTCGAATACGTTTCCACCTTGCGCGTCGGAATCGTGGTGTTGCGCGGGATCTGCACGGTCATCACGCCGCCGAGCGTTTCCACGCCCAGCGAAAGCGGCGTCACGTCCAGCAGCAGGATGTCCTTCACTTCGCCGCCCAGCACCGCGCCCTGAATGGCCGCGCCGACCGCCACGACTTCGTCGGGGTTCACACCTTTGTGTGGCTCTTTGCCGCCGAAGAAATTGCGCACCAACTGCTGCACCTTCGGAATTCGCGTCGAGCCGCCCACCAGCACGACTTCCTGAATGTCGTTTGGCGACAGCTTGGCATCTTCCAGCGCTTGCTTCACCGGGCCCATGGTGCGTTCCAGCAAGTCGTTCATCAACTGCTCGAGCCGCGTGCGCGTCAGTTTTTGCTGCATGTGAATCGGCCCGCTCGGTCCCGCGGTGATGAACGGCAGGTTGATTTCCGTCTCCATCATCTGCGAAAGCTCGATTTTGGCCTTTTCCGCCGCTTCCTTCAGGCGTTGCAGCGCCATGCGGTCCTTGCTCAGGTCAATATTGTTTTCCTTCTTGAACTCGTCGATCAACCAATCCACGATGCGCTGGTCGATGTCGTCGCCGCCCAGGTGCGTGTCGCCGTTGGTCGATTTCACTTCCACGACCCCCGCGCCAACTTCCAGTACGGAAATGTCGAACGTGCCGCCGCCCAGGTCGTACACGGAAATGGTTTCATCGCTCTTTTTGTCGAGCCCGTAGGCCAGCGCCGCCGCGGTCGGTTCGTTGATAATGCGAACCACTTCCATTCCGGCGATCTCGCCGGCTTGCTTGGTGGCTTGCCGCTGCGAGTCGTTGAAGTACGCCGGAACGGTGATGACCGCCTTGGTCACCTTCTCGCCCAAGAAGTCTTCAGCGGCCGCTTTCAACTTGCTCAGGATCATCGCGGAAATCTCCGGCGGGCTGTACACCTTGCCGGAAACGTCCACGCGCGCGTCATCGTGCGGACCTTTGACCACGTGATACGGAACGCGCTTCATCTCTTCCGAGACTTCGTCGAAACGGCGGCCCATGAAACGCTTGATGGAGTAAACGGTGTTCTCCGGATTGGTCACCGCTTGCCGCTTGGCCACTAGCCCTACCAGGCGCTCGCCACCCTTCGTGATGGCGACGACGGACGGCGTCGTGCGCGCCCCTTCTTGGTTTGGAATGACCACTGGTTCGCCGCCCTGCATCACCGCGACGACCGAGTTGGTGGTTCCCAGATCGATCCCAATAATCTTGCTCATGACTGCTCTTCCTCCCTGAAACTCTACTGCTTCCTGGTTTGTCATCCGCGGGCGCAGTGCCCGGGGGACGCCGCGCCTGGATGGAGCCAACTGGAAGCTCGGGGCGCAGTATACATGTTGAGTGTCTCTTTGTCAAGTTTGTTGATGCGTCGTATTATCCATAGTGTTTTCAGCCTCTTACGTATCCCGATTCGCCTCCTTCCCTCAATTTTGTGCTTCACCCCGCGCGTAGTAGCCACCTGTAGCGCAGGGCGGAGCCTGCCTGCTGCAGCCAGGTCCGCGCAGCCCTGCGGTTTTCCGCCGCGTCCTGGCAACGACTCCAGGCCGCCCCAATCGCCTGGCGCGCATCCTACCCGTAAGACCAGATGCGCCAGCCGTGCACATCGATTGCGGCAACACTTCAATTTCCGCCAAATCACAGGTAGTATTTTTCTTTGTCCGGGTTATATATAGGGACCGAGGAGGATTGCGTGGATCGTTTGCGAAATGCGAGTTCGCTGATCTTGGGCTGGGCCGGCTTTTTTGCGCTGCTCCTGGCGCCAGCGCTTGGCCTGAGGGCAGCCCAGTCAGCGGCTGCCGTGTCGGACATCGACCCGCACGTTGCAGCGGGCTCCAAGAATGCTCCGATTGTGATGGAGGTTTTCAGCGACTTCCAGTGTCCTGCCTGCAAAACCCTGTTTGTGACCACTAATCGCCAGGTGATGGACAATTACGTCAGCACCGGCAAGGTCTATCTAATCCACCGTGACTTCCCGCTGCCTATGCACGCACATTCGCAGGTGGCGGCTCTGTACAGCCGCGCCGCGGCGCAGATTGGCAAGTTTGAGGTCGTCGAGCAGGCGCTGTTCGATAACCAGGAAAAGTGGGAGCAGAACGGCGACGTGGATGGCACCGTTGCAGCGGTGCTCTCGCCTGCCGAAATGACCAAAGTCCGCGCGCTGGTAAAGGGCGGCACGCTCAACGCTGCCATTCAAAAAGACCTCGCCCTGGGTCGCCTGTACAACGTCAATCAAACGCCCACGACAGTGTTTCACGCCAAGGGCCAGACGTTTCCATACGCTGGCGTGATGAGCTACGACATTCTCCGCAATTTCCTGGACCAGCTCGGCAAAAGCTGAAAACACATAATGATGCCGTCCAGCCCTTTGAATCTTCGCCGAGCAATCATCTGGATCGGTCGCCTGGTCCTTGGCGCCATCTTCATCTACGCCGGCTATTCCAAGGTCTTTCTTCCCAACAACAATTTGTGGCCCTTTTTCGTTCTGAAGTTTTCCATATCCACGAATATCTCGAACTTTGCTTTCCAGGTGGAAGCCTTTAAGTTGCTTCCGCCTTGGGGAGTCCAATTCGTCGCCCACACTTTGCCGTTCGCGGAGATTGTCCTCGGGCTCCTGGTGCTGATCGGCTGGCGGCTGCGCATCTGGGCTTCGTTCCTCACGCTGATCATGCTGGGATTCTTCGTTGTGGTTACCCGTGCTTATCTCTTGCACATGAACATCAATTGCGGCTGCTTTGCAACGCCCGAACCGATCGGCCCCAGAAAAATTCTGGAAGACGCGGCGCTCTCCGCGCTAGCACTCTTAATGACATACTTCGCCTTCGTCGAAGCTCGCCAGCCCCATCCCTGGTCCGCCCCGCAGCCTATGTAGCGCCCGCTTTCTGAAGCGGGCTCTTACGCTGTTGAAACAATGCGGGATAGCCCCCCACCCAGTTTTACGCCATTTTTATATTGACAGAGATAAGTGGCTGCGGTAGTATCGTCGGTGGGTAGTGCCGCGTCTTCGTTCTGTCCTGCTCGACTCGTATTTCCCGCACTAGGTACATATCGAATCGAATTCTTGCGGAAAGCTTCACCAGCGTGCTTGCATCTGTAAGTCCTTTAGAATGCGCACTTACAAGCCAACACCGCGTTTCACCGGTTTTTGGCCGAAATCCCAGTTGCATAACCCTCTTGTAATGAACACTTACAAGATCCCCCGTCACTAAGTACCTTTAGAATGTGCACTTACAAAAAAGGGGGGGAGGGGGGCCTTTGTAGCTCGCCGCTACAGGGGCTTGCCTGCGGCAGGCAGGTGTGAGGTTTTTCCAAAAAGCCTTCTCGATGCCTGCGTCCCCTGCCGACGCTAGCTTCTACTGCGGCGCGAGTGTCCTCTCTCCAGTACAATGACACCATGAAGTCCCTAGCCGAATATCTCGATCTGGCAGCCCAAGCCCACGGCCACCTCTGCGCCGGACAGGTCCTGGGAGTCCGTCTGGCGATGCTCGGATTGCGCGAACTCGGCATCGAGGATCCCGTCACCGAGCGCAAGCGCCTGGTCACCTACGTCGAAATCGATCGCTGCGTGACCGATGCCGTCGCCTTGGTGGCCAACTGCCGCCTGGGCAAGCGCGCGCTGAAGTTCCGCGACTGGGGCAAAGTCGCTGCCACCTTCGTGGACCTCAAGACCGGTCGCGCCGTCCGCGTCGCCGCCAGGGAGTCTTCCAAACAAGCGGCTCGCGAAATGTTCCCGGAATTAGAGAAGGAAGCCGGCCAGCAGAAAGCCTACGCCCAACTCTCCGACGAAATCCTCTTCGACAAAAAATGGGTCAAGGTGGAAGTGCAACCGGAAGACCTGCCCGGCTTCAAAGGCCCCCGCGTAATCTGCGCCCAATGCGGCGAAGGCATCAACTTCAAGCGCGAAGTTACAAAGGAAGGCCGGACCCTGTGCTGCTCATGCGCCGGGGAAAGCTACTACAAACCAGCCAATTGAGCCCGGATGAAGCTAACCTGTTCCTGCTTTTCAGCTGTGAAGCGCGGGTTGATTCTCGGAAGGGTGCTGCTGCTTTAATTTGGCCTTGCGCATGATCCAATAAGCCATGAAAACGATAAGGGAGAACAGCAAAAGGAGCCAGAGTATTCCCTCGAGCGTTGTGATGCTGGTACGATAAAGCTCCACAACCCAAAATTCCTGAGTAAGCGCGTCAGTCATCAGGATTTTGTTCGCAGCAGAAGCGGCGATGAATTCCTCTAGAATCCTGATTCGAGCGCCAGAAGAAACACCGATAAGCACAATGGCCAATCTAAGATATTTCGACATTGCAAGCGTGACGTTAGGTGGGAAGAAATGGTGCAGGATGCCTTCGATCGGTTCCTTGCCAGCCCAGGCCACACCACTCGAAATCCCAAACGCTAGAAGGAAAGTCGCAAGAAAGAGCACGATGAACATGAAGGCTCCAGTCCCGGGATTGGTTATGACAGAGGTTAGAATTGCTCACTTTGTCTCTAAAAACCATCCTTCAATCCAAGTAGTGTTGCCAAAGCGCAAAGGTAAGCGTTAGGAACGTCTTTAGAGAGATTGGTTTTGCGCTAGAATTACTCGTTCATGTTGAGCCTCCCCCCGATAACGCTGCGCCTCCGCGGCTGGAAGTTGATTGACCGCGTAGCGCTGGCGTTTCTGCTGCTCTGCAGCATTGCGCTGGGCGCCGCGTGCGGCTTGCTCTTTGTCTACGCCAGCGACCTGCCGGAGATTCGCGCGCTCGAGACCTACCGGCCCGACGTGGTCACGGAGATATATGCCGATGACGGCCAGCTCGTCGGCAGCTTCGCTTTGCAGCGCCGCATCTTGATGACCTACGAGCAGTGCCCAAGGATCCTGTACAACGCCGTCACCGCCATCGAGGACCAGCACTTCGAAGAACACTGGGGCATCGACTTCCCGCGCATTGCCAGCGCCGCGTATCGCAACCTCGCCAAGCGCCGCATTACCGGCGGAGCCAGCACCATCAGCATGCAGCTGGCTGGCAATCTTTTCCTGGATCGCAGCGACCGCAGTTTCCGCCGCAAGATGCAGGAGATGCTCTTGGCGCTGCAAATCGAGCGCCGTTATACCAAGCCTCAGATCTTTACCATGTACGCCAATCAGGTTTACCTGGCGCATGGCAATTACGGTTTCGCCGCCGCTGCCGAATTTTATTTTGGCAAGCCCATCTCGGATTTGAAGCTGCAGGAAGCCGCGCTGTTAGCGGGCATGGTCAACGGCCCGAAATATTCGCCGCTCGCCAATCCGGAGGCAGCGCTGGCTCGCCGCAATCTGGTCCTGCACCGCATGGAGGACTCCGGCAAGATCACCACTTCCGAGGAAGCGGCCGCGAAGAAGTCACCGCTGGGTTTGCACATCCAGTATCCGCGCAACGATTTGGCGCCCTATTTCTTTGAAGAAATTCGCAAATATCTCGAATCCACTTACGGCACCGAAGCCGTGCACGAGCGCGGCCTGCGCGTCTACACCACCCTGAACATCAAGATGCAGCGCGCCGCGAACCAGTCTATTCGCGACGGTTTGCACAGCTACGACCGCCGCCACGGCTGGCGCGGCGATCTACCCAACATTTTGCGCGACAATTTGGGCAACCTTGCTACTTACGAAGACGAGGACTGGCGCCACCCGATTGAGAAGGGCAGCTACGTCACCG
>Ga0210399_10003109_pt1 | contig 12908 bp, 9 predicted proteins | sample IncBWC14MmetaG_FD_150865 | JGI IMG/M metagenome (GOLD analysis project Ga0210399, IMG submission 150865) | Forest soil microbial communities from Barre Woods Harvard Forest LTER site, Petersham, Massachusetts, United States - Inc-BW-C-14-M | ecosystem: Environmental > Terrestrial > Soil >... | reverse complement strand
TGAGCAAGAGGCGCCGCTCATGCGGTTCCTGGCGGATCTGCATGTAGAACAGCCGAAGCTCTTCCGAATGCTCGCGGAATTCGCATTGAACAGTCAACTTCGGGAGGCGCTGGCAAAAGATAGCATCGTTCCCGAGCGAGTGCAGAGCTTGCTGGACGAAGCAGCCAGCATGAACGTCACCCTGGATACCGCGACACTCGAATTTGCGGTTCGGCGCCAAACGGAATTGCAGGCTCGCGCATTTTGGACAAATCCCAAAGAATTAACGGGCTTGGCGCGCCTGGCTGCTGCGGTCATCCTGGCACGCAGTATGCCCTTCCAAGTAAATCTGTGGCAGGTTCAAAATATGTGTGCACAGAAACTGAATGGAACATTCAGTGCCATGCGTGCGCAAGCGGAACAGGGGAATGAAGAAGCGAGATCGTGGGTAAGCCACATGAGTTCCTTGGCGGAGAACCTTGATCTCCGATTAAGCTAGTTTGAGTTTGTTGAATCAGTGCTTCGCGCTAGCCGATTTTCCGGAGAGGTGCAGACGGACTTTTTCCTTCTGTCGCTTGGAATCGTTCCCAGGCATCTCTCTTCCTCCGACAACCTGCGCATGACCGAGAGCGGACACCAGGGTCACACCGCCTACGATGTTCCCCAGCAACGTAGGAACAAAAAAGCGCAAAAAGTACTCTCCCCAACTGGCAGAGTGAGTCCAGACCATGAAAAACACAGTGGTCGAGCCTGCCACGATGTGATTGAATTCCCCAAGTCCTATAAGGTAGGTGAGAATTATGATGATGCTGATGCGTGCGGAATCTGCTCCCGGAAGCAACCACACCATCAGCGCGATTAGCCAACCTGCAACAATCGCGCGAACGAAAGCAACACCAAAAGGCAATCCTGTGTGAGCGGCCCCAATTTCAGCAAAAGCGCGCACAACTGCGGGATCAAACAAAGCAATCCTTCCGACGCACGCCGCAAACAAACAGGTGCCTAGAAGATTGGCTGCCAGTACGACGGTCCACAGCTGCACCACTCGCGTGAGAGTCTGGCCGTTCCGGCGTTGCATCAGCGGCAAGATGACAGTGAGAGTGTTCTCGGTGAAAAGCTGCTGGCGGCCTAGAACGATGACCAGAAATCCTACGGAGTATCCGAAGCAGTAGATGAGAGGTGCCCAAGGTCGATTGGGCAGATGGGCTCTTAATAATGCCTCCGCAATAAAAGAGATGCCCATCGAAAGGCCAGCGGAGAGCGCCGACCAAGCCAAGGCGGCATTTGGTCTGGCTAGTTCTTCTTCTCCCTCCCGACGGATGGTCTCGTAAACGACCTGAGCATTAATCGCTACTCGATCCTCTACCCGCCTTTCTTCTCGTTCAGTGGAAATGACGGTTTGTGCAGAGGGATTCGTTTCTTCGTTCGAACCCACACTGCCCTTCGCTCGATCTGCTTTCATGATTTTCCCAAGATACCTTCGCGAATCCGATGCAGAACAACGAAGAGCAGTGAAGTCCCCAGCCGGGTCTGATATTAAAGAAACGGCCAGCCTCAGGCAGTGCGTGCGCCGGTTACAAAGTGAATGATCAGGGAGATCACGGCGAGCACAAGCAAGAGATGAATAAGCCCGCCTGCGACATGAAAGACCGTAAAACCCGAAATCCATGCGATCAGAAGCACAACGAACAAAATCGTCCAAATCGTCATTTGTCCCTCCGGATGGCTGATCACAGCCTGACAGTCTTATAACGGACGTACTGGGCGTGCCCCATACCGAGCATCGGGTATTAGATCTCGTATTCGGCTTGACAATTGACGGCCCCGAACCTTGAGCAGCGCGGGTAAAGGCGGTCGAAAACGATTTCCACACCGCTTTATACAGGAGTTACCCGATACAAGAGTCCGGCAATCGGAGCCGACAATCGCGAATGTTAAAGCCCTTGTAGCGGAAGGCTCTATGACTCTCAAGATTGAAGCTGAACGCTGGTGCGACTGTGTAATTGCCCCCGGTCCGGTTCGCGATCAAGCTCTCCGCTGTGGAGAGGTGGCAATTTCGCTATGCGACGGGTGCGGTACGGCATTGTGCGAGTCCCATGAAATCCTCTGCAGCAATTGTCTGGGTGTAACCTGCCTGAACTGCGATCATGTTTGTCCCCATGATGCCGAAAACCTGGGAATCGAAGCGGCATGATCGATCGTTGCGATTTGCAGTCTCTGAGGAGGGGGAGAGCCCGATGCGACTGAAGGATGTGAGAAAGTGGAACCACTGCGCGTGGACGCAGCTGTACGAAGCCGCATTATTCGAGCGGGATCCGGTGAAGTTGTGCGCACTCATCTGGAACGCGCAGCTTGCTATTCTTCGAAGAGAACAAGAAATTCAGCGCCTGTCGCCGGCCCAGGAGAAAGAAACTCTCGCCCTTAAGAAAGCCCTGAGTGTTTTGAGGGAACTGGGGCGGCTTTCAGGATTAGACGTGCCGATGGAAAAGGCAATCGGGTTCGCCAGGGCTCGCTCGTCACACACGACCGAGCTGGATTCTCGCGTTCGTTCTAACCGACGTGGCCACCGAAATCTCGCTGCCTGAGAAAATGCGATTAGGGGTCACAGCCTCCCGTACCTTCCAGTTCGTTTGATGGACGACATAGTTCGTCTATCTGAATGTATCTCGTCCTCAAGAAATCGGGACATGACTTCCTTTGCTTACAGCATGCACCGGATGCGAATTCCCGGAGCTGACAGGCTATTTTAGGAAAGCGGGTTCGTCGAGCGAGGTTGTTACCTTCTCAGGGCCATCCGGAAAAGCAGGGAAAAAATATTTATGCGAATCGCGCAGGTTGCGCCTTTATACGAAAGTGTCCCCCCTAAACTTTATGGCGGTACTGAACGTATTGTTTCCTATTTAACCGAAGAACTGGTGAAGCGGGGACATGATGTCACTCTTTTTGCAAGTGGTGACTCACTCACTCAGGCCAAGCTTGTTCCCGTCTGCCCGCGCGCGCTCCGACTCGATCCTAAGTGCGTCGACCAGCTTGCGCACCACGTATTGATGCTGGACAAGGTGGCCGCGCAGCGGCATCAGTTTGACATGATCCACTTCCACATCGATTATCTGCATTTTCCTAGTAGCCGAGCACTGGAATGGACGACGCTGACAACGCTTCACGGCCGCTTGGACATTCCGGATCTGCTCCCACTCTACCGCGCTTTTCGCCACATGCCGGTATCGTCGATCTCAAATGCACAGCGTGCGCCTTTGCCATGGTTGAATTGGCAGGGCACCATCTATCACGGTCTGCCGGAGAACCAATATGAGTTCAGTCCGAAGCCGAGCGGCTATCTGGTTTTCCTAGGACGCACATCTCCGGAAAAAGGGCTCGATCAGGCGGTCGCGATTGCTGGTCGGGCGGGAATGCCTTTGAAGGTAGGAGCCAAGGTCGACGCGGCGGATCGGAAGTACTTCGAGACCTGTCTTAAGCCTCTGATGAAGGGGCCGGGAGTAGAATTTTTGGGTGAGGTCGGTTTTCCCGAAAAGAATGAATTGCTCGGCGGCGCCGCGGCTTTACTGTTTCCCATCACATGGCCAGAGCCATTTGGCATCGTGATGATCGAAGCGATGGCTTGTGGAACACCCGTTATCGCTTATCCGGCTGGTTCGGTTCCCGAGGTCGTCGAAGAGGGAGTAACAGGGTTCATTGTCCCGAATGCTGACGCTGCAGTAAAAGCGATACACAAGATCGAGTCGTTCGACCGCGCCGCCTGCCGGCGACGATTTGAAGAGCGATTCACGGCCAGCCTGATGAGTTCGCAATACCTGCGCCTTTACGAGACACTTGTAGGGTCGCAGGGCGAACCGATCCCAGATTCAAGCGGAGTTCCGATTGGCTGAAATCAGCGTCAAGACCGAGTTTTACGTCACGACTGGCTTTCCTCCTGTCGAGGAGAGGATTCGGGTACTCAAGTATGGGCCGATGTTTGCGGTATTCGATCGATACGGGAACATTCGGTCCTCGGGACTGGGAGAACATGGGCTCTACTATGACGGCACGAGATTCCTCTCGCGGCTGATGCTGTCTCTGGGCGAGACGCCGCCATTGTTCCTCAGTTCCGGCGTCAGGGCTGACAATTCTCTGTTCTCGGCCGATCTCACGAATGTAGACATTCTCAGTGGAGACCATGTGGAATTGTCACGCGGCACAATCCATTTGGTTCGTTCCAGGTTGCTCTGGGATGGCGTCTGCTATGAGCAATTGCGCCTGACGAATTACGGTTCGTCCACTGTGCAGCTTCCATTGCGAATCGAATTTGCAGCCGATTTTGCGGACGTGTTCGAGGTACGTGGGGTGTCGCGTGCGCGGCGAGGCGATCGTCTGCCGGACGTCGTGGAAGAGGATCGCGTGAGTTTGCGATATCGGGGTTTGGACGGTGTCATCCGGTGCACCGAGTTACGCTGTGCTCCTGCGCCGGTAGAGATTTCCTCTTCTCATATGGCAATGAGAGCGGAACTCAAACCCCGGGAAACCACGAGAATTCACTTCACGGTTCAATGCGAACATTCCCAGTCCACTCCCGAAGAGACCTTTGACAAAGCGTTGTCAGTGGTGGCCACCGAGGCAGTCGAAGCGCAGACCGGTGCTTGTGCCTTTCGAACTTCGAACCATCAGTTCAATGCGTGGTTGACACGATCTCATGCCGACGTCCACATGATGATCATGGGGAATCCGGAGACAGATTACCCCTACGCGGGAGTTCCCTGGTTCAGCACTGTCTTTGGGCGAGATGGGATTATCACCGCGCTGGAATGCCTTTGGCCGAATCCACGCATAGCCAAAGGTGTGTTGCACTACCTGGCGGCAACTCAGGCATTAGAGCATGACTCCTCAACAGAAGCGGATCCAGGAAAGATCGTGCATGAGACTCGCCATGGCGAGATGGCTGCACTGGGAGAAATTCCTTTTCGTCGCTACTACGGAAGCGTGGATTCAACTCCCCTATTCATTATGCTGGCGGGCGCATTCTACAGGCGTACCGGAGATCTCGATTTCGTCCGTGCACTGTGGCCGAACATTGATCTGGCGCTTTCCTGGATCGACCTGTATGGGGATCTGGACGGTGACGGATTTGTGGAGTATCAACGGCAGTCTTCGACGGGACTAATCCAGCAAGGGTGGAAAGATTCCAGCGATTCGGTCTTTCACGCGGATGGCACACTCGCTGAGACGCCAATTGCGCTATGTGAGGTGCAAGGATATGTTTACGCTGCAAAAAAAGAAGCAGCCTTACTGTCAGCAGCATTGGGGGACCATCGCCGCGCCGAATTGCTGGAGTCACAAGCGCAATTGCTCAAGGAAAAGTTCGACGAGTCCTTCTGGTGCGAGGACCTCTCCACTTACGCTTTGGCTCTCGACAGGAAGAAACAACCGTGTCGCGTTCGCACATCGAATGCGGGCCATTGTCTCTACACCGGCATTGCCAAACCTGCCAAGGCAGAACGAGTAGCTCAAATTCTGTTGGCCGACGACTCGTTTTCCGGCTGGGGCGTTCGCACCGTGAGTTCGTTCGAAAAGAAGTACAATCCGATCTCCTATCACAATGGGTCGGTCTGGCCACACGACAATGCCATCGCGGCGGCGGGCCTTGCCAATTACGGACTTACGCGCCCGGCGGCGCTGTTGACGGACGCACTGTTCGAGGCTAGCTCCTATTTCGAAATGAATCGCCTACCCGAACTGTTGTGTGGCTTACACAGACGTTTAGGTGAAGGTCCTACTTTGTATCCAGTCGCCTGCTCGCCTCAGGCTTGGTCAGCGGGCGCTGCATTCATGCTCCTGGAAGCGTCCCTGGGATTCGCACTGGACGCACCCAAGCGGCGCATCGTGTTTAGCCGACCGAAGCTTCCGGAGTCGATGTCATTCCTGGCAATGGAACGCCTGCAAGTAGCAGATTCGTTAGTGGACTTGGTAGTGGAGCGTCAAGCTCAGAATATTCATGTAGAGGTCCTGCGAAAAACTGGGGACGTGGACGTGGTCGTGAATCAGTAAGAGTCTCCACCTGTAACTAAAGGGCGGTACGTTTTGTTCTACCGTGCAGCCCGGATTTACTTTGCGCGCGCGAACTTTAATCGTAGCGTAAGGTGCTCGAGCGGCCACCAACACCCGCTTCGCAGGTCGCCTTTTAATCACCGAAAACCAACAACGGAGGAAACATGGCGCAGAAAACACTTCTCACGCTTTATGTCAGCGAACTCAAAGATCTGTACAGTGCCGAGCAGCAACTGGTCAAGGCTTTACCGAAACTGGTCAAGAATGCGGAGACTGACGAACTAAGCGAGGCGTTTGCCAATCACCTGGAGGAAACAAAAAATCATGTCACCCGTCTCGAGGAAGTATTTGAAAGTCTGGACGAAAATCCCAAGGGAAAGAAGTGCGTAGGAATGGAAGGAATCGTTAAGGAGGGCGCAGAGACCATCGAGGAATTCGAAGGAAAGGTCCTAGACGCGGGGCTAATTGCTGCAGCTCAGAGAGTCGAACACTATGAGATCGCAGCTTACGGAAGCGTTTGCGCTTATGCGAAACTGCTGGACAGATCTGATGATCTCAATCTCTTGAAGGAAACTTTGGAAGAAGAGAAGCGGGCGGACGAAAAACTCACGGAACTTTCGGAGAACGTGAACCAGGAAGCGGCTGAACTTCAGGAAGAGACCGCTCCTGCCGCGAAGACGGCGAATCGAGAGCAGCTGCGCGCGCGCAAGACGAAATCAGCAGCTTAACGGCAAAATGACGACTTCATTGGGGCGAAGCAGGCACGACATCCTGCTTCGCTCCAAATTGCGCGATTAGAGACTTCCTGCGGTCTCTTCTGAACCGACGGCCCCGGGCGATATGAGGGTTTCGATGGTCATCATCAGCTCGCGAGAAACTTCAGACTTGGTGACGTAGGCGCTGGCACCAGCGCTCAAGGCAGCCTGACGCATCAAAGAGGGCTCATGCTGGCTGAGAATCACCATTTTTGAATGGGGCGCTTCGCTGCGAATTAGTTGAGCGGCTTCCAAGCCATTGAGCCTGGGCATGGTGATATCCAGGACCACGATGTCTGGATTGAGTTCCTTTGCCCGATCCACAGCCTCCTGGCCGTCTATGGCCTCGCCGCAGACTTCCCATTCAGGATGCGATTCCAGCAGTGATCGCAATCCTCGCCGGAAGATTTCATGGTCGTCGGCAATCAGAATTCGGATCGGCATCTCGTGAATGTTTGCGTCCTTTTGAGGCATTGAGAAAATACACCGCTTTCAGAAGTAGAATTTTCACGCGACTTGCCCGGACGCCCACGAAGCGCATCTACGATGATGGGCGTCATCTTAAACTATGCAGTCGCCAGCACCCGTTCGCGCGCTTGTTCTTCCACAGGAATAATGACCTCGACGACCGCTCCCGGATTTGCATTCGTCAAGCGTAACTCTCCACCAAATTCTTCCACACGCTGTCTCATACCCCCGATGCCGATGCCGACGGTACCTGGCCGGAACTTGGTTGTATCTTCTGCCAGCCCCTTGCCGTCGTCACGAATCTCAACCACGACGTTATTCTCATTTCGAACCAACCGCACCTGGCTGTGGCTCGCCTGTGAGTGTCTGAATACATTCGTCAACGCTTCCTGAACTATGCGGAAGATCGCAGTTTCAAATTGCGGCGTGAGACGTGGAAAACTGGAGGGCTGAACCTCGAGCGTGGTCTCAATTCCGCTGCGCTTCGTCATTCCCTCCAAGTACCAGCGCAGGGCGGAGACTAAGCCAACCTCGTCCAACAAGGGCGGGTGTAAGAGATGCGACATCGTGCGAACCTGCTGAAGGGCACGATCAATGCTGCCGCTCGCTTCTTCGGCCGATTGATCTTTCAATTGCGAGGAGCTCTGTTTGAGAATTCCATCCACCGTCATTTTGGCGGCAGCAAGCTCCTGCCCCAGGCTGTCGTGGAGTTCCCTGGCAATGCGGCGGCGTTCTTCATCTTGCATGCGCATGAGACGGCTCGAGAGGTGACGCAAGGCTTCGGTACGCTCCTCGACCACCTTCTCGAGGGTGTTGCTATTTTCGCGAATGGATTGTTCCAGAAGTTTGCTGTCATGAATGTCGGAGCAGGTCCCGTACCATCTGACAATCTCTCCATTTTGATCGCGTATCGGTACTGCACGGGCGCGAAACCAGCGGTACTCAGCGGCTCGTCCACGAATACGATACTCTGCTTCGTAGATTTCACGGGACTGAAGACACTTTTCCCAATGCCTCATGATCTCTGGACGGTCATCGGGGTGCACATAGTCCATCCACCCGAAACCCAAGGCCGATTCCCCTGAAGCTCCGGTGTATTCAAAGAAACGGGCGCTGAGAAAATCCCGGGAGCCATCTCCGCGGCTGCTGAAGATAATGTCAGGAGCAGTTTGCAAGATGGCATCGAGTTGCTCGTTTTTACGATTAACCTGAGAGTTTAAGAGTTCCAAGGCTTCTGCCTTGTTCTCGAGTTCCTCAGTTCGCTCGGCGACACGCTGCTCCAGTTCGCGATTGAGCGCCCGCAATTGTTGCGCTTTTCGATGCAACTCAGCAAATACGCTCACTTTGGCGCGCAACAACTCAGGAATGACCGGGACAGAGATGTAGTCCACCGCGCCGCGCTCGTACCCTCTAAGACGATCCAGATCTGTCAAGTGGACAGCCGAAATAAAAATGATGGCAGTCCGATGAAAACGTGGGTGCTGGCGAATCATACTGGCAAGCTCAAAGCCGTCGATTTCGGGCATGCTCACGTCCATGAGCACAACCGCGACATCCGATTTCAACAGAAATTCGAGCGCTTCCCTTCCCGACGTAGCCTTGATGAGGTTTTCGTCGAGCTCCCCAAGGATCGCCTCATAGCTCAACAGTTTGGCAGGTTGATCATCCACCATCAGGATGTTCACCCGTTCTTTCGTGCTCATTGATCCTCCGTCGAGCATTATCTCCGAAACTAGCGATGCAGCCACATGCGAAGAGCGGACAGGAGCTGGTCAGTATTGACCGGCTTGGCCAGGTATTCCGAAGCCCCCGCTTCGAGGCACTTCTCGCGGTCACCTTTCATCGCTTTGGCGGTTAAAGCCACGATGGGCAGCCGCCGGAACGATGCGTTTTCACGAATGACCTGCATAGTCTCGTAGCCGTCCATTTCCGGCATCATGATGTCCATCAGAACGATCGCTATGTCAGGAGTGGATTCGAGAAGGGCAATCGCTTCGCGCCCGGTTCCGGCGGTCAGGACTGTCATCCCGCGACGCTCCAGGACGCTGCTGAGCGCAAAAATATTTCGGACATCATCGTCGACCACCAGCACCTTCTTGCCAATCAATGCCTCATCGGAGCGGTGCAAACGATCAAGCATCTTTTGTTTTTCGGCTGGAAGGTCGGCAATGACTCGGTGCAGGAAAAGCGCCGTTTCATCCAGTAACCGTTCTGGAGATTCGACTCCCTTTACAACTACGCTGCGCGCAAGGGTATGGAGCCGGGCGTCTTCTTCCGGGGAAAGCTCCTTACCGGTAAAGACGACTACAGGCAACTCGCTCAGAGACGAGGTATCACGAATGCATTCCAGGATCTCGAAGCCCGACATGTCTGGCAGGCGTAAGTCGAGGACCATGCAGTCGTAGTTCTCCTTCTCAAGCGCAGCGAGGGCTTCCCGGCCGGTGGCTGCGACGGAAATGTCGACGTCATCGTGGCCGAGCAGGGCTTGGATGGTGGTCTGCTCGGCATTGTTATCTTCCACTACAAGCAGTCGTTTCCGACGGGGACTCGAATACGTCTTGATTTTGTTCAGTGCATCCGCCAGCCCGTCGGGCGTAGTCGGCTTCGTTATAAATGAGAACGCTCCACGTGCCAAGCCCTGCTGGCGATCTTCATCGAGCGTGAGCATTTGCACCGGAATGTGCCGAGTCGTGGGGTCCTGCTTGAGGTGGTTCAATACCGTCCAACCCAACATATCGGGCAGGAAGACATCAAGCGAAACGGCACTTGGGTGGTACTCGCGGGCAAGGGCGAGCGCCTCCATTCCATGACTCGCGGCTAAGACCTTGAAGCCCTTGTCATGCGCTAAATCGCATACCAGGCGAGCGTAGTGCGGATCGTCTTCAACAATCAGCAGAACAAAATCGTCAGGCTGAACGTTGGAACGGTCATCGGGAACACGCTCCAGCGGTTGCTCCGAAACGTTAACCGCACCCAGCTGCAGAGGTGACACCGCGGGAGTGACTTTACGATCCCGCGCCGGCCCGGACAATGGTCCGGCGTAGGTTTGGGGTAGATAAAGGGTGAACGTGCTTCCCTTTCCCGGTGTGCTGCGCAATTGAATCTCGCCGCCGAGCAGACTGGCAAGCTCACGGCTGATCGCTAGCCCCAGACCCGTGCCTCCGTACTTGCGGCTGGTGCCAGCGTCCGCCTGCTGGAACGCCTCAAAGATGATTCTCTGTTTTTCAGTCGGAATGCCGATTCCGCTATCGGCGACTTCAAAGGCGACTACGGAAGCGGCCTTCGAGAGAACAGGGTGATCTTCGCTCCACCCTCCCGAGGCGACGGACACCGACATGCGCACGCTGCCCTGTTCGGTGAACTTGAAGGCGTTGGAAAGCAGGTTCTTGAGAACCTGCTGCAGACGTTTGGAGTCAGTGACGAGACTGCGCCCAAGCTGCGGATCACTGTTCACCTCGAAGGAGAGATGCCGGTTCTCAGCCTCATGACGGAATGGCCGAGCGACCGTATCCAGCAGGCTTGTGAAGAACACTTCATCCGCTTCGACGGATACCGTGCCTGATTCAATCTTCGACAGGTCGAGAATGTCGCTAATCAGATTGAGCAAGTCTGTGCCGGCGCCGTGTATGGTGCGTGCAAACTCGACCTGCTTGGCTGTCAGATTGCCGTCTGGATTGTCGGTAAGCTGCTGACCAAGCACAAGAATGCTGTTGAGGGGGGTGCGCAACTCATGCGACATGTTGGCGAGGAACTCCGATTTGTACTTGGAGGTGAGGGCAAGTTCCTTGGCCTTCTCTTCCAAAGCGCGCCGCGCTTGCTCGATTTCGCGGTTCTTGCGTTCCACCTCGACGTTCTGTTCGGCAAGCTGTTGCGCCTTGAGAGCCAGCTGTTCGTTCGTCTGTTGCAGTTCCTTCTGCTGGGTCTGTAGTTCGGCAGCCAATTGTTGCGACTGCTTCAGCAAGCCTTCCGTCTGCATGGTGGCTTCGATACTGTTGAGCACGATCCCGATGCTTGAGGTCAGTTGCTCAAGGAATGCCAAGTGAGAAGCGGTGAAGAAACTCAGTGATGCCAACTCAATGACAGCCTTCACGTGATTCTCGAATAACACAGGAAGCACAACGACATTACTTGGCACGGCCTCGAAGAGACTGGATCGGATGGGAACCGTCTGCGGCGGCAAGTCGGAAATGACGATGCGGCGCTTTTCGGCAGCACATTGGCCGACTAATCCTTCCCCGCTTTTGAGGCGACGCAGATGACCATCCTCTCCGTCGCCTGCGAACGCAGCCAGCAGCACCATGCTTTCTTCAGTCTCCATCTGGTAAATCATTCCCTGCTGAGCGTTCACCAGCGGAACCAGTTCCGACAGAAGCTTTCGACCCACCGTTGTGAGGTCGCGCTGGCCCTGCAACATGCCTGTAAAGCGCGCGAGATTCGTCTTCAACCAGTCTTGCTCGGTGTTGCGATCGGTCGTGAGGCGAAGGTTGTCGATCATTGTGTTGATGTTGTCTTTGAGTTCCGCTACTTCGCCGCGGGCCTCCACCTGAATTGATCGGGTCAAATCTCCCTTGGTGACGGCGGTGGCGACCTCGGCGATGGCCCGCACCTGGTTGGTGAGATTGTCGGCCAAAAGGTTGACGTTGCCCGTGAGATCCTTCCATGTTCCGGCTGCGCCGGGCACGTTTGCCTGGCCGCCCAGTCGGCCTTCGACGCCAACCTCACGGGCGACCGTGGTGACCTGGTCGGCAAAGGTGGCGAGCGTGCCCGTCATGTTGTTAATTGTTTCCGCAAGAGCAGCGACTTCGCCCTTCGCGTTCACACGTAGTTTCTGAGTGAGTTCCCCGTTGGCGACCGCGGTTACGACCTTGACGATGCCGCGCACCTGCTCCGTGAGGTTGGCCGCCATGACGTTCACGTTGTCAGTGAGGTCCTTCCAGGTGCCCGCCACACCCGGAACCTGAGCCTGCCCGCCGAGTTTGCCTTCTGTTCCCACTTCGCGCGCTACGCGCGTGACTTCAGCAGCAAAGGCGTTTAACTGGTCCACCATCGTGTTGATGGTATTCTTCAATTCAAGGATTTCGCCCTTCACGTCCACTGTGATCTTGCGCGACAAGTCGCCACGCGCGACAGCGGTCGTGACTTCCGCAATGTTACGGACCTGCGCCGTAAGGTTTCTCGCCATGGCGTTCACAGAATCTGTGAGGTCTTTCCAGGTACCGGCGACGCCGGGAACGTTGGCCTGGCCACCCAACCGACCTTCCGTGCCGACTTCACGCGCCACGCGGGTGACTTCTGCCGCGAAGGAGCGTAATTGCTCGACCATGGTGTTGAGAGTCTCTTTCAACTGGAGAATCTCTCCGCGAACGTCCACGGTGATTTTCTTGGAGAGGTCGCCGGTCGCGATCGCGGTGGCGACCTCGGCAATGTTTCGTACCTGGCCCGTGAGATTGCTGGCCATGAAGTTGACGTTATCGGTAAGGTCCTTCCACGTGCCGGCGACTCCGGGTACCTGGGCTTGGCCGCCCAACTTCCCTTCGGTGCCGACTTCGCGGGCGACGCGCGTAACTTCACCCGCGAATGCGTTCAACTGGTCCACCATGGTGTTGATGGTGTTCTTAAGTTCGAGAATTTCGCCTTTCACGTCGACCGTGATCTTGCGCGACAGGT
>Ga0210399_10003108_pt1 | contig 12909 bp, 14 predicted proteins | sample IncBWC14MmetaG_FD_150865 | JGI IMG/M metagenome (GOLD analysis project Ga0210399, IMG submission 150865) | Forest soil microbial communities from Barre Woods Harvard Forest LTER site, Petersham, Massachusetts, United States - Inc-BW-C-14-M | ecosystem: Environmental > Terrestrial > Soil >... | reverse complement strand
TCTGCCCATCAATGCCGACTTCGAGCATGGGTACGCGCCCGATGCGGCGGGAGTCGCCGAAAGCGTGCGGCTGGCGGTCGAAACCGGCGTGGCGGGATTGTCGATCGAAGATTCAACCGGTCAGGCCTCCAAACCTCTATTCGACCGCGACGAGGCGGTGATGCGGATTCGCGCGGCGCGCACAGCGATCGACAAAGCAGGCGGCGATACCATGCTGGTCGGCCGTGCCGAGGGCTTTCTCGTGGGGCAGCCCGACATAGAACAAGTCATTGCCAGATTGAAGGCCTATGCACACGCCGGAGCCGACTGCCTGTACGCGCCCGGGATACGCTCGACACAGGACATCAGCGCCGTGGTCGCCGCGGTCGCGCCGAAACCGGTCAATCTGCTGGTGGGTTTCAACGCCGATCTGAACATGGCGGACATCGCCGCACTGGGTGTGCGGCGCGTGAGTGTCGGCGGGGCGTTGGCGCGCGCGGCCTGGGGCGGATTCATGCGCGCCGCGAAGCTCATTGCCGAACAGGGAAAGTTCGATGGGTTCGTGGATGCCGCATCCGGAAACGCGTTGAACACGATCTTCGGCGGAAACTAGGCTTTCGATGCGTACCAGGCATTCGCTCGGCATCGCTGCGGCGCTCGCAGCGCTCACCGCTTGCGGCGGTGGCGGCGGCGGTTCAGGCGCCATGGCCGGCAATCCCGGCGCACCGCAAGTCCCGACCGGTGCCGTGACCAGCGAGGCGGATGCCATCCTTCACATGGATCAGTTGCGCGCCTCGGGTTTTCGCGGCGGCGGCGTGCGCGTGGGTGTGATCAGCACGGGCGTGGTCAATCTCGCTTCGTATCAATCGGCCGGTGTTTTGCCGGCGGCGATTTACGTCAGTCAGAACACGGCGGGAACGCTGGATGAGGGCAGCTGGATGCTTGAACTCGTGCATCAACACGCGCCCGATGCCGTGCTGGGGTTTTGCGACGGCATCGACCTTGACTTCAAGGGCTGCATCAAAGATTTGGGAACCAATTTCCACGCCGACATCATCGTCGACGACATTTTATTTTCCGGTCAGTTCTATCCCGACGCGAGCGCCGACACCGTCGCTCAGTTGGAGACCGCCAACGATCGATTCGTGTTCGTCCATCTTGCCGGCAACGAACAGAATGGCGGCTACTGGCAGGGTGCGTTCGTGGAAACGCAAGGTGTCATCGCGGGCTCGCGGGCAAGGTTGCTGGATTTTGGGCTGGCCGGCGGCGGCGGCAGCGACGTGTTCAATGCAGTCACGGTGCCCGCGGCCAGGCGTCTGAAACTCTTCTTGAATTGGAATGATCCTGCGCACGGCGCCGGCAATCACGCGCTCAGCGCCTATCTGATCGATGCAAACTCGCAGGTATTAGGCCAAAGCAGCGGCCAATCGGATCCGACGCTGGTGCTCGACTACACCAACATGAGCGGCGCCGCGCAGGTTGTGCGCCTTGCGGTCACACTCGATGCCGGTAGCACGCAGGGACTCGTCGTACAAGTGACGGAGGGCAGCCCCACCTGCAACATTGAATGCCAGGCGCTTAGCTATTCAACCTCGGGTCTCTCCGGCGGAACAGTCGGTGACATCCCGGATGCATTGGTCGTGGGCGCAACGATGGCGCTGTCGCCCAGAATGCTCGAAGCGTGGTCCAACCACGGACCGTTCCGTCTCGATTTCCAGGCCACAGCGGATAAGGCGTCGCCGGACGGCTTTGACTACGCACGGCTCAGCTCTCCGCTGTCCCTGGCAAAACCAGACCTGGTCGCGCCCGATTGCGTCACCACGCCTTTCAGCGACGGCAAGTCGTTGACCAACAATCAGTTCTGCGGAACGTCAGCGGCGGTGCCGGCGATTGCGGGCGCGGCTGCGTTGCTGGAAAGCGCTGGGTTCAACCGCGCGCAGGTGCTGAAAGCTCTGCGCAGTACCGCAGTTCCCTTGGCCGCCACCGGCGGCTGGGATCCGGGCTATGGATTCGGGCTGGCCGACGTTGCGGCAGCGCTGCGCTCGGGCGGCAACTAGCGACCGGCCTTTAGCCTCCCCTACGTTTGGCGCCTCACCATCGTTCGCATCAGATGCTCGAGCGCCGCGTCGGGATCGGCGCATTGGCCCGTATGTACCGGCGAGGTTTGAACGATGGTGCTTCGCGGTGCCACCAACCAGTGGAATCGCTCACGCGCGGACATCCTCCCGATGTCTCCCGCCCCCGCGCCGCCCGCGCAAACCATAGGGATCGTGGCCAGTACGCTGGTCACGAGTTCCATGTCCACGTGCGCATCGATGGCCAGCAACGCGGTCTCGTCCAGTTCGATTCTCGCCTGCAAAATGCGCTCCGAATCGCAGGACAGAATGATTCCGGCGTTCAGGAACTCGCCGCGCTCGACGCGCGGTACCACCCGCACCACCGCATAGTCATACGTGCGCAGCGCGCGCATGGATGGCCTCCTGTACGAATACCTTGGAAGACGCCAGCCGCGTCGTGAAATAGTTCAGATACGCTTCCCGCTGCTGGGTTTTATCGGTAAAGCCCGGATCCTCGGCGAGCCACTCCTCGGGAATCAGTTCGACGATCGCTGCGATTTTCTCGACGGCGAGCCGCGCCGCGAATTCGGCATCGACTTCTTCGATCATGCTCGCAAACTTCAGCAATACATGATCCTTGATCAACGAGAACGGGGACCGCGCATGCTGGTCGCGGTTGGTCCATGCATGATGAAAGTACAAGGCGGCGCCATGGTCGATGAGCCACAGCCGGCGATGCCACATCAGCATATTGACGTTGCGCGCGGTTCGATCCACGTTGCAAACGAAAGCATCGAACCAAACGATGGCGGAGGCGAGCCTCGCATCGGGCTGAAACACCAGCGGATCGAAGGTTACCGATCCCGGCAGGTAGTCCAACGCAAGATTCAATCCCGCGCTCGCGCCGATGAGGCTTTGGATCTCCGCATCCGGTTCGGTACGCGCGAGGTCGGACGGAAGCTCCACGAAGACGATCTCCGGCACCGGCAACCCCGCCAGCCGGCCGATCTCGCCCGCCACCAACTCCGCAATCAATGCCTTGGGGCCCTGGCCTGCGCCTCGAAACTTGAGCACGTACAAACCATCGTCGTCGGCTTCAACAATGGCGGGCAGCGATCCGCCTTCTCGCAGAGGCATGACGTAGCGGCTCGCAGTGACGGTTCTTGGGCTGCTCATTGCGGCCTCGCCACTTCGATTTGCGCGCCCTGGGTGATCTTTGGATCGCTGCTCGAATGATGTGCGCGGAACAGCCGGCCTTTCTCGGCCAACAGGACAAATCCCAGGCTGACAATCCCGCAGCACAGGGCGCCCGCGGCCAACGGCACCGTGGTGCCGTTGAATTGCTCGCCGATCAGAATTCCCACCAACGCGCCGCTGAATGTCGAGATGAAGCCTTGCAGCGAAGCGGCGATTCCCGCGATCGATCCCATCGGCTCCATCGCCATGGCGCCGAAATTGGACACTGACAAACTAAAGGTCGCCATCGTCAACGATTGCAGCACCACAAAGGTCCAGATTTGCTCGAGGCCCAGTGCCGCGATGAGAACATGGAACCCCGTGACGGCAATGAACAACAGCAATGCGGTATGCGATATCAGCCGCATCCCCAAGCGCTCCACGATGCGCGAATTCAAGTACGCGGCCATGCCCATGAAAATGGCACAGAGCGCGAACATGCTGGGCATCAGCTTGGGCCGGTGAAACACCTCGGAAAAAATCTGCGCCACCATGCCGACGTAAGCCATGATGGTTCCGAACATCACCATCATGGCGAGCGTGTAGAAAATCGACGCGCGGGTGCCGAGCACGAGCTTGCCCGCATTCAGCACGTGCTTGATCGTCAGCGTCATGCGGTATTCGGGGTGCAGAGTCTCCGGCAGGCGCAAGAACCCCCAGACTGCGACCATCGCGGCAAACAGGGCGAACACCACGAAAATATACCGCCAGGGGGCGATCAACAGGATCAGCTGGCCCAGGCTCGGCGCGAGAATCGGCACGGTGAGGAATACCACGAAGGTCAGCGACATGACCCGCGCCATCTGCCGGCCGGAATACAGATCCCGCACCACCGAGCGCGTCACGGTGACGCAGGCAGCTGCCAGGCCATGCACGAAACGCCATGCCAGCAACGCCTCGAAGCTGCCGCTCAAACTGCACAGCAGCGCGGCAATGACATAGAGCGTCAAGCCGCCGAGCAAGATCGGCCTGCGGCCGAATCGATCGGAGAGCATGCCCCAGAACAATTGACCGATGCCCATTCCCGTCATATAGGCAGTGACGATCCATTGACCGTGATTCGGGTCGCCGACGTTAAGTGCACCGACGATCGTCGGGAAAGCCGGCAGCATGGCATCGATGGCGATGGCTTGCGTCGACATGGTCGCCGCCGCCAACACCACAAACTCAAGAAACCCAATCGAATGGGCGCCGCGCTTCCCAACCATGAATATCAATTAACTCCGGGCGACGCCAGGCGCGCCGGTAATAGGCGGCGGCGCGCCGGCAGGCGGCTTGCGCGCGATGCTGGTCGCCATGGTAACGATCGACGCGAGGTCGGTTAGATTCGCCGGCACCACCAACGTGGTGCCCGCCTGTGCCAGTTTGCCGAACTGCTTCACGTATTCTTCGCCGATGCGCAGCTGCATGGCCTCGATGCCGCCGCGATCGGAAAGCGCGATGCCTACCTGCCTCAAGCCTTCGGCTGTTGCGGTGGCCACCGCCAGAATTGCCTGAGCCTGGCCCTCGGCTTCATTGATCTGCTGCTGCTTGTTGGCTTCGGATTGCTTGATCACGCGCTGCTTGTCGCCTTCCGCCGCATTGATCTTGGCGTCGCGCTCGCCTTCAGAGGTCAGGATGACCGCGCGCTTTTCGCGCTCGGCGCGCATCTGCTTTTCCATGGCCGACAGCACGTCCTTCGGCGGCGTGATGTTCTTGATTTCGTAGCGCAGAACTTTCACGCCCCAAGGGGACGATGCCTTGTCCAATTCGCTGACGACATTGGTGTTGATCTGCCCACGTGCCTCGAAGGTCCGGTCCAGCTCAATCTTGCCGATCTCGCTGCGCAGCGTGGTTTGTGCGAGCTGAGAAATCGCAAAGCCGTAATTGGTGATCCCGTAAGAGGCCAGATGCGGATCCATCACCTGCATGTACAGCACCGCGTCGACCCCCACCTGCACGTTGTCGCGCGTGATGCAGATCTGCTCGGCGATATCGATCGCGATTTCCTTCAGGCTGTGCCGGTAGGCAATCACTTCCATGAACGGCACGAGAATATGAAACCCCGCGGAACAGGTGCGGCTGTACTTGCCCAGGTGTTCGATCACGTAAGCGCTTTGCTGCGGCACCACCACCGCGGTCTTGGCAATCACCACCACGATCAGTATGGCGATGATGATGGCTCCATAGCCGAAGGTCATATTCAAGGGTTTTCTCCATGTACAACGAGGGTCAGGCCATTGACCCGATCGATGCGGGCGCGCTGACCGGCGGCGATGAGCGAATGACCGCCGTTGATCGCATTCCACGAGCTACCGCAGTACTCCAGCCGGCAGGTTTCACCGGGCGGCAGTGCCGCGGGCAACACCACCGTTTCGCCGACGGGCCCCTGTTTCATGGCGGGTAATTTGCGGCGCATGCGTTCGTAGATCCGCCGCCGAAAGGTGACCATCGAAAATGCCGCCAGGACGGCGAACAGCAGCCACTGCATCCAAACGGCGGGCAACAATCCCGATAGGTCCAATAATCCCACGACCAGTGCTGATGCGCCGACAAATACCAGATAGAACTGGGCATCGACGAAACCCAACTCAGAACCCAAAAGTACGGCGCCGACCGCAATCCACGCCCACCACTCCATGTCTGACTCCCGGGCTTAAATCCGTATTAACGCTTCATTGCGTCGAAGAAATCCGCATTGGTCTTGGTGTCTTTCATCTTGTCGAGCAGGAACTCGATGGCCGCCAACTCGTCCATGGGGTGCAGGAGCTTGCGCAGAATCCACATCTTGGACAGTTCCGAGGGTTCGGTGATGAGTTCTTCCTTGCGGGTACCGGAACGGTTGATGTTGATCGACGGGAAAGTGCGCTTTTCGGCAATGCGGCGATCCAAATGAATTTCCGAATTGCCCGTGCCTTTGAATTCCTCGAATATGACGTCGTCCATTTTAGAACCCGTGTCGACCAGCGCCGTGGCGAGAATGGTCAAGCTGCCGCCTTCCTCGATGTTGCGTGCCGCACCGAAGAAGCGCTTCGGCCGCTGCAATGCGTTCGCATCCACGCCGCCGGTCAGCACCTTGCCGGAACTCGGCACCACGGTGTTATAGGCGCGCGCCAGACGGGTGATGGAATCGAGCAGAATCACCACGTCTTTCTTGTGTTCGACCAAGCGCTTGGCTTTTTCGATCACCATTTCGGCAACCTGCACGTGACGGCTGGCGGGCTCGTCGAATGTCGACGACACGACTTCGCCCTTCACCGTGCGCGCCATTTCAGTCACTTCTTCCGGGCGCTCATCGATGAGCAGCACGATGAGGATGACTTCAGGATGATTGGCCGTAATCGCGGTGGCGATGTTCTGCAGCAGCATGGTCTTGCCGGCTTTCGGCGGGGACACGATCAGTCCGCGCTGACCTTTGCCGATGGGCGCGACCAGGTCGATGGCGCGCGCGGTCAGGTCTTCGGTCGAGCCATTGCCGCGCTCCAGCTTCAGCCGCTCGGTGGGGTGCAGCGGCGTGAGATTTTCGAACAGCACCTTGCCGCGCGAACTCTCCGGTGAGTCGAAATTGATTTCGCCGACTTTCAGCAGTGCGAAATAGCGTTCGCCATCCTTGGGCGGGCGGATCAAGCCGGAGATCGAATCGCCGGTGCGCAAGTTGAAGCGGCGAATCTGGCTCGGGGAGACGTAGATGTCGTCCGGACCCGCGAGGTAGCTGGAGTCGGAAGAACGCAGGAAGCCGAAGCCGTCCTGCAGGATTTCCAGAACGCCGTCGCCGTAGATGTCTTCGCCCTTGCGGGCATGCGCCTTCAGTACACCGAAAATGATGTCCTGTTTACGCGAGCGGCCCATATTCTCGAGACCCATGGTCTCGGCGAGCTTGACCAGGTCGCTGATCGGACGCTTCTTCAGCTCCGTCAGGTTCATCGAGCTGCGGCTGCGCGCGAGGTCAGTCGGTGCAATGATTTCTAGATCATCGCCGCCCTCCGGCAGATCGCCGTAATCTTCGTGCATCGGCCGACCACCGTTGGTATTGCCGTTGCGGTTGTCGTTGCGTGGTCCTCGGTTGGAACGATTGGATCGGCCGCCGCCCCCTTGCCCGCCGCCGCCTTGCTGTCCGCCGCCCTGGCCCCCGCCCCGCGATTGATTCCCTAGGTAGCCTCTCACAGGTTGCTGTCCAGAAATGCGGCGAGCTGTGACTTGGTCACCGCGCCGACTTTTTGGGCCTCGACCGTCCCGTTCTTGAACAGGATCAGCGTGGGGATGCCGCGGATGTTGAATTTAGGGGGGGTGTGGGGATTTTCGTCGATATTGAGCTTGGCGATGCGAATCTTGTCTTTGTACGTATCGGCAATCTCATCGAGGATGGGTGCGATCATTTTGCACGGACCGCACCATTCCGCCCAGAAATCTAGCAGTACGGGCTTGTCGGACTTGAGCACGTCCTTGTCGAATGTTGCGTCGCTGGTATGAACGATACTTGGGTTACTCACTGCGGATACAGCTCCATAAGGGATTTATTTGAGGTTGAAAACTGGTGTTTTGTAGGGGATTAACGACCAAACAACTACCGCGAAGTGACGATGCGCGGCCGTTCGGGCACAATACAGCGGGTTTAGCGGTCTTGATTACCTTAAAAGGGTACCGATGATACGGTTGGGGAGCGGATAGACCAGCTCCTGGTTGGCCGTATTGTTATCCGGTCCCCATCATTTTGCAAGTTTATGCACCTCACAAAGCGAAAATGTCAGACGCCCATCTCAGTCAGCTTACTTTCGATTCATTAGAAATCCCTGAATCCGTGAAACGCGGCATCGCCGAACAAGGCTTTACGCGCGCGACACCGATTCAGGCGCAAACCTTGCCCATAGCCCTGGCGGGGCGCGATGTCGCAGGGCAGGCGCAAACCGGCACGGGCAAGACAGCGGCATTTCTCATCGCACTGTTCAATCGCCTGCTCAGCGACCCCGGGGCGTCCAACCGCCCGGTGAACGCGCCGCGCGCCATCGTCATTGCGCCCACGCGCGAGCTCGCCGTGCAGATCCATTCCGACGCCTTAGGCATAGGCAAGTACACCGGACTCAAGTTCGCGATCGTATTCGGCGGCGTGGACTACGAAAAACAACGGCGCATCCTCGAGGAAGGCGTCGATGTGCTGATCGGCACCCCGGGCCGCATCATCGATTATTTCAAACAGCATGTGTTCGATCTGCGCCATATCCAAGTCGCGGTGATGGACGAAGCCGATCGTATGTTCGATTTGGGCTTTATCAAGGACATTCGCTTCATCTTACGCCGCATGCCGCACCCGACGCTGCGCCTCACCATGATGTTTTCGGCCACCCTGTCGCACCGGGTCATGGAGCTCGCGTACGAACACATGAACAATCCGGAGCTGATCCGCATCGAACCGGACAAGATGACCGTCGATCGCGTGACCCAGGTTCTGTACTTCCCCTCGACCGAAGAAAAAATCCCGCTTCTGATGGGCCTACTGCGGCGCATCGATGCTCGCCGCACCATGGTGTTCGTGAACACCAAGCGCGTCGCCGAAGTGCTGGAGAGAACGCTGACGGCGAACGGCTTCGTCGCGCAGGCTTTGTCCGGGGATGTGCCGCAGACCAAGCGCCTGAAAATGATGCGCGATTTTCACAATGGCGACATCGCCGTATTGATCGCCACCGATGTAGCTTCGCGCGGTCTGCACATTCCCGATGTGAGCCATGTATTTAATTTCGACCTACCGAACGATGCGGAGGATTACGTGCACCGCATCGGCCGAACCGCGCGTGCCGGGGCCGAGGGCGATGCCATCAGCTTCGGTTGCGAGGAATACGCCATCTCCCTGCCCGACATCGAGCGTTACATCGGTCATCAGATTCCGCGTGCGGCCATCGAAACCGTGGACCTGGCGGCCGTCACGGCGCCGCCGCCGGCCGTATGGCGCGAGCGAGCACCGCGTCAAGGTCAATCTCGCGGCGGTGGCGGCCGCCCGGGGGGTGGCCGCTCGGGTTCGCGCTCCGGCGGCCCAAATCGTTCCGGCGGCGGCGGCCGATCCAGCGGGGGCGCCCCTCGTCGTGGGCCGCCCCCTCCCCCTTCGAATCCAACAAATGCTTCGGGAACTGCGGATGCGCAGCCCAAGGACCCGAGTCGCAACCGTAGACGACGTCGTGGAGGCGGCGGCGGCCCGGCCGGCGGCGCGCCGGTATAATGCGTCAATCGCAAGACCTCGCCGAATCCTTGATCAGCATTGCCGAACGCGCGGGCGCCGCCATCATGCAGATCTACGGCGCCGGATTCACGGTGCAGCACAAGGACGACGACTCGCCGCTCACCTTGGCCGATTTGGAATCGCAGCGGCTCATCCTCGATGGATTGAAGCGGCTGACGCCGGACATACCCATCCTCTCGGAAGAATCGGCGGCGGCGCCATGGGCCGAGCGGCAAAGCTGGCGCGAGTTGTGGGTGGTCGATCCGCTCGACGGCACGCGCGAGTTCATCAAGCGCAACGGCGAATTCACCGTCAACATTGCGCTCGTGGTGGAGCATGAACCCAAGCTCGGTATCGTGGCCGCACCTGCTCAAGGAATCATTTTTTGGGGCATTGCAGGCATTGGCGCATTCAGCCGCCGGCATGGCGGCGAGGCGCGCCGCATTCAAACAACCGCTCCGCAGCACCCGGTGCGCATCGTCGGCAGCCGTTCTCACCCGAGTCCGCAGACGGCAGCCTACTTGGCCCGCTTGGGTCCTCACGTCATTTCGGGCGTGGGCAGCTCGCTGAAATTTTGTCTGCTGGCAGAAGGCAAAGCGGATCTATACCCGCGCTTCGGGGCGACTTCGGAATGGGACACCGCCGCAGGACAGGCGCTGCTGGAAGCGGCCGGTGGTCATGTCACCCGCATGGACGGACATCCCATGCGCTACAACTGCAGGGAGAGCGTCATCAACGGCGATTTCGTGGCCTTCAGCGACCCGAGCGTGCTGCCACCCGAGACAGGCTCCCAGGCAGGTCGGCTTTAGGCGTGCCCGACCGGCTCGCACAATTGCAATGTGGCGTCCAGCAGGGTCGGGATGTCGAACACGACTTCATCCTCGGCCATGGTCAGTTTCGCGACGCCCGCGGCAGCGATGAGTGCCGCCGGCACGTGAATCTGGTCGCGTCGTTGCGGCATGGTCCAGGGGCTGACCCGGGCATCGGCCAAGGCGCGATTCAATGCATTCCAGCGCAAGTGCGCGGCACGCGCCAAAGCCGTATCGCCACCCCATTGACGCTGGGCGATGGCAATCGACACATCGCCCGTCAACGACGGCGGAGTCATCATCAAATCGTGCACATAGCGCACCATCTCGTTCGGATCCACGCGCACCGCCAGCGAGGGCTGATGATCAGGGGTCATATTGCTTGCTCCTGCTTCCATGCCGATGATTTGGGGGCCAAGTCCTGAAAACCAAGGGGCGGCACCGCGGACCGCGAAGGGTTAAGATTCGGTCATGGATGCTGACTTCATTATGCTCGTAGCGGCTGCGGGCGCTCTGGCGGGCGCCTACAAGGTCTGGCAGATCTCCCTGGATGCCCGCGAGGCTGCCAATCGCGTCGCCAAGGACACCTGCTCCCGCGCTGTGGTGCAGTTTCTGGACGGTACTGTCGCATTCGCCGGCTTCAGGTTGACCCGCGATTCCCGCGGAAAGCGGCGCTTGCTGCGCACCTATACCTTCGATTACACCAGTGACGGCTTCGAGCGCGCGCAAGGGTTCATCGTGCTCGCCGGAGGCCGGCTCGAAGCGGTGGGTCTTGCGGGCAGCCCCTTGTGAGCGCCGCGCTCAATATCGATCTGCACACCCATTCGAATTGCTCAGATGGCTCCTTCACACCGGCCGCACTGATCGAGCGCGCGGCGGCCGCGGGAGTCGAGGTTCTGGCACTCACCGATCACGACACCGTTGCCGGCCTCGAAGAGGCGCAAGCGTCCGCGTCGGCGCAGGGACTCAAGCTGGTGCCCGGCGTTGAGATCTCGGCCGCGTGGCGCGCTCAAGCCATTCACGTGCTCGGATTGTGGATAGATCCCACCGCCCCCGCGCTGCTCGGCATGCTGCATGGGCAGGGCGAACTGCGCCGCGCCCGGATGCGCAAGATCTGCGCGCGCCTCACAAAACTCAAACTCCCCGGCACGGAATTGCTGGCCGCCGTGGAGATGCATCCCGGTTTGCCGACTCGCGCACATCTGGCGCAGGCGTTGGTGGCCGGCGGCCACGTCGCGACAACCGAGGCGGCATTTCGCAAATACCTGGGCAAGGGCAAAGCGGCGCATATCGCAGCTGAATGGCCTGCGCTCGAGGCGGTGGTGGGCTGGATATGCGGCGCCGGCGGCGTGGCTTGCCTGGCCCATCCTGCGCGCTACTCCCTTTCCTCAGGCGCGCGCCGGCGGCTGCTGAGCGATTTCACCGCCGCGGGCGGCTCGGCGCTGGAAGTCGTCAGCGGCAGCAACTCGGCGCAGCATGTCGACACCTGCGCGGCGCTCGCCGTCGCCCACGGCCTGTCCGGATCGGTGGGCTCGGATTTTCACAACGGCCAGGCGACTTGGAATCCGCTGGGCCGCTCCCTTAAGCTACCGGATTGCGTCACGCCGGTGTGGCGCAGCTTCGGTCTATAAACGTGAGTGACGATAAGAACAACGTCAATACGGATCTCTTCAAGAACATCGAGCGCCTGCGTCAGCTGCGCATCGAGCATCGTGATCTTGACGACGTCATTTCCCGTCTCAGCATGGATTTCAAGGTGGACGAGCTGCAAATGAAACGCCTCAAGCGGCGCAAGCTGATGCTCAAAGATCAGATCGCGAGGCTGGAAAGTCAGCTCATACCGGATCTGAACGCATGAACGAGATCTTGCGGCGCATCCAAGCGTTCTTCGACATCGTGTCGACCCGCAATGTGCTGATCGAAGTCGGCGTGCTCGGGCTGTGCCTTCTGGTCGGCGGCTTGGTGGGCTTGGAGCTCAACAGACGCAGTCAGCGGCAGAAGAACAATCCGCCCATGGCATTGGCGTGGAGGTATTTCGCCACGCAAGGCAATGTGGTGATCACGCCCATCATCGTGGTGTTCGCGCTGGTGATGGTGGCGAACAGCACGCTGCAGGCGGCACGCTTTGACGTAACCTTGCTGGGCGCCGCGGCGCGCTTGATCCTGGCCTACATCGTGGTGCGCATCGGCGTGCTGGTGTTTGCCGCAAGTCTCGGCAACAAATCCTGGATTCAGAGCTGGGAAACGCGTGCCGCGCTGCTGATCTGGCTCATCATCGCAGCGGAATACCTGGGCTGGCTGGATCCGATCATCGCCACCTTGGACAGTGTCGGCATCGCGGCGGGCAAGAGCCGCATCACGGTGTGGTCGGTGCTGAAGTTGTTGTTCACCTTGACGCTGTTCATGCTGGCGGCCGCCTGGATCAGCCGCTGGGTCGAACGGCGGGTGAAAAAGCTCACCGGCGTCGCGATGTCCACCCGCATCGGCATCGCAAAATTCGCCAATGCATTCTTGATCGCCCTGAGCATACTGATCGGCCTCAACGCCGCCGGTGTCGACTTGACGGCATTGACGGTGCTGACCGGAGCCGTGGGCTTGGGACTTGGCTTCGGCCTGCAATCCATTGCGGCGAATTTCGTCT
>Ga0210399_10003107_pt1 | contig 12911 bp, 8 predicted proteins | sample IncBWC14MmetaG_FD_150865 | JGI IMG/M metagenome (GOLD analysis project Ga0210399, IMG submission 150865) | Forest soil microbial communities from Barre Woods Harvard Forest LTER site, Petersham, Massachusetts, United States - Inc-BW-C-14-M | ecosystem: Environmental > Terrestrial > Soil >... | reverse complement strand
ACGAACTCAACAACTCGCTGGCACCAATCCAATCCGTGGCACAGAGCCTGGAGAGCGGGCTGGCTGGAACGGCGAATGTGCCGGAGTTGCAAGGCGGTGCCGCCGCATCGATCTTGGAGGATATGCGCCACGGGTTAGCAATTATCAGGTCTCGCACGGAAGCGTTGGGCCGCTTTATGGCCGCTTACGCCAAGCTCGCGCGGCTTCCGCAGCCCACGCTTGCGCCGGTCAATGTGACGGAGTGGATCACGCGGGTCGCCAAGCTCGAAACGCGCGCCAAAGTTCAGTTAGAGAAAGGCCCGCCACTCGTCATCTCGGCGGACGCGGACCAACTCGAACAGCTCTTGATCAACCTGGTTCACAACGCCGCTGACGCGGCACATGAAACGGGAGGCGGAGTAAAGGTAACTTGGTCCAGGTACAGCACTTATCTGGAAGTGTCGGTGCTGGATGAAGGCCCCGGCATTTCCAACACCGCAAATCTTTTTGTTCCGTTCTTCACCACGAAACAGGGCGGTTCGGGAATTGGCCTGGTCCTCAGCCGCCAGATCGCGGAAGCGCATGGCGGCACTCTAACGCTGCAAAACCGTCGCGACGGGCGAGGCTGCGAAGCTAAACTCCGCCTACTGATTTGAAAGAGTTTGAAAGACGATAAGGTCTTTTTGGTCGGCTAGTATTTGCCTCTCAATTCCCTGCGAGTCGGTAACCGCGCCGGGATTGCCGCAGTCCCATATTGACACCCATTCAAAAACGGGAACGCTTGACTCGCATTGTTTCGCTTCGGCATCAGCAGTGGCGATTCGGGAATCCAGAAACTATTAATACATAGCCGTTTAACAAATTGGAGTTCGTTCGAGACTCTTTGTGGGATTGGCCCGCCTTGTGCCTCTCTGACCCGGTGAGGTGTGGAATGCTTGAGGGGCGGGCGTGAGAACCAAGAGCGTGTCTCGCTGGATAGTCGTTGTCTTTTGCATTGGTCTCGTCGCCTGCGAGACAGGAGTCGCTCAGTCTCCTCAGCCGCAGAATCAGCAGCCGTCGCAGCGGGAGACCAAGGCAGAGCAATCGAGAGAAAGCACGTCAAACGATAGAGCTAGCACATCGGGTAAGGGTCCAACTGCTACAGGTTACGAGAAGAAGCTAGTGCCCGCCGTGGCCGAGAATCTCGTTCTTGATCAGAAGGCCATATGGACCAGCCCGGCGCACATTCGAATGGGAGATGCAACTTGGCTGGTGCCGTTTGCAGGGCTCACAGCGGGGTTTTTAGTGACTGATCGAGACGCGGACTTACATTTATCGAACTCGCCCGCAACGCTGCGGCATTACACAAACTTTTCAAACTACGGCCTTGCGGGAATGGCAGGAGCCGGGGCTGGTCTTTTCCTATTAGGAAAGGCGACACACGACGAGCACAAGCGCGAGACAGGGCTGCTGAGTGGCGAGGCTGCTTTGGATGGCTTGTTTGTTTCAACTTCACTGCAATATGCGATGGGCAGGGAGAGGCCCAACACCGACCTTTTTCACGGCAAATTTTGGCAGGGAGGCACTTCGTTTCCCTCGGACCACGCAACCACCGCTTGGGCCATTGCCAGTGTCATCAGCCACGAGTATCCGGGACCATTTACCAAAATCCTCGCCTATGGCGCGGCTGGCGCGATTACTTATGCGCGCGTTCGAGGTGAGAAACACTTCCCTGCCGACGTATTTGTTGGCAGCGGGATCGGGTGGCTGACAGGTTGGCAGGTGTATCGCGCGCACCATAATCCGGAGTTGGGTGGAGGCATCGCCGAGAATCTCTCCGATACACAGCTTGTAGAAACCGACCGCACACCCAAGCAGATGGGTTCACCCTACGTGCCGCTCGATAGCTGGATCTATCCTTTATTTGATCGTTTGATCGCGACGGGCGCGATCAATGACGCCATTTTGGGCCTGCGTCCATGGACCAGGCTGGAATGCGCGAGGATGGTGTCCGAGGCGGGCGACCGCCTGCAGGATGCAAGTCCCGAATCGATGTCGGTGCGGCTGTACGACGCGCTCCGGCAAGAGTTCGTTCCGGAGCTTACGCTGCTGGCAGGCGGCGCCAATCGCGCGATCCATCTCGAGTCCGTCTATGTGCGCGTTGCGGATATTTCCGGGCCGCCGCTGACAGACGGCTATCACTTCGGCCAAACGCTTTACAACGATTTTGGGCGGCCTTTTCAGCAGGGGTTCAACAGCATTGCGGGATTTTCCGGCTGGGCAACATCGGGACGCTGGGTCGTCTACGCCCGCGGGGAATATCAGCACGCGCCGTCTGGCCCCGAGAATTCACCCGCGGTCCAGAACGCGATCGATGCCATCGATGACAATCCCGGGCTGCCTGCCGGTCCGCAACCCGCACGCAATCAAGCGAGGCTTCTCGATGCTTACGTGGGACTGAACCTTGCGGACTGGCAGCTTTCCTACGGGCAAGAGAGCCAGTGGTGGGGACCTGGTGAGAGCGGTCCCCTGCTTTTCAGCGACAACGCCTCGCCGATTCGAATGTTTCATATCGATCGCGTCTCGCCATTTCATTTGCCCTGGATTGGGAAACTCCTTGGGCCGATGCGATGGGGCGCGTTTTTTGGAACGCTCCAGGGAAACCTGCTTTCGCCGGCGCCGTTTCTCCACGGCGAGAAGATTAGCTTCAAGCCGACGCCCAATCTTGAGTTTGGCTTTACTCGCACTGTCGAAGTCGGGGGCGAAGGTCGGCCATTCACACTGGACCGGCTTTTTCTGACGTACTTCAGTGTGACAAGCTACATCAACAAGCCAGCCCTCAAAGATCCGGGAAAGCGCGATGGTGGGTTTGATTTCAGTTATCGCGTTCCCTTGCTGCGAAAATGGCTGACCATTTATAACGATTCGATATCGGCTGATGACCCGTCGCCGCTCGCGGCGCCGCGCCGTGCCGGAATCAGCCCCGGACTCTACCTCACGCAGTTCCCCGGAATACCCAAGCTCGATTTCCGCGTCGAAGCACCGTTGACCAACACCGTCGGAACAGATGTTCCGGGACGCTACATCTACTGGGACAACTACTATCACGACCTCTACACCAATCGGCATTTCTTGATGGGCGATTGGGTGGGCCGCGACGCATCGGGCATCCAAGCGTGGAGCCGGTATTGGCTCACGCCGAAAAACTCCATCCAGTTCGGATACAGGCACGTCAAAATTGATAACAAGCTGATTCCGAACGGCGGCACTATCAATGATGCATCCGTGCGCGCGGATTACTGTATAAGACCGACGGTCGGTGCATCGGCCTTTGTGCAGTACGAACAATGGCAATTTCCGCTGCTCGCTGTGGGGCTTCAAAAAAACGTGACGGCTTCGCTGCAAATCACCTATTGGCCCGAAACTCACAAGCACTGACGAACGGGCTACGAGCAGCGACACGCGGAAGATGGTCCAAGTAAAAGTGTCCTCACAAAATCTTTAGATTCGTTTCACACCTTTCAAAGCTCCCGGCAGGTAAATTATCTTGTCGTTAGAAACTCCGCGCGACTGATCTTCGATCAGGCTGGCAGACGAGTTGTGCGTCCGGCGGAACAGGCTGGGTTAACATAGATGGCTTACCCCAGAATGGGCGCAGCGATGGAGTTTCAAGTGGAGAGCTGGTCGGGAGATTGCAAAAGGAGAGTAGTGTGAGTGATTTGGTTTTCACTTTAGTGACGATCGGCTTCTTCCTTGTCGCGATCGGCTATCTGCGCGGCTGCGAACGGCTGAGGTAAGGCGGAGATTCCCATGCTTGAAAATGTGGTCCTCATAATTATCAGCCTCTTGCTGTTCGGCTATTTGATGTACGCGCTGCTCAAACCGGAGAATTTCTAGAATGACTGCGAATGGCTGGTTTCAAATCGGTCTGTATCTGCTGGTGCTGTTTCTTATCACGAAACCAATGGGGATTTTTCTGGGCCGCGTTTTTGAGCGGGAGAAGACTTTTCTAGATCCCGTCTTGCGTCCTGTGGAGCGCCTGATCTACCGCCTGTGCGGAGTGGATGAGAAAAAAGAGATGCGCTGGACGGAATACGGCACGACCATGCTGCTTTTCAGCGCAGTTTCACTCATTTTGCTTTATCTTTTTGAGAGACTGCAACAGTGGCTGCCGTGGAATCCGCAGCGACTCGCGAATGTGGCGCCGGATCTTGCCTGGAACACGGCAGTCTCCTTCACCACCAACACAAATTGGCAAGCCTACACGCCGGAAACGACGATGAGCTATCTCACGCAGATGGCCGGCTTGGCGTATCACAACTTTGCTTCGGCGGCGGTGGGCATTGCGCTAGCGATCGCGGTGATTCGCGGAGTCTCGCGGCATGATTCAAAAACCATCGGCAATTTTTGGGTGGATTTGACGCGTTGTTTTCTTTGGGTGCTCCTTCCGGTTTGTCTGGTCGGGTCGCTCGTGCTCGTGTCGCAAGGCGTGGTGCAGAACCTGAAGCCATACGCCACGGCTCAACTCATCGAGCCGCAAGTTGTGCAAACACCTGGGCCGGACGGTAAGCCAGTTTCGCTGACCGTAACGCAACAAGTGATTGCGGCTGGTCCGACGGCTTCTCAAGAAGTGATCAAAATGTTTGGCACAAACGGCGGCGGATTCTTCTACGCGAACAGCGCTCATCCCTACGAAAACCCGACACCCTTCACAAACTTTTTCGAGATGATCCTGATTTTTGCGATTCCTTCCGGCTTGACCTACACCCTGGGGCGCATGACGAAATCGCAAGGCCACGGATGGGCTGTGTGGAGCGCCATGGCTGCGCTCTTTCTGGTCGGCGTGACCGCGGCCTACTGGGCGGAGGCTGGCGGAAATCCTCAGTTCGTGGGAGTGGACCAAACGGCAAGCGCGCTTCATTCCGGCGGGAATATGGAGGGCAAAGAAGTGCGCTTCGGCATTGCTAATTCAGCCTTGTTTGCGACAGTCACAACGGACGCAAGCTGCGGCGCAGTGAATAGCATGCATGATTCCTACACTCCACTGGGCGGCATGGTGCCGCTTGTGAACATCATGCTCGGTGAAGTTATTTTCGGCGGCGTCGGCTCGGGGCTGTACGGAATCCTCGTCTTCGTCATTCTCGCCGTATTTATCGCCGGTTTGATGGTGGGAAGAACGCCGGAATACTTGGGCAAAAAAATTGAGGCTTTCGATGTAAAGATGGCCATGCTTTCGGTGCTCATCTCGTCTCTTACGATTCTTGTGTTTGCGGCGATTGCGGTCGTGGCGAAATTTGGCACCTCGAGCATTTCCAATCCGGGCCCGCACGGACTCTCTCAAATTCTCTACGCCTACACATCTTCCGTCGGGAACAACGGGTCCGCGTTTGGCGGTTTGAACGCGAACACCATCTGGTACAACACGAGCACCGCCATCGCCATGCTTCTCGGAAGATTTTTTGTAGTGATTCCGATTTTAGCGATCGCGGGGAGTCTCGCGCGAAAGAAGATGACACCCGCATCCCTGGGTACTTTTCCCGTGACCGGCCCTCTCTTCAGCATTCTGCTGGTGTGCACCATCTTGATCGTTGGCGCGCTTACCTTTTTCCCGGCGCTAAGCCTGGGGCCGATCCTGGAGCATCTGCTGATGCATTCCGGCAAAGCGTTTTGAGGAGCCTTCTCTTAAGGAAATCATGGACCGCTCATCCCAAGTAAAGTCGAAGGCACTAACGGATACAAAGATCCTGAAGACCGCCATCGTGGATTCTTTCCGGAAATTGAATCCGCGAACGATGGTCAAGAATCCCGTCATGTTCGTCGTGGAAGTCGGAGCTCTTCTCACCGCGATTCAGCTTGTGCGCGATGCCATGCATCACAGCGGGCAATTCGGTTTCGGCTTGCAGATTACGTTGTGGCTGTGGTTTACCGTGCTGTTCGCCAATTTTGCGGAAGCCATGGCGGAGGGGCGCGGCAAAGCTCAGGCAGAGACTCTGCGCAAAGCCAGGGCGGAAACAGACGCGCGGCGCTTGCGGGCAGACGGTTGTAGCGAGATAGTGCCCAGCTCAAAACTGCGCACCGGCGACCAGGTGCTGGTTGCCGCTGGAGAATTCATTCCCGGCGATGGAGAAGTCGTCGAGGGCGTGGCCTCCGTCGATGAGTCGGCGATCACCGGAGAGTCGGCTCCGGTGATTCGCGAATCCGGCGGAGATCGCTCGGCTGTCACTGGCGGCACGCGGGTTCTCTCTGATGAGATCCGGGTGCGCATAACCTCGAACCCCGGCGAGACTTTCCTCGACCGCATGATCAAACTTGTGGAAGGCGCGTCGCGGCAGAAAACGCCGAATGAGATTGCGCTCAACATTCTATTGGCTGGACTGACCATCATTTTCCTGCTGGCCGTGGTAACGCTGCAGCCATTTGCGATTTATTCGGGCGCGCCACAAACCATCTTCGTCCTTGTATCGCTCCTTGTTTGTCTTATCCCCACGACGATTGGCGGACTCTTGTCCGCTATCGGCATTGCGGGTATGGATCGCTTGATCCAGCGAAACGTCATCGCCATGTCAGGGCGTGCTGTCGAAGCATCGGGCGATGTCGACGTTCTTCTACTCGACAAAACCGGCACCATCACGCTCGGCAACCGGCAAGCAACTTCGTTTCATGCGTGCCCCAGCGTGACGGATGCGGAGCTCGCCAGCGCGGCGCAACTGGCGTCTTTTGCGGACGAAACGCCTGAAGGGCGCTCCATCGTTGTGCTGGCGAAAGAAAAATATGGGCTGCGCGGCCGCGAGCTCGCTCCGCACAATCCTGTCTTCATTCCATTTTCCGCGCAAACTCGCATGTCCGGCGTGGATATGGACGGCCACGAAATCCGCAAAGGAGCGCCGGAAGCCATTAACAAATATGTCGCAGAGAAAGGGCAGATCGTTCCCGAGGAGATCAAACACATCGTACGCGAGATTGCGAATGGAGGCGGAACGCCGCTGCTGGTCACGCAGAATCGGCACGTGCTCGGCGCGATTGCGCTGACAGATATCGTGAAGGGCGGCATGCGCGAGCGGTTCGAACACCTGCGCGCGATGGGCATCCGCACCATGATGATCACGGGCGACAATCCGCTCACCGCCGCAGCCATCGCGCGGCAGGCCGGCGTGGATGATTTTCTGGCGGAAGCCAAGCCCGAAGACAAGATGGCGCTCATCAAGCGCGAGCAAGCGAAGGGCAAGCTTGTGGCCATGACAGGCGACGGCACTAATGATGCGCCGGCCCTTGCGCAAGCCGACGTCGGTGTAGCGATGAACACCGGCACGCAAGCAGCGAAAGAAGCGGGCAATATGGTCGACCTCGATTCGAATCCGACCAAGCTCATCGAAATCGTGGAAATCGGAAAGCAGTTGCTCATCACTCGCGGCGCGCTCACGACCTTTTCCGTTGCCAATGACGTGGCGAAATACTTTGCCATTATCCCGGCGATGTTCGCCGCCGCATTTCCGCAGCTCGAAGTTCTTAATGTGATGCGGCTTCGGACGCCGGAGTCCGCGATCCTCTCGGCAGTCATCTTCAACGCGCTGATTATCATCGCGTTGATTCCGCTGGCGCTGCGCGGCGTGCGGTATCGTCCGCTGGGCGCCGCAGCTTTGCTTCGCCAGAATCTTCTCGTTTACGGCCTCGGCGGTGTAGTCGCACCATTCCTGGGGATCAAGCTGATTGACATGGCCATTACGTATTTGCACCTGGCGCGAGGAACTCTATGAAAAAGAATTTGCGCATTGCGATTCTGATGACGTTGGTGACGACGGTGCTCTTTGGGCTGCTTTACCCGTTGGCGGTCACTGGCCTTAGCCAGCTTTTTTTTCGGGCGCAGGCGAATGGTGGAATGATCGTGCAACATGGGCAAATCGTCGGCTCCCGCCTGATAGGCCAGCCTTTTTCCGCCAGCTGGTATTTTCACCCTAGGCCTTCCGGCGCAGGAAACGGCTACGACCCCGTTGCACCAAGCGGTGGCGCAACCAATCTCGGTCCAACAAATCGTCAGCTTGTGGAACGTGTGAAAAGTGACGTGGCAACACTGCATGCGGAAAACCCCGCCGCGGTGATTCCTGTGGATCTCGTCACTACGTCGGGTTCTGGACTGGATCCGGAAATTTCTCCAGCCGCTGCCGAATTCCAAATTCCGCGTGTGGCGCGCGAGCGGCACATGAGCGAAACGGATTTACGCGCGCTGGTTGCAAAGCATAGCTTGGGGAGACAGTTTGGATTGCTCGGCGAGCCGCGCGTCAATGTGGTCGAGCTGAATCTGGATCTCGACGCATCGCACCCTAAACAATAATCCTAATTTTTCCGCGAGGCGGATTTTGCGGAGGCGCCTTTCGGCGTCTGGAATCGGTAGCCGACCCACGGCTCCGTCAAAATATATTTCGGACGTGCAGGGTCATTCTCAATTTTCTTGCGCAGCTGATTGATGACTACGCGCAAATTTTCCGTTTCTTCGCCGTACTCAGGCCCCCACACCGCCTGCAGCAACCTGCGATGCGACAGCGGTTTACCGAGATTACCGACCAGGTGTTTCAAAACGTCGAACTCCTTCGGCGTCAGGTGCACGTCGCGGCCGCGCACGACCACTTGGCGGTTTTCGAAATCAATGGTCAAATCTTTCGTGGTAAATGTTGGAACCGCATCACCCGGTGCGAACCGCCGGAGCGCGGCCCGGATTCGCGCAAGCAGCTCTTCGATTCCGAAGGGCTTCACCACGTAATCGTCGGCGCCGGCATCGAGCGCGATGACTTTGTCGCGCTCCGCGTTGCGCACGGTCAACATGATGATCGGCGCGTCGCACATCTCTCGAATTTCGCGGGCCGCTTCGATGCCGCCGATCCCCGGCATATTGACGTCGAGCAGAATCAGGTCGGGGCGTTCCTTGCGCACCGCTTCGACCGCTTCTTCACCGGTCGTGGCCTCCCTGATAACGTAGCCGTGACTGGAGAGCGTGCTGCGCATGACGCGCCGGATTTGCGGCTCGTCGTCTACCACTAAAATCGAGGCGGCATTCATCGCGGTTCCCCGGCACTGCGATCCACGGGCAAAGTAAACGAGAACACGGAGCCGTGCCCCAACTGGCTCGTCACCGAGATCGTGCCTTTGTGCGCGGTAATAATTGCTTTCGCGATGGGCAAACCCATTCCCGTCCCGCGCACCAGGTAACGTTGATCTTTGCCGCGGTAGAACTTGTCGAAGATCATGCCCTGCTCGAAATCATCGATACCCGGGCCGCGGTCAGCGACGCTGGTTGTGAGCGTCTCTCCATTGGCTTCCGCGGAAATCGTGATCGGCGCCTCTTTCGGTGAATAAATGTTGGCGTTGTCAATCAGATGGACCAGCGCATCCTTGATGCGGTTCAAATCGGCTCGCACCGGCGGGAGATTTGGACTGAGTTTTACTTCGACGGTGCGGCCCGCCAGCCCCGTGTCGCATTGCGCCAGAGCGGCGTCGATGATGTCGCCAATTTGCGTTGGCGCGAGATCCAGTTCGAATTCGCCGGCCTCGAGCCGGGACATCTCGGCAGCCTCTTCTACCAGACGGTTTAGGCGGTCGCACTCCTCGTTGATGATCGTCAACAGCTCGCGTGTCTGTCCGCGATCGGGAGTTTCTTCCGCCAGCAGGCTCGTCGTCGCAGCCTTGATCGAAGTCAGCGGCGTGCGAAAATCATGCGCGATGGAATCCAGCAGCGCGGATTTCAGCCGCTCGCCCTGGCGTTCTGCTTCTGTCTCTCCTAGCTTTTCGACGGCGCGCGCGCGCTCGATGGCGATGGCCACGAGGCTGCCCACTGCATCCAGCGTCTGGCGCGAAAGCCGCGAGCCCGAAATTCCCAAGCTCGCAATCGGGCGGACGCCCATCCGCACCGGCATGAAGTACAGCCCGTCTTGGGATTCGAAGATGGCTTCATCCCGAAGGAAGACAGCTTTCATTTTTTCTTCATCCAGGTGCGCGGCGCCGAATCCCGACCGGTAAAACTTGTCTTTTTGCGGCAAAAAAAGCTCGGCGGCTCCGCCTTCGAAACTCTCCACGATGTAATTCGGAATTGCATTCATCAACTGAATGACGTTCCCTTCCGCCAGCAATTTCTGACTGAACTTGTAGAGCCGCTCGATTTCTCGGCGGCGTTGATGCGCTTCATCCGCTTCTCTGCGTATCCGCGCCGAAAGCTGGCTTCCCATTATGGCCGTGACAAGAAACGCAAACAGCGCCACCCAGTTCTGCGGATCGGCGATCGTAAATGTTCCCACGGGCGGAAGGAAAAAATAATTAAAGGCCAGCACTGCGGCAACGGACATGAAGACCGAGACAGCCATTCCCCACACGGCCGAAACTGCTAGAATGGCCAGCAAAAGGGCAAGCGCGACAGTCGTCTGATTTATGTCGCGCGCGTGACGAAAGAAAACAGTGATCCCGGCGACGGTGGCCAGCGATACGGCAAATCCGAAAGCGCGGCCAGCGAGCAATCTCTGCATCCTGCTATTCTATCGTATGCACACTATTTGAAACGGAGAACCTGAGCCTTGCCCAAGAAGCCCGAGGACTGGCTGGAAGTCGCCTCACCGCCCCAGAAAGCGCGTGGGATCTTCAAGCTCTTTCTGGGTTACGCACCAGGCGTCGGCAAAACGTATAGCATGCTCAGCGAAGCGCTCCGCCGCCGGAGCCGCGGCGAAGACGTAGTTATCGGCGTCGTGGAAACTCACGGCCGCAAAGGCATTGAAGAGTTGTCCTCGCAAATCGAAGCCGTTCCGCGCAAGAAAATCGAATACAAGGGAACCATGTTCGAGGAAATGGATGTGGATGCCATCCTTGCGCGGAAACCCGAAGTGGTCCTGGTGGACGAACTGGCCCACACCAATATTCCCGGCAGCCGGCATCGCAAACGCTACGAAGATATTCAGGACCTTCTCGCCGCGAAGATTGACGTCGTCTCCACTCTAAACATTCAGCACATCGAAAGTATTGCGCCGGTGGTCCGCTCAATTACAGGAATTACCGTGCGCGAAACGGTTCCTGACTGGGTGCCCTTGACGGCCACGGAAACCGTCATGGTCGACCTCACTCCTGAAGCGCTCCACAACCGCATGAAGCGCGGCGACGTTTACAGCACCGAAAAAGTGGAACGCTCGCTCAAAAACTTTTTTCGCCGTGGCAACTTAATCGCGCTTCGCGAACTCGCACTGCGCCAGGTTGCCGAACAGGTTGACCGCAGCCTCGAAACCTACATGGAAGACGAGGACATCCGCAAAAACTGGGGCGTTCGCGAACGCCTGGCCATCTGCATCTCTGGAAATCCCGCCGGCCAATATCTCGTCGCTCGTGGCGCTCGCATGGCCCGCCGCATGGACGCGGAACTATATGTCGTTCACGTCGATCGGGAGCTGGGCCCGAAAGAGAGCAACGCCACCGCCCTTGCTGCAAATCTGCGTTTTGCCGAGAGCCTTGGCGCAAAGGTTGTTCGTTTGAGAGGGCGGAGCGTGGCAGATAGCGTGGCAGAGTTTGTGCGTTCGAAACATATTACGCAGGTGATCTTCGGCCGCGCCCCCATCCACGACTGGCGCAAATATTTCTATCTGTCTGCCGTGCACCGATTCCTTCGGGAATCTCCGCCGGTGGACGTGCACATCGTTACTCAGGAAGCGGAAGAGTAGCGAAGCTTCAAGGCGCCGCCGGCGCTTGCAACGTACCGCTCAGCTCCAGCTCAATCTCCACTTCGGGATCAGCCTTTAGCAGGAAAGTATTCGGACTCTTCAGTCCCCATTGAATATACGGCACGCTGAATTTCGCCGAACCCTTCCAATGATTGGCTGTCAACTCGGCGTGTACCGGCACGGTGATCTCATGTTCGGAGCCGTGCAGAAGAAATCTTCCTTGCAACTGCACGTCGGACGTTCCGGTCACCGCCACTTTCCCGTCGATCTTCGTCGGCCGGAAAATCACGTCGGGGTAGCGCGTACTCTCGAGAATTTCACGGTGCATCTTGTTATCGCGTGAGTCGTTTCCGCTTTCGCCGCTTGTCGCATAGGCGATGAATTCACCGCTGGCTTGGCCGCTCGTGGGATCAAACTGAAGCTTTCCGCTCTTTAGAGCAAACGTCCCATGAACGGTGTGCAGCGTGCTGCCAAGCGTCCAGTGCAATTTGCTCTGCGCGGGATTGAGATTCAGCGTCAGTCCGGCTGGATTCGTCTGAACTGCCGGCTGCGGTGTTTGCGGCCAAGCGCTTGCCGCAACCACAATAAAGAGCGCAAAAATCCACGCGGGCCGAACGAGACTGATGGCACGCCGTCTTCGCTTCATCTCATCCCCATCAAATTACGCTGCCAGAAATCTCCACCCGAATATTGCTCCGGCTGTGGCAAGCTCCAGTGGACGTGTCTCTCCCATCTGGTAGGCAAGTATCCGTTCAAAGAGCTGCGGTGCGGCTTCGAGCGAACGCATGGTACGTCTCCGAAGTCCGGTCTGGCTGCCCAGCAAGAGCAATAGATTTCCGACTTGCCAGGGCCGCCGGGACAGACGTTGGTGCGCCTCCTGATAATGACGCAACTCACCCGCATCCAGCGCATCGGCCAGCGCGCTCGCCTGCCGAAAACTCAGCGAAAGTCCTTCCGCCGTAATCGCATCCACGCTGCCCGATGCATCTCCGATGAGTCCGACATTGCCTCGATACACGCGTTTCAACTTGGCCATGCCCGTCACCGCCCCGCGTTCGGCGCTTGCCCGAGCCGCGCCTTTCAGCCGCTCAGCCAATTTCGGAAAGCTCAGCAGGCAATCGTCAAAACGCAAATTCTGTTTGTTCGAAATCAGCACAATACAAATCTCTTGCGGGCTCACCGGTGTGACGTAAGCTTGCGCCTGTTCGGCCCAATGAATCTCGGTGAAATCGTTCCACGGCTCCATGCGATAGTGAACGCGAAACGCAA
>Ga0210399_10003106_pt1 | contig 12911 bp, 9 predicted proteins | sample IncBWC14MmetaG_FD_150865 | JGI IMG/M metagenome (GOLD analysis project Ga0210399, IMG submission 150865) | Forest soil microbial communities from Barre Woods Harvard Forest LTER site, Petersham, Massachusetts, United States - Inc-BW-C-14-M | ecosystem: Environmental > Terrestrial > Soil >... | reverse complement strand
GCATGGTTAGGATCCAGACGCAAGCACGTCAGCAGGTTTTGCTCGGCGAGTTTCGGAGACTCTTTCAAGTACAGCTTGGAGAGCTGGTAGTAGGAATCGGCATAAGAGGGGTTAAAACGAATGGCTTGCTCGAAAGCGTGCTTGGCCCTGGCAGCGAGCCCGGCGTCCGCGGGATTCGCTTCCTCGAGTTGAACGAGAATTTTGCCCAGGTGGTAGTGCATGTAGTAGTTGTCAGGAAAACTTTCGATAGCGGAACTGAGCGTGGCCCGGGCGTCTTCCAACTGGCCCGCGTGCGTTTCGACAATCGCGAGGCTGAGCAGCGCCACGCTGTTATCTTTCTGCAGTTGGCCGGCGCCGCGCAGGGTGTCCTCCGCTTCCTCTAGTCGTCCCAGATTTTCCAGAACGACGCCCTTCTCGACCAATAAGCGGTAGGAATTGGGGATGTGCTCCAGTCCCACGTTGGCAGCTTCCAGCGCCAAGGGATAATTTCCAAAGTCAGCACAGATGGTGCTGAAATCCAGGTAATTGTCTTCTCGCGTGGGATCCAGTTTCGCTGCCTGCCGTAGCGATTGCATGGCCAAGCCAAAGTCCCCGCTCTTTTGAGCCACGTGCGCCAGGAGATTCAACGCGTCGCTGTCCGGATCGGTAGCCGCAAGGTCCTCGAGGATCGCCAGGGCTTCCTCGGTGCGGTTCATCTGGTCCAGTACAACCGCGCGTTGGTACGCGAGGTGCTCCAGGTGACCATCCTTGGCGCGAGCCTTATCCAAATCCGCCAGGGCCTGCCGGTTCTGCCCCAGCCGCGCGCGCAACTCTGCCGCGCTCAAGTATTGGGAAGCGGTCACGCCCGTAAGACTTTCAACATTGCTGAGCGCAATTTGTGCCTGACGCACGTGCTTGAGTTGAGCCTCGGAATTTGCGAGGGACAAGAGCGCTTCGGGATAACGGTTGAGAAGCGTTCCCGACTGCTCGAGCAAGGAAACCGCCTGGACGTAATCCGCATTTTTCTCGGCAATCATTCCCAGAAAAAGATTTGCCATGGGACGGGAAGCCACGGAACTGTTCTTGAGCGACTGGAACTCTGTCGCCGCCAAACTGTATTGGCCCACGTTGAAGTAGGTCATCGCGAGATTCTTGCGAGCGGGAAGGAATGCGGAGTCAAACTGGAGGCTAGCCAGAAAATACTGTTTGGCCTGCTCGAAATCGCCCTTTAAGCTGAACGCCGCGCCGGTGGCATCCAGTAGCACCGGATTCTCACGGTCGCTTTCAAGAGCCTTGCGGAATGTGGCTATTGCTTTGTCCAGCTGCCCTCGTTCGGCCAGGCTGACACCGGCTTGATAAAGCCGCTGCGCTTCCGCGGAATGGCTGGCCGGGGTTTTTGAAGAGGTTTCAGACCTTAGGCTTAGAGGCGCGAGAGCCACGAAACACAGACAGGTAATGGAAATCCAGGCTCGGCGCCCGCGGGGTCGGTCAGGGTCAGTTTCCGGAGACTTGAGACACTGCGCGCGATCAACAGCGAACATTCGAAGCAATGGCCACCCCCAGTTCACCAAACCCGCGCCCGCCAACCTGCGCCTCGAACCCGCGGCCAGGAAACGTCAAAAAAATCCAAACAGGGAGAATCTCCCCGCCGGGCTTTGACATTTTCAGCGGCTCAACTCCTCGAACCCTTGAGCCACCGGCGAATTTAGCCCCAATTGAATGCTTCCAATAAGATGCACCCCAAAACTCCAGCTCCGACAAATAACCCGATAAACGCTGGGCATTTGCACGCCATGAATTGTTGCGGAAAATAAAACGTTTCAATCATATTGTCAAGCACTATTTTTTAGGGCATCATACCGTCGCTTTTCATTCGTGCCGGCCCGCACGCCCATACCCGGCCCTCGACCAGGGGGCCTTGCGGAACTGGCCGAAGCGGCCCGTTATCGGTAGTCGAATCGCAGTGGCTTGCTGCACCTGCTTCCGGCTAGGGACAGCGTCAGGACCTGATCGAGGAATCTAGAGATGGCTCGGCGGCCAGCCGGCTGCCAGAGAGAGCGAGGCTTTCATGTATCAACCGGAAGCGTACATCATTGCACTGATCTTCATGATCGGCAGCATGCTTTGTTGGGGATCCTGGGCCAACACCATGAAACTAACTCCCGGCTGGCCTTTCCAACTCTTTTACTGGGACTACGTGGCCGGAATTATCATCGCAAGTTTATTGTGGGGCCTGACGCTCGGCAGTATGGGCGGCGGCCAACTCTCTTTTCTCAATAATATTCGCACCGCCGACCAGAGCCATATCCTGTATGCCCTCCTCGGCGGCGCGGTCTTCAATGTTGCCAACCTTTTGCTGGTCGCTGCTATCGAAATCGCCGGACTGGCCGTGGCCTTCCCCATCGGCATCGGCTTGGCCCTTGTGGTAGGCGTGCTTCTCAACTACGTCATTTCTCCGCAAGGCAATCCCCTGTTGCTTTTCGGGGGCGTCGTAATGGTGGCACTGGCCATCATTGTGGATGCCATCGCCTACCGCAGACGAGAAACCATCCGCAAAGCCCTAGGCGCTCGCGGCATCCAGATCAGCCTGGCGTGCGGTATTCTCATGGGCAGCTTCTATCCGCTAGTCACGAAAGCCATCACCGGACAGAATTCACTCGGTCCCTATGCCGTAGCTTTCTTCTTCGCCCTGGGCGTGGCCATTTGCGCCGTGCCGGCAAATTACTTCTTAATGCGCAAGCCCCTCACTGGCGGAGCACCCGTCAGCATGAGCGACTACACCAAAAGCCCCGGCCTCTGGCATTTCTGGGGAATTCTCGGCGGCGCCATTTGGTGCACCGGCGCGGTCTTGAACTTTGTCGCCTCCCACGCCCAAATCATCGGCCCCGCCATTTCCTACGCCATCGGACAAGGCGCCACCATGGTTTCCGCCATCTGGGGGGTGTTCGTCTGGAAGGAATTTGCCAACGCACCCGCCGACGCCCGCAAACTCATTCCCCTGATGTTTTTGTTTTTCGTAGTTGGCTTGGCGGCCGTCGCACTCGCCCCGGTAATTTCCAAATGACGAAAATGGGAATTTTTGAGAAAGATCTCTGGTCTATAAAGTTCACGCCAAGGGACACGGAATGACATGAGAAAGCGCCTCGTGGTCGTTGGAAGCATCAATCTTGATCTTGTCTCTGTAGCTCCAAGGATCCCGCTTCAGGGCGAAACGCTGACCGCCGCCAGTTTTGCTTCCTTCCCCGGCGGAAAAGGCGCCAATCAGGCCTTCGCAGCCGCCCGGCTTGGCACTCCCGTGAGCATGATCGGAAAACTCGGCAACGATAGTTTTGGCGCTGAACTCCGAGCCAACCTAGAATCCGCAGGTGTGGACACCGCCGCCGTCGACATTGAACCCACTTCTTCGGGAATCGCCCAAATCATCACCGCTGAGAATGGCGAAAATATAATCGTGGTAACCCCCGGCGCAAATGCTCGTGTCTCTTCGCGCTACATCCAGAAACATCTGGACGTCATTCGCGGCGCCGGCATCGTTTTGACGCAACTAGAAACTCCGCTAGAAACGGTGGAATATCTCGCGTCCGTCACGCACAAAGAAGGCATTCCGCTGGTACTCGATCCCGCACCGGCGCAGCCACTGTCAACCGCTCTGCTCAAACGTGTGGATTGGCTCACGCCGAATGAATCGGAGACGTGCTCCCTCCTGGAACTCAAATCACAGGACGTCTCCGAAAATGCCATGGAAGAAGTTGCGGAGATGCTCTTGCAGCGCGGCAGCCGCAACGTTGTCCTTAAACTCGGCCAGCGCGGCTGTTTTCTTGCGCTGGCGGATGGCCGAAGGATTTTCCTGCCGGCCTACGCGGTTCGCGCGATTGACTCAACCGCCGCCGGCGACGCCTTCAACGGCGCGTTGGCCTCCGCTCTTCTGGAGGGCCATGATCCCGTCCGCGGTGCTACCTGGGCCTCCGCGGTCGCCGCGATTTCCGTCACTCGCCGAGGCGCTCAACCCTCCATGCCCACACGGGCGGAAGTCCATGCATTCCTAAAGGAGCGCGATGGAACGAAGCAGCCGGTCTAGGTCCGAGCCCAGTCTGCCCAACAAATTCCCGATATTTCCCACACCAGAATTGCCGTACCCTAGTCCGGTCGGAGGATAAATCCCACGAACTCGACTCCTCTCATTCCCGCCTCGCGTCTGCTCATCACGATTTGCCTGGCCGTCCTCGGATTGTCGTGGTGCCCTTCTCGAAATTCCTTTCCACAAAGCTCGCCTTCCGCTCCTCTGCATTCGCCGCAAGAAGAAGATCGCGGCTACGCGGTAGACCTCGCCTGCCGTACGTGTCATCAGGAAAAATTCGACTCCTATCTTCGGACGGCTCATCACAAAACTTCGCGGCTGCCCGATCGGAACTCCATCGCGGGAAGTTTCACAAATGGCCACGAGGTAATGTCCACGCTCAACCCCGAACTCACCTTCCGAATGGAAGCCCGCGATGGACATTTCTATGAAACGGCCATTCGTCAAAAACAAGCTCATAGTGCAAAGCGCACCGAGCGGATCGGACTAGTCATCGGCTCAGCCACGAAGGGACAGACCTATCTCTATTGGAAGCAAACTGGACTATTCGAACTTCCCGTCTCCTATTGGAGCGAACTCCATCGCTGGGTCAACAGTCCCGGATATGTTGACGGCTCGGCTGATTTCGATCGCCCCGTTCCGCCCCGCTGCCTCGAATGTCATGCCACCTACTTCCAGCAGACCGGTTCCCAACCCTCCGACAATTACTACAACCAAGACAATTTTGTCCTGGGAATTTCCTGTGAGCGGTGTCACGGCCCAGGAAGCGAGCACGTAAAAAATCACTCGGCGATTTCCGCAGATTCCAGCGCAACAAAAACAATGCCGCCACTCGGATTGTCACGCGATCGCCAGATTGACGTGTGCGCCCAATGCCACGGCGGTGCCGGCCAACCCATCGTTCCAGCCTTTTCCTTCAGGCCTGGCGAGGCCCTCGCCGAATATGTCAAATTGGCTGAGCCCACCGCCACGGACCGCTTGGATGTTCACGGCAATCAAGTCAATCTCCTGGCGCGCAGCCGCTGCTTCCGATCTTCACCCGCGATGTCTTGTTCGACTTGCCATGATCCTCACGCTCCCGAGCGCCCGGCCGCCGATTACTCCGCGCGATGCCTCGAGTGTCACCAGGCAGCGCAATGCGGAATGGTTCAGAGGGTCGGAAAGCAAATCGCCTCCAATTGCATCGATTGCCACATGCCGGTTGAAGCCTCCAGCCTTCTTGTTTTGGACGCGGACGATATGCGGCTGAGAGCCAGAGTTCGCAATCACTGGATTCGCGTGTATCGGAAGTCTCCTGAACCATGATCAGCGCGCATCCACGACAAGCCGGAACCCTACCGCGCCCGAACGATCCATGCCCGGAGACATCATCAGCAATTTCCCATGCTCGCCTAGTTTGTAAGCCTGCGGAAAATACCAGATCGAGCCCTGCGGCTGGTAGTAACTCCCACCTCGCAGAATCGCGCCGCGGGTATGTTCGTCAGTGAACTCGTCCGTCCATTGCCACACGTTGCCGATAAGATCCATCACGCCAAAGGGGCTGGCTCCCGTCGGATGCGCGTCCACGGGATCAGGACCGCGCATCGTCCGGCTCTTTTCCGGCTCCGGAACAGCAGATCCGTCCCATTGATTGCCCCAGGGATAAGTGCGGCCATCCAAACCTTGCGCCGCGTATTGCCACTCCCACTCATGCGGCAAGCGCTTCCCTGCCCAGGTGGCATAGCAGCGCGCATCCTCAAGCGAAACCCACGTAACAGGTCGATGGTCCCAGCCCGAGCGGAAGGTTCCGTCTCGCCAGTCTCGTAGAAAATCCAGATCGTCTTTGGGATGGTAGTGCGCCACATCCAGAAACTCCTTGAACTCCCGATTCGTGACCGGATACTTATCAATGTAAAACGATTTTATATGTATGGCATGCTCATGGAAGCGGCGCGCCGCATTCTCCCACGGGTACTGGACGTCAACGCCAATATCATTCGATCCTTCGATTTCTATGCCGCCCACTTTGAAGAGAAAATCCGCTTCAGGAATCTGAATCATTCCCAAGGGAGCACGGCCCACCGCACCTGTAGCGGCGACCGCCACCATCTCCTGTTTCAGGACTTTACGTTCGCTCGAAAAACTGGCGAGCGATCTGGCGGTCAATGGCTTCATCTCGGCCATCAGCCTCTGGATTTTCGCGTCGGGTTCGGAACTCGTAGCGAAAATGGCCCCGAAACCATTACTCTCGATCGCAAAACTCAAAACGGATCTTCCCGTCGCGTCTTTTTCGACCTGCAACTCCCTTCCGCTGTAGAGGTCGAAGTAGCGCATGCCGGCGGCGACGGGAATCTCCATCTGCGCTCCATCCACGTCATATTCGTTGCGATTCACAATGGTCCACACGGTGCGCCCGTTGAGCGGCCAGCGGCTCGCGAAAACACCGTAGCGCAGCATGGGATACAACGGTTCCCAATCGCGGCTCACGAGGTATTCAGCGGTCGCGCGTTCGATGGTGGCAACACGCCGCGTGGCTTCCGCATCTCTCGGCGTGATGCCATTCCAGATGCCCCAAATATTTTCCCAACTCTCCCAACCGACGCCGTTGAAAAACGCAAACTGCAGATTATTGGTCTTGCTGCGATTCCAGCGGTCGGAAATATTGACCATATGCCGCGTCTCGAGCCATTTGTATTTGTCCACCAGGGGCGTAAACGGATACTGATACTGCCCCCAGGTCATCACATTCCACGCCAGCGCCTCGTCGGAAGGTCCCCCTTCGGGTTCAAACGCCAGGGAATGGCCGGTTGCATCTGCCGCCAGAGAAAAGGCCAGCGGCACCCCGTCCTGGGTGTCCCCGTTGACGCCGTCCGCACCAACTTCTTTCATTAGCTCGGCAATCTCTAGAGGCCAGGACTTGGCCATCTCGCGGGTGCCCTGATCCCACATCATCATGGGAAACAAAACGCGAACGCCGCGCTTGTGAAAGTCCTCAATCATCTGGCGCACCCCTTCGACACCGCCCGGCATGGAGCGAATCATGTCGTGCTGGTTGCGGTTGTCGATCCCCATATTCGGATACGTCGGCCAGATCAGGACGGCATCGATGCCGCCGTAGCGCTGCTCTAAATCGTCAAGGTAGCGGTTGACGGTATATTTCCCGCCGACAGGATCGTAGAAAAAACGGTCCTCGACCATCAGCTGCGGCTGCAAGAAACTGGACTGCGTCCACAGCAGTTCCGGCATTTCATAGCGCGAGCCGTTGTAGCCGATGCGAATCCGGCGCTCGTTGCGCCAGTGGGTGATGTCCCCAAGCCACAACCTATGATCTTCGGCGGTGCAAGGTTTGAAGCCACCGTCCAGCAAACCTTTGATGTTCAAGCAATCCGGCACAGGAATCTGCTGGTTCGTGGGACGAAACTTGGAGTCCTGCGCAAATGCCCTGAACGCGAAGCAAGAAAAAAAGCTAAGAGAAAGAAAAAGGCGGATTTTCACATGCGCTCCTAGAACAGGGCGTGCAGGGCCCCAAAACGGCGCGAGTATAAAACGTTTCAAAATAATCGTCCAGTCCGCGGAATGCTGCCCTCACGGGGACGCCACAAGGGAGTCCGCGCCCTTCCCGGCGCCTCTCCCTGGTCCCGGGCCTGTGGATGGCCACCAGAATTCTCTGTATCGCATCCGATACCCCCGGAGACCTGGTATTCACACGCCTCTGACATCCCAGCAATTTATCTCGTTCGACACTTCACGTATGCCAACACCAGCGGTCTTAGAGCACGCTTGCGAGAATCCGCTCGCCTCCACAAACCACTTTCGCGCCGGCATGGCCGAGTCGCTGGAGGATCTGATGGATTGCCAGCGCTTGCGCTATCTGGTCTTTAATTGCGAGCTGGGCCAGGGGCTGGCAGGCTCCCGCCCGATCGGCCTCGATCGCGACCGCTACGATTTCATCTGCGACCATCTGATGGTTCGCGATACCCTCTCCGGCAAATTGGTCGGGACCTATCGCATGCAGAGTGGCTTCCGCGCCAAAGGAAATCTCGGATATTATAGCGAGCAGTTTTTCGATTTCGCACCGTTTGAAGTAGTTCGCGAGCAAGTTCTCGAGCTCGGCCGCGCTTGCGTACATACCGACTACCGGAATACCGCGGTGCTGCACATGCTCTGGAAAGGGATCATGCGATACGCGTTAAGTTCGAAGGCCCGTTACTTGCTTGGATGCAGTTCGGTGTGCTCCCAGGACGAAGCCGAGGGCATGGCGCTGTACGAGCAGTTGCGAGAGAAATATCTAATCGCGCCGGCGCTGCGCACAGAACCTCGGCCGGGGTTTCGATGCCGCATGGAAAACAAAGCGACGCCGGCGCCCGAAATACCACGTCTATTTCGCGCGTACCTGGATGTCTCGGCGCGGCTGTGCGGTCCGCCCGCGATTGACCGCGAATTCAAAACCATTGATTTTCTGACGCTCATCGATTTGCAGCACATCCCGGATCGCCTTCGCACACGGCTTTTCTAGCCGTTTCTTTCCATTGTGCTGGACGGTCCTTCGCTTGCCAACAACATGTCCTTTGCGAGTGCCAGGGCTTTCTCAGCCTGCGCGGGATCCTCCAGACGGCCACGGGCGAAATCGCGCGTCCCGCCGCCTTTGCCGCCCAGTTTCGACAGGACTTGTTTTAGAGCGGCATTCATGTCTTTGCCTGCGGCGGGATGCTGCGCGAAGAGCATATCTCCAGAGCCCAGCCCGGCCAGCAACGCGATTGATCTTTCCGCTTTCGCGACGTGCGTTGCGAACTGACCCTGGAATTCGGAGTCGACGTCCATAAAAACGCGATGAATCAAGCGAATTCCATCCGAGCCCGGCGTGGCCTCGAGCACAGCCTCCGCGGCCTCGATTTCCGCGACACGTTCGAGAAGCGCCCGCGTCCTCTTGAAATTGGCGTCGCGCTCGGAGAGTGTACGCTCCGCGGCTCGAACCAATTCCTCCGGCGCGCAACCCAACTTTTCTGCGGCCGCGCGAAGAAGCAGGAAATCCTGCCGCGCGGCACGTTCCGCTCGCCCGCCGCAAACAAATTCCACGCGCCAGTCCTGCCGCATTTTCGCGCAGCGCCGAACGAGCAGTGTTCCAATCTGGCCGGTGGTGTTGACGTGCGTTCCACCACAAGGTTGGAGGTCCGCGCCGGCGATCTCGATGGCCCGCAAGATCCCCGCGCGGTCCACTTCCTTGCGCACGCCGAGTTCCGCCAAGTCTCGAGCGGTGCCATAGCGAACGTTTATGGCCCGGTCTTCAAAAATTATCTTGTTGGCAGCGCGTTCCGCCCCTTCCAGGATTTCGTCCGTTGGCTGGGGGCCGCGCAGGTCGATGGTAGACAAATCCGTCCCCAGATGGAAAGAGACCGTCGGTCTCCCATAACGTTCCTGAAACATCGCCGACAGCAGGTGCTGCCCGGTGTGCTGTTGCATATGATCGAAGCGCCGCGGCCAGTTGACGCAACCGAGAATGTCCGGACCTTCCGGGCGGCGATCGACGATATGAATGATTTCGTCGCCATCGTCGCGAACGTCGAGCACAAGTGCTTCTCCGATTTTTCCTAAATCATTTGGTTGACCGCCGGAAGTTGGGTAGAAAGCCGTGCGATCCAGAACCAACCCCAAGACCTGCGTGGTAATTCCAGCGTTGACATCAGGCGGGAGGAGCTCGCAATGCACGACCCGCGCCGTGAATTCTCGTTCGTACGCATCGTCGTAATAAATCCGGTGGGTCTTCATGGCGTTCCGTAAGTTTAGGCCTCGAAGGCTCGTTGCCACGCTTCCGAATACTTGTACCCGGTCCCGGTGTTGAACAACACAACGGTTTCGTGCGGCTTGATCCAGCCGGAAGCTCGAAGCTTGCGCGTGGCGCTCACCGTGGCAGCGCCTTCCGGGGCGGCGAAAATTCCTTCAAGCGATGCTAATTCCTTCCCGGCTTTTAGCATCTCTTCGTCGGTTACCGTCAGCGCCGTTCCGAGAGTTTGCTTGAGCATGCGCAGGATGAGAAAATCGCCGAACGGCCCGGGAACGCGAAGTCCGGAAGCCAAAGTTGCGGCATTTTGAAAAAATTCCGAAGTCGCACGCTGCCCTTCCCAGGCTTTGACAATCGGCGCACAGCCTTCCGCCTGCACGACGACCATGCGAGGCCTCGCAGGGCCGATCCAACCCATCTCTTGCATCTCGTCAAACGCTTTGCACATGCCGATTAGGCCGACACCTCCGCCCGTGGGATATAGAATCACATCCGGCAGCTTGCCACCGAACTGTTCCCACAGCTCGTAGCCCATGGTCTTCTTGCCTTCGAGGCGGTATGGCTCCTTGAGAGTCGAAACGTCGTACCAACCCTCGCGGTCTTTCCTTTCCGCGACGTATTTGCCGCAGTCTGATATTAAACCGTTTAGTTTGATCACTTTAGCCCCGAACGCGTGGCATTCCATAACGTTCGCGGAGGGCGTGTCTAGGGGCATTACGATGACTGCCGGGATACCCGCTGCGGCGGCATAAGCGGCCAGAGCGCCTCCTGCATTTCCCGCCGTGGGAGCAGCTAAAGTCTTTGCATTCAATTGCTTGGCACGGGTGACCGCCGCCGTCATGCCACGGGCTTTAAAAGAGCCAGTAGGATTCAGGCCTTCGTCCTTAACCCACAGGTTAGATACACCTAGGCTGGCTCCTAGCCTATTGGCAGGCAGCAGGGCGGTCATGCCCTCCCCCAGTGTTATCGCCGGGTCGTCTGGCAGTACCTCGGCGTAGCGCCAGAGATTTGCTGGGCGCGATTTGAGGTTTTCGAGGGTCAGCGTGGCCGCGGCCTTTTTCAAATCATACTTAGCTAGCAGCGGCTTACCGCAGGTGCACAGGTGCTGCTCCATCGAGGAGTCGAACTTCTTCGCGCAGGCTGAACACTCCAGCTCCAGGACGTTGGTCTGCTTCGGCATAGTGGAAAAGTCTATCACAGGCGATTTTGGCTATCCTTTCGACGCTTGGGATTCCCTGCTTTCCCCTGGGCATCACCTTTAGCGGTATAATTGTGAGATGAGCGTGCGGCTAATCGCTTTGGATATTGACGGGACCCTTCTGGACAGCCGGTGGCAGCTTCCGGAGGCCAATCGCGCCGCAATTCGAGCGGCCACCGAGCGCGGGATCGAAGTCGCTCTGGTGACCGGCCGACGATATGATTTTGCCCTGCCGATCGCTCGCCAGGTCGGGACGCCGCTGACGATGATTGTCAGCAACGGCGCGATCATTCGGACCCACGACGGAGAGACCCACGTGCGGCACTTACTTCTGCGGGAGACTGCTGCGCGCATTCTGGAACTTACACGGCCGTGGCGGGATTCGGCAGGAGTTGTCTTTGATCGCCGGCGCGAGAATCAGATCGTGGTTGAAACGATGAACTTAGACGACCCCATTCGAACCGCGTATTACACCCGTAATCGCGAGTTTCTGGGACTGGCCAATCCACTGGAGAGCTGTCTGACGGAAGACCCCATTCAGGTGATGCTCAGCGGAGGTATCAGACGGATGCGAGAAGTGGAAACTACACTGCGGGAAGCTGACTTTCGGGCGGCCTTCGCGCTGGCAGTGACCGTCTATGAAAGCAGAGATTTTTCGATGATTGATGTCATCAACCCGGTTTGTTCAAAAGGCGCGTCGCTGGCGGAGTGGGCGGCGTTGCGGGGAGTGACCCGGGAGGAAGTTCTAGCCATCGGCGACAACCACAATGACCTGGAGATGCTCACGTTTGCGGGCATTCCGGTGGTGATGGGAAACGGCGTTTCGGAATTGAAGGGGTTTGGGTGGCATCAAACCGCTAGCAACGACGAGGGCGGTGTTGCGGCGGCGATAGAACATTTTGCTTTGCAGGAGGCGGCCCCATGCGCTTGAGGCGCATCCTGCTATCGTGCGCGGTCCTGTTTGGCGTGGCGCCGTCTTTGCGCGCAGAGTACGTCGCTCTGCGCAACGGCCAGCGGCTGCATGTCACAGGTTATCAACTGCTGGGGGAGAAATACCGGCTGCAAATCTCGGGCGGGATCTTGGAAGTTCCGGTGGAGGAGGTCGTGGCCATCGAGCCGGAAGATCTGTTTGCTCCACTGCCTGTAACGGTCGCGGCGACGGCACCTTTTCACGAGATAGTGAAGGCTGCGGCGGAGCGCTACAGCGTGGACGCGGACCTGATCGCCAGCGTGATTGCCGCGGAATCGAATTTTGATCCAAAAGCCGTCTCGAAGAAGAACGCGCGCGGGTTGATGCAACTCTTGCCGGAAACGGCGGCGCGCTTCGGAGTGCAGAATATTTTCGATCCGCAAGAAAACATTGACGCAGGGACGCACTATCTGCGCGACCTGCTTCGGCGCTATGACAACGACCTGGTCCTGGCCTTGGCGGCTTACAATGCCGGACCGGAAAGAGTTTTGCAGTTTGGGCGTGTGCCGCCGTACCCTGAAACAATTTCCTATATTCGAAGGGTGAAGCGCGCTTATGAGAAAAGCAAAGCAGGTCTGACGCCGGAGGCTCAACCGCCTGCCCCCGCCAAGAAGAAAGCGAGTTCCTCGGCTGTCAATTCGGGTACGAGCACCGCGCGTTCCGAGGCCAACCTCTCGAATTGAATCTGGGAAAACCTTCCCAAATTAAACAAATAGGACCAACTCTACCTGCCCTTGCTACGTGCGCAGGGGGCGTGGTTTGGGGGATGGTAGGCAGCAGCTATTGTTGCGTGGGGTTGGGATTGGGTATCGCGGTGGGAGGCGATGGCGGCGGGTTTAGCGGGTTCTGTTGTGGAGGTTGCGTGCCAGGGGCTCCAACTCCGGGGATTCCAATTTGTTGGACGGGTGCACCTGCGATGCCCAGGTCT
>Ga0210399_10003105_pt1 | contig 12912 bp, 9 predicted proteins | sample IncBWC14MmetaG_FD_150865 | JGI IMG/M metagenome (GOLD analysis project Ga0210399, IMG submission 150865) | Forest soil microbial communities from Barre Woods Harvard Forest LTER site, Petersham, Massachusetts, United States - Inc-BW-C-14-M | ecosystem: Environmental > Terrestrial > Soil >... | reverse complement strand
CGGCCGTTCGCGGAGAGTCTCTCCGTCGAGGGCGCGCTCTGGTGCCCGATCGACCCGATCTTCACCCGCGGCATCACGACGCGCGGGGTCTTCCTCGATGTCGCGGCCGGGCGCAAGGAGGGCTACGTCACGGTGGGCCACCCGGTGACCCCGCGCGAGCTGGACGAGGCGGAGCGGCGCGCGGGCGTGAAGGTCGAGCCGGGCGACGTGGTGGTGGTGCGCAGCGGCGACGAGAAGTTCCGGCTCGAGCACCCCGACTGGAAGCCGCGGATCTCGGAGCACCCGGGGCTGCACGTGTCCTGCCTCGAGTGGTTCCGCGAGAAGGACATCGCGGCCATCGCCTGGGACATGATGGACGAGCGGCCGAGCGGTTACCCCGGCTTCGGCATGTCCACCCATCTGGCGATTCCGTTCCTGGGGCTGGCCCTGATCGACAACTCGGACCCGGAGCGGCTGGCCCAGGCGTGCGCCGAGGAAGGGCGCAACGAGTTCCTGTTCACCGCGACCCCGCTGCGCCTGGTCGGGGCCACCGGCGCGCCGGCGCATCCGCTCGCGATCTTCTAGGGCGCGAGGGAAGCGCCGGCGCGAGCCCCGCGGCTAGGTCTCGTAGACCTTCTTCAGCTCGGCCTCGCCCCACTTCACCGCGTCCTCGGGCGACATGCCCTGGACCGCCTTGGCGAAGATGTCGGTGATGATGTACTTGGTATAGACCTCGGTGGCCTTGGCGTTGGACGGGCCCGCCCAGCCGATCATCCGCGAGCCGCGCGCGGCCACCCGGAACGCCTTGAGCGGCTCGTCCACCGTGGCCCACATCGGGTGGTTCTCCCAGCTGGTCGTTGCGCCGACGCTGTAGCCGGTTTCGACCGCGAACCACTTCCCGAACTGCTCCTTGGAGTGGAGCCACTTGAGGAAGTCCTTGGCCGCCTTCTGGTTCTTCGAGTACTTCATGAGCCCGTGGGAGAACGGCACGAAGTAGGGCGCGGTCGGGCCGTTGGGGCCGTCCGGGATGCCGAAGTGCGCGATGTCGGGCCACATCGGCTCACCCTTCTCGTTCTTGACCTTGTCGGGATTGCGCTTGGCGAAGATGTAGATCGAGGCGCCGTTCAGCGTGGCCGAGATCTCGTTGGCGTGGAAGGCGCGGTTGTTGTTGGTGTCGTCCCAGGCGAGCGCGCCCTCGTCGCAAGCCTCCTTCCAGAAGGACACCATCCACTTGACGGCCTCGACGGTTCCTTTGGAGTTGATCACGACCTTCTTGCCGGTGGGGTCGGTCTCGGCGCCGCCGAAGGTCCACACGAGCGGATAGGTCCAGGTGGGCGCGTCGCCGAAGGTGTGGCCGAGGGTCTGGCCCACCGGCTTGCCCTTCTTCTTCAGCGCGGTCCCGATCTTGCGGTACTCTTCCAGCGTGCGCGGCGGCTGCGTCGCCCCCACCTCCGCGAACCACGAGCGCCGGTAGGCGATCAGGCTGCCTCCGGTGCTGTAGGGCAGCGCCAGCCAGCGCTTGCCGCTTCGTGCCGCGGCCTCGGAGTGGGCGTAGAAGCCGCCCTGGTCCTTGGCCTTCCACTCGCAGAGATCGGAGACGTCTGCCAGCCCGCCCGCGTAGAGCTGGGGCCAGTTGTGGAGCATCAAGATGATGTCTGGCCCCGAGCCCGACTGGATCGCCGCAGTGATCCGCGCCTGGAGATCGTTGGCGTTGATCGTCTCGACCGTGACCTTCATCTTGTTCTGCTCGCTGTACTCGGCGAGCTGGCGCCTCAGCTCGACGTCCCCCTCCGGGATGAAGTCGACCCAGTGGAGCAGGTGGATTTCCACGGGCTGGGCGAACGCCGGGGCGCGCCGGGCGGCCAGGATGCCTTCGAGCCCGGCGACCGCCGCGACTCCGCCGGCGGCGCCCCGCAGGAAGGTGCGACGGTTCATCGGGTGAGCGGACGGACGATCAGCGCGGGGGTGGGGCATGGATGGGCCTCCTCCGCTCGGCCGCAGTCGCGACCGAGGGTCGCCGGGGAAGAGTTGTCCGAGATCCGAACCGGGGGCATCAGTGCCTCCGTACGGTGCCGGTCGTGGAACCTACGCGTTTGGTCGGTCAGGCCGGACGGGGGGATAGTACTCCTGCAGCGCGGGCCAGCCAAGGCTACCCACGCGGGGGCGGGAAGGGGCGACGAGGAGACCGCTGGCCGCCCCCGCGTGAGGCCGATCGCGATCCAGCCCGCTAGTTCGAGCCGCCCTTACCTCCTTCCATCTCACAGGTGCCGAGGGTTGCGACCCATCGATTGCCCGCCTGCTCGCACTGCTGCTCGTTGCTCGCCGTCGTCTGCGGCGCGGTGCTCGCCATCTCCGACGCGCAGCCTGCGAGCCCCAGCACTCCGAGCGCGATCCCCACCTGCAACAGCCTTCTCTCGTTGGTCATACGGGACCTCCTCCTCCTCGCCTCGATCTGATCCCAGCGTGAGAGCGAGTACCTGAAGAAATGCCCTTCGAAGAGCTTGTGATCGCTTCAGGTTGGCGCTTGACGTCAGACGTCGAGGGCCCTACGGTTTCGCCATGACCCGGCTCGGAAGCTCAATGCTCGCGATCGGATTGACCCTGCTCGCCGCCGCGCCCGCCCGGGCCGCCGAGGGCGAGATGCGCTGGGGGCTGCACGTCACCCTGGCCGCCAAGTGGCTCGACCCCGCGGATACCGAGGCGTTCAGCACGCCCTTCATGGTGCTCTACGCGATCCACGACGCACTGGTGAAGCCCATGCCGGGCGGGCTCTACACGCCGAGCCTGGCCGAGTCGTGGCAGGAGTCGAAGGATCACCTGACCTACACCTTCGCGCTACGCAAGAACGCCCGATTCCACAACGGGGAGCCGGTCACCGCGGAGGACGTGAAGTTCTCCTTCGAGCGCTACAAGGGAGCGAGCGCCGGTCTCCTGAGGGAGAAGGTCCGAGACGTGCAGGCGCTCGGGCCGACCCAGGTGCGCTTCGTGCTCAAGGAGCCGTGGCCGGACTTCATGACCTTCTACGGCACCACCGCCTCGGGCGCGGCCTGGATCGTGCCGAAGAAGTACGTGCAGCAGGTCGGCGAGGACGGCTTCAAGACCGCTCCGATCGGCGCGGGGCCCTACAAGGTCGTCTCGTTCAAGCCGGGCGTCGAGATCGTCATGGAAGCCTTCGACGGCTACTGGCGCAAGGCGCCCTCGGTCAAGCGGCTGGTCATGCGCTCGATGCCGGAGGAGACGACGCGCGCCGCCGCCCTCCGCTCGGGGGAGGTGGACATCGCGTACCTGCTCACCGGGCCGACCGCGGAAGCCATCCAGAAGACCCCCGGCTTCACGGTGAAGGCGCCGCTGCTCTCCGGCGCGTTCTGGCTCGAGCTGCCGGACCAGTGGGATCCGAAGTCGCCCTGGCACGACCGGCGGGTGCGCCAGGCCGCGAGCCACGCCATCGACCGGCAGGCGGTGAACCAGGCCGAGACGCTCGGCTTCTCGCGGCTCACCGGTAGCATCGTGCCCCGCATCTTCCAGTACGCGGTGGCCTACGAGCCCCCGGCCTACGACCCGGCGCGCGCCCGGAAGCTGCTCGCCGATGCGGGCTACCCGAACGGCTTCGACGCGGGCGACTTCTACCCGTTCCCGCCCTACGACTCGATGGGCGAGGCCATCCAGGGCTATCTGCAGTCGGTGGGCATCCGCTCGAAGACGCGGAGCATGGAGCGCGCCGCCTACTTCACCGCGTGGCGCGAGAAGAAGCTCCACGGCGTGATCCTGGTGATCTCGGCCGCGTTCGGCAACGCGGCCACGCGGCTCGAGCCCTACGTCACCCGGAACGGCATCTACGCCTACGGCAGCCTGCCCGAGGTGGACGACCTCTACGGGCGGCAGGGGCGGGAGCTCGACGGGAAGAAGCGCGAGGCCCTGCTCGCCCAGATCCAGCGGATCCTGACCGAGCAGGCGATCAACGTGCCGATCTACGAGCTGGCCTTCATCTGGGGGATCGGTCCGCGCGTGGAGGAAGGCGGCGCCGGCCTGATTCCCGGCTTCTCCTACTCGGCGCCCGCCGAAGACCTCAAGCTGAAGGCGCGCTGAGCGGACGCCGATGGCCCAGTACTCGCTCGGCATCGACATCGGCGGGACCTTCACCGACCTCGTGGTCTACGATCACGACACTGGGCAGAGCCACAGCCGCAAGGTCCTCACCACCCACGACGACCCGGCGCGCGCGGTGGCCGCGGGCGCGGCGGGCCTGCTGGCCCAGGCGCGGCTCGATCCCGCCGCGTTCTCCCGGACCGTCCACGCCACCACTCTCTTCACCAACGCGCTGATCGAGCGCAAGGGTGCGGTCACCGGGCTCATCACCACCGCCGGCTTCGCCGACACCCTCGAGATCGGACGCGAGCGGAAGTACGAGCTGTACGATCTCGCGATCACCAAGCCCGAGCCGCTGGTGCCACGCCACCTTCGTCTGGAAGTCGCGGAGCGGACGAAGTCCGACGGGCGCATCGCGCGGCGGCTCGACACCCGCGCGCTGGCCGCGCGCGCGGCCGCCCTCGTGAAGGCGGGGGTGGGCTCGATCGCCATCGTGTTCCTGCACGCCTACGCCAATCCGCGCCACGAGACCGAGGCCGCGCGGCTGATCGCCCGACGCCATCCCGGCGTCGCGGTCACCACCTCCCACGAGGTGGCGCCGGAGATCCGCGAGTACGAGCGCGCCTCCACCACCGCGGCCAACGCCTACATCAAGCCGCTCGCCCAGAAGTATCTCGCCCTGATGGCCCGGCGCGTCTCCGAGCTGGGCATCCCGGCCCCGTTGCTCCTGATGCTCTCGAGCGGGGGCCTCACCCACGTGCAGGAGGCGCAGCGCGTGCCGGTGCAGATGCTCGAGTCGGGGCCGGCCGCGGGCGCGATCGCGGCCGCGTTCTTCGGGCGGGCCGACGGCGACGGCCGCGTGCTCGCGTTCGACATGGGCGGCACCACCGCGAAGCTCTCGCTGGTGGACGGCGGCGAGCCGCTCACCGCTTACCGCTTCGAGGCGGCGCGGCAACGGCGCTTCATCGAGGGTAGTGGGCTGCCCATCCGCATCTCCACGATCGAGCTGATCGAGATCGGCGCGGGCGGCGGCAGCATCGCCTCGGTGGACGAGATCGGGCTCCTGAAGGTCGGCCCGCGCAGCGCCGGCTCGCATCCGGGCCCGGCCTCCTACGGCCTCGGCGGGCGCGAGCCCACCGTGACCGACGCCGACTTCCTGCTCGGCTACCTCAATCCCGACTACTTCGCGGGAGGCGAGGTGGCGGTGGACATCCCGGCGGCGCTCACCGCGGTCGAGGGGCTGGCCCGGCGGCTCGGGCTCGGGTCCACCAAGGTGGCGTGGGGTATTCACGACATCGTCAACGAGAACATGGCGGGGGCGGCCCGCGTGCACATCGCGGAGCGCGGGCGCGATCCGCGCGACTACGCGCTGCTCTGCACCGGCGGCGCCGGTCCGGTGCACGCCTACTCGGTGGCGGGCAAGCTCGGCATCGGCCGGGTGATCTGCCCGCCCTCGGCGGGGGTGGCCTCCGCGCTCGGCCTCCTGGTGGCGCCGGCCCGCGTCGATCGCGTGGCCACGGTGGGCATCCGGCTCGACGGGGGCAGCCTCGCCGCGCTCGAGAGCGCGTTCGCGCGACTCGAAGAGGAGGCGCGCGCGGTGATGGCCGAGACGGGGCTCAAGCTCGAATCGGCGACGATCCAGCGGCTGGCCGACGGGCGCTTCCTCGGGCAGGGCTTCGACCTGGTGGTGCCGTTGCCCGCCGGGCCCTACCCGGATGACGACACGGGCCGGGCCGGGCTGCGCGGCGCATTCGAGACCGCCTATCGGGAGAAGTTTGCCCTCACCCCGCCCGGCGTGCCGGTGGAGTTCATCAATATCCGCGTCGCGGTGCGGGCGCCGGTGTCGGGCAGCGACGTGGTGCTGGAGGGCCGCCGCGGCGGAGGAGTGCGCGCGGCGCTCAAGGGGACGCGGCGCGCGTACTTCGCGCCGGAGGGTTGGATCGAGACCGCGGTGTACGACCGCTACCGGCTCGGGGTGGGGGATGAGCTAGCCGGGCCCGCGGTGGTCGAGGAAGAGGGCTCGACTCTCGTGATCGGACCCGGCGCGACCGCCCGCGTGGCCGCGAGCGGCAACATCGTCATGACCCTTCAGTCATGACGCGCGGGGTCCGCGCCGCCCTCGCGCCGGCGCCGCCAGCGCTCCACCACGAGTCCGAGCCCCACCCCGAGCGTGACCGCGAGCACGCCCAGGCCCACCAGGTGCTGCTCCAGCATCTCCATGCGGCCATCGTGCGACGGCGGCCCTGAAGGAATACTGAAGGCCCCTCACGGCGCGAGCGGGAAGCGTACGCGGATCGTGGTGCCGCCCCCGGGCGCGCTGGCCACCGCGATGCTTCCGCCCTGCGATTCCATCACGAGGCGGCAGATGGCGAGGCCGAGCCCGACCCCGGGCGTGTCGCTGGCGCGCGCGCTGGAGCCGCGGTAGAAGCGCTCGAAGAGCCGCGGCGCCTCCTCCTCGGGCACGCCGGGCCCGTTGTCCGACACCGCGACCACGGCCGCGCCCCCCTCGATCGAGACGCCGACGCGCACGCGGCCGCCCCGCGGGGAGAACTTGACCGCGTTGTCGAGGACGTTGCTCACGACCAGACTGGCCGCGGCGGGCGCCACACTGACGCGGATGTCGTCGGGCCCATCGATCGCCACGCTCACGTTGCGCTCCCACCCGCCGGGGGCGAGGCGCGAGACCGTCTCGGTGAGGATCGGGGTCAGCGGGACGGGCTGGCGGGGCACTTCCGGCGATTCGCCCGCGTCCAGGCGGGCGAGGGTCAGGAGCGCCTCGGTCAGCCGGGAGAGCCGTGCGACCTCGCTCAGGCAGGAGCGCAGCGCCTCCTCGTACTCGGGCCGCTCGCGCGGGCGCCGCAGGGTCACCTCGAGCTCGGCCCGCAGCCGCGAGAGCGGCGAGCGCAGCTCGTGGGAGGCGTCGGCGGTGAAGCGGCGCTGGGCCTCGAAGACCTGCTCGACGCGGGCCAGCATCTCGTTGAGCGTCTCCACGAGCCGGCTGATCTCGTCGCGCCCGCCCGGGTGGGGCAGCCGCTCCGCGAGCCCGGTGGCCCCGATGACGCGGGCCCGGAGCACGATCTTGTCGATCGGCTGCAGGATCGCCCGCGCCAGCATCGCCCCGGTGAGGACCACCGCGCCGAGGATCGCGAGCGACATCAGGACGAACAGCCAGCGCGCCCATCTCACCGCGGCGTCGGTGTCGTCCAGCGAGCCGCCGACCTGGATCGCGTAGCGCATGGGTCCGATCTCGAGCGGCATCGAGAGCAGCCGGAGCGGCTCGTCGCCGAAGTCCGACACCGTCTCCACCACCGGCTCGCCGGCCCGGAGGCGCGCGAGGAGGGGCGCGTGTATGGGCAGGCGCGCGGTGCCCAGGTTCGCGCTGTGGGCGACGACCCGTCCGTCGAGGTCCACGATCTGGATGAACTTGTCGAGGCGGGGGAACGACGGGGGAGACGTGCCCGGGGTCATCTCGTGGATGCGGGGCGACTGGCTCGGATCGGCGAGCGCGGCGGCCGCCTCGGTCTGGGCCAGCTCGGCCAGCGACTGGTCGAACTGACCCAGGACCATCCGCGAGAAGGCCCAGTTCGCGCCGACCGCGGCCGCGGTGAGCAGGAGGCCCACCACCACCAGGTGGAGCAAGAAGACGCGCGTCTTGAGCTTCAACGCGATCCGTCCGCGCCAGGCCCCACCAGGTAGCCGCGCCCGCGGATGGTGTGGATGAGCGGCGGTCCGCCCCCTCCGTCGACCTTGCGCCGGAGGTGGCTCACGTGCACGTCGACCAGGTTGGTGAGCGAGTCCTGCTCGTTCTCCCAGACGCGCTCCCCGAGCCGGGTCCGGGTCACCACCTCGCCCGCGTGGCGCATCAGCACCTCGAGGATCGCGTACTCCTTCGGAGTGAGGTTGATCGGGAGCCCGCCGCGGGCGACCCGGTGGCTGCGCGGGTCGAGCGTCAGGTCCGCCACCGAGAGCACGACCGGACGGGTCATCTCCGACCGGCGCAGCAGCGCGTGGATCCGGGCGAGCAGCTCGGTGAACCCGAACGGCTTGATCAGGTAGTCGTCCGCGCCCGTGTTGAGCCCGGTGACGCGATCCTCGATCGAGTCGCGCGCGGTGAGCATCAGGATCGGCGTGGCGATGCCGCGCGCGCGCCACTCGCGACAGATCGCGATCCCCTCCCGATCGGGCAAGAGCCAGTCGAGGACGATCACGTCGTAGTCGGTCGCGGTGGCCAGCTCGTCGCCCTCCTCGGCGGTGGAGGCGACGTCCACCACGAAGCGCTCCTCCTGCAGACCCTTGGCGAGGAGCCGGGCGGCCTTGCGGTCGTCCTCGACGATCAAGACCCGCATCGTGCTGGTACGATACCGCCCCGCTCGCGGCCCGGCAAGAACGGTCCCGGACCGCGCGATGGCCCGAAATCCTTCACGAATCCTTCATGTTAGCTCCGTAAACTACCCTATATGCGGAGCCCGACGAGCCACTGGTCCGTTCTCGCCGTGCTGGCGGTGATGTCGCTCCTGTGCGGGTGCGGCCGCGGCGAGACCACGGCCGGGGCGCCGCAGCCCGGGTCCGGCACGCCGGCCAACATGGTCGTGGTCGCGCCGAACTCGCCTCAGCTCCAGCAAATCAAGATCGAGCCGGTCCGGATTGCCGAGATGGCGAGCGAGGAGCTGGTCGCGCCCGCGCGCGTCGTCGCCAATCCCAATCGTACGGCGCGGGTGCTGTCGCCGGTGCAGGGGCGGATCACGAGCGTGCTGGTTCGGCTCGGCGACACCGTCGAGCAGGGGCAGCCGGTGGTGGCCCTCGAGAGCCCGGATGCGGAGGCGGCGGTGGGCGCGTTCCTCCAGGCGCAGGCGACCGAGCGCCAAGCGCGGGCCACGCTGCAGAAGGCGGAGACCGATCTCGCGCGGGCGGCGGATCTCTACCAGGTGAAGGCGGTGGCCGAGAAGGATCTGCTGAGCGCGCAGAACGAGGTGGCGCAGGCTCGGCTCGGGGTGGAGGGCACCGCCGCCGCCCGGCAGCAGGCCGCGCGCAAGCTCGAGCTGCTCGGGCTCCGGCCGGACGCGTTCCGCCAGGCGGCCCTCGTCCGGGCGCCGATCTCCGGCAAGGTCCTCGAGATCAATGTGGCGCCCGGTGAGTACCGCGCGGCCGTCTCCTTCAGCACGGACACCACCGCGCCGCTCCTCACGATCGCGGACCTGTCCACGGTGTGGGTTACCGCGGACGTCCCCGAGCCCTTCCTCCGTCTCGTTCACCTCGGCCAGCCGGTCGCGATCAGCCTGGTCTCGTTCCCCGACGAGGTGTTCAACGGAACGGTCTCGCGCATCGCCGACGTGCTCGATCCGCAGACCCGCACGCTCAAGGTCACGGTGGATCTGCCCAACCCGGGCGGCCGCTTCCGCCCCGAGATGTTCGGAACCATCCGGCAGCCGGGGCCCAAGCGTCCGCTGCCCGTCCTGCCCCCCGCGGCGATCGTCCTCGAGTACGGCCGGCCCGTGGTCTTCGTGGAGCGCGCACCGGGACAGTTCGAGCGCCGCGAGGTCTCGACTGGCGCGCACAACGACACTGTCGTGGCGATCACCCAGGGTGTGCAGGCCGGAGATCGCGTCGTCGTGGACGGGGCCGTCCTGCTCAAGGGACGGTAGGGCGCCGGGCGCGCCCGGAAGCCGCCGGCCATGATCGCCCGGCTCGTCCGCTTCGCGATCGCCCGGCCGCTCGTGATCGTGGTGGCCGCGGTGGTGCTGGCCGGCGCGGGCGTGTCGGCCTTCCGCCAGCTCCGGATCGAGGCCTATCCCGACCTCACCGATCCCACCGTGGTGGTGGTCACGCTCTACCCGGGCTTCGCGGCCGAGGAAGTCGAGCAGCAGGTCACGGTGCCGATCGAGCGCGCGCTGAACAACACGCCCTACGTGATCTCCCGCCGCTCGCGCACCATCTTCGGGCTCTCGGTGGTCGAGCTGACCTTCGAGGACGGCACCAACGACTTCCTCGGGCGACAGCTCGTGCTGGAGCGGCTCCAGGGCGCGCAGCTCCCGGACGGGGTCACGCCCACCCTCGGTCCGCTGTCGGGCGGGGTGAGCGAGTTCTACCGCTACGTGGTGGTCGGGGATGGGACCAACGCGATGACCCGCCGGGAGATCCAGGACTGGGTGATCGGTCCGCGGCTGCTCCAGGTGCCGGGAGTGGCCGACGTCGCCACCTTCGGAGGCCAGGTGCGCCAGTACGAGGTCCAGGTCGATCCCAAGGCGCTCGACAAGTACCGGCTGAGCATGCGGCAGATCGCCGACGCGGTGAAGAACAACAATCGCAACGCGGGCGGCGCGCTCCTACGAATGGGCCAGCAGGCGCTGCCCATCCGCGGTTCCGGCCTCGTCCAGTCGCCCGTCGATCTCGAGAACATCGTGCTCGACGCCCCGCGCGGCGTGCCGATCCGGGTGCGCGACATCGGCCACGTGCAGATGGGGGCCTTGCCCCAGACCGGCGTCTTCGCGATGGACGACGACGCGCCGGGGACGGGCGGCGTCGAGGGAATCGTGCTCATGCGGCGCGGCGAGAATCCGAGCGAAGTGCTGCCCCGGGTGCGCGAGGCGGTGGACGAGCTGAACGCCGGACGCCTGCCCCAGGGCATGCGCATCGTGGCGATCCACGACCGCTCGGACCTGGTCGAGAACACGCTGCACACCGTGTCGCACGTGCTCACCGCCGGCTTCGTGATCGTGGTGACCGTCCTGCTCCTCTTCCTGCTGAGCGTGCGGGCCGCCCTCCTCACCGCGGTGGTCATCCCCCTGTCCCTGCTGTTCGCGCTGGTGTGCATGTACCTGAGCGGTGTCTCGCTGAGCCTGCTCAGCATCGGCGCGCTCGACTTCGGCATCATCGTGGACGGCACGATCGTGATGGTGGAGCGCATCATCAGGGCGCTCGAGTCGGAGCGCGACGGCGAGGCCGGGGACGCGCGCGAGGCCATCGCGGGCGCCGCGCTGGAGGCGCAGCGCCCGATCCTCTTCTCGCTGCTGGTGATCATCGCGGCGTACATCCCGCTCCTGACCCTGCAGCGGGTGGAGCGCCGCCTCTTCATGCCGATGGCGCTCACCGTGTGCTACGCGCTGCTCGGGTCGCTCCTGCTGAGCCTGACCCTGATCCCGGCGCTCGCGACCTATCTCTTCCGCGGCCGCCCGCGGATCCCGCGCCACCGGCCTCTCGAGCGTCTCAACGACTGGTACGGCCGGATCATCCGGCGGGTGGTGGATCGCCCGGCCTGGGTGGTGGCGGTGGCGGCGATCGGGGTGGCCGGCGCGTTCTGGGTGGGCTCGTCGCTCGGCACCGAGTTCCTGCCTCAGCTCGACGAGGGCGTGATCTGGATCCGCGCCAACCTGCCGGCCGGGATCTCGCTCGAGAAGTCGGCGGAGGTCGCGCGGCAGATCCGCCTGCTCATCCGCGAGTCGCCCGAGGTCAAGCTCGTCGCCTCCCAGACCGGGCGCAACGATTCCGGCACCGATCCGTTCGGGCCCAACCGCAACGAGCTGCTGGTGGATCTCAACCCGTACGGCACCTGGCGGGCGGGGCGCACCAAGGCCGGGCTCGTGGACGAGCTGGCCAGGCGGCTGACCACCACGATCCCGGGCGCCACGTTCAACTTCACCCAGCCGATCATCGACACCGCGACCGAGATCGTCACCGGCTCCTCCGCCGACCTGGCCGTGATCATCAGCGGGCCGGATCTCCGCGAGCTGCGGCGGCTCGCCGGGCAGACCCTCGACCTGCTCGCGCCCATGAAGGGCGCGGCCGACACCTCGATCGAGCAGGAGGCCGACCAGCCGCAGCTCCGCATCGCGATCGACCGGCTCCGGGTCGCGCGCTACGGCATCAACGTGGGCGACGTGCAGGACGTGATCGACCTCGCGCTCGGGGGCGCGCCGGTCGGCGGCGTCTTCGAGGGTGAGCGGCGCTTCGACATCGTGGCCCGGTTCACCCCGGAGTCGCGCGGCAGCCCGGGCGCGATCGCCGAGCTCCTGATCCCGACCCGCGACGGGGCCCGGGTCCCCCTGCTGCAGCTCGCCGACATCCGCACCTCCGACGGGGCGACGATCATCGCCCGGCGGGAGAACCGCCGCGCGATCACGGTGCGCACGAACATCCGGGGGCGCGACCAGGGCGGGTTCGTGAGCGAGGCGCAGCAGAAGTTCGCCCGCGCCGTCGCGCTTCCGCCCGGCTACGCGGTGGACTGGGGCGGCCAGTTCGAGAACTTCGCGCGCGCCAAAGGACGCCTGAGCGTGATCATGCCGATCACGCTGGCGGTGATCTTCGTCCTGCTCTTCATCACGTTCGGCACCGCGCTCGACGCGGCGCTGGTCCTGGTCACGGTGCCGTTCTCGGTGGCGGGAGGCGTGGTCGCGCTCTCTCTGCGGGGCATGAATCTCAACGTCTCGGCCGCGGTGGGCTTCATCTCGCTGTTCGGGGTCGCGGTGATGAGCGGTGTCCTCTATATCTCCGACATCAACCGGCGGCGCGGGCTGGCGGGGGAAACGCTGCGGGACGCGGTGGTGGCCGGGGCCCGGGCGCAGCTCCGCCCGGTGCTGCTGGTGATCGTGGTGGCCACGCTCGGGATGGTCCCGGCGATGGTCGCCCACGGGATCGGCTCGGACATCCAGCGGCCCCTGGCCACGGTGGTGGTGGGCGGCCTGCTCTCCACCCTGATCCTGACCCCGCTCGCCCTCCCCGCGGTCTACCTGCTGGCCGAGCGGCTGCGACCGGGCTCCCGTCGGGTCGCGTGATATGTGAGAATCGGCCCCGATGAGCGAGGGTCGATTCGACGCCATCAGCCTCGAGGTGTTGTGGACCCGGGTCATCTCG
>Ga0210399_10003104_pt1 | contig 12913 bp, 17 predicted proteins | sample IncBWC14MmetaG_FD_150865 | JGI IMG/M metagenome (GOLD analysis project Ga0210399, IMG submission 150865) | Forest soil microbial communities from Barre Woods Harvard Forest LTER site, Petersham, Massachusetts, United States - Inc-BW-C-14-M | ecosystem: Environmental > Terrestrial > Soil >... | reverse complement strand
CCCCACCTGCCGCCGACCCGCAACAGCAGCCGGATGTCGCGCCGGACGCGCCACGCGTGCTGCCTTGCCCATGCCCGTGCTGTGGCGGGCGCATGATCGTCATCGAGGTGTTCGCGCGCGGCTGCGAGCCGAGATGGCGCCCGATGCCGAGCAGGATCGACACGTCATGAGCCAGACCTCCTGTGAGTGCCGCTACCTTCCCGGTCGGATGCGCTGGCTCAACGCCGGCAGCGATCCCTCTCGATCCGATCACGGCCACCAACGCGCCGAGCGCCGATTGAGGGGCTCCGACACCATGCCCAGATCCCTATTGTACGCTCCCGACCTCGCCTCCGCGCCTCTCCGCAGCTTCCATCCCACCTGCGTCACGTCCATCATCAACGTCGACGCCGACATCAAATCCCCATAGGACTCGCTGCCCGGCCAGTGCCAAACCTCCCGCGACTCCGTGCCTTGGCGCTTTTTGGACGCCGGTCAGTTGAGCGTGCGGACCCTCCTTGTTTGCCGGCGTCCAAAAACCAGCACAAAACCGGAAGTGGTCCGTCATTCGATCAGGATGCGTAACGGCTGTCATTTAGGAAGTCCAACCAGTTGCAACGGCTCGATCGACCCATCGAAATGTTCCTGATCGCGATAGAATAATCCGGACGACAATGACGTCGAGTGCAGCGCAATCCATGAGGCGTCGAACACGGTTTTCGTTGCCAACCTAGCCCAAGTGGCAGAAGATTTGCGCACAACCCGAGCATCCGGGGAGTAACAGCTGAAGCACGATGTTCAAGGCGCGCTGCGCCAGGGGACCGGGCAATCCGGCTGCTCCGTCCTAGGTCGTCCTGCCGGACGAGGGAGCAAACAATGACAGGCCTCACCAGACGTCAAGCAATCGGAACGATGGGAGCGGGGGCAGCATTCGCCGCGGGTCTCGGGCGCCGCGTCTTCGCCGAGGCCGCAGCGGGGGCGGCCGGCATCGATCATGCGCTGACCGAAGCGGTCAAATCCGGAAGTGTGCCTGGAGTGGTGGCGCTGGCGGCCAACGATAAAGGCACGATCTATTCGGGCGCGTTCGGCGTGCGCAGCCTTGCGCAGTCCCAGCCAATGACAATTGATTCGGTGTTCTGGATCGCCTCCATGACTAAGGCCGTGACGACAGCCGCGGCGATGCAGATGGTGGAGCAAGGAAAGCTGAAGCTCGATCAGCCCGCCAGCGAGATCCTGCCGGATTTGGCGTCGGCGCAGGTGCTGGAGGGGTTTGACGCGGCGGGCACACCTCAACTCCGCCCGGCCAAGCGGCCTATTACGCTGCGGCAACTGCTGACGCACACCGCGGGATACACCTACGACATCTGGAACGAGAATACTGGCCGCTATGAGAAACAGGCCAACCTGCCGAAACTCATCACGTGCAAGGACGATGCGCTCAAAACGCCCCTTGCTTTCGACCCCGGCGACCGCTGGGAATACGGCATCAATATCGATTTTGCGGGCAAGATGGTCGAAAAGGTTAGCGGCGAGCGGCTGGAAAGCTATTTCCACGAGCACATCTTCGGTCCTCTCGGGATGGCTGATACAAGCTTCAAGCTCAGCCCGTCGCAGCGCGAGCGGCTCGTGACGATGCACTCGCGTGGCGACGACGGCTCATTGAAACCGATCGATTTTGAAATGCCGCAAGAGCCGGAATTCTTCATGGGCGGCGGCGGCCTCTACTCGACAGGGCCCGACTACCTGAAGTTCGTGCGCATGTTCCTCAACCGAGGCAGCCTGGACGGCAAGACGGTGCTGCGCCCCGAGACCGTGGCAATGATGGGGCAGAACCAGATCGGCGACACCAACGTCGTTGTGCTGAAGAGCGTCATTCCCGGCAGCTCGCGCGATGCCGAATTCTTCCCAGGGATGGTCAAGAAATGGGGGCTCGGCTTCATGATCAGCACAGAGGCTGCGACGACGGGTCGGAGCGCCGGCAGTCTCGCCTGGGCCGGGCTCGCCAACACCTATTTCTGGATCGATCCGAGCAAGAACATCGCCGGCGTCATCCTCATGCAGTTCCTGCCGTTTGCCGATCCGCAGGCGTTGCAGACGTTCGCCGAGTTCGAAAGCCGCCTTTACAAGGTCGCCTAGGTCTCGACGGTGGTCGGCGCGCCAACGCCGACCACCGGTCCTAAAGGAGAAATCGACCGCAGCCATCGATCACAGGCTCGGATAGTTGGTGGGACGAGGACAACAGCGCGATGTCCGTTCAGGGTCAATATGCGAAATCCTCACTGCGAGCAGATGTTTTCCGCATTGCTCCCAACAACGGACGTCATTCGGTAGCGTAGTTCATGGGCGCGACTTCGATTACCGTCGGGTAGTCGGTCATCCCGCTGAGGGAAAGCGCTGCAACCGCAGCATTCGCCTCGTGTAGTCTTTTTTGAATTTGCGCGTTTTCGAGCCGTCGGGCAAAAAGCATCATTGGGGACGCCGCAAGCTGGCGCGCGACCGATGGCGCGTCCCCGGGGCCTCAGGGCCGCCCCCGCTCCTTTGAGGCGGCCGCTACCTTCACACCCCCACCGCCGATGGAAATAACGAGCCCACGCGCGGCGCCGGGGCGCGCGAAGGACCGCTGCAGCAGAAAGCCGCTGGCGAACTTACTTCACCCGCAGATTTTCCGCCGATTCCTTGCCGCGGTTCGGGACGATATCGAACGTCACCTTGGCGCCATCCGGCAGGCCGTCCAGGCCGGCCTTCTCGACGGCCGAAATATGGACGAAAACGTCCTTGCCGCCGCCATCCGGCGCGATGAAGCCATAACCCTTTTGGCCGTTAAACCATTTCACTGTCCCGCTCGCCACGTCGCTCTCCCCTCGCAATAACGATTGCAGCAGTAGAGCGGCGGTCGCGGCACTGGGCAAGCAAAACCCGCCGGCGCGAACCGGCGGGCTGGCCGGCGATTGGCACCGATTAGCTGTCGTTCAAGTACGGATAGCCGCAGCGATCGGAATACGCCTGCGCCTTGTCGCGCTCGTCGGACCCATGACTGCCATCGAGCGCGCACAAATCCCGGATGAACCCCTCCAAGACCACGAGGGCAGAGCGAATTTTCGGGAAGATGGCCGCATGAAGAGGTGCATGGCGAGTTCGGATGCTTTTCATAATTGTCGCCAAATAGCCGGCATCGGCGATGCGAACTGGCCTACGTAGCCTCCCGATTGCGGGGCCAGGCGGGGGCCTTTTTGAACGGACAGGCCCTTTTGGCCTGGCGCGTTCTGGGAATGACCGGGACGTTACTGGAAATGGTCGGCGCTGGCATCACGTCGGGGTCTGACCCGCGGATGCCTAAAAGACATTTACGATCAGTGCGATAGGATGCTTATTTTCTGAATTATTTTCTGAATCAATTGTCAATCGAAATTGACGAGCTTGCGCTCCTACCTAAATTAATTCGACGTTCCGGTTCCATTATGAACAAGCCGATTTATTGGATGTCGTAATCCACGTAATCCACCGATTTGTAACGCCCTTTATTGCGATCATAATCGAGGTTCAGCTTGCACGTATATCATCCTCGCCAAAAATTAATTGCGTCGAGCTCGGCCTTTGCGTCTTCGATGATGCTCATCTGTTTACCTCGATGAAAAATTGCTGTTTCGGCTTCGGTCGATTGATGCTGCGCCAAATTCGCCGCTGGTCGATCTGCACGATGCATGCTCGAGTTACGCGGAATGTTTTTGCGAGCTTCGTGAGCAGCCCATACGTGTGATATCTGGATCCTTTGGCCTTCTGCTGGATCCGATCGTACGTGAGGCACCAGATGATGAACTTGGCTTGCTCACGCGTCAGAATCTGTTTTTTTGGAAAACTACCCAATCGTTTCCGTGGCCTCGTTGATCGCAGGTACCGTGGCGCGCGGCTGAGCTTTCACGTTATAGCCGTCCGGCGGCCGCTCGCTATAGGAGCTGATCTTGCCCTCGTCGGCCAGGTGCTTGAGAGCGTACCGGATAGCGCCGCCAAGTAATATTGGGGCGCCGACTGCCCTCGAGCAGCTTGCCCAGGATTGATCGGGGATCAGAGCGGCGACGTCCCTCAATCAGTTTCTTTCCGGCCGGGCATACCATCCACGCAGTCCCTGGGTGACGGTGATTCGCTTTCCGTTCATAGTTTTTATTCCTTGGAACTGGCTTGACGAAGACAATGGAACCGGGGGTTTTCTCGCATTCTTCCCTGAACCACGATTCGTCCTCCGGCATGGCCATGATGATGGGCTTGGGCATCAACTGGAGGCGGAATTGCTCCCAGGCCAGAATCTCATCGGCGGTCCATCCGCCGTGATGCACGCCAGTCCTATCGCGATAAAGCCACCGCCATTAAACTTAACCGGCAATCTTAATCCGCGGGATTTCTTGCACGGCACCGTCGCCGCGTTACCGTTGTCTCATCGGTCACGGAGGTGATCTATGAGCGATAAGACAAAGACAAAGACCAAGGCTGAGCTGCTCGAGATGCTGGCCGAGGCGGTCCGCAATACGCAACCCCAGCCGGTCCGTAACACGCAACCCGAACCGGTCCGCGACGCGCAATCCGAGCCAAAGCGCAAAACGCAACCCGGCAAAGCGCGACCCGCGCCGAATCGCACGGCCAAAATTAAAGGCGTCCGGGCATCTGCTAGCCGCAGGCAGCGGCGTCGATAATGCAGCCGGTGATCCATGATCGATAAAATGAGGAAGGACCTCGCGCAACGACAGGCGGTAAAGGCTTTTCCACGAGCAGGTAAGCGAAAGGCAGTAACTGAATACGAAAAAGCGCAGGAAGCCTTCCAAAAAAACTACGAACGATTGCGCGCTGAGCGATTAGCTAGGGAAGCCGCGAAGTCCAAAGAGAAATAGCACCGGCACACGTGAAAGGGATGCCGCAATCAGCACGAACGTCGCAAAGATTAGGCGCCTTTTGCCTCGCTGATAGCCGCTAGCGTATTCGGCGAGGGCGGCAGAAGGTTTATTGGCGTCGTCGTTCTTCTTACGCCCGCGCTCGGTCTTGCGCTGCCTCGGGGTCATTCGAAAAGGTGATTTCCGAATGTTCCCTAGGGTCTGCAATGGGCTCCATACAGAACATGACGTCGCTTCTGGCGTGTTGGTCCACCAGAAGGCCGTCCGTGATCGTTCGGCAATTGGCGTGGGTGTATTAGAGCCTCATCCGCTTTAATCGCATCAGCGCGGCTCGCTGGCCCCGCGCCGTTGACTTCCGCCCGGCCACAGCGCCATCGCGAGCATCGTTACCAAGCCGCCGACCTGCGGCAGAAACGCCATGCCGGCGATGCGCGCCATCGCGACGTCTTCCGGCGTGATCCGGGCGAGGCCGGCGGTGAGCCAGCGGGCGAGCCGCGCAGCGGTGTCGGCCTGAGGATCCGCCACGGTCGCGGCTGGCAGCCGATCGATCTCTATCGCGAGGTCGTGCAGTTCGGCGTCGATCGCGTCCCGGCGCATGGCTTCGCCGCGGGCCTGGCGCAGGGCAAGGAGCGGTGCGCAGGCCTCGCCTGATTTTGGTAGGGTAACGTCGGTGCAGCCCGCCGTTGCTCTCCACGCGGCGGCGGTGCCAGGCTGCGCAATCTGGATCTCGGCGTCGATCGCCGCGACCGATCGCGGCTCGCGGATGGCGGGGCGCTCGAGGCGAAGCTGTTCGAGGCGAGCAGTGAGGCGCTCGATACTGGATGCCGTCTTCGCTCGAGCCGCTGTCACATCGGCGATGTTGAGTGAGGCAAAACCGACGCTGGCGAGCAGCGCGATAACCGTCGTTAGGGACCATAAGCCCCACGCCATCGCCGCGGCGCCGAGGCGACGGTCAAGCCACAGCATTCGTCCTGTGGCGGGCAACACCAGCGCCAGGCTATCGGCCGCGACCGAGAGCCCGGCGAGCAGCAGGGAAGCTTCGGCCGTGCGTCCGAGCATTGCGCCGTACCAAGCGTTGATGCGGATTCCGAACCACGCAATAGCCAGCGCGATCACGACGAGAACCGCCGAGATAGCCATCCGGGCGAGGCGCCCGCTGGCACGGCCTGCGTCCGGATGCCATTCCGCCCGGTGGACACCGGCTGGAATGGGTCCGGACAATTTCGGCGCAAGCTCCTGAGATTTCTCGGTGTCCACCCTGTCCGCCGGAACGCCCGGGGTGGCGGACACCGCTCCCGTCAAGGCCATTGGGCGGTCCGCCACGGCGGACACCAGCCAGCGGCCGCCTGGCCCGCCGCACTTGGCGATCCGGCCTTCCTGTTCCCATCGCTCGAGGCGGCGATAGACGCGCGTTCGGCCCCATCCCCACAGGCTCGCGAGTTCGGCGACCGAAACCTCGAGGCGGCCGGTAGGCCGATTCTGGAGCCAGCTGAGTGCTTCTTCGTCGCCGAGCACATTTCCAAACGGTGGTTCAGCGGCGTTCATAACGTTTCCTTGTGAACGGTGCGGAGGCGCTCCGTGAGTTAATTTTGTATGGGGCTAGTCTTTGGTCGGTCGAGGGGCTCTACCGCCTGCACACGAGCTTCCTGAGCCATCCCCGCTCGTGCTCTGGGGGCCGGCGGCCTTCCCTCGCAATGGGAAAGCAAGGCCGGAAGGACGAAGGCCGCTGTGTCCGGCGGTTCGAGCACCACACCCGTCCCAACCTCTGCGCGGGGCTCGGCACGGTTGGCCTTTTTTTGAATAAGTGGTCGTCATTTGGCGTTGACGAAAAAAGGAAAATAAATCGGGTCACTGACCCAAATGGCATCCGAGCGGCGCACTCCAGACCGGGTGATCGAGCACACAGCCGCCCTTATTTTGCTCCGCATCGCGCCGGTGCTGCCGCTTCAGTTTTGCTCGATAATTATTGGATGTTCTGCCTCTCTGGCCGAGATTCTTTGTAACCCCTCTTCCGCCATATCCGCGGTCGAGAAGCTCGCGGACTAGGCACGTTGACCGGTGCAACAAACCGGCTCTCGGGTTTATTTTTTCTCGGAATTTTGTCGACGCATTTCTCATTCTATTCTCCTTGAATATTGCCCTCGCTGAGGTGTGCTCGGATAACCTCGAGCGCGTTCTCAGCCGCTAGACACGCACTGAGCGATCCATGCGTGTAGGAGTTCGGGGAAAACTTGTAGGCGAGCTGGGATTGACGGACGGCTTCGCGGATCCCTTTGTACAAGGCGGTAAGCGCGCGCTGGGGGCTGCTGGTCATGTTGCAGTCCGGCTATAGACAGGTTGCATCGCATCAACCACCGCGCCTACCCGTTCGCGATGCGCGGTCGCATGGTCCTTGTGGGCTGCTGCGATATCCCGGACCGCTCCGGCATGCGTGGCAACCGTGTCGTTATGCAGCTGGCCAAGCTTAACCGCGCTGTCGACCTTCGATGCCTGATGACCGGATAGAGCCTCGATCAACTTGGTATGCGCGTCGACGTGAGCCGTTCTGGCTTTAGCGCTCGATGCTCGCGCGTCAGCATCCGCCTTGCGCGCATCGGCCGCAGTCTTCAATACCTCCAGGTGCGTCTTCAACTTGTCGAACTCTCCGCTGGCTAGCATGTGCTGCACCATCGCTAGATCGTAGGAAGCGGTGGCTTGCGTTGCGCCTGCCTTGGCGTCGTTCATTTCTGCGATCGACTGAACCTTGTCGATCGAAGCCATTTGCGCTGCGACCACGAGCTGCTTGGCTGTTGCCACTTCCTGCTGCTTGCTCGGATCGTTCTCAGCTTCGGTAACGAAATTCTTGATCATCTCGACGAGCTTCGCCGGCAGCGGCGAGTACTCGAGCATCTCGGCAAACACCTTCGGGTTCTGCATTAGCTGCTCCTTGAAGATCGCAAGCAGCGGCTGGATGATCGCCCAGTTGGCTTCCTTCTGGTTCGGCGACGTCGGCGTGTCGTCGACCACGACGTCGTATTCTCCAAAGGTCTTGTCGCGAAGAAGCGGCAACTATACAGGGAAGATCTAAGAAGGCTGTTCCACCGTATGTAACTTGGTGCGAGTGCCCAATTCTGTTGAAACTCGCGCTTCCTCCTAGTTTCGGTTTTGTAACCAACAAGTTCCAAAACCGTCACCGGGGAATGCATGAAATGACACTGGGGAATTTCTTTCATGCCACCCTCGAACGTTCGGCCCGCTTGGCGGCGTACTCAGCTTTATTGGCAGCCCTGATGGCGCGCTCCCGCTTCAATTTGTTTAGGGCGTTTGAGATACGCGTCTTCGCTTCGACGACAGTCTTGATCGATTTCCACTCGTTGGTCGGCATCAGTCCGTCGGGCGTACCAAGCCAAGTCAGCCGATATCGCGAAGGTGCCTTGCGCGAACCGTAAGACCGCGCCCCGCGTGCCGGATCCACTATCCCGAGCGCTTCGGCCTCAACGATGGCGTTCAGGATGTTGCCGCGCCGCATGCCCCTGGCCTGCAACATGTTATAGGGCGCCATGAGGTTGCCGTTCTCCAGGCCGCCGTGATCGGCATGCTCCGCCATCACTGCATCAACCAGCTTGCGGCATTGGTCGGACATTGCGAGCCAGGCTGGGCTGTTCAGGAGGTCCCGCGGGACCGGAACGCACCAGCCAACACCCTGCGGGAAGCTAATAGCCTTTCGGAAGCGCTTTCCGGTTGCGGTACTCGTGGCGCGACCACGTGGACCAATCATCGGACGCCACCTGAGGCAGCACACAACAACGTGGCCCGGATCGAGGTTTCCAAGCAGCCGATCTCTCGGGTGATCAAACGCTCGTCGATGCCTCTTCGGCGCATCGCCTCGCCCTGAATCTCGCTGATAGCCGCTATGTGGCGCTCTGCGGCATCTGGGTTTAGCGCCGCGGCATACCGCGCTTGTCGAAGGATCATCGATCGTCGGCTCGCAAGCGGGAAGGGTACGATTATTGCGGTCATGAGTTACCTTGATTTGGAATACGCTTTTTCGGCGGTCGCCTTCCCTCGTCGGTCGAGGTATGGGGGCATATCGAGGTCGCGCCAAAGGTCGCTTGCCGCGGCTACCGGTTCGTGTCTTGCGGGCGGCACGATGTCAGGACCACGCGGGCCTTCCGCTGCCTTGGCCACGATGTCGGTCGCTTCGCCACGACCCAGCGCTGTAAGAAATTGGCCGAGCCATTCCCTGATTTCGGCGATGCGGACGCGCATCTCCGCAAACTCGCCCGGCACGGCGACCGATGCCGGCGAGTTAGCGCGACAAAATTCAGCGAAGCGATTCACCTCGCCGCTCAGGGGGGTATCCGCAACGTCGCCGCTTTTCTTCAGCGCCTTCGGCTCGACGGCGACGGTGGCGGCCGCCCGGTTCTTCGCCTTCGCAGTCTCGGCTGATGAGATTGCGCCTACCTTGGCGACCTGAGCTTCCGGAGTGGCCTCTTTAGCCACCTGGAGCAACGCGGTGCGGTTCTCGTCGAGACCGGCAACATGCGCGGCCCGTTTGGCCTCCGGCGATATTGACGCGACCTTGACGGCGCGCTGGACGTCCGACTTATCAAGGCCGAGATCGTTGGCGACCTTGCGGACGCCTTTCTCGCTTGGTTGTCTCCCGCCCAAAGGTGTCTCAACCTGAGACGCCTTTACTGCCGTTAGTTCGGCCCATCGACCGATCAGCGTATCGCGCTCGAGCACCGTCAATTCAGATCGGTGCAGGTTCTCGGCGATCTCCTGCAGTTCGCGATCGATCTCGTTGCCGGTGACAAACAACGCGTCGATCTCGTCCCATCCGAGGCGCTTGGCGGCTTCGAGCCGGTGCAAGCCGGTCACCAACAGCAACGTACTGTCGTCGGGGCAATAGACCGAAATCGGAGAAAGCTGGCCAAGTCGCTGCATGCTCTCGGCGAGCGCCACAACCGCCGCCTCATCAATTGGCCGAAGGCGGTTCCCAACGTCGATGTCTTCAACGAAGAGGCGTTCGATCTCCCGGGGGATTTTGTGGCGCTTCGAACGCCGATGATTTATGTTGGGCACGTCTGTTTTTCCTTCGGTAGGAATTGAGGACAAAAGCCCCGGCAAGGTGTTCGAGACCTTGACTGGGGTTTGTTATTTCGATGGGGGTTTCCGCTGGGCGGCGGGATGACCTTCGATCCAACGCCGCAAGTCGTCAGCCAAGATCAAAGTCCTACGGCCGCGCTTCCTTGCGATTAATGCGCCGCTGCGAATGGCCTCGTAAAGCGCGGTGCGGCCGGAGCGAGCAGTCGCGCAGGCTTCGGCAACCGTATAAACAAGCTGTTGAGAGTTCATTTTGACCTCGCCGTTGACAGCCGGGGTAGTCCCGGCGACCACATGCGTACCTTTGCGCATGCTGGCGAAGCTAAAATCGAATCAGTTGTTAGGGGCCATCCCCCTATCCGCGCCGCGGGGGTTCTCGACTAACAGCCAAAGCGGGGAACTTTTTTCGCATTTTGTTACGTGAATTGACCCCGTAGTTTCCAAAATCGGCTTTGTGCTTGAACTGAGGTTCGACAATGGAATTATTGACGAGCGAAAGAAGCTCGGCAAAGCCAGATTTATTGCGCAACCTAGGATTTGGCTTTGAAAATGTTGGGAGCCTGCCGGTGCCAGAAATCCAAGCAAGAGCGAGGTCGTCGCAGAGGTCTTGCGCAATCGTGTCTCTTTGAAAATCACCCCATTGATATTCTACTCTTTCCACCGCGATGGTGAGAATTGGTTCTAAGCTCATCAGGTGGTGTGCCAACGCCTGAGGCGCTATCGTTCGGTAGGCTTCAAGTACCCCTCGAGAGCGGCGGAACGCAGAGGTTATGCTACGGCCCCGCTTCGTCTCTTGAGCGTCATTGCCCCTTATGTCGGTGACAAAAATATCTTCGAGAAATTTTGATAACTCTCGGTTTCTTGCAATCTGTTCAAGCGCTCGGCGGGTGTCCAAAACTCTTTCGAGAGCCAGGTTAAGAGCCTCCTTCGCAATCCCTCTGTCGAAATTTACCTCAATCCCCCTGCAGTGCTCAAAACTTGCAATTGCGAGCATGGCGTTCTCGATGAACCGATCCATGCCAGTCAGTTCGCCGTCCCACTCTATTGATCGAACATGGACCCCAATGAAATCGGCGAGGAGCTTTCGAATGTGAGCTTCTCGGTCTGACGAGAAATTAGGCCGTTCGCAATAGTCGGGTTCGAACTGGGGGAGTTTTTCCAGCTCCTCTTTCCGTGTAGGCGGAGAACCAATTTTGTTTGCCATCGCGCACCTTGCGAGGGGCACCAAAGTGCGCGCGGAAACCGGTGGTGCTGTGCCGGCTTGTCAGATGGCCGTCCTATCCGCGCGCTGGCAGCTTACGCCTGCTGAAGCCGGAGACAATCGGCGACCTTCACTTCCCGATGTGCACAACATTGCCGGCGGGCCGCTCGCCTACTGCGAAACCGACGTCGAGGCCACCGACCCCGAGACCGTCATCCAAGACCTACTCGACGGGCAGTTTTCGAACCCCGTCCGCGGGTTGTGATGCCCTTCGGCTATTTCGAGCGAACTCCTTTCGGCCGCAGCTTTTTGACCTTGCTTGCGCCGGTAGCGCCGAACCGTGGCGCGTGCGCGCGCACAGCCTGTGCGACGTACGATGGAGCTAGATGGCCGTAGTGCTTCTCGACCATTCGCGTGCTCGTATGACCGAGATTCTTTGCGACCACCAGCAAAGGCATTCCGTTCATAACGGCATGGCTTGCCCAGGTATGTCGCAGTCCATGAAAGTTGATTGGCGGGGAAATCTTCGCGCGCTTATTGGTCTCGCGCATGGGCTCGGCCTGATGATCGGGAAGCCATCGCGAGCCATCAGCCTTCAGGAACATCGCCTCGGAGCCGCCGCGCCCTGCCGTGACTTGCTCGAAGAACTCGACGCCGTCCTGACTAAGGACGACATGCTGCGGCTTGCCCGGTTTCGGGTCCGGTATAGAGAGCGTCCCCGCGTCGGGATTGAAGTCCGAGACTAAAAAATCACAAAGCTCACCATATCGCGCGCCGCTCTCTAGTGCGCCACGCACGAGCCTCCGGAAGTCCTCGTCGGCGGTGTTGATGAAGCGCGTCGCCTCATCGATCGACAGATACCGAATCCGCGCGGAATCGACATTCTTGAACGGCTCGACGCGGCGCCATGCACGATCGCTCGCGGGGTAACCGTCGCGCCACGATCGGTTGAGAGCTGCCTTCAATATCGTGAGGATCCGGTTTGCCGTCGACTTGCGCCGGCGCTCGCGCTCAGGATCATTATCGTCGGCCCGAAATTGCTGCTCGCTGCCCTTCGCGGTACGCACCCTCGCCGGCACCTTTGCCAGTCCAGCATGCCACTTCCGAATCTGGTCCGATGTGAGCTTCTCCAGCTTGATCTTGCCAAGAGCCGGAAGAATGAACGCGTCAGCAGCATAGCGCGCTTCGCTCCCCGACTTCCGGTTGCCCTTCAAGAACTCAATGTAGCTCTCCACCGACGAGGCGACCGTCCTGGGCCCGCGTGCGACCGCGTCGCCGCCTGCCCGTTCGACCATCAATTGACGGGCCTTTGTCTGAGCCTCCCAGAAGCTGAGGACGACAATGCCGTCAGGGTCCGAGTAATCGTCGGCCGTTCCGAACGTGTCGGTCTTATATTCGTTCTTGCCGCCGAGATGGTGCCGCACAACCCACTTTCCTGGGCCGCTAAGCGGCTTGCGGAAGCCGATCGACAGGCCGGGCTCGAGCTGCCGCCAATAGGGCTTGCCGCGTGCCTTGAGACGGCTACGGGCCGTCCTCGTATCCAGCGTCGTGTCAAGCACCCTGCGCGCCATCAAACCACCCGAGAGCAGCCCTCTGGACCGGGCGTGTCCAGCAAATGTCCAGCATTTGACGGCAAACACTGGCGGACTGTCATGGATGATATCGGACTAACTATTTGTTGTCACTTTTGAATTTTGGACATCCACGGACTTCTGCGGACAAGGGAGCGGCCCTTTCACGGTGGAGAGAGCGGTTCGATTCCGCTAGG
>Ga0210399_10003100_pt1 | contig 12920 bp, 7 predicted proteins | sample IncBWC14MmetaG_FD_150865 | JGI IMG/M metagenome (GOLD analysis project Ga0210399, IMG submission 150865) | Forest soil microbial communities from Barre Woods Harvard Forest LTER site, Petersham, Massachusetts, United States - Inc-BW-C-14-M | ecosystem: Environmental > Terrestrial > Soil >... | reverse complement strand
CCATGCCCAGAATCTCAGCCCGATGAGCCGCCCGAAATGAACAAGCACTTCGGCAGGAACAACTCACAAGGCGAGCGCCGGGCGTCAGATTTCTCAACGGTGAGGCGATTTCTCATGTTGGGCGCTGGCGTCTTTCTTCCTCTGGCTGCGCAAGCGCAGGACGAGGGTGCGCGATTCCAACAGGATCCCGTCGAGCAGGTTGCGGTGCGCCTGCTTGTGGCCCTGGCCATCATCGGAATTCTGGTCGTGATTTACAGTTTGATTCGATACCGAGGTTCGGCAGTTGGACCAGCCTCATGGGGCGTCCTGTTGGCCGGCGCGGTGGCTTTTCCGCTCTTGATCACCGGTGTGGGCACCATTTTGGTGTTTCAGCGGGCGGAGCGCGTCGAATTCTGCGCCTCGTGTCATCTGACGATGAAACCATTCGTCGATGATCTCAAGAATCCCACGAGCAACAGTCTGGCGGCCCTTCACTTTCGAAACCGATATATTCCCGACGACCAATGCTATAGCTGCCACACTTCCTACGGTCTCTTTGGAACCGTGGAAGCCAAGAAAGAGGGCCTGAACGATGTGTACAAGTACTACACTCGGACGTTCCACTTGCCGATCAAGCTGCGGCATCCATATCCGAACACGGACTGCCTGAAATGTCATGCCGGCTCTGCCAAGTGGATCGCTTCGCATCAGGACTATAAAGACGCGCTATTCTCCGGCGAGGCTAATTGCATGCAGTGCCACGCAGAATCGAACCCGGCGCACAACATCGCGCAGAACGTTGCTCCTCCGCCCAAGCCATGACAACGCACTCGACTACAAACTCCGCTGTGAAGCCCTTCAAGCTGAACTCTGCCACCTCGCGAATCCTCCTCATCGCGGCTCAGTTGCTTGCCCTGGTTGTATTCATCCTTGCGCTCGTATTCCTGAATCGCACCACCGGCGGAACGCTCTTTCTCTTCTCGACAGTTGCACCGGTGCTCGTGATGCTCGGCGTAGCGGCCGTTCTTGGCGTCGTAACGTACCGATTCTTGCGGCGCCACAGTTTGTTTGAGGTCGAAGATATCGAGCCGGGACAAGTGATTTTCCGGGAGGGTGAGGAAGGCGACTGCGCCTATTTTATCTACGGCGGTGAGTTTGCTGTAACGCGCGAGGAAAATGGGGCTGAGAAAGTAATCGCCAGGCTCTCCACCGGGCAATACTTCGGAGAGATGGCCTTGATCGGCAACGAATCGCGAAACGCCACCGTGCGCGCCGTAACCCCGGGCAGAGTGGCCATTCTGGGAAAACAAAATTTCCTGACCATGCTCAAGTTGATGCCCCACACTCAGGAAGACATCATGAAGACGGTTAACGAAAGAGCAATGCGAAAAGCAAAGAAGTGAAATCATTCTGCAAGAACAAGGGAGGACTGAGGGAAATGATCAAAAAGGGAATCGCAGGTGTGGTGGCGGCGGCTGGATTGGTGTTTGCGGCGTCTGTTTCACTCCCGGCGCGTCCTGCAGGCGACGCGACAGCCGGAAAAGACACTTACATGAAAAAGTGCAAGACCTGCCATGCCGAAGATGGACATGGTAACGACGGCATGGCCAAGCTTTTGAAGACCACGATTCCGCCCCTCGATGGTAGCGAGGTTCAGAAAATGTCCGACGCCGACCTCAAAAAAGTCATCGTCGAGGGCAAAGGCAAGATGAAACCCGTTCAGGGCCTGAGCGATGCTGAAATCGACAACGTGATAGCTTACGTCCGTACAATGAAAAAATAACCGGAGTCTTGCGCTCTGGCTTGTTCACCTTGACTAATTGCAGTCCGGAACCGGCTGCTTGAGCTCGGCGCGTGAGACGTGCCGGGCGCCCTCCTTGTGTACATGCAAGCTCCGGTTCAGTTCGCCGGTAGCAACCGAATGATCTGTCGCTGGGGCACGCGCTCGATAAGAAACTGTTGAGCCCGCAATCACAGCTCGTTAAGCCTCACGAACTGTTGTATCAGCGGCCCACTCGCTATCGCAATTTTTGCTTGAGGCAGTTCCGCGATGACGTCAAACGTAAGAAAAATCGTAATACTGGGCGGAGGATTTGGAGGCGTCTATACCGCGCGCCACCTTGCCAGCTTGCTGCAACCGGTCGAAGCTTCCGTAACCCTTGTCAATCGCGAAAATTATTCCGTGTATCAGCCGATGCTGCCGGAAGTGATTTCCGGTTCGATTGGTTTCACCGACGTGGTTTCTCCCATCCGCCAGTTGGCGCCTCACACGGAGCTCATCACCCGCGAAGTGGAGAGCATCGATCTCAAAAACAAAATTGTGACGGTAAGTCCCGGCTTTCGGCCCCGTTCGATGGAAATTGCCTACGACTATTTGGTGATCGCCCTCGGCGGAGTCACTGACTATTCTGGCAAGCCCGGCTTGCTCGAAAACGCCAAGCCATTTCGAACACTCGCCGATGCTCTGAGTTTGCGCAGCCATCTTATTCACGTGCTCGAGGAAGCGGAATTCGAGGCCGACCCTCTTTTCCGTGCGAAATTATTGACCTTTGTCGTTGCCGGCGGCGGGTTCTCCGGCGTCGAAGTCATCGCGGAGCTGCACGATTTTGTTCATCACGTGAAAGGCAATTTCCCACGCCTTCGCGATGAAGAGATCCGCTGCGTGCTGGTTCATTCCGGAGACCGCGTCTTGCCGGAAATCACTCCGCACCTCGGCGTCTTTGCTCACAAACTTCTCGCCAAACGCGGCATCGAAATCAGATTGCTCGACAGCCTCGTCTCCGCCACCTCGGAAAGAGCCATCTTGAAATCGGCGATCGAAATTCCCACAAAGACCATCGTCTCCACCGTTCCATCTGCAATTGCACCGGTTCTTCAGCGACTTGATTGCGCCAAAGAAAAGGGTCGCTTGCGAGTGAATCGAAAACTCGAACTGGTTAACTATGAAGGTCAAGTCTGGGCTCTAGGAGATTGCGCTTCGATCGTCACGAAGTCGGCCACTCCCGTCCCGCCTACGGCCCAGCACGCCACTCGCGAAGCGACTACCGTGGCGGGGAATATTGCCGCTTGTCTTCGCGGCGAAGAAAGTTCGGAATTTGATTTCGAAGGCTTGGGTAAGCTCGGTTCGCTCGGCCGCTATTCGGCTGTGGCTGAGATTCTTGGCGTTCGCGTCTCAGGTCTTCCCGCATGGTTTCTGTGGCGCACCATTTATTTGATGAAGATGCCCAGCCTCTACCGCAAGGTCCGCATCGGACTCGACTGGATGATCGCACTGTTTTTTCACCCAGATTTAGTTGAGGTCCGCGACATTCATGGATCCAGCTTCGCGCGGCAGCATTTTGAGCCCGGCGATTTGGTCTTCCTACAGGGCGAACTCGGCGACTGCGTCTATGTGATTGAAAAGGGCGAGTGTGAAGTTTTCCGCGAGCAGGATGGGAAGGTAGAACATCTGGCTGTTTTGCACGCCGACGATTATTTTGGAGAAATGGCAGTTCTCACAGATTCCACTCGCAACGCCACCGTTTTGGTCCGCACTCCAATGGACGTTCTTCTCATCCCTAAATCCGACTTCCAGCTATTAAAATCTTCTGTGCCGGCATTTGGCGAGTTCTTCAGCAAACTCGCTCGTGATCGGACGCCCCCCGAATCCGAATCCAGAGGTACACCCGTCTTCTAAGCACCTGCTGCTCTCGAGAACCACTGTTGACCCGGTGGACGAATAAGACGGAAACGCTTTGTAGACGGTCGAAATCGCGCGAGACCGCCTAAGAGGCAAACCACGTAGGCATCGCGCTCTCTCTTGGTTGAGGACGGAAATTTGTTACGGGTTTGCTTTTAATTGATCCCAATATCTTGGCAACCATCTCAGGCAAATCTGCATATTCGGGGTTGTCGAAGGGCTCTCGACGAATTGTTGGCAGCAGTCCTCTCGGAACGTGACGCGGTATCGCTCTAACTCTTTGCACAGAAACGGACCACGATTACGGTCACGTTGTCCTGGCCGCCACACTCGTTGGCGAGACTGACCAGCCGGTCGGCAGCTGCCTGCGCGCTCGGCGCGCCCAGAATTGTCTTCACAATTTTGGAGTCTTCCACCATGCGTGTCAAACCATCCGTACAGATCAGAAGCGTTTCGTTCGGATTCAGTTCGAACTCACGGATGTCGGGTTCAACAACCGCGTGCACGCCCAGAGCACGAATCAGCACATTCTGAAGCTTGTTTGTCAGAGCTTGTTGAGGCGAGATGATGCCGCGCCGGACCTGTTCGGCGACAAGCGTATGATCCGCGGTTAGCTGCTCGATCTGGCCAGAATGCAATAGGTAAGCGCGGCTGTCGCCAACGTTGACGAGACTGAGTCGATTTTTGTCAAGCCATGCCGCCACCACCGTGGCACCCATCCCGTGGTGGTCAGAATTCTGGCTAGCGGAATTGAATATCTCTTGGTTCGCAAAGTGAGCGGCACTCAGCAACCGATTGCCTCGCTCGGAAATGTCGGCCCTTGGGAATTGCAAACTATTCGAAGACTGCCGGCAAGACGCGACCATTGTCTCGACGGCGATGGCACTGGCCAATTCGCCATGGTTCTCGCCACCCATACCATCGGAAACGACCCACAAATTTATTTCCTGAGCCACAGCGAACGTGTCTTCGTTGTTCTTGCGTACCCGGCCTATGTCGGTCGCGGATCCGACGTCAATGCTGAACTGCATCCCGTTGATCACGCAAACTCTCTCAGTTATATTCTGTTCGAGCAGTACGGCGTTCGTCGGGCCCTTCAACGCCCGGATTCTGTGATTAATGGCCTTGGTCCTTCCCTTCTGTTCTTGCAGTCTGCTGCCCTTCGTCCATTTTTTCTCGTTGGTCTGACACAATACGCTTACAGGAATTCACCCGATATGCTTCCAGCTGTTCTCCGTGCTTTGTATGGACGGTCAAACGTTCGGATTCAATGATTCGCCAGACTCGCTCGTGTACTTGCGGACTGATGAGGATTTCGCCTTCCGCTGCGGCGCTGCAATAACGCGCCGCTCGATTTACTGCGTCGCTGATCACAGTGAATTCCATCCGCTCGGCGGTGCCGACAAATCCGTGCACGACTTCACCACAATGAATACCAATACCAAACCCCTTGCACGCGCTGCCCCGAACATTTCGCGATTCATTTAATCTTGCAATCGCAGCTTGCATTTCGACGGCGGCCCAAAGAGCATGCTCATGTTGCTTGGGATCGGGTTCGGGGCTGCCGAATACAGCAAGAATGGCGTCACCGATGAATTTATCGATGGAGCCACCGTGCTTGAAGATGACCGGCACGATCACACCGAAGTATTCGTTTAGCATATCGATCACATCGTCCGCATCCATATCGTGCGCGAGCTGCGTGAAGCCGCGAATATCGGAATTCAGGATCGTCACTTCATTCCGCTGTCCACCAAGCCGCGTGCGCCCGCGATACGACAAAAGGCGTTCGGCGACCTTCGGCGAAAACTGACGCATTAAAATAGCTTTGGCTGCTGTTTCCTGCGCCAACGTTTCTTGCAAACGATGACTAGCAACCGCCATTGCAGCATATTGAGCGACGACCGTTGCGAGGCGTAGATCCTCTTCCGTGTAAATCGAGCGGAAACTTTCAGCTCCTGCGCAGATGACTCCTAGCGCTTCCCCCTGCCAAAGTAGCGGGGCATACATGCCAGTAGCCATGGGATTTTGCACAATGGTTCCCGTCACGTCGGTCTCGGCCGTTCGCCGCCAGATAAACGCTTTGCGTTCGGTGATTGCGCGCCGTGCGAGTGTCTCGCTGAGGTAAGGCTGCTTATAGTGGTGGTAGGCCTTCAAAAGAAGTGCGTCGGTTCCGGGCTCACGAAGGACCAACGCCCAACTTTCGCCGGTGGGAATGATCTCCACGAGTTCCTCGACAATCGCGGGCAGCAGCGTTTCGAGCTGGAGTTTGGCGGCAAATTTCAGCGGAATGTCAGTAATTTTTTGGAGCCGCCGGAGCATCCCCTCGCTCGCTTTGTCGGTGGGTAAGGCGCTGAAGATGGTGGCGTCGAGACGCTGTCTAATATCGACTTCCTCCGGTACCTGCGCTTCTCCTGGCACAAGATTTTCTCCGAATTCGAGATAGTTAGTTTTTCGAAGGAGGGAATCATCCTCGAGCGACATAACCCGGAGGATCGTCTGGCCAGCTAAGATAACGTTTCCCGTCTGAACTTCTTTTTGGCCCTGTGATTTGATTTCAACACCGTTCAGTTTTGTTCCACCGGTACTATTGAGGTCTTCGATCCAGTAGCAGCCGTTGGCCTGCCAAATGCGTGCGTGTAATCGAGAAACGCCATTATCAGGTGTGAGATCAAGAGACCGGCCGGATCGATCCTGGACTCGTCCGATGATCACTTCCGAATGAGAGGATTCCCACTCTTTTTCTTTGCCGTGATAGGTGCAAGAGATACGCATGGAGGGCTCAGCGAGAAGACGATTGTACCGAGGAGAAGTGCGCCAAACTGATCGAGTGAACCCCCGAACCCCTAGTCAAAATTCCTTTTTCGGAAGCATGTTGTGAGCCCACGTTTCCAATTTCGATTAGAAAGTATATCCCACTCCGAACAGCGGCGAAGCGCTCGATCTAAGCCCGCCGTCATCCAGTCGAACAAGGACGTTGGCAGTAAAAACCAGTCTTGACACCTTGGCAAATGGGCGTGCCTTGATGCCCATCGACGCGTTCGTAATGTTATAAGACGAGTTCGGGTGGGTTTGCAGGGAGTTTAGCGTCACCGTAGGGGGAGTTGCGTCCGCGGTGCATGTCCCGCAATTTGCAAGAAACTGCTGTGGCGTGACGCTTACTGTTTCGGTTCCAAAAACCCGCTGTCCGACGATATCAAAATCTCCGGTCAACCACTTGGTTATCCTTGCGTCCGCTCCGACGGTATAGACGAAATCATTCGGAATGCTCCCTCTTGTGCCCGTTGTGAGGTCACCCGCGGTAATCGAATTCGTGTTCGTCTCGTAGCCGACAAGCACGTGAGGAGAAATCCGTGCACGGTAGGAAAAGACAAAAAACGGCCTCACGCCGTATGATCCGGATCCTAGATAGTTTAAGGCATCGCCAGTCGGGAAACGCACGTCTACACCTACGGCTATACCGGCCCGTTCCCCTTCCCATGCATTCCACTTCACTCGGGCAACGATGTCGCTAATACCGGTCGCCGAATTTTGAGGCACGCTGCCGCTTCCCGTGAAGTTGAAATCCGGAAAAGTATGCATCAAGCAGGAGGGATCAAGCCCGGCGACACCAGACGAAGGGCTTGTATTCGGGCAATTCTTGAACAAGTGGAAAAAATAGGGAGCTCCATTGGTATTCGTCAGGTTTTGGTTATGTGCCGTCGCGTCGGGACTCCCCGGAGTAGGTACGATAAATCCGCTGGTACCGGGAACAATTGTGTCCTGAGAAGTCAAACTCATGTTGACATTTTCCACGGGAATGACGATTGAGACATCGATGCGATTGGTAAGTCCAAATGTTATGTAAGACGTATATTGATTAACTTTAAGATGGATCGAATTGATCGTATCGATTCGATCGCGAATAAATCCACAGCCATTGAGACTTTGGCCGCTCGCGGAATTAATTGAGCAGTTTATGGGCGCAAGTGGCAAAGGTGGCGAGTTATCACGATTGTCGTCCGTGTGGGTAAAAACAGCGGGAAAATTGTGCAGATTTACGCCATCGATTCTGTTGAAATTAAAATACTGATAGCTGAATCCGACGAATAAGCGATGGCGGCCCACAGTTTCCGCGCGCTCGCCAAGGATCGGGCCCAAACTGTCTGTGCTAGTGACGAATGTTTTGAGAGACGGATCGTAGGTGAGGGTGAACCCCGACGAAGGAGAGGCGAGCGGTAACAGGTTTGTTTGACGGCCTATATCCTCTGTCAGAGGCTTCAGCGTAGTCCCGAAGTCACTTTCGAAGTGAAACGGATGCCCCCCGACCGGGAACAGAACGCTCTGGAAGGCATTCACCGCGCCGTATTCCTGCGGAATCACGCAACCCAGCTTGCTGCTTTGCACCGAACAAGGACCTTGCGCGAAGGCACTAGAGTAACCTATAAACACGAAGAGAATTGAGAACACGGCGCGCTTCAACATGGAGTGCTCCCTTCAGTGACTGGAAGTGTAGCCGGTCTTCCTCGTTTGTCAAGGCGAGGACATGTTCCAATTTGCGATGCATATGTTACGGGCCAAGACTGTCGCGTCCGCTACTCGATGGGGCTTTCCTCACTTAAAGCGAGATGAAAGTCACGATCTTGGCACAAAGATAAAGAATGGGGCGGGCATGCAGTCAATCAACGAACGTAATCTACTGAACGTCTGTAAGCACCCAAACGCCGTTCTTCTTGACCAGTTGAAACTTCCAGGAGGCCTCGGATTTCTTCGCCGTTTTTCCAGCCTTCGAAGTGTACTGCTGCTGCGACTCAGCGGAAACTGCGGCTGTCGCTCCGTCTGGACTCACGGCCACAGTTTGATTGACGATTTGCATGGTTATCACGCTTGCGTCCGCGAACGAACGCTTGTAGCCGTCATACATCTTCTGCGGAATGGTCGGCCAAACCTGCCTGAGTTCATCCGGATTTCTTTCTTCGAACGCCCGGAAAAATGTTTGGACCACACTGCGAACGGCGGTTTCATCCGCAGCCGTCGTGCTTTGGGTCTCCCGTTTTGTTGGGGGAGGCGGCAAAACGGCGGCTGGAGGTTGGTTCAATGCGTTCAACTTAGCGGTGATATCACCAATGCATTTTTGCGCTTCGTCGGCGTGAGGTCCGTTCTGTGAGAACGATTGCATGGATTCACGGACGGATGCCAATCCGCTCTTATCGTTCCCCGCTAGGACTTGCTGACATTTCTGAGAAGCAGCCTGAAAGGCGAGTTCGAACCGCTTCGACTGCGCGCGAGCTTGGATGTCGGAAATTGACGATTGAATGCTATTGACGTAAGTCTGCGCTTCAGCTGACTTGGGACCTCCGCTATTTACGAGCGCTTGGAATTTGGGCTGCAAAGCCTTCAGTTGCTGCACGGATGAATCTTCGTCACCCTGCTTCAATTGATTGAATTGGCTCTCAAGCTGGTCTAGTCGATCCCCTTCGGATTTTTCAATTTCACCGTTCAACTCGCTCGCATCGCCTCCGCTCTGCTGAAGCTGCGAACTAAATTTTCGGGCCGACTCGAAATCACCCTGTTTGAGAGCCTGGCGCGCTTCTATAAGCTGTTTGCCCTGCTGCTTCAATTTGGGGATGACCTCGGTGAGATACCTTTGGGCATCCTCGCGGTGCACGCCCCCATCCGGCAATGCCTCCACCTGTCTCAACTCAGCCTCGGCTTGTGCGAACCGCTTCGCGCTTACATCGCCGATGGCTTGCTGCCAGATCTGCGCCTCACGCTGTCGAAGTTGTCGAAGCTGTACATTCCTCATCGATTCTTCGATTTGTCCGCGCATTGATTGAAGGGCAGGAGTAAGAGGGCCATTTAAGTTTTCGGCGTCGAGGACAGTCTGGCGAGCCTTTTCTAGATCGTTGGCCGCTACAAGTTTCTCGGCAGCGACCATTGCGTCACGCTGCTTGACCTCCAGCGGATTCGCCGGAGGGAGAACAGTCGCGGTCTTTGTGACGGCGACTTCAGGAGCTTTAGGCGGCGGAGTGTGTGGCCACAGGAAATACCCAGCTGCCACGGCAGCGGCTAACGCTAAGCCGATCAGTGCGGGCAGCAGCGGCTTCTTGGGTCGCGCTTCCTCGGACGTCGCAACCTTTACCGAACGCTTAGGCGATACGGAAACTGGAGGCGACGCAATCATTTCGAGCTTAGCCGGCTTGTCGGCCGCGATTGGCTCGTCCGACTTGGCACGGGGTTGGAGCCGAGAAACAGTTTGTGACACCTGAACAGGCTCGATCGATTTCATTGGCGCCGACGGTCCCTCCGGTTTCGGCGGCGTGACTTGAGACGGTTTGCTCGGCTGAGTGGGTTGAGCCATCGGAGGCGCAGAAGGCTGAGCGGAGATACTAGGTTGAATCGCGGACGCGTGAGATCCCGAAACCTCGGCAGCGGGAGTGCTCGCTTTTGGAGGAGCGTCAATCGAGGGCGGTCCCTGCTGAAATGCATACTCATTCCTAAAATCTTGCGGCAGAGTGGGCGTGGACGACGGCTCAAGCGGTAGCTGGGCGGCTTTTCGGCCCGCCGAAATCTCATCGGCAGCCCTCTGGGCACGAGAATCGAAGGCCTCGAAAATCTTCGTGGCAATTGCGGCGTCCAGCGCTTTCGTAGCACCGTCATAGTCGCGAGAGTTCACGAACCCGCGAATGTTTTCGATCGCTTTTTCCTGCTGTCGCTTCCTTTCACGAGCCTCCATCTCCACGTGCGCGGAATTAAGAAGTTGGGTAACGTCCGTATCGGGGCCAAGGCTGGCAATCGTTTGCTTGGCCAAGTCGGCCGCTTCGCTAAACTTCTCGCGGTTGATCTTAAACTTGATCTCACGAATGCGCCGTTCCATATCCTGGCGCGTAACGGATTTTTTCTTTTCGGTTTCAATCTGTTCGAGAAGTTTTCGCAGATCATGGTTGGCTGGATCGGCTTTCAGGCCCGCTCGGACGGTACTCGCCGCGTCAGCATATCGAGCTGCATTTAGAAGCGATTTGCCTTCATCCAAAGCCTTTCGGGCTGCCAGTTCGCGATCAATTTCCGCCTGCTGGCTGCGCGCGAAATCGATCAAGCGGACCAGGTCGGCGCCTCCAGGATGCTCAGCAAGCAAGCTTTCGGCGCTCGCGATCACTTCGGGATACTTCTTACTGCCGACGAGCTTTTTAACCGTCGCGATGTCACTTTTTAGTTTTTCAGCCTTTGCGTGCTTTTCTTTGTCTGCCGAGACAACGGCTCGCAGTTTTTGAACTGCGGCGTCTTTGGGATACGCAGCGCTTACTGAATCGATGAGGGCCAGTGCTTCGTCGAACTTCTCGGCGACAAGCAGGGACCTGGCCTGGCTGAGCTTCTGCTGTTTGCGAACTTCCTCCTGTTCCTCATGGGCCGATTGCAGAAGCTTGGTGATGTCGTCGTCGGCAGGGTAGGTCTTTTGTAGCTCCGTGAGAACTGCAATGGATTCGTCGAATCGATGGGACGCGAGCATATTGCGTGCTTCCGCGATGGTATGGAATTTTTGCTGCTGGGCTTCGTCCTCGTGAACGATATGTAGAAACTTCTCGACCTCGGAGTCGCCGGGAAACTCCTTCAGAAACCGGTTCAACAAAGTTATTGATGCCTTATGGTTACGAGCGGTAAGTAGCTTGCGCGCTTCCGCCATAACTTCATGCTTGCGGTGTACCTTTTGCTCCTCCGCATGTTCCTGGAGTAATCGGTGAATTTCCTCATCATTGGGAAATTGCTTGCGCAGTTCGTCGAGGATTACTTGGTATTCCCCATATTGCCGGGAAGCACGCAGCTCTCGCGCGTTTGAGAGTCCCTGATGTTTCCGCTCTTCCAATTGCTCCTGGCGAGCCGTGACAAGCAATTGGCCCGCTTCTGCTTCGGCGGGATATTCTTTCTGTAAGGCCGTCGAAAGAGTGATGCAATCCTCAAAGCGGCGAGCCGCCAATAGGCCTCTGGCTTCCGCGAAACGAAGCAGCTTGCGCTGTTTCTCTTCATCTGCCTTGAGCTCGCGGATCAGATTTGAGATCTCTTCGTTCGCGGGAAATCTTTTTTGCAGGTCCGCCAGCACCGACCGGCATTCGTCGTAATGGCGCGCCGCGAGAAGATAGCGAGCCTTATCGAGATTCTGTTGTTTTTCCTGCTCTGCCTGATCTTCGCGAGCTGTTTGAAGAAGACGAGGAATCTCCTCTTCCTCCGGATACTCCTTCTGCAACTCGGTAAGCACCTGTATGCAGTCGGAATATTTCTGTTGCGTCCACAAGCCGCGTGCTCCCTGCATCCTTTCGATCAACTCCAAGCGGCGCTGGCGTTCCTTTTTTTCTTTTGCTGCTTGCTCCAACAGCTTCTTGGCTTGCGGGTTCGCCCGCTCGACCTCGATTACTTTCGCGAGAAGCGCCTCGGCCTCGTCCGGCATGCCCTCTGCAAGACGCTGTTTTGCGCCGTCAATCCAGTCGGTCACTCGCTGAACGCGATCTAATTCCTTTTGAATCGACCGTTCCAGATCGTGGGCTGGCTCGAAGCTCGAGTCCATCTGCAGGGCGCCCTCGGCCGCCGCCTTGGCTTCCTGAAGTTTTCCTTCCCCGAGCAGCGACGCGCCTTTTTCAACTTCCTTCTGAACCTTCGGCCGGATCGTCACTCGCCGCAGCTCAGCGTTTACCTTTTCCAATAGCGTCCGTGCAGTTTGGTTTTTCGAATCGAGTTGCAAAGCTTGGCGCAAGAGATCGCGGGCGCGCGAAAATTCTCCACGCTCAGCAAGTTCGCGGCCTTCCGTCACCATCCCTGCTACCGATTCCGCCTGAAGGGCCTTACAAATAGGGTCTAGTTCGAGCAGGACATCTTCCATGGACTGATAGCGATTCTCTGGAGACTTTTGGAGCAGCCTGGACGCCACGATTTCCAGCTCCGCAGGTACCGCAGGATCTGCAGAACGCAAGGTAGGCGCGTCCTGCGAACATATGCTGTGCATCAAAGCGGCGGGCGTAGTCCCAATGAAAGGCCGCCGGTAACAGAGCAGTTCGTAGAGGAGCACACCGAAGGACCAGATGTCGGACCGTTCGTCTGCATGCTCGCCATGATATTGCTCGGGCGACATGTATGCGAAAGTTCCGATCAGCATTCCGGTTTGAGTCTTCGAGGTCTCCAGCACGCGAGCGATCCCGAAATCGACGACCTTCACCGCGCCGTCTTTGTTCACCATAATGTTGCCGGGCTTGATATCGCGGTGAACGATGCCTCGTTTATGGGCGTAGTCGAACGC
>Ga0210399_10003097_pt1 | contig 12926 bp, 9 predicted proteins | sample IncBWC14MmetaG_FD_150865 | JGI IMG/M metagenome (GOLD analysis project Ga0210399, IMG submission 150865) | Forest soil microbial communities from Barre Woods Harvard Forest LTER site, Petersham, Massachusetts, United States - Inc-BW-C-14-M | ecosystem: Environmental > Terrestrial > Soil >... | reverse complement strand
TTGCCTGTTCTAAATTGAGACCGGATCCCGAATCGCGCACAGCCAGGTAAATCACATCCGACGAGTAGCGCAGCTCCATATCGAAGTGCCGCACGCCGCTGTGCTTGACCGCATTTTGCAGGGCTTCCTGCGAGACCCGGAAAAGACAAAGCGAAATCTCCGGTGGCAATGCTGCTGGGATGTCCCGGTGGACAAAGTGGATTTCAACGTTCTGTTGTTCAGAGAACTCTTTGCAGAACACTCTGAGGGCCGCCACTATTCCTAGATAGTCCAATTTTGACGAGTGCAACTGGTGCGACATGGATTGGACATCGGACACCACCTCGGAGGTCTGCTTCTGCAATTTGCGAATTCGGCTCTTGGCTTTAGGAGACAAATCGGGAGAATTTTGTCGAAGCAGATCTAATTGGATTGTCAAGAAGACGAGACGTTGACCAATGTCATCGTGAAGCTCTCTGGCGATTCGGGTGCGTTCACGCTCTTGCGCTTCAATCAACCTGCGGTTCACGGTTGAGAGGGCTTCTTCGGCGAGCTTGCGGTCGGTGACATCCACACACGATCCAATGAAACCCGCAAATGAACCATCTTGATTGAACCTCGGCACGCCAATGTCCAGAACCCAGCGATATTCGCCGTCGTATCGCCGGAGGCGATACTCCATCGTGAATTTTTCACGCGCGTCAAAAGCCCGAACATAGGTGTCAAGACACCTCGCGAGATCCTCGGGGTGAACCCCCTGCGCCCAGCCGTTCCCAAGTTCGAAGTCCATGGATCGCCCGGTGAAGTCCAGCCAACCCTTATTGAAAAAGGTGCACAACTGGTCCGTTCCCGACATCCAGATCAACGCAGGAGCGGTATCCGCCACCAAGCGGAAACGCCCCTCGCTCTCGCGCAGGGCCTCTTCGGCCCTCTTGCGCTCGCTGATATCCACGAAAGCGCCAACTGCGCCGCGTGGTTTGCCATCCTCGTCAAACAGAGGAGCCGTATTACCTAGCATGTGGTGTTCGGTGCCATCCTCCAGCACCAATGTAGAATATTCTCCAACCACAGGAATTCCTGTAGCGGCCGCCCGTTGCAACGGCAATTCCTCCGTGGGAATCTCGACCCCATCGCGCATGATCCGGTACGGAGGTGGGGATCCGACGGGGGAGGCACTTATTGAGAAGTTGGCTGCGGTTGGAATGTTATGCAATCGAGATCCAGTGCGATTTGCCGATATGTACTTGCACTCGGGGTCCGTCGCGATAAGGATCGAAATCGGTGCTGCATCGAGTAAGGTCTCGAGCTCCTTTACTCTTGCGCGCTCTCGTGCTTCAGTTCCACGCAGAGCCTCTTCGACCTTTCTCCTTCTCGCGCGTTGCCACAACAGCCCCAAAACGAGTAGGGTCTCAGCCAAGACCACAAAAATAGCGCCAATGATGTACGGCTGGTAACGCGGCCACGCACTCAACTCGCGGTAAAGAACAATGGATCCCGGCGGCAACTTTTTCTCAGGGATGTGCCAGCGCCGCAGTTGATTCCAATCGAACATGTAACGCCAGGGAAGCGCGCCGGGCACGTCCGCCTGGCTGAGCTTCTCTCCATGTAAAATCCCTTGCACCCGTCCGGCGGCCTGCCGGCCTAAATCCTCCACCGTGAAAATATACCCACCCACGATGCCAGAGCCGATGTGAGTGCTGAACATGCCGTAGATTGGGGCGGTGGAAGCGTCTGCCATCCGGTGCAGGACATTGGTTGGGTTATATGTCCTACCGGCACCGTCCCGAATGAGCCCCGGCGAGAAGACAATAGTTTTGGGGGACAAACGGGCGAGTTCCCGCAGCACGTCATCCAATGGCAGTCCACTTAGATAGCGGATAGGGACAGAAGTTTGCAGGTGGGCGAGATCCCTTCGCAACGCGGCTTCATAAAGGCGATCGTATTCGGATCCGCCCGTTACAATGATGATCTCGCGAGCATCCGGTTGTAAGCCTAGAGCGAGCTCGATGGTTGGTAGGAATTCGATTGCGGTCGGAGCCCCGACGAAATTTGGCGGAAGAGGCCCAGGTTGAGAAAACCCACGCTCGATACCGCAGAGGACAACCGGTATTCCAGTGAAAAGATCGGCTTGGTGACGGCGCATGAAGTCAAGCGCCAAGGGTCCAACAACGACGATTACATCAATGTGCTGGCGGGCGTATTTGTTGCGAAAAAAATCGCTTAGCAGCTTATCGTAGTCGGAACCGCTGAAACGGGAGAAGTCGATAAACTCACTCAGATAAGTAGGTGGATTGTCCGTTCCTTGACCGAGGCTCTCACGCAAAGCCGCATCTATCAGTATGTTGCCCGCCTTTAAACGTTCGTCAGAATAGATCGTTAGGATTGTTTTTGACTGCCCCGCTGCAAGAAGCGGCAAAGCTGATAGAAGAACCAGGGAAATCAGCACTCGCATGCATGCAGTAAAGGGACGCCAATATGCTGACAATCTTATACCGTCGGCCCGACCGGTCATTATTCTCACCTGCCAACCGTCAGAAAAGCTAACCAAAGAGCCACAGCATGAGCGGCCCAGGCATGCTCTGTATCAGGATATCGAGTGGCCTCTTCCTCCGTTCCTTGAAAATAGAGTATACGCCTGGACTAAGGTTGCCAACTGTTATCCACGATTCCTAGAAGCTGAACTTTATGGCCAGTTGGCTGCGTTGACCGCCGTGCTGCTGATAACGCCAAAAGTTGGGAGCCGAATTGCGTATTGGGGATTCGCGAACTGCGGACGGTTCAGCGCATTAAAGAATTCCGCACGAAATAGGAGTGCAGATTCTTCCCCCGGCCACGCAAGCGCCATCGTCTTCGATCGCGCAAGATTGACGTTCGTCTGACTAGGTCCGTTAACCATCACATGCTAGTCTGCAGGCTACCGGATTACATGGTAGGCGCGACCGGAGATCGTTTTGGGCGTGCTTTTAGTGAGAAAGACGCGTGACTGACCCAATAGTCGCTATCCCTTCCCCTCTCGAATCAGCGGGAGCGAGATTGAAAGGTCGTGCGAGGGGAGCGCTGATTTGCGCTCTGGGTGGCAGTGCGTGGATGTTTTGGGCCGCCGTGTTCGCCTCGACCGCACGGACGGCTTCGTTGGCGCTAGTCACCGTGATGATGATCTTAATTGGTGGATGGGCGGTGTCGCGGGTTCGAGCCGCTCGACGTTACGTGGATTCTGCTGCCGACCGGGAGCGCTGGGCGTCTATCGCCCCGCTGTTTTGGATCGACACCGCGGCGGAATGGGTGTTGGGTGCAGGCGCGGTGGTCACATTGGCGCACTTTGGGCGCTACTCGCTAATCCCCCAATTCCTTGGAGTCATTATCGGATTGCACTTTCTCCCTCTGGCCAAGTTGTTTAGGGCACCTCGTTATTACATTATGGGAACGATTATGATTCTGTGCGTACTCGCTTCGTTTCTCGTTGCCGAGGGTAGGATTCGCAACGTAATAGCGTGCGCGGGCATTGGTCTCCCTATGTGGGTTACAGCCGTGGTGATCTTGTTCCAAGATTAAGGACTTACGTAGCGGACCGCATTGTTGAGTGGTTTAATTGCCGCCGGAGAGTTTCCACTACTAGACCGACCAGTGCGCATGGCGAGCACTTCTCAAAGCGTAATTATCCAAGATCCGGATATCCACAGCGGAGAACCCGTCTTTCGCGGCACCCGCGTCCCTTTCCGGACGCTGCTTGAGTATTGGGAGGGCGGCGAAACGCTGCATGAATTTCTGAAACAATACCCTGGCGTAAGCGCGAGCAAGCCATCGCCGCGTTGGAAGAAGCCAAGACCCTCCTCCTGGCCCGCTTCGGGAAATGAAGATCCTCACTGGTGAACGCCTTCGAGACGAACTGAAAGGTGGCGTCGCGGCCACGGGCTACTGTGGCGGGGGAGCGGGTGACCGCTCCCCTTATGCCGATTAGAAACTTCTATTCTTTGGAGGGAGGCGTCTTCCTGAATTCGGTAGAGGACTAGGCGAGGGCATTAAGTTCGAAAAATCTACCTGTGCGGTTTGAAGTGAAGGTCGTGAAAGAGCCGCCCGAGCACCACGCCAACCCAGCGCATAGCCCACAACCAGGCGCCAGCTTCAGAACAACACTGTCGTGGTCCTAATTTCGTAACAGGTTGGCAGGCGGCATTTTAATCCGTGCGTGGCGTCGCGCTGGCGAGCGCGAGAATCGCTCCGGCAAACAGCAGCGTGTCGGCAAAGTAGTTGATCCCCTCAACCTCGACCGCGGTGCTCGGGTCGGACAGCTGCGCGATCAGGATCGGCCCATAGACGAACAAGACAAGCAGCACAATCCAGGTACCGAGGTAAGTTGCCGCCATCCGCGTCTTCTTGGCCAGCAGAATGCTTGCCCCGGTAGCGAGAAGAATTGCACCCGTCAGATAGCCAATGAGCAGGCGCCCCGGAATCCACGTGGGCATTAGTTTTTCGAGCGGGACTCCAGGACATCCCGCTGGATGCAGAAAATGCTCAACGCTAAAAAATATAGCGGCGATCGCGATCAACACGCGGCCCACGGTGATGAGCTTGCTTTTGCCTTGCCCGCGCATCGCATTTCCCGCAAGAATCCAGCCTCCGCCCCCGAATGACATTTCGCGGATGACAATCACCCATGCAATCCTGTCTCTGGGGCTGGCGAGAACTCGCGGGATATGCACCATCGCCACAAAAAGAAACATCATGATCCCGAACAGCAGGCCGGACCAGCGCACTTGAATTTTTGTGGCCATGCTCAAGGACGCGGACAGCAACGCAAAGCCGACGAAATACGCCCAAAACAAACGCCATGGCATGTACGAGGGCACGCTGACCATGATGAACCTTGCGCCCGAGAGATGCTCCGCGCCGAAGACCGCCAATGGGATGGCGAAACACAAATTGCTCAAGACTACGATCTTGTCCAGACCGACGACGCCCGCGAAATCGGCCTTCGCAGTCCACAGCGCAACAAGGAAAAGTAGGATGCCGGCGCTGCACATCGAAACCACCGTGCCAGAGATCTCAGAAAATGTGACGAGGATGGCTGTGTCCATGTAGATGCCAAGCGTAAGCTAGCGTGCTCGATCTGGGGTACCCTTTCGGGGTCAAAACACCTTCAAATTGTACAACGAAGAGTTGGTGAGGATATTTTTTTGCGAAGCTGGACAGACGCGGTGTGGACAGAAGCACAAGGAATCGCTCATGCCTTAGGAGAACGGGAGTGGGAATCACGAGCGAAAGGGGAGCTAGGGTTCGTAGCATTTCTGGAAGGGATAGCAGGCGCGCCGCGATAATGGTTGGTGATGCATTTCTTTCCGCCAAGGCGGGCGGCGACGCGGGTAACCAGGTTCGACTCCTTGAAATGATGGGAAATGGGTTCAATGAAGAGAAGCGTTTTGGAGAGGCACTTGCGTTCTTCGAAAGGGCCATAAAGACAAGCGGCCCTCATTCATAGCGTAGGAAGCGGAGTCTCAGACACTGGCCGCGCGAGGCAGAGTGTCGGAAGCCGTGGACAAGTTAGACCGCGCTTTGACCGCAGTTGCCCGATTTTGCGACTTGCAGAGACACGCGTTCCCGTTCGTAAGTGTAAACGCCCGTTACCGACAGTTCCTTGCGCAGGCGTCGAGTCAGCAAGATACTGACGCAATGAAAGCATTGAGACGGAGTATCCCAATATCCGCCGCAATTGTTGTCATTGTGGGCGTGAGTTGGCTTGGCCTAAGGTATTTCCGGAGTCAAAGTGATTGCAAGAAACTCAGCGCAGCGTACGCACGGCAAATCGAAAACATTAAGGAAGATACCCACGAGCGACTGAAAATCGGCACAAAGAAGGCCGACGTTGCTCGGTTCTTTGCAGAACATAACATTCCGTTTACCGTCTCCGAGTCTGAGGTGAGGGGAACCGTTCGGACTTTTGGATGCGCACCGTTTGGCTGTGGCTCAGATGCGGCTCTAATCGGAGTAAGCGTGAAGCTCGACCCGGCGGGTGCCGTGACGGAAGAGCCGACCGTAATTGACATGTACACGGACTGCCTGTAAGCCTGGTTATTCGAAATGCAAAACTCTTAGTGCCGGTATCGGCAAACGCATGGACGGTCTCCTGCCGCAATGCTAAAGCATGGGTAAGATGATTGAGAGTTCTTCCAGGATACCGTCGTGTCAGGTATGATGCGCCACCAGATAAAGTAGCGGTTTGGGGTGCAAAAGGTCATCACCAGGGAGAGAGCGCAATACGTCGCAATGTTCCGTGCGCGTGACGGTGAACGCAGCTTGACGGCGGATCGGGGGCTCCATCAATCCAACCTTTGCGAGGGCGACGCGTTTTCGGGGTCTACCTCTAGCCGCGTCTATTTTGTTGGCAGGTTGCCTTCCCCAGAGACCAAAGATCGTACCTCCTGCAGGCACGTACAACTGTCCGACAAGTGTGACGATCACGTCGTCCACGGAGCGAGCCACAATTTATTACACCTTGGATGGCAGCGCACCCTCCAGGTCTTCCCTCCCATACGCTGGCCCTTTTCTGATTGACAAAACTAAGGAAGTAAACGCGATTGCCGTTGCTCCCGGCTCTCAGCTCAGCCCCGTGGCAACCGTAGCCTACACCTGTTCGTCAAAAAAGATGACGCGCGCCGACTTTGCAACGTCGATTCAGGGTCAGTTTGGCCTGCCCCAGCCTGCCCAACCGTTCAAATTCACGGACGTCAAGCCTGGCGACGCACTCTACCCGGCAGCCCAAGCCATTGCACCGTATTTGCATCGGCAAGTGCTTTGCCCCGGCTGTTTTCTGAGCTCAAATTTCTCACCTTCCAAGCAAATGTCCCGGGCAGAAGTGGCCGTAGCGCTCGTCAGCATTCTCGTTACAGAAGGAAAAATGGAGCTTCCGAGCGTTGCAGATGCCAATTCATTCCTGGCGGGAGCACCAGACACGAAGGAGCTGCCGGTGATCGCCAGGCGGTACATCGCCGCCGCGGTCAGGATAGGGATCTTGGAATTGGAAGCTGGAGGAAGGATCGGAGGCTACGAACCGTATTCTCCTACGGAGATGGTCGCGGCCCTCGCAACGATGCAAAAGGCTTTTGGCGTTCCATCAACAACGCCAGCCCACTAAGAACTATGCCAGAGGTGCAACTAAGCATTGCCGATCCCACGCCAAAGTAGGGGAGAGTCCCATGCGTATGAGTCGTTTAGGACCGCAAAACAAATACCCGGACGACCACGAGTTCTCTTCGCGAATACCACCCGCTTGTTGGCACTGGATAAGAGCGCTGGCAGCAATCGTTTGGCTCGCTGGGGCGACGACAGTCTGCGCCCAGCACGATGTCACCGACCAAGGGGGGGCGGTCATGCAATCGCCACAAGTATTTCTCATTTTCTGGTTGCCACCTGGAGTCCACTTTGATCAGCCTCCGCTAGATGCCTTGTTTGAGAACTCAATGGCGCAATTCTTTACCGATGTGTCTGCGGGGAATTACCTCTCAATCGCGAGTCAATATCCCGGCACCTGCAACCCGCCTAGCATACCAACTCAGCGAAACTGCTTTGGTCCAGTGACGCTGGGCGGGACTTTTACGGACACCCGCCCTTACCCGGCTCCCGACCCCACCACCCAAGCCCTGACGGACCAGGATATGCGGGATGAAGTCACAGCCATCATGCAACAGCACAGCTTGGTGGGCGGTCTTAATCAGGAGTTCTTTGTGTTTCTGGGGTCCCAAGTAAATGAATGTCAAACGCCTGCTTTCTGCACGGGCCTTGAAATGTGTGCTTATCACAGCGCGTTTGCGAGTACTGCTACGAATTCCCTGCCGGTGATCTACACCGTCCTACCCGATGTCTCCACAATTGCAGGCTGCCAAAATGCTTCGGGGAGCGGGCCGATCGATTGGGCCGTAGATAACGAAACAATTACCGCTTCGCACGAGCTTCTCGAGTCACTGACCGATCCTCTCACAGGCAACTGGATCGATCCGTTTACGGGTGACGAAATTGGCGACCATTGTGCGCTAACAGTGTCGCCTTTAGGGCCGCTCCGTCCGGACGGCAGCAATGTTACGTTTAATGGACACAATTATGTGGTGCAGGAAATATGGAGCAACATGGACTCCGCGTGTGTGCTCAGCTTTGCACCTCCGTACGCCGGGACGACTTTGGAGTTTGAAAGCAAGACCGGAAACGGACCGCTGCGTACCGACGCCACGCTTTTGGCGATCCCGGACACCCCAAATGCGATTGCGCAGCTTCCTCCCTTTCCATTGCACACTCCTGGGCAACCTAGCTGGCCAAGTGGCTTTCTTCATACGCGAGTTTTTCCCTGGCAGGGGCAGTTGCCGCAGCCGCCACTGAACGCCGCTGTCCTCACCTTGACGTCGCAATCGGCGCCGGCTGACCATTGGGATATAACTAACCTTCTGATGAGGTTGCGCAATCCGAACGGCACAGTGATTTGTGCCCCAATGGCATCCGGTAGTCCCCTCGCAACTGTTTCGGACAGTTCGGACTTCAGGTTTGCCACACCAAGTTGCCTTCCTTCGCCGGGCTGGCAACTAAGCATTATTGAAAGAGTAGCACCAAGCACTGACGGAGGAAGGTTCAACGTCCAGCTCGATGGAATTACCGTGGGGACCGGACTCGGCGATCAAGATTCCACGATTCCCCTGACGATCGCAGCGGGCAGCTACCAAGTCACCGATTCTGCGGTTAATGGGGTCGCGTATAGCGACTATACCACCGCCTTCGGCGGGAATTGCGATAGCTCCGGGAACGTGATCCTGCCCGCGATGCCCGGCAACGCGACTTGCGTCATACAACACTACACGGCTGCAGCAAGTTGCGTGCAAAGCTGCAATGCCGACCAAAATGCCTGTACCGAGGATGTCACCCAATGCACGGCTGACTACAACAACTGTATAGCGTCCTGCCCATCCGCGCCGTCGCGCGCGTGGGTCACCGTGACGGTTGCGGTCAACCCAGTTGGCGACACCGGTACATTCGACATTTTGATCGACAATGTGCTTTATGGAAAAAGCATAGGGAATGGACGAAGTGTCGGTCCGATCGCTATCACTCCAGCGGACCCCAACGACCGCGGGCCGCACATTGTCAGCGTAGGCGGATCAGCGAGCTACACCATAGGATTTGCGGGTGACTGTGGTCCTACGCTCAGGACCGGACCACGCGAAGTAGCCGTGTCCTACGGCCCGGATTTTCAAGGCACGTGTGCCGTGACAGCAACCCGTTTACCGTGATCCCAAACGCCTGTGCGCGTGCACAACTCGGACGTGTGTTCCGCCTTCCAGCGGGGCTTACAGGTATCGTTTGACCGAATGCCGAGTCTGAATGGACCGTGCCGCTTGTTTATGGTGGGGGTTGTAAAAAACAAGCGGAAGGGGAACTTGGCCCGCAGCAAATTGCTGTTCATGACAACGTGACGTTGTGGTTTGAGTGTGCCGCGGCGGGTGATTACTGCAAAGTTTGGCTCGCTTTCCTTGCCGAGGCCCGCCGAAACAAGTTAGGCGCGTTCATGCGCTCACAGGTCTGTTTGAAATCCTCAGCAGCGCCTCTCCACAGCAAATCGTCAATGGAACTGAACACGGGAACATCGACTCGAAGGGTCGCAAGAGTGCGAAATAGTAGCGCATCTTCCCACGCAGCGAAAAGGGATTCGGCAAGAGGGCGTGCTCTCCGTAGCATCGGATCCCAGTGACGCCAATCCTTCGGAATGTCTTCCAGGTGAGGATATTTCGAGAAAACAGCCGCTGCAGTCTTGGATCCCCATCCTGAAATGCCGGGGTAGCCGTCTGCACTGTCGCCTACCAGAGCCAGATAGTCAGGAATCGACGACGGTTTTATTCCAAACTTTCCGATCACTCCAGCCTCGTCGCGGAGAGCCTTCCGCTGGCGGTCCAGTTGTACAACTCGCGAGTCCACCACGCATTGGCTGAGATCTTTGTCGGGCGTGCAGATAATAACCTGCCGAACGCGATCATCCTTAGCTGCTTTCGCCGCAGCGGAAGCGAGTGCATCATCGGCTTCGAAGTCGATCATCGGCCACACCAGCACTCCCATGGATTGCAGCGCCTCCTCAAGAATTGGGATTTGCGACAGCAGTGCCGGATCCACGCCTTCGCTAGTCTTGTAGCCCGAGTAAAGATCGTTGCGAAAGGACTCAATCACATGGTCGGTCGCGACGCCCACGTGAGTTGCTCCCCCCTCGATCAGTGAGAGAACCGACCCAAGTACTCCGCGAACCGCAGCAATCTCCTGACCACCGGTGTCTTTGGCGGACGGCACGGCGTAGAAGTGACGGAATAGTTCGTAGGTCCCGTCAATAACGTAGATATCCATGAACTCAGCTCAGTCAGCAGGCAAAGTTGAACGAATGAACGTTTCCAAGCTGTTATCGATCGCCACAAAACGATTCTTTCACGTCTCGCTAGCCAACTTCCTCCTTGATCACACTTCGAGGATTCTTGTCCTCTCGAAGCCCAGCAAATTTCGCGTGCCGGAGGCGGTCCGCCGCTGTCCATTCCAAGAACTCGATTTGAGCAACGGCCTCGGGACGAAGCCAAACACACTCTTTCATTTTCTCGGCAGTGAGATTCTCGCCCCATCTCGAAGGATGTTCGTCCGGCAAATTGACGAATGGCATCCTAGAGGAGGCGAGGCCACGTATTTTCTCGAACACCCGCCGTCGCGAAGCTGGAACAAAACCATTGCGTACGCGAGCGACGTACCTCAAATCCTTCCCTTGGTAATAGCCCACAATGAGTGAATCGAAGCCGTGCGGTCCCGGTAGGTAGCCTCCGATTACCAACTCCTGCCCTCGATTGACGCGGTATTTCATCCAAGAGCCGGTACGTTTCCCCGCTTCGTAGAAGCTGTCTTTTCGCTTGGCGACAACTCCTTCGAGTTTTTGCCCACGTACAGCCACCAGCATCTCATTCGCACTGACTTCGAATTGCTCCGAGATACGAATTCGTTCTGATTTAAGTTTCAGCAGGTTCAGCAGTTTGCGTCGTTCGACGAGCGGCAGTTTAGTGAGGTCGCGGTCATTGCAAACGAGAAGGTCGAAAATGAAGTAGCAAATCCGCGAAGCCCCGCTGCGAAACTGTTGAAGCAAGTTGAAGCAAGGTCGGCCAGCATCATCCAAAGCAACGACCTCTCCATCCACAACTGTCCCTTCTGGAAGCTCGGCGAGCCCTTCCACCAGATAAGGGTATTGCGAGTTGAACGATTTTTCGCGACGTGAAAAGAGATTGATGGTCTGACCCTTGACGGCAATAGCGCGATACCCATCGAGCTTAATTTCGTAAATCCACTGAACCGCATCGTTCAGCTTCGTTACGGGCAGACACTCCATAGGCTGAATAAACTCGGCCTTCCGTCTCGGAAGAGTTTCTAATCGAGTCGCGCCACTTCGCCGCATTCATCGAGATTACTATGGGTGGCACCGATGCCGCTGGCAAACGCGAATATCGATTGCGGCCGGAAGTACTGTCCGTACTCTCCGCATCCACGCGGTTCAGCAGATGGTATTCGCGGGCGACAATTTCGCGAGATGTTTTTGAAGAATCACCGGCGGCCTCTACCGCGACCGTCAAGCGTATGGAGGTCTTAGGACCAAGGCGATCAGCCCTTGTCCCGAATTTGGACCGGTAAAGTAATTTTACAGAGCTTTTACATCCTGCTTGTCCCCGCGCATGGAAGGCAACTGCGATGCCGCTACACTGCGTGATGAATTCATGCAGGATTGTGCTCGACGTAGCCTTGGCATTCTGCCGGCAATAGCCGCGAATTTGGTTAACGTCAAAGCATTGGCAAAGAGTTAGCTAGCCGCATCGCGACCGGCCAAGCCGACAAAGCAAACCGTAAGGAGAAAAAAGCGTAGCCTGCTGCTCTACGTTGCGAGCGGTGTGCCTCAACTGTGTAGCGCCGGCTCAAGGCCAATATCTTTGCGGCGATAGGAAAGTAGGGACGGGCGGAAGCTCTCAGAAAAGAGCGCTGGCAACATTCAGATGCGCGTGCAGGAGAAGGTTTTTGATCTGACCGCCAGGCATCTTTTGGCGCTTGATCGGGCGATTCCTCATGACGCGAAGGCCCTGGAGGACAGCGCGTTCCTATTCACCATCACTTGGCCGGAAACAGTAAGAGGCATTTAACCGAATATGAAGCCGCAACTCTGGCATTTCACGTTGTGCAGGTTGGTTCTGCACGAAGATAGGGATTGATGACATCCTCCGTTCGAATTCTTCTTCCTGACAAACCGATTGAATCGCTCGATGCCTACGTCGCCGGTGGGGGCGGGGAGGCCTTGAAAAAAGCGCTGGCGATGCCCGGCCAGGAAATCGTTGCTGAAGTAAAAGCATCCGGCCTGCGGGGGCGGGGTGGTGCTGGGTTCCCCACTGGTATGAAGTGGGCAAGCGTGGCCCAAGACCCATGTCCGACGAAGTATTTTGTGTGCAACGGGGCCGAAGGAGAGCCCGGCACTTTTAAGGATCACATGCTGATGCGGAGGAATCCCTACCAGCTTTTGGAGGGAATCGCCATTGGAGCGTATGCCATCGGCGCGAAGAAGGCTTTTCTCGGCGTAAAGAGTAGTGCGCAGAAAGAAGTGGCAGCGCTCCGGCGCGCACTAGAAGAGATGTCGGATCGCAGCTGCCTCGGACCGGTACCCATCGAGTTAGCCTTGGGGCCGGAAGATTATCTGTTCGGTGAGGAGAAAGCGCTCTTGGCGGTGATCGAAGAAAAGGATGCCATGCCGCGAGGGGCGGATTTTCCGCCATACGTGATGGGTCTTTTTGTACGACATCCGTCCGAACTGAATCCTGCCGTGGTCAACAACGTGGAGACGATTTCCAACGTTCCCCACATCGTGCGGCGGGGGGCTTCCTGGTTCCGTTCCATCGGGACTTCGGATTCACCGGGAA
>Ga0210399_10003095_pt1 | contig 12929 bp, 11 predicted proteins | sample IncBWC14MmetaG_FD_150865 | JGI IMG/M metagenome (GOLD analysis project Ga0210399, IMG submission 150865) | Forest soil microbial communities from Barre Woods Harvard Forest LTER site, Petersham, Massachusetts, United States - Inc-BW-C-14-M | ecosystem: Environmental > Terrestrial > Soil >... | reverse complement strand
GTGCTTCGCGTCGCCGGGCGTATTCACTCGACTCTTTCCGCTCCGCTGCTGCTCAATCAAGGCGAGGTCCAGACGCGCGTCAGCATCGGCTGTGCCCTGGTCTCCACGTTACCGGAACGCGCCGAGGCTCCCCTGCGCGATGCCGAGACCGCTCTCCGTCGCGCGCAAGCCATGGGAGGAAACCGCTCCGAACTGTTCGACCCGGCCATGCATCAGCGTGCCATCACTCGCCTCAAGCTCGAGTCCGACCTGCGCACCGCTCTTAACCGCGGCCAGTTCCGAGTGTTCTACCAGCCCATCTTTCAGGTCCATCCTCGCGAGATCGTCGCCTTCGAAGCGCTGCTGCGATGGCAACATCCCGAACAAGGCCTTGTCTCGCCGCACGAATTTCTCGAGGCTGCCGAAGACACCGGCCTCATGGCCCTCGTTGATCAGTGGGTAATCCGTGAAGCCTGCCGCAGTCTGCCTTTATGGGAATCCATCTATGGGCCGTCGAGCCGGCTGCAGGTGGTCGTCAATGTCTCCGCTCGTCACTTCGCCAACGCTCGGTTACTCGATGGGATCAAGACCTGCTTGCGCGATGCCCGTGTCCAGCCCGGCACGCTTCAACTCGCGATCACCGAAAGCGTCGCGATGGTAAACCCCCAGCTGACCATCAATGTGCTCTCTCAGCTCAAGCGTCTGGAGGTCACCACTGCCATCGATGATTTTGGAGGCGGCAATCTCTCCCTGCCGGCCCTGCGTCAGTTCGCTCCCAACATCCTGAAGATCGACCGCATTCTGGTTGCCAACATGCAGGCCGATCGCACCGCTTACGATATTGTGGACCTTATCCTCACTCTCGCGCGCAAATTGAATTGCGGCGTCGTGGCGCAAGGCGTCGAAAAGCCCGCGCAGATTGATCAGCTACGCACGCTCGGCTGCAACATCGCGCAGGGATACTTCCTCTCTTCCCCGCTTGATCCCGAAGCAACCCTGCAACTGCTCCGCGACCAGGCTCAGTCTCGCCGCATCTCGCCGGCAACTCGCTGACGGAAATTCTCCACTTACTTTGCCCACATCTGATCGAGAAACTGATACCGCGCCCGTTGATTGTCTTTACCCGCCTTCGATCGCGCGTTCAGATACATCATTTCCCAGCCATCCGCTGAATACGCAGGCCACTTTGGCAAACCCGGCCCGTTCGGATCGCCACTCCTCGCAAAATTCGTCCAGTACTTCTGCATTTGCACGCTGAGCGCCCTGTCCTCCGGCCGCCACGGCAAGGCTTTCGAATCCAGTTGACCGAACACGTACTCGATCTCGGCGGAGTGATAGGCTCCCAATCCCTCCAGCTTGTCGGGCGAAGGCAGCGATAAATCAAAGCGGTATCGATACACCGCCTGCTTCTCCGAGGTTTTCTGCGCCTCCATCCACTTCCAAGTCCCATACGCGATGAGTTGATCACCCAAAAAATCCTGCAACGACCGCGCCGCTTCCTGGTTCGAACCGCCTCGATACAGCTTCAAGAACTCCGCCGCGTCAACCCCAAATTCCTCTTCCGACGTATTCTTCAACTCTGCACCCATGGATTTCGCTTTCCTGTTGACCGGCAGACTACCTTCATCGCGATTCCATCCAGCCAGCAGCGGAACATCATTCTGCTTCCCTGCTGCAAAAATCGCTGGAACCGGCTCGGGAAGAAAATATCCATCGACATCCGGGGAGAAGTGAAATCCCTTTCCGCTTTCTTTCTGGGTGGGTACTTGCAACAACTTCTCAGCAGGCACTGCGCGCAACTCGGCGAGCGACTTCGCACCCACCGTCGCCGCGACTATTTGTGTGTCCTCTTGTTCCCGTTGAGCCAAGCTCTCGAACGGTAAGTCGCGATTGAAAAATGCCGCCCCACTCTCTCCGATCGCTTTGTGAAACAGGCCCTTCGCCAGCGGTGACGCCATCAGCGCGCTCACCGAGAACGATCCCGCACTCTCCCCGAAGATCGTCACGTTCCCGGCGTCTCCGCCAAACGCCGCGATATTCCGCTGTACCCACTCGAGTGCCGCCACTTGATCCAGCAAGCCATAATTCCCCGCCGCCTTCTTCTCCGACTCCGCCGCTAGTTCCGCATGCGCGAAGAATCCAAACAACCCCAGCCGGTAGTTCATCGAAACCACCACGACCCCATGCAGCGCGAGATTGTGCCCATCCTGCCGAGGCTCCGATGTCCCGCCCGCCACAAACCCGCCGCCATGAATCCATACCATCACCGGCAGCTTCGCCTTCGCATTCGCAGGAGCCCACACATTCAGCGTAAGACAGTCTTCACTCGGCCCCCGATCGCGAAACACCATGTCATCAAAAATGCGCGCTTGCATGCACCGGTTACCAAACTCCTTCGCCTTGCGTATGCCATCCCATTTCGCGGCCGCCGCCGGATGCTTCCAACGCAACTCCCCCACGGGAGCCGCCGCATAAGGAATCCCCAGGAAAGCATTCACCGATCCTTCCCGCTTCCCCGCGATGACCCCAGTCTCCACCGAAGCCTGAGGCGCCGCGCCCCACAAGATCGCAGGCGACATCACCCCCACCATCAGCATCCACTCCGCCACTCGTCCGATCATGCGCACAAGCACACTCCAGCCCACGACCGTACCATAATCTTTCGAGGAATTAGGTGGAGCGGGTACGCTCCTTCCACGGCGCACGCCACGCGTAGAAATGTGATGCTGTTCAATCAGGGTGATTGTTCGCGGACATGACTCGCCCGAGCAACGCGCTTCAGGCGTTGGCCTTAATCATCTGCTCGGCATGTTTCAGAGAGCTTTCGGTCACCTTGGCCCCGCTCAGCATGCGCGCCACTTCTTCGGTGCGTTCGTCGCCGGTAATGTTGCGAATGGAAGTTTTGGTTCGGCCGCCGGATTCCTTCTTTTCGATTCGATAGTGATGGTCGGCGAAGGTGGCAATCTGGGGTAGATGGGTCACGCAGAGCACCTGGTTGGTGCGCGCCAGATCTTTGAGCTTCTTGCCGACGGCTTCGGCCGCGCGGCCTCCAATGCCAGTATCGATTTCGTCGAACACCAGCGTCCGCGGAACGCCCGGACCCTTCTTCTTGCCTCCGCTACCGGCAGTCGCCTCCACGCTGGCTTTGAGTGCGAGCATCACGCGCGAGAGCTCGCCACCGGAGGCGATATGCTCCAATCGCCGCAACGGCTCGCCCGGATTGGTCGAAATCATGTAAACGACCTGGTCAAACCCACAGGACGACCAGTTCTCCTCATCGTCGGAGCCGGTCACCTCGATGCGAAAAGTCGCAGTCATGGCGAGATCGTGCACCGCCGCTTCCACCAGCTTTTCAAGCTTGCGCGCGAACTCGTAACGCTTCTTGGAGAGCGCGCGGGCGGCAGTCAGGTAGTCCTGCGCAGCCTTGGATAATTCCGCACGCAAGCCGCGCAGCACTTCGTCCTTGTTCTCCATCTCGGAAAGCTTTTGCGCCGTTTCCGCGCCAAAGTTGATGACGTCCGCCAGAGTGGGACCGTATTTCCGTTTCAGCCGGTCGAGAACTGCCAAGCGATCTTCCACTTCGGCCAGGTGCTCGGGAGAGGCGTGAATGCCTCCGGCAAAATCACGCACGGTTGCGCCCACGTCCTCAACGCTGATGAGGGCTGATTCCAGCGCGGCTGACGCTTCTCGGAATTTCGGCTCGTATCGGGCCAACTCTTCCACCTGCTTGCGCGCGGAGCGCAGAGATGCCGCCGTTGAAGCATCCCCCTCATAAAGCAGGTCAAAAGCATTCATCGCCGCGTTGTAGATTTTTTCGGCGTTCGCGAGGACCAGCTTTTCGCTCTCCAGCCGTTCGTCCTCGCCCGGCTGAAGCTTGGCGTCTTCGATTTCGCGCTTCTGATATGTCCACAGGTCCAGCAGGCGCAGGCGATCTTTTTCGTCGTGCTCAAGCTCTTCAATGCGCGTTCGAACTCCCTTCCACCCGCTGAAGGCGTCCAGCACGGCGGCTGTCTGCGATCCGGCGAATGCATCCAGAAGGGCAAGACGCGCGGGACCGTCGAAGGCGGCCAGCGTTTCATTCTGCGCATGTACGGTGGCGAGATACGGTCCCAGTTGTTTCAGAACCGCGACCGTTGCCGGCTGGTTATTGATGAAGACGCGTCCCTTACCGCCCGGGACAATTTCGCGTCGCAGGATGACGGAATCGCATTCGGAATCGAGTCCATTGTCTTCGAGGATGCGGGCGACGGTCTTCGCGGCACCGCTTTCGATCTCAAACACCGCCGAAATTACCGCCCGATCGGCACTGGAACGGATCACGTCGGTAGAGGCCTTGTCGCCGAGAAGCAGGCTGAGAGCGTCGATCAGAACGGATTTGCCGGCGCCGGTTTCGCCCGTGAGCAGGTTCAAGCCCGAGGCGAACGCGACCGCAAGGTTCTCGATCACCGCGTAGTTCTCGAGGCGCAGTTCGACTAGCACCGGTGGTCCTGGAAATCGGAAGTTGAGCGCAGCATAGCATGAAACGCAGTCACCAGTGCCGGTTACCCAGATTGGTTCTAGGGGAAAAGTTCATCGGCCTTGTGGGTTTGTGCCCCACAGTGCAAGGACTATAATGATGGCACGTTCCTACAAGGAAACCCATTCTGGAGGTCACCCGGCGCTCGCGCGTCTTCATAACCCACAATGTTGAATGCATACTGGTTGGCCTTCGCAGTCGGCGGCGAAATTGTTGACCTCATTAACCAAACCGGCTTCGTCGCCAAGACCGTCTTGCTGCTTCTCCTGATGTTCAGCGTGCTTTCCTGGGCTACCATCCTCTCCAAATGGAGCCTGCTGCGGCGGGCCCGCGTGCAGAGTGGGCGGTTCGTGCGCGCCTTCCGGAAGGCGCAACGACTCCAGGACATCGCCGCTGTTGCGGACCAGTTCCGGCCCAGCCCACTAGTGGGTGTATTCGAGAACGGGTTTGAGGAATTCAAGCGCCAGGGTGGACGCAACCCGCTCGCGGTCCAACGCGCCATGCAGATTGCCAACTCAGAAGGGCTGACGCGCTTTGAGCGGAACGTGCCCTGGCTGGCGATCACGGGCGCGGTCACGCCGTTTGTGGGATTATTTGGAACCGTCTGGGGCATCATCGATGCGTTCCACGGACTGGGCACGGCGGGCGCGGCGACCTTGCGCGCGGTCGCTCCTGGCATTTCGGAAGCGCTCATCACCACCGCCTTCGGCCTGGTAGCCGCTATTCCCGCGGTGATCGCCTACAACCTGATTGGCAGCTCGATCCGGGAACTTGCGGCGCGCGGCGACGACTTCTCCCTGGAGATGATGAACGCTATCGAGCGCATGCAGGTTCCCCAGGCCGCAGCCGAAACCGCGGGGGTTCGTCGCTGATGGCGTTCACGGCTTCCAACGGGCGCACCCAAAGTTCCATCTCGGATATCAATGTCACTCCGCTGGTCGACGTGGTGCTGGTGCTGCTGATCATCTTCATGGTGACCGCGCCGGTGCTGCAGTCGGGGATCGAAGTCAGCGTTCCCAAAACCCGCACCGTGAAAGAGATCACCGAAGAGCGCATGGTGATCAGCATCAACAAGCAGCAGCGGGTGTTCCTCGGAAACGACCCGGTCAACATCAACGAGATCAAGACCAGGCTGCGCCAGAAAATCCGCGACCCGCAGAATCAGTCGGTATTCATCCGTGCAGACGAAGACGTTCCTTTTGGAGCCTTCGCGACCGTCATGGACGCGATCAAGGGAGCCGGCATCACCAACGTGAGCATCGTGACCCAGCCGCTCGATCAAAATGGAAGCAAACGCTGAAATCTTTTTCGAACACGGGAAACTGGGCCGACCCCTGGCTCTTTCCGTGGGGCTGCACGTTGCGTTCACGGGAGTGATCGTTCTGTTCAGCATGTTGCCCGGGCGTCGCGGCGATATCTGGGGAGCCGGCGGAGGCGGAGAAGCGATGGGCGTTTCGCTGGTCAGTACGGTTCCGCTGCCGGCAAGTCCTATCCAGACTCAGAACGTGGTGGCAAACGAATCAAAAGGCTTGACCAAGTCGCAGCCGCAGGAAAAGCAGAACGAACCGGATGCAATTCCGATTCCCGACAAGACAGCGAAGACCAAACCCAAGCCAGTGGTCAGCGCCAGTAAGGCGAAGGCAAAGCCAGAGCCGGAACCGGAAACCAACGAGATTCCGTATGGCCAGGGTGGCCCGGTCAGCGGGCCGTACGGGTCGTTCAGCGCGAATGGCGCGAAGGGCGGTTTTGGATTTCAGGGGGGCGGCGGCGACTTCGGCAGCAGGTATGCCTGGTATGCCAAGGTCGTGCGGGACAAAATTACGGAGAATTGGCTCAAGTACGAAATCGATCCCAATATTCACAAAGCCAATCGCGTCTACTTGGTATTTGATATCACTCGCTCGGGCCAGCCGACTCACGTGCAAATTGAACAATCCAGCGGAGTGCCGTCGCTCGATAACTCGGCAATCCGGGCTCTTCAGCGTATCGACACCTTCGGCCCGCTTCCGCCGGAATATTCCGGAAGCAAGGTGACGGTGGAATTCTGGTTTGATCTCAGCAGGTAGTTCTTAAGTTACTAGGCAGATTCTGGGAGTCAGGCGCAAGCTATGTCCTATAGTCACTTGAAGTCATCTACTTATCGCACTACGATCCATTTTCCGATCAGCACCTTCGCGGGTGAGATGGTTTCCAACCTGTTTCATAGTCCTGTGCATATATTCCGGTGCGCGCTGCTGCTCGGGCTGACCTTTTTCCTCGCGCTGCCCTGTTTCGCACAGGATTGGATCCGCACCGGCACGGGATTGGGTGTCGAGAAGGTGCGTCTGGCCGCCTCGGATTTCAAGGCGACGACGCAAGACCCGAAAAATGCGGATCTGCTGAAGGCCTTCAACGATACCCTCTGGAACGATCTCGACAATGCCGGGATCTTCGACATGGTTTCGAAGAGCTTCTACCCTCTCCAGGTCCCCGGCAATCCTTCAGAGGTTCGCTTTGAGGCATGGAACGGGCCGCCGCCCAATGCTTCCATGCTCGCCTTCGGCGATCTTGGGGTCACCGCCAACAACGTGCTGGTCCACGGCTGGCTTTATGACGTGAAGAACACGGCATCCCCGCAGGTGCTTGGAAAGCAGTACACCGATAGCGCGACCACGGAAGGCGCACGCCTTATCGCGCACCGGTTCGCCAACGAAATCATCTTCCGCCTGGGTGGGGGTGTCGCCGGTATTTGCGAGAGCAAGATCTACTTCGTGAGCGATCGCAGCGGGCACAAAGAAATCTGGGAGATGGATTACGACGGCTCGAACCAGCATCAACTGACGCACCTCGGCACCATTTCGCTTTCACCGCGCATTTCGCCCGACGGATCGCGGCTCGCGTTCAGCTCGCTGAACAAGTCCGGTTGGGACATCATGATGTACTCGACGGAGCTGAGCCGCACGGTCTCTTTTCCCAGATTTGGCGGCACGAACCTGTCGCCCACCTGGTCTCCGGATGGGACGCGGGTTGCCTTCTCGTCCTCCCGCGGAGGCGAACCAAATATCTACATCGCGGACGCGTCTGGCGGGAACTCGCGTCGGTTGACGACCGACCGCGGCCCGGATGTTGGTCCGACGTTCAATCGCAAAACCGGCTCCCAGATCGCTTTCGTGAGCGGCCGTACCGGCTTACCGCAGATCTATACCATGGAAGCCGACGGCACGAATGTGCAGCGCGTCACAGACCAGGGCTATGCAGTTTCGCCATCATGGTCTCCGAACGGGCAGTTTCTGTCATTTTCGTGGTTTCGCAAGTACGGCGCGGGAGCTCCCGGGGCGAACGACATTTACCTCATGGACATTGCCAGCAAGCAGTGGGTGCAGCTCACGCACGATGGAGGACGGAATGATTTCCCATCTTGGTCCCCGGATGGCCGACATATCGTCTTCCAGTCGAGCCGTTCCGGAACGGAACAGATTTGGAGCATGCTGGCGGACGGCACGAAAGTGCAGCAGTTAACTTTCAGCGGCCGCAACTCGCAACCAAATTGGAGCTGGAAGTGAGCGAAATCACTAAATTGGAGTTGGAAGTACGCATTAAAAATGTAACTATGAGATTGCACTTACAACAGACATTATCCCCGGCATTCGCGGAGATGTTGGCCTGCGAAGCCGGTCATAGCCGTGCACTCGGCCCCCGTGTGCACGCGTCCGCAGGGAGGAGAACGTGAAGCAATCACCAAAGATGAAGTGGATTACTCTGGTATTCATTTTTGGCGCCATCATGATGTTGGGCGCCTGCAAGAAAAAGGCCGCCCCACCGCCGCCGCCGCCACCGCCACCCCCGCCGTCGCCTACGGCCTCGATTTCCGCAAATCCGAACAGCATCGATAAAGGCATGTCGACGACGCTGACTTGGCAGACCACGAACGCCACCGACGTCAGCATTGACAGTATCGGCGCGGTGCAGCCGAACGGAACGCAGCAAGTCACGCCCACGGACTCGACCACGTATCACCTGGTCGCCAAGGGCGCAGGCGGAACGCAGGAAGCCACGGCGCGAGTGACGGTGAATGCGCCGCCACCGCCGCCAACAACTACCTCGCTCACCGACGAAGAACTCTTCGCGAGAAGCGTGAAGGATGTGTACTTCGACTACGACTCGGATGCCATCCGCCCGGACCAGCAGGCGTCCGTGCAAGGCGACGCCTCATTCCTGGGCCAGCATTCCGGCATTCCGGTTACGGTGGAAGGCCACTGTGATGAGCGTGGGTCCACCGAGTACAACCTGGCTCTGGGCGACCGGCGTGCCAATTCGGTGAAGAATGCTTTGACCGCAGCGGGCGTCAGCGCGAGCCGCATTAAGACCATCAGCTACGGCAAGGAGAAGCCGTTCTGCACCGAGTCGAACGAAACCTGCTGGCAGCAGAACCGCCGCGGGCATTTCACGATAACGAAGTAAGAACCATCCCCTGTCCAGGAGCGGCCCGCGCCGCTCCTGGCCTGCCGGATCTGCGCGGGTTCAGCACCGTCTCCACTCGAAGGTACCGGAGAAACCCGGAAGTTAACCCTGTCTGCGTCCCGCTTCGTCCACAATCGGGGTATCCGGCATTCCCGCCGCGCTGCGCTTGCCGTGTGGGATACTGATATCAAACAGGAAGGGCTTATGAGCATTCACAAACAGTTCCAGACCCAGTGCAAGAGCTTCGCCCTGGTGGCCGCATTATGCCTCGCTTCCCTGCCGGCGTACGCCGCCAGTAAGGAGATCATCCAGCTGCAGACCCAGGTCCAGCAGCTGCAGGAACAGATGACCGCCATGAAGCAGAGCTTTGACGAGCGCATGGGCGTGATGAAGAACCTGGTGGAGGCAAATACCGATGCTTCCAACAAGACGACCGCTGCCATCAACACCCTGCAGGCCACACTGCAGAAACAGCAGGGCGATGCCACCGGTCACGTCGATCAATTGTCGGGACAGATTCAGGCCCTGAACGACACACTCGATGAGTTGAAGGTCCGCCTGGCGAAGGTCAGCAAGCAACTGGAAGACATGCAGTCGGCGCAGCAGAGTATTGCCGCATCACAGCAGGCCTCACAGGCACAACAGCAGGCAGCCGCCCAGGCGCCCCCACCGGATGTGCTCTATGCCAATGGTCTGCGTGACTACAACGGCGGGAAGAACGATCTGGCGTCGCAGGAATTCTCGGACTACGTGAAGTTCTATCCCAACACGGATCTGGCGGGAAATGCCTACTACTACCTGGCCGAGATTCAGTTCCGCGCGGGCAATTATCAGCAGGCGGTTGGAAACTACGACCAGGTGCTGCAGAATTTTCCGAGCGGAAATAAGGCGGCCTCCGCACAACTCAAGAAGGGCTTCGCGCTTATCGAGATGGGCCAGAAGGATGACGGCGTTCAGGAATTACGGCACCTGATTCAACGTTATCCCAAAACGAATGAGGCCGTGCAGGCCCGGGACCGCCTCCGCAAGCTGGGAGTCTCGACGGCGTCGAAGCCTGGGGCTGGCACCCAGTAGAGCCCGCAGCTTTGCGCTTGGGGAAGGTTGCAACAGCGCAGATCTTTGCGTCTGGACGGGGAGACGCCCGTCGCTCCACTTATTTTTTGTGATGGTGCTTGTGGTGCTTGTCCTTCGCGCCGCTCTTCCCTTCTGCAGCTTTCTTACTGTGCGCTGGAGCGGTTGTTGAGGTCGTCGAGCCCTGGGCCTGGGCCCACAGAGGCGCGCTGAGAATTGCCACAGTAATCGTTGCCAAAATCACCCGATGCATCCCATTTCTCCTTCAGATTCCCTGAATCAGATTTCCTGAATTGCTTTCGCAATTGCTGCCGGCAAGAATAAACCCTTTGCCCGGCGAAGTGTTTCAGGATACGCTGGCTGCTGTGGACAAGGTAGGTTCCCCTAGTTCACATCGTCAGACAGGAGCAATTATTTATGACCAATATCAAGGATCAGGACCGCGAAAAAGGAGCCGTAGAACAGGACGAACGCAGCCAGAGCGGTAACACATCGATGCAAGGGCAGCTGGGACATCGGGATCAGGATCCCATGCTCAAGGCCGCCGACAGCGACTTTCCCGAGCCCGGTGAAAACCCCGAACATACCGGCGGCGAGCAGGGACAGAATGGCCACGATCTCGACCACGTAGCGTGAGCTTGTTCCGGGCTAAAGAGTTTGTGCCCTGTGGAATGTTCGAGCAGTAAGAAAGCCCTCCGAGCGAGGGCTTTCGCTTTCTGGGTTGGTTAGGTGTGCCCGGCCTTGTCATTCCGACGCCGAACGCGGCGGAGGAATCTACAGCATGAGGCGCGATGGTCTTGCAGATTCCTCCGCCTACGGCGACCCGACGTGTCGAACGTCAACCAATGACAGCAGATCGGCACGGCAAGCTGCACCCGCTAGCGCAACTCTTCCATGCACTGCTCCAGCACTTCGCGGCTGGGCCGCGTGACCGACTCGGGCAATGTGGCCAAAGGCTCCTCGGTGATGTTCAGCAGGTCGATGAACGTGGGCGCCGTGGAGTTGACATAGAGCACCCCGGTCAGCACTTCCTGTTTATCGTGCGCTTCCAGCAGCCGCTGAATCGCGCCAATCCGGTTGGTAGCGTCGTAACTCTCCTCGATTTTCCGCAAGCGCAGCCGCGAACCGTCGTGCATGGTGACCTCGACGGTCGTACCCGCGTCGTATTCCACGTCGATCTCTTCGAAATACGGCACGAAGTTGATGTCCTGGAGCGGCTCCTCGTGGTCCTTCATGTATTTGTAGGACTTGGTCGAGCCCTCGTGGTCATTGAAGGTGACGCAGGGCGAGATCACGTCGAGCATTACCGTTCCCCGATGCGCGATGGCCGCCTTCAGCATGCTGTGCAACTGACGCTTGTCGCCGGAGAAGGAGCGTCCCACGAAGGTGGCGCCCAGTTCGATCGCCAGCGAGCAAGTATCGATGGGGGGAAGGTCGTTGACGACGCCAGTCTTCAGCTTGGAACCCACGTCAGCGGTGGCTGAGAACTGTCCCTTCGTCAACCCATACACGCCGTTGTCCTCGATGATGTAAATCATGGGCAGGTTGCGGCGCATGAGGTGGACAAACTGCCCGATCCCGATCGAGGCGGAATCGCCATCGCCGCTCACTCCTAAAGTAAGCAGGTTGCGATTGGCCAGCATGGCTCCCGTGGCCAAGGACGGCATCCGCCCGTGCACCGAGTTGAAGCTGTGCGAGCGGCTCATGAAGTACGCCGGGCTCTTCGACGAACATCCAATGCCGCTCAGCTTGGCCACGCGCTCGGGCTGGATGCCCATTTCATACATGGCGTCGATGATGCGCTCGGATATCGCATTGTGTCCGCAGCCGGCGCAGAGCGTGGTCTTGCCGCCCTTGTACTCCATTACCGACAGTCCGATGCGATTGATCTTGGGTGCGGGTGTGCTTGGAGTGGTGGCCATCCTACTTGCCCTCCATGGTCATAATCTCGTCGGTTATGGAGCGCGCATCGAGCGGCAGCCCGTGAATGTGACTGATGCTGCGCAAGCGTGTAACCAGCTCCGGCCGGAGGTCGAGCTTCAGCAGGCTCAACATCTGCGCATCACGGTTCTGCTCGACAATGTACACGCGCTCGTGCTTCTCGACGAATTCGTGCACTTCGCGTGTAAAGGGGTAAGCGCGCAGGCGCAGGTAGTCGGTCTCGAAGTTGTATTCCTTCTTCAGCTGGTCGCGGCTCTCGACGAGCGCCCAGTGCGATGTTCCGTAGGCGATGATGCCGATTTTCGACGTGCCCGCGGAAACCACTTCCGGCCTCGGAACGAAGGAGCGCGCGGTTTCAAACTTCCGATTAATGCGCTCCATGTTGCGCTCGAAGTCGTCGGGCCGTTCGCTGTACTGCGACTTTTCGTTGTGGCCGCTGCCGCGCGCGAAGTACGCGGCCGCCGGATGATCGGTCCCGGGCAGCGTGCGCCAGCCGATTCCGTCTCCATCTACGTCTTTATAGCGAGAGAATGTGCCCAGCCGCTCCAGATCTTCCTTGCTGAGCACCTTGCCACGGTTGATCGGAGTCTCGGGATACTTGAACGGATCCGACATCCAGTTGTTCATTCCCAGGTCAAGGTCCGACATGACGAAGACGATCGTCTGGAACTGCTCGGCAAGGTTGAATGCCTCGGTAGCCATTTCGAAGCACTCTGACACCGAGTTCGGAATCAGCAGGATGTTTTTCGTGTCGCCGTGGCTGAGGAACGCGGTCGAAAGAATGTCGCCCTGGGAGGTGCGCGTGGGCAGGCCGGTGGAAGGCCCGACTCGCTGGATGTCCCAGATCACGCCCGGGACTTCGGTGTAGTAGGCGAGGCCGGCAAACTCCGCCATGAGCGAGATTCCCGGGCCGGCGGTCGCGGTCATCGAGCGCGCGCCCGCCCATCCTGCGCCAATGACCATGCCGATCGCGGCCAATTCG
>Ga0210399_10003094_pt1 | contig 12935 bp, 15 predicted proteins | sample IncBWC14MmetaG_FD_150865 | JGI IMG/M metagenome (GOLD analysis project Ga0210399, IMG submission 150865) | Forest soil microbial communities from Barre Woods Harvard Forest LTER site, Petersham, Massachusetts, United States - Inc-BW-C-14-M | ecosystem: Environmental > Terrestrial > Soil >... | reverse complement strand
AGTGGATGGTCCTCACAGCATCGCGGAAGAGTTCACCCGCTATTTGCGGAAGTACAACCTTCCGGCTTGTCAGCCAGCCGACAACGAGCGTGCAGGTGGCTGGACACTCATGCTCAACAAGTTGATTTTGACCGAGTGGATTATCACGGAGAACTGCAAATACCTCATCGAGGGTTTGCCGACGCTCATTCGTGACGAGAAGAAACAGAACGACATCGTGAAAATCACGCCGTCAATTTTCGACGACTGCGCTGACTCGGCCCGATATGGATTGAAGTCGTTTTTGTCGCCGAAGAAAAAGCCCGAGTCAATCCTCAAGGCCGAGAAGTTTTCGACGCTCGTGACCGCTGACGGCAAGCCCGATTTCCAACGCATCTACCGTGCGGACATGGAATTCAAGCGAGAGAAGTTAGCGAAGCAAGGAACAGGAGGCTTTCGACTCCAGCGCACGCAAGGCTGGCGAAAGAACAACCCGTGGGATGGCTAAAAGATTTGTTTAAGAGCGCCTACGTCACTCATCTCGAAAGCGAGAACGAGTGGCTGCGGCAACAATTTGAATTTCAGAAGGGAAAGATTGAGCGGCTTGAACTCGCTCTCTTTCCGCTTTCGACGACAGCCGGTGCTCGCTATCAACACCTAACGGAGCAGAAGCCCGGTGAACCGAAGACACCCGGGGAGTGGGTGAAGATACCCGGTCGTGGCAAGACTTTCGCTCAAATTCGGCAAGAGTATTACGCCCAACAAGAGCGGGAAATGGCGGCGGAAGACGCCGAGGCAGCCAAAGCAGAATTAGTAACACTCGCAGCACAAGGATAACAACATGAAATCATGGGGAGACGTTTACGGAAAGCCCAAGGCGCAAGCCTCGAAGGGTGGCGGTCAGTCGAAGGCTAAGCCTGCGGCGGAAGACCATTCGGGCAAAGCCAAGGCCGAGTCCGAACACGCTGGCATCGCTGCTCAGCAGGCGAAGGGTGAGGGTGAGGACATCAAGGGTGTCGTCGCCACGCACGGCCCCGCCAACAAGGTCGAAATGGAGAAGCACCCGGAAGGCGGCTTCAAGGTTTCTTCCCACCACGGCGAACACGTGCACGAACACCGTGCCGACCAGTTCGATGAGGCTTCGCAGCACGCGGCTCAAGCATTCGGCGAAGAGAATCCCGACCAGTTCGAGCAACACGAGAACGCACAGGCGAAGTCCGGCGAAAGCGCGGACATCGGCGGTCTCGGCAATCTCGGCTCCGTTGTTTGCTAATGCCCGCCGTTTCAAAAGCGCAATTCCGCTGGCTCCATACTCCAACCGCTAAGAAGGCTCTCGGCGCTTCCGGCGTGAAGGAATGGCTTGGGGCCACGAGTTCGCCTCGAAGCCTTCCTGAGCGCAAAGGCTCGATGCAAAAAATAGCCGCTCGGAGACGGACATGAAGTGGATGCAAAAAGCAACAGAAAAAATGGAGAAGAAAGGCACCAAGGGTAGCCTCACGAAGGCGGCTCACCGTGCCGGTTTTTCCCCGATGGAATACGCCCATCACTTGAAGGCATCGCCGAATGCCTCGACAAAGATGAAGCGGAAGGCGCAATTCGCCCTCAATGCAAATCAGAAGTAAAGAACACAATCGAAAAATCGGTCTCGGGAATTTGAAACACGGCCTCATGGCGGGTACGAGAAAGCAGCCAGCCGAACTTCAACTTTGGTATCACGCCAAGCGGCGAGCCAAAGATGAGGGATGTGAGTTTGATTTGGAACTCTCAGACATCGTGATTCCCGCATATTGTCCGGCACTCGGAATTCCTCTGGTCAGAGGTAGAGGTCGCATTTGTGATGGTTCTCCAACTCTCGACCGAATTGTTTCCTCGAAAGGGTACGTGAGAGGAAACGTGAAAGTGATTTCGTACAAGGCTAATCGGAGCAAGAGCAATTTGACTCCGATAGAACTCAGACTTTTGGCGGAATACGCCGAAAGAGAAACCAAATAGTAGGTAACCATGGCACGAATCGCCACAGAAATGTCCGACTCCGCGTTCAGCGGTGAGCCGGAACAAAAAGCTGCGACAGGAGAACTTGCGCCCTACTCCGGTTCCAACGAGGGGGCCGAGGATGTTGCCGAGCAAAACAAGGAACTCAGCGACGAAGCCAAGGTCGCACTTCAAGACCTGTGCAAGAAGTACGCGGAGTCCGACCTCTATCCCCGCCGCTGGCAATTGATGGAAGCACGCAAAGCCCGCTATTTCTGGAAGGGCTTGCAACGCATTTTGTGGGATGCCCGTGGTCAAGCATGGCGTCTCTTCGGCGACCAGCCCGCCTCGAATCAGGGCAACGGCAACAACGCCGACCACTCCGACCTTCGTTACGACACCAACATCTATTTCGGCTACGGGCGACTCGTCATCGGTGCGCTGTCCGCCAACAATCCTACCGTCCGTTTCGAACCTCAAAACCCAAAAGCCAGCATTGACATCAAGACCGCTGCCGCTGCCGAAAAGGTGAAGCGCCTAATCGAACGCAACAACAAAATGCGTAAGATTCAGCACAACCTTCTCTATTACCTGTGGACGGATGGCGTCGCTTATCTCCACACGGAATACGTGATTGACGGCCAGAAGTTCGGCTACGAGGAGCCTGAGACCGGCGAGACTCCGACGCTCGGCGAACGCACGCCCAAGGGTCAGGAAGTCATCAAGGCTTACGGCACTCTTGAAGTCAAGGTTCCCATCCTCATCAACGAACTCACGGAAGCCCACTGTCTTGCCCTCAAGAACGATGTAGACATCACCATCGCTCGCGCCAAATTCCCGAAGGTCGCCGACAAAATTGTGCGCTCGAACACGATTGGCGCAGGCCAGTCCGAGTACGAACGCATCGCCCGTGTGAGCACGAAGCAGGGCACCCGCGTTCTCTCTCAGTCTTCCGACACCATGATTCGCACGGTAGAAGAGCTACGTTATTGGCTCCGCCCGTGCACCTTCACCGACATTGACCAAGATGATTTGCGTGAGGAATTGCTCTCGTTCTTCCCCGATGGCTGCGCCGTGACCTTCATGGGCGACACCTTCTGCGAAGCAAAAAACGAAAAGATGGACGACCACTGGACGATGGTTTACGGCACCGAAGGCGACGGCAACCACCGCATTGCTTTGGGTGGTCCTCTCGTTTCCTTGCAGGAACGCCTCAACGACCTCATTGACTTGGCGTTCAACACGTACAACTACACGATTCCGATGAAGTGGGTGAACCAGTCCAAGGTTGACCTCGGCTCTCTCGCTTCTCAGAAGAATGCTCCGGGTGAATACCAGCCGGTTGACCAAGACACGGGCGTCAACTTGGCTTCGTACTTCTTCATCGAGCCTACCGTGGATTGCCCCGCTTCCCTCATCCCCATGATTCAGGAATTGAAGGGCGACATCGCTCAGTTCCTGTGCGGTGCTTTTCCCGCGTTGTTCGGCGGCGACGTTGGCAACGCCGGTAACACGATGGGCGGCATGACCATCCAGAAGAACCAAGCCCTTGGCGTCCAAGGCACGACGTGGCAATCCATCAAGGAAGCCTATGCGTCTTGCATGAAGCAAGCCGTGGTGTGCGCCGCGAATAGCCGCAAAGACGACATTGCCGAAGTTCTTCCGGGCAACCGCCGTCAAAAGCCTCAACCCATCGAGATTTCGCTGGACGACATGCAGGGCAATGTACTCGCGTTCCCCGATGTTGATGACAACTTCCCGGAATCGTGGGCCGACAAGAAGGCACAATTCACGGAACTCGTCATCGGTGCGAAGCAAAGTCCTGAACTCATGCAGGAACTCTTGGAGCCGGACAACATCGCCGAGTCATGGTACATGCTCGGACTCGAAAACTTCACCATCCCCGAAAAAGACTCCCGTGACAAGCAACTCGCCGAAATTGACCAGATGTTGCAAGAGCCGCCGAACCCGAACCCGATGATTGAGCAAATCCAGACTCAATTGGACCAAATCCAGCAAGCCTCGGAAGCGGCCAAGACTCAAGGACAACAGCCCGACCCCCAAGTCGCCGTGCAAGCCGGGACTTTGCTCACTCAATTGAAGCAGATTCAACAAAGTCAGCCTCTCGTGACCTCGATTACGCCCGACCCCGAGGTCGAAGACCACGAAGTCGAAGCCAAAGAGTGCAAACGCTGGCTGAATTCGCCGGAAGGCGTCAAGGCGAAAGCCGCCGACCCGAATGAGGACGGCGGATACACGAACGTGCGTCTCCATTTCTTGGCACACGAGGCTCTCGCCAAGGCTCAAGCCACGAATGCGCCAGCCAAGCCTCCCACAATCTCGTTGAGTGGCAAGTTGCCGCCCGACGCCGTGGCTCAAGCCGCCGCACAGCAAGGAATTCAGACAAATCCGGCGTCCGTGGCGGCGGCTAACGCTCCACGCCAGCCTCGTAAATTGGGGCGTTAAGAATGGCGACGAAAAAGGAACTCCGAGCACTCGTTCTCCGTCACGGAGACACGGATGCCAATGACTCCAACGTTTTTCGAGGGATGTTGGACCCCGGTCTCAACGACGAAGGCGTTTTAGACGCTCATCGTGCGGCCCAATTTCTGAAAAAGTTCCAAATCGAGCGAATCATCGCCTCGCCTCTCTTGAGAGCCATCGAAACGGCGGAAATCTGCTCCGGTGCCTTGGGAGGCTTGGCGATTCGTCAAGACCGAGCCTTACTTCCGTGGCAAATGGGACCGGAATTCTACGGCAAGGACCGGCAAGACTTGAAATCTCGTCTTGACCACTTCATTGACCATCCCGATGAGGAACCAGAGAACGGTCAAGCCTTGAATGCCTTTATCCAGCGTGTAGGTGACTTTTTTGAGTACCAGCTAAGCCTCCCAAGCCTCACCCTGTATGTCACTCATACCAGCGACGTTATCTCCCTCACGGACCTCATCAACAACACCGTGGATGGACGCCCTGAGCAGGGAGAAGTCGTGGCTCCGGGAGGCATTTGCGGAGTCTACGTCGAGGATGAAGGCTATAGCATCGAGCCTATTTTTGGGCACGAGAAAAAAGCAGAATTCGGAACCTCGTAGTGCGTCGTTCTATTACGGGAGTTAGTTCCCGTCGTTTGTTCCCAACAGGAGAAGTGCCTCATGGCTACCGAAGTTAACCCACTCGTGGGCGTGGACGCCGTTGCCGACGCAACGGATGTCACAGACGTTCAAGACACGGACGTTCAGGATACAACCGATGTCGCCGATGCGGATGCGTCGAGCGACCAAACTGACGCCGATGCTTCAAACGATGCGGCGACGGACGACAAGCAAGACGCCAAAGATGCGAAGCCGTTAACCGACGCGAAGTTAACCTCGTATCTCAAGGAATTGAGTAAGACCGACCCGGCTGCGGCGAAAGCGATTCGCCATGACCTGTTCGAGAACAAGGCTTTCAAGGCCGTGTATCCCACGGCTGCCGAGGCTCAAGCGGCCAAGGATTCCCTGTCGTTGTTCGACACCGTGGAAGCCGAGACCGCCGATGGCGAGTCATTGACCGGCGTCGCCGCCGCTGAACAAATCGTTCAGGACATGTTCAAGATGGATGCCGCTCTCGAAGCCGGAGAGCCGTGGGCCATCGAAGGTATTGCCAAGCAGTTCCCGAAGGGCTTCGTCAAATTGATACCGGAAGCGGTTGATTTGATGCAGCAGATGGACAAGCCTGCTTACAACCGCATGATGTGCGGGGTCATCGCAAACACCTTTGCGAATACGGGCTTTTTCAAGTTGGTCGAAGAGGCTTACGGCCTCTTGAAGGCGGGTAAGGGACCGGATGCCGCCGAGAAGATTGAGAAGTTCTACTCGTGGATGGAAGGCATCGCCAAGGTAGCAGAGGCGGCGCAGAAGGAAGAAATTCCAGCCGAGGTCAAGGAAGCCCGCGAGTTAATTGCCAACACTAAGAAAGAGAATGCGGAGACATTCCGCACGTCGCTGGCAACCGACATCACGGCTCAGTCGAACCAGATTCTCAGCCGCGAAATTGATACCAACTTCAAGAACATGAAGTTGAGCGATGCCCAAAAGAAGCGCATCGCGCAAAACGTCAACAATGACGTAGCCGCCATGCTCAAGGCGGACAAAAAGTTTCAGTCACAACGTGCCGCCTTCTTGAAGGCTGGCAACAAGCAAAAGGCTTTGGACTTCTTCATGGCGAGAATGCGCCGTGAGATTCCCGAGGCCGTCGCAAGAGTCAAATCAGAATTGTACGGGGTTGCCGCCACTCGTAAGGCTGGCCCCGTTGCGGGCAACAAACCACCGGCAGGCAAAGTCGAAGGCGAGCTACCGATGCTCACCGCGATGCCGCCGAAAGAAAAGATTGACCCGCGCACATACAACGAGGGTATCTGGAACGGTAACCCTCCGAAAGTATGGCTCAAGGGTGAGGCTAAGCCTCGCGTCTTGAAGCTGAAAAAATAAAAGTTTTGCGAAGTAAGGCTCGTGGGCGGACCCACGTTAAAAACCCGATGGCCTGAAAAAGCACCAACAGGAGAGCAGCACAACGCCCAAGCCGGAAGGCTTGGTGTCGTCATCCATTAGTCCCGAGCACAGGAGAGCCGGGGTTGGTGAGACCAATTTTTCAGGACCATTTCCATGTCCGACCAAACCGCACTTAACGTGCAATCAACTGCTTTGCAGTTGGAACACGTGGATGAGATGGTCGCGTTGTATTTGCAGCGCGACGACGCTCTCTACGGACGAATTGACGAAGCCACGGATGCCATCTCGGTGAGCACCCGTAACGCCCGCTTCCCGATTCAAGTCACCAACGGCTCGCAGTTTAGCCAAACGTCTGCCGATAACGCAGACATGGGCGTTGGCGGAGCCGACGACTACGAGGTACTCCAACTCTCCATCGTCTTCTTCGACCAAGCTGTGAGCATCGCCAAGCTGCCCGAAGTCGCAACCGACTCCAAGGGCAAGGCGGTTCGTGACTACGCCAAGGAACAAATGCAAGCCTCGCTTGCTCAGTTCCGCTCGGGTCTCGAATCCCTCTACCAGAGTGATGGCTCGGGAACTCTCGACACCATCGTGACCGCCTCAAGCGGTTCCGGTTCCGGTGCCATGTTCTCGAACATCACCGTCAACAACGCCAACAACTTCCAAGACTCGCAGATTATCCAAGTCTTCCCGAACGTTGGCGGCGTCACCCGTGGCACGTTCCAGATTTCATCCGTGGACAGCCTCGGCAAGACGTTGTGGTCGTCTCAGGCTCTACCGAGCACGGGCGGAGCAACACAGGCAGGCGACATTCTCGTCGTCAACGGTGCTTCCGGTGCCGCAGGAGCCTCGCTCCTCGGCTTGAAGTACTACCAAGTGAACAGCAACACCGGCTCGTTGCTCGGGCTTAACCGCTCCAGCTTCCCCGGCAAGTTGTCCACGCCGACCGTGAACTTGAATGGCAACGCAATCACCATTCAGGCTCTCCGCCGCATGGTTCAGTTGACCCGTGTGGCCCTCGGTGACCAGAACCCGGCTGCGAAGGACATCATCTTCTACGCTGGCTTGGACCAACAGGCTGCGGTGGAAAACCTCCACTTGCAGGTTGCGAAGACCATCCAGAACGAAGTGAAGAACTCCGGCGCTCCGGTTGACATGGGCACGAAGGAACCCTCCGACGAAGTTCTCGGTCGTGAGCTGTTCGTTTCCGTGCACGCCTCGGCGGGCCGCATTGATGCTCTCTGCCTCAAGAATTGGGGCCGTTTGAGCACGGTGCCGGTCAGCCTCTATGACGTGGGGGGCCAGAACGTGTTCCCGCGTTACGGTGCAAGCGGCGGTATCCAAACCAGTTCGCAATGGTATTACTGGACTGGTCAGAACCTCGTGAACCGCAACGTTCGCGCAGGCGCATACGCCCAAAACTGCGGTCTACCTTCGGGGTACTAACCCTCTTCTCTGGTGGGAAGGTTTTCTCACTCGCTTAGTACTATAGTGAGTGAAAAGCCTTCCCAATCAGACACGCCGCAACTTAGTTCTTGCGCTTGCTGCTCGTAACAAGCAATACGTCGAGGACTATCTCAAAACTCATCCGTGTGTTGATTGCGGTGAGACTGACATTATCGTTTTGGACTTCGACCATGTTCGAGGAACGAAGCGAAAAGATGTTAGCTTCATGGCCGCTTCGGGCTACTCCCTGAAAGCAATCCAAGAAGAAATCAACAAATGTGACGTTGTGTGCTCGAACGACCACCGTCGCAGAACGGCCAAGCGCAATGCTTGGCGTCGTGCTGCTTAATTTTGTTTTGTCACAGGAGAAGTCAGATGGGACTCCAACCATTCAATGAATTTGTCCTCGTCCGCAAAGACCCGGAAGTTGAGGAAAAGACGGCAGGCGGTTTGTACAAGCCCGACATCGCCAAGCTGGAAAGCAACGAAGGCACCGTGTTGGCCGTGGGTGAAGGCCGTTGGGACGGCCAGAAGTTCGTCGCCCTGAGCCAAAAGATTAACGACCGCGTGTTGTTCTCCCGGGCGACCGGCATGAGAGTCAACATTGACGGCGAAGAGCTATGGCTCTTCCGTGCCGACGAGTTGTACGGGAAGCGAACTCCAGACCCGATTCCGTTCGCTACCTACACGCCATGCGAGACGGCGGACGCATGTTCACAATCGTAGGACCGGAGCGTCTCCGAACTCCGCGAGAGTATCAAGAACGCCTGAACAAAATCGGCGGCTTGAATCTCTACCGGAAACCGAATTTCAGAATTGTGTGGTCTGACAGCCGCTATGAACTCGCTGGCGGCATGTGGGAAGACCCGGCGACCAAGACAGCCGTCGCCGAATACCGCTATCAAGTGAAGTACAACTTGGAGAAGCCGAAATGGATTCTCGAACGTTGGCTTTCACCCTTGATGTACGGGACTCCCGAGAGTTGGTATCGGGAAAACATGTGCCCGTATTCAGGGCTGAGCCTTTTGGGGCCGTATCCCTACGAAGGGGAATACGAAGCCTGCTACACGTTCGACACCCTTTCTTACGCATGGCTCGACGTGCTCGTGCCTCTGATTCTCAAGAGTCAGGCCGAGACCACGGCGGCTCAACGCAAGTACGGCCAGATTGCTGCCCAAGAAAAGAAGGAAGCCGAGGAAAAGCAGTGGTTCTCGGATGCCTTCGATGACCAAGCGCCAGCATTTTGCGATGCGTTTTCGGTCGCGGGTCAAAGCAATCGCACGAACCCGCTTGACCGCGTGAATTTGAGAGTCACCGCCGACGAACTGGAAGCCAAAACTGGTTTGGGCGGGGGATTCAAGCAATCGAAGTAAACAGGAGAATGCCACATGGCAAAAGTACAAGGTAACCCTCAGTTCGATGGATTGTCGCCCGAAAGTAGCCGTGCCGCCAATCCGAAGAAGCGAGCCTATTCACGGATAAAGTTCGCTCCGCAGCCGTCTGCCTTCATCTACAACGTGTCGGGAGAATCCTTCCGCCGTGAGATGGGCGGCACCGGCAATTTCCTCATCAAGGCTTGTCTGCCCGGATTGCCTTACAGCGAGCCGACCGAAATCGAGCACCCGTTCGTTGAGGAATACGCCTCGGATAATAACAAAATCATGGGGCAGTACTTTGACGCCGATGAAATCGCGGAGTCCCTCGTGCGTGGCGGCATCGGTGGCGAGAACAACAACCTGTACGACCAAGGCGTGTTCTGGACCCACAACAACCCTCCGAAAGAGGAAGAAGTCGCCAAGGCTCGCACTCGTTACACCGACTACTGCAAGACACTCGTGACCGTAGCCGACAAGAAGTACAACCTCGGCAACGAGAAAGACATTACGAACGAAGAGCGGAGAGCCGCCGCGTTCTTGAAGATTAACCGCATGTGGAACAAGGCGGTCGTTCCCATGAAGGAATGCCCGAACTGCCAAGAGTATGTGGCAATCGGAGCCGCGACACACTCCTGCGGAGCAGTTTTGGATTGGGACAAGGCCGTGAAGTTGGGCCTCAAGACTCCCGAGGAACGCGACCGCGCAAGCGGCAAAAACGCCGAGCCAGCCAGCAAGTAACAAAGGTCTTCCATCAGGGAATCGTGGAACGCCCTTGATTCTCCTGTGGGGGAACTACACGGTTCCTTGGTGGATGTTTTATGTGGCTCAAAATTGACAAAATTCTCTCCGACTGCGCCGACCATCACATTCCTATTCTCGTAGGAATTTTTGGCATCGGCACTGCTTTGTCTTGGTATCACCGCCTTGACCCCTCTTATGTGGCCTTCGCCGGAACGGTCATCGGCGCAATCACGGGCCATGCCTGTTTCTCGAAGCGAAGCGGCGATGGCGACCAAGGACAGAGCTAAATGTCAACCTACTTTCGTTACGACGGCACCATCCTGAATTCCTACCCGACGCAAGCTATCGCGGGGGCCTTCATTGCCGTTCTAACTCAACCCGCCAATATCACGACGCAACCGGGCAGCCCACTGGCCCAAATTTTTGCCGCCCCCAACACAAACTCAGCCTCTATCTCCAGTGCTTCTTGGATTGGTGGTCAACTCACGTTTGGCTTCACCGCCACGCCACCGTCCGACGTGGTTCCCGGCTCGTACATCGCCGTCGTGGGCGTGAGTCCATCAACTTTCAACAACATCTGGAAAGTCTTGTCGGTGAGCGGCAACAACGTCGTAGTCGCCGCTGCCTCGAATCCGGGCACCTATATTTCCGGTGGGGCCGTCACGACTTCCGTGCTCCCGAACCCGTTCCAGAGCGACGGCTACGGTCACTACTTCTTCTACGCGGCGACCGGCTTCTACACGATTCAGGAATACTCGACGAGCGGCGGCATTCAATTCCCGACCGTCATCTATCTCGACCAAGTTGTGTTGGCTCCCGGTGGAGGCTCGGTGACGAGCGTCGCCATCGCGGTGCCTACCGATGTCTTCACGGTCACCGGCCCCATTACGTCGAACGGCACCATCACCATCGGGAAGCAGAACAATATCCCGGCGAACTTCGTCGCGGCTGGACCCATAAGCGGTTCCCCCGGCACATGGACATTCCGTGCACTGACAGCGAATGACATCGCCACTCTTGGCGCTGGTTCGGTGTCGAGCGTCGCTTTGACGGTGACGCCGGGCACATTGTTCACGAGCGGTGTGACGGGAAGTCCCATCACGACCTCCGGCACGATTGCCGTCACCTTTGATTTCCAGAACCAGAACGCGAACCTCGTGCTCGCATCCCCGACGACGGGCGGTGCGGGACCAATCACGGCTCGCAGCCTTATCGGAGCGGATTTGCCATTCCCCGGGGCTTCGAGCATCGGCGGCGTGCAGGCTTACACGGCGGTTAGCCACCAATTCTTGACGAGTTTGGACACGAGCGGTGTTTTGCATTCCGCGCAACCCGCAGCCTCGGATTTGACGAACGGTACCACGGGAACCGGCGAAGTCGTGCTCCAGACCGCACCGACTCTCATCCTTCCTATTTTGCAGAAGTACACCGTGGCTCTTTTGCCTGCGGGCGTCGAAGGACAACTCGCCTATGCGACCAATGGTCGCAAGGTTGGCGAAGCCTCGGGCTTTGGTTCCGGTGTGCCTGTGTATTGGAGTGCGGATGCCGGAGGCAGCCCGCCGTCGAGCGCCGGATGGCACGTGTACTCCACGGACGCATTGGTGCAAGCGTAATGGCTATCGGTACTCAGAAGGTTCCTCAAACTTACGCGAGCCTCGGCGAGGCTCAAGCAGCGGCGTCAGCGGCGAACACACTCGTGTGGGCGTTAGTGAGCGGGGTCATGTATCGGGTCTACCCAAAAGGTAAGACCACGCAGGTTCAATAATGGGCACACAGCTAATTCAAACAGCGACGTATGGAACGGCGGCACGAGTGCTCAACCGTGCTCGCTCGATTCTCAACTTGATGAACTTTTCCGGCACGTCGGAACTCGCCGACACGAATCCCGACACTTGGGAATACCTGAACGAGGCCATCGAGTACACGCAGGATGAGTTGGCGAACAACGGAATCTCGACCTTCACGAAAGAAGTCGTGTTGTCTCCGATTTTGCCCGTGGCGGTCAACGACCCGAATCAGTACACCAACGTTTCTTACGCCGGATATTTCGACGGGCTGCAAACCCATGCGACGCCCGTCTTGCCTCAAGACCTTTTGGTGCCATGGCGTATGTGGGAGCGTCAAACGGGTACCAATCAACCGTTCCAACCGATGGGACAGCCGGAAGACGGACTGCCTTCGTATTTCCAGAGTTTCCGCATCCGCGAATTCGAATGGCGTGGGGATGCGATTTATTTGCTCGGTGCCACACAGCCGAATGACCTTCGTTGTCGTTATGAGGCGCGGCTGCCTTTTGTGACTCAGCCGAACGACATCATCCCGATGCGAGGCACGACGAACGCACTCGCAAACTTGGTCGCGTACTACTACGCCAAGTCTCGTGGCAGCGTCCAAGCGGATAACCTCAAGGCTGACGCCGACCAAATGATTAAACAGATTTGCAACCGCAATGCTCGCAAGAACCAGCGTCGTCGCTACCGCCGTCAGGCGTGGGGCGGCAACACCGGAGATTGGGGCATCGGGGGCACGTACTAGAAGTAAATCCAAGTACCAAGGACAGGACCAATGTCTAACGCATCATTCACGATTGCTCCGGCGCAACAGCAAAACGGCGGCGACCGCAACTCCATCATCTGCCGTGCGACAGTCACGATTGTCGGCGGCACCTATGTGGCGGGCGGCTTCGGGCCGTTGGGCATCGCGTCGCTCTTCAACACAAGTCCGTCTTCGAATGTTCCCGTAGTCTCGAAGCAGGACTCCATCTCGAATCCGCCTTCTCCGGTTTTCTGGCGTTACAACCCGGCGACGGACAAGTTGATGGCTTATGTGCCGGGCACCGCAGGCTCTCCTCCGATTGCTGGCTTCGCCGAATTCGCGGGCACGATTGACTCGGATACCGTGAGCGTCGAGCAGACCTTCAGCATCGCAAGCT
>Ga0210399_10003093_pt1 | contig 12935 bp, 7 predicted proteins | sample IncBWC14MmetaG_FD_150865 | JGI IMG/M metagenome (GOLD analysis project Ga0210399, IMG submission 150865) | Forest soil microbial communities from Barre Woods Harvard Forest LTER site, Petersham, Massachusetts, United States - Inc-BW-C-14-M | ecosystem: Environmental > Terrestrial > Soil >... | reverse complement strand
TGCGATGCAAGCGGGCTTGAACGCCGTGTACATCCCGCATGTAAACACCTGGCAACTGGAGCACGAGCCTGTTGTGGCGGGCACGGGAAAGCTGGTGATCCTGCCGGCGTTCCGCGAATTGCGCAATCATTTTTGATGTAACCTTGCGCAATGATGAATCCCTATTGCAGGACAAACCCAAAATGACTGATGAAAAAAATTGGCCGAAGGTGGCTGTCGTAGGCGCAGGCGCGGTTGGCGGATATTTCGGCGGGTTGCTGGCGCGTTCGGGCGTGCCGGTAACCATGATCGGGCGCGCCGCGTTTGTGGAAGCAGTGCGGAAGTCCGGCTTGCGGCTGGATACGATGCAATTTCAAGAGACGCTGCATCCCGCGGCGTCGACCGAAATCTCCGCCACGGCCGGGGCGGACTATGTGCTGTTTTGCGTGAAGACCACGGACACGGCTTCGGTTTCGAAGGAATTAGCCAAGTATATTTCTCCCTCCACGATCGTGCTGAGCCTGCAAAACGGGGTGAACAACACGGAAGAAATTCGCAAGGCATCGGGCATCGAGGCGATCTCAACGGTCGTCTACGTCGCCGCGTCGGCGCCCACTCCCGGAACCGTAAAGCATCTCGGCCGCGGCGATCTGGTGATTGGGCCGCCCTCGCCGAAGGTAGATAAGACCGCGGAGTTCTTTTCGCGCGCCAAACTTCCCTGCCGCGTTTCTGACAATATTGAGGGCGAATTGTGGACCAAGCTGGTGTGGAATTGCGCGCTCAACGCCATCTCCGGCCTGGGGCGCGTGACGTATGGAGAGATCATCGCGAGCGAGGATGCCAAGCGCGTGGTGGAAGCCGTGGTCTACGAAGTGCTGGAAGTTGCGAAGAAAAAGGGAATCCATCCTCCGGGTCTGGAAGACCCGAAAGCGGCGATTGCCGGCGCCTTCCTGATTGGCCAGCAGATGAGCGGGACGCGTTCTTCCACCGCGCAGGATATGGCCCGCGGCAAGCGCACGGAAATCGATTCGCTGAACGGGTACATTGCGCGTCTCGGCGCGGAATTGGGCGTGCCCATGCCCGTAAATCACACGCTATACACCCTTGTGAAATTACAGGAAGCCAATTTCTAAAAAAGTCTTCGGTATTATTGGCGGGCCGGCGCGTGGAATGGAATGTGAACGATTGCTTCCAGGTCGACGGGTTGTCCGTCGCGTATGGCCGGCTCAAATTTCCACTCGCTGAAAGCGCTCATAGCGTTGGCATTCAGGCGTTCATCAATGCCGCGCACCAATTGGATGCTGTCCACGGTTCCATTCTGCCGGATCACACCGTAAAGAATCACTTCTCCTTCGATGCGCTCCTCAACCATCGTGGACGGATACTTCGGGTCCACTTTGTGCACCGGCACGGGCGCGGCAACGTTTCCCGCGTGGCCGGCGGCGCCGGAAAGATGCAACTCGGAAAAATGAATGATCCAACTGCCGGTGGCGCTGTTGAAATTCGGCATGTTGACGTTCATCGAATAAACGCGGCGCCGGGAGAAAATCTGTTCCGGCGGGGAGCCGGGAGGGAGGAGGGCGAAATTCGGCGGGCCCGCGCGCACGGAATCGTCTTCCACGGCCGCGTTCGGGTCGGGACGCTTGATGTAGGCTTGCGGCTTCGCCATGCTGAACTTTCCGATGCCGCCCAAACCTGAGACGCTGGAATTGGGTTTTGGATTTCCACCGCTGATGGTGATACCCGTCGTGTTTGCCCCGCCGGCACTGTTGCTTGCCGTTTCGGCAGTTCCGCCGCCGGAAGCGGAGGACGCAGGCACACCGCCCGGCACTCCCGGCTTTTTTCCTTCGGGGGAAATCGCCACGCGCGCCGACAAATTTCCATCCGGCACGGAAACCACGGGCGAGGGTGGCGCCGGCGAAGCGGAAAGGGCGATCAGAGTCCCCGTTGAGCCTGCCGGAGCATTCGACGCCGATGGAGCCACCTCTGGCGCGGCGGCAAGTTCGCCATCCTGTTTTCGCGCACCAAGCCGCGGCGCGGAACCTGCATTGATTTCGAGTTTCGGTTTTGCCGGCCCGTTCTGCTGGGCCATCAGGCTGACTTCCGCCGGCTTCTGCTCCAGATTCGGCAAATCCGGCGAAGGCGCATCCGTGGTCGCTACCATCTTTTTTGTTTTCGGGCGAAGTTTCCTCAGCGTCTGCTCGCTGATTTCCAGCCGCGGGCGTGGAGGAGCCGCCACCGACGCGAGATGCACCACGTTGGGCATGTCCGGCAAAATTTTCGGCGCGTCAGCCGGCGCCGCGGGATTCACGAGAGTTTGCCGGGGATGCGTCGGGCGGGACGGATCGGTGAGGATGCGCTGGCGGGGATGGAACGCGTCGGCGCCCGCGGCAGGCGGCGGCTCGGCTGGATTTTTTGCGCGCGGCGCGGCTTTCTTTTCGCGTGGCATGTTGAGGAGCGGAAGATCGTCAACCGGCCCGGACCATGTCAATTCCGTGTTATCGAAGGCGGGATTGCGTTTTGCCGATACCGGCAGATCGGGCCAGGGAATCAGCAGCAACAAGATTTGAACCAGCGCGGCAAGCAGGATTGCACGCTGCGGCGTGGGGTGTTCGACGCGGCAATCGCGAAGGACATACACAAGCGGCACCGAGCCGGTGAGGCGCGTGCGCTGAAAAAATACCGGGATGTTGCTGAAGAAATTCTGGTGGAAGCTGTCCCAGGCGATCTCCAGCTTCGGCTCCAGCGTGCCGGGCAAAACGGTATGCGGCGGGTACAGCTCCGCCTGGCCGAGCAAATCATATCGATTGACCTGGTACCGCTTGCCCATGAACCCTTAATTGTATCGCGCCTTGCGCAAGCGCGCCTTCCTCTTCTGGCCCATAAAAGGACTGTGAAGATAGATGAACAGGCCGGACTTAAGGTTTACTCGGAGCGGGGCATATCCGGCAGGCTGGGGGGACGAAACCTGAAAAAACTCAGCGCCGCGTCGCCCTGACGAAGCACGCGGACTCGTTCGAGCTTACCAAAGGATTCAGGAAGGTCAAGCGAGCGTTGGTGCTCGGCGATAACCACGGCATGTTGAGCCAACAAATTCGCGTTGCCCAAAAAGGAGAGGACATTCGCGTATTGCGCCTCTTCGGCGTAGGGCGGATCGAGAAAAAGAATATCGATACGAACCCTTGTGGCGGCAGGTTCAGCGAGACGTTTCAGCGCTTGCAAGGCATCCATGGTCAACACACGCGTACCGTTGCGAATTTCCAGAGACGCAAGATTTTTCTTGATGAGCGCAACGGCGGGCGGATGCTTTTCCACGAAAATTACTTCCTGTGCGCCACGGCTGAGCGCTTCGATACCGACCGCACCTGTGCCGGCAAACAAATCCACAAATCGAGCGCCGGCAACCAAATCGCCAAGGACATTGAAGAGAGTTTCACGCAGCTTATCGCTGGTGGGGCGCAGTGCCATGCCTTTCAGGCTTTTCAACTGGCGGCTGCGGAATGTTCCGGCAATGATGCGCATGGGAAGCGGGCCTCAGCCGATGCGCGCCAGATGATAGCGCCGCTGCCACTGCTGCGGCAGCAAGCGCAGCATGCGTTGCAGGGGTTCTTTCTGCGCAGGGTCTTCGACCAGAAGAAACGCCTCTTTTCGCGCGCGTTCGAGCAATTCGCGATCGCGCAACGGGTTGGCTACATGGAAGCCAAGCTCCCCGGATTGCCTCGTGCCGAAGAATTCGCCCGGGCCGCGAATCAGCAAGTCGGTTTCGGCGATCTCGAATCCGTTCGTGGTGCGCACCATCGTTTCCAGCCGAGCGCGCCCGTCGTCGGTCATACGTCCCGGCGCCACCAGGATGCAGTGCGATTTCTGCGCGCCGCGTCCAATACGCCCGCGAAGCTGGTGCAATTGGGCCAGGCCGAAGCGCTCGGCGTGCTCGATCACCATCACCGTGGCGTTGGGAACATCCACGCCGACTTCGATCACCGTTGTCGCCACCAGAATCTGCACTTCGTTCCGCCGGAAGCGCTGCATCACGTCATCTTTTTCTTCGCTGGACATCCGCCCGTGCAGCAACCCCACTTTCAATTTCGGAAACACGTCTCTCGAAAGGCGTTCATACTCTTCCATCGCCGCCTTCAATTCGAGTTTCGATTCCTCGATTACTGGATAGACGATGTAGCCCTGATGCCCGGCCTCGACTTCACGGCGCAAAGAATCCCACACGCCTGGGAGATGCTTCTCCGTGGTCATGCGCGTTTCGATGGGCGTGCGTCCCGGCGGCAATTCGTCAAGCACGGAAACGTCGAGGTCGCCGTAGAGCGTGAGCGAGAGCGTCCGCGGGATCGGCGTGGCCGTCAACACCAGCACGTGCGGCGCGAAGCCGGTTTTCGCGGCCTTGTCCATCAACCGTTTGCGTTGCAACACGCCGAAGCGATGCTGCTCGTCAATGGCCACAAAGCCGAGCCGCGCGAATTCCACTTCATCTTCAATCAGCGCGTGCGTTCCGATTACCAAGCGGGCTTCTCCCGTGCGGATTCTCTCGCGCGCCGCGGCTTTCTCCGCGGGCTTCAAGCCGCTAATGAGGAGTTCCGCGCTATATCCGCCCGGCGCCAGAATCCGCCGCGCCGAAAGAAAATGCTGAACGGCGAGAATTTCCGTGGGCGCCATCAGCGCCGCCTGGCAGCCGTTTTCCATGGCAATCACCGCCGCTTGCATGGCCACAATCGTTTTCCCGCTGCCGACGTCGCCCTGCAGAAGACGGTTCATCGGCGCGGGTTTTTCGAGGTCGGTGGCAATTTCCGCCAGCACCCGTTTCTGCGCACCCGTCGGCTTGAAGGGAAGAATACGCTTTAGTGCTTCGCGCACTTTGTCTTCCCGCACGCGAAAGGCAATCGCGTTTTCCTTGCGCTGCGCCTTGCGCCCCAGCGCCATGCTCAGTTGATAGAGAAAAAATTCTTCGAAGATCAGCCGCTGCTGCGCGGGCGACCGGAACAAGTTCAGCGCGTCCAGCGATTCCTCGGCGGGAGGGAAATGCGTGTGAATCAAAGCCTCGCGTCTTACCGGATAATGCAACTTTTCCAAAAGAGCCGGCGGCAGCACGTCCGGGATGTTCGAATCCAGATTCTGGAGTGTGTTGTAAATGGCGCGGCGAATCATCCGCGAACCAAAGGTGCCGACGGCCTCATAGATCGGCACGATGCGCCCCATCTCCGTCGAATCTACTTCCTCGCTGTTCAGCACTTCGATCTGCGGATTCACCATTTCGCGGCGCGCCGGACGCAACTTGTCGATCTCCACTTTGCCGTGCAGGATCAACTGCTGGCCAGGCTTCAAGCGGTCTTCCAGGTAACCGCCATGAAAAAACTTACAGGGCAGCGAGCCGCTGTCGTCTTGCACCAGCAGGTGATAGATGGCGTCGCGGCCATACATGCCGCGCACGGCCTGGCCGCTCATTACGCGAGCGCGCAGGGTGTAGGTGCCGCCGGGTTGGACATCTTTAATCCTGGAAAAATGGATGCGGTCTTCGTAGCGGAACGGCAGGTAATTCAACAGGTCTTCAAGCGTGTAGATGCCGCGCTTGCCGAGGAGTTCGGCGCGCTGCGGCCCGACTCCTTTTACCATGCGCACTTCGGTTTGCAGGCTGATGGGCATCCTTCCTTCTTTATATCATCCCCGCCTAAGCTTCGCTTTTCGTGAAACTTGCGCCATGGGTATGCGTATCGTTAGAGTGGGCTGTCGCGGTGTTTTCGAGCGCAGGAGGCTGCCTTGGCGGATGCACGTTTGACGGGGTCGGAAAAGCGCGCGCTCATTCTGTGGATTATTTGCGGCGTGCTGGGGCTGGTGTTCGCGCAACGCTATTTCTTCCGCGCGTTTCCCGAAGCAGCCGTGGATTTCAAGGTATCGCGTACCGAGGCGCAGCAGCGCGCACGGACTTTCGTGCAGGGACTGGGCGAAAATCTGGACGACTACCAGTCCACAATCACCTTCCAGGTGGACGATAACGCCAAGACTTACCTGGAGCGCGAACTCGGCCTGCAAGAGGCGAATCGCCTGATGTCTTCCGAACTGAACATCTGGTTCTGGGATGTTCGCTTCTTCAAGCCGCAACAGGAAGAAGAATACCTGGTGCGTGTGAGCCCGGCCGGAAAGGTCGTCGCCTACAGCCACAAAATCGAAGAAGCGCGCGGCGAAAAATCATTGAGTCGCGAGCAGGCGCTGGCTGCAGCACAACAGTTTCTGCAAGCCAAACTCGGCACGAATCCGGATAGTTGGAATTTCCTGCCCGAGGAGGTGAATTCGCAGGTGCGTCCCAATCGGTTGGACTGGTCGTTCACCTGGGAACGAAAAAACTTCAAAGCGAAGGATGCGCCGTACCGGCTGGAAGTCGGGCTGCAAGGTGACCACATTGGGAACACACGGGAATTTCTGCAGGTGCCAGAAGCATGGACGCGTTCTTACCAACATCTGCGCTCCACCAATATTTTCTATAACCAAATCGCTCTGATCCCCTACGGTTTCCTGTTGGGCGCTGCTCTGTGGCTGGGAATTTCCTTGATGCGCCAGAACAAAACTTCCTGGGGCACCGCGCTGAAGCTCGGAGCGCTTGTGGCCGTCCTATTTTTCCTGATGCAGGCAAACGATTGGAACTCCATCCGTGCCGGTTATGACACGCACCAGACGTATTCCGGCTTTGTTGCGGCGCAACTTGCCAAATTGCTGCTCGGGGCGCTGGCCACGGGTCTGATGGTCACGCTGGTGCTTCCCGGCGGCGAACCGCTGTATCGCTCCGCGCAACCTGCCCGCCTGCGTTTGTACCAGGCGTTCAGCCGGCGCGGGATTCGTTCGAAAGAATTTTTCAGTTCCTCGGTGGTCGGCATTTCGATGGCCGCGGCGCACATGGGCTTCATCGTGGCGTTCTATATGCTTGGCAGCAAGTTCGGGGTGTGGGCGCCGCAGGATTTGAGTTATTCGGACGTCGTAAATACATCGTTTCCTTGGATTGCGGGTGTTGCGATTGGCGTAATGGCGGCAACGAGCGAAGAATTTCTCTTCCGGCTTTTCGCAATTCCCTTCCTTGAGAAAATGACCGGCTCGCGAATACTTGCGGTCGTTCTCCCAGCATTTTTCTGGAGCTTTCTGCACAGCGCCTATCCGCAGGAGCCCGGATATATCCGCGGGATTGAGGTGGGACTGGTCGGCATCCTGGCGGGCGTCGTGATGCTGCGCTGGGGAATCGTCGCCACGCTGATCTGGCATTACACGGTGGATGCTTCACTGGTCGGCATGTTGCTGATCCGCTCGGACAATCTTTACTTCAAAATTTCCGGCGTAGTTGTGGGGCTCGCGGCGGTTGCGCCGCTGGCCTGGTCCGGCATCTCTTATCTGGCGCGTGGAAGTTTCGAGGCAGTGGACGATCTACTGAACGGGGCAGCGCCCGTGGGAGAAATTTCGCTCGAGCGACAGCCTGCTGCAGCGGAAACGGCGCTCACTCCTCGGCGTTACGATCCGCTTGCCACCGGAACGATCGGATTTCTGGCCTTGTGCGTCATCCTGGGAGGATCGCTGGCGTTTACGCTCAAGCGCGAGAAGATTGGTGATTACCTGCACCTGTCTGTGGACAACCGCATCGTCGTCAGCCACGCGGATGCCGTGATGCGCGAGCACGGCCTCGACCCCAACAGCTTTCACAAAGCCGCGCAATTTGTGGACGCCACGAATCCGGTGGCAAACGAATACCTGCAGCGCCGACTCTCCATCGGGCAGATCAACAAGATTTATGCAGAGCGCGTGCCGGGGGCTCTGTGGCGCGTACGCTACTTCCGTGATTCGCAACCTGAAGAATTCGCGATCGTGCTGAAACCCGACGGGTCGTTGCACGCCTTCCGGCACACGCTGGCCGAGGCTGCCAAAGGAGCGAATCTCTCCAAGGAAGAAGCACAATCCATCGCGGAAAAATTCCTGCGCGAGAAAAAACAGATCGATCTGGCTACTTGGAAACTTGTGGAGGCCAATTCCGACAAGCGCCCCAACCGCACCGACCACACCCTGACGTGGCAGCAAATTGCGCCGCTCGATCCGGAGAGTACCGGTTCCAAAGAAGATTCTGCCGATCATGCCTACGCGCGCATGGACGCGCAGGTGTTGGGCGACGAGGCTGCCAACTATCGCACTTACGTCAAAATCCCCGAGGAGTTCACGCGCAAACAGGAAGAGTTCTCTTTGCCGAGAATGCTGTTCACGATCGCGAAGTACAGCCTTTACCTCGGGGTGGTGGTGGCCGTGTTCGTTTTCTATTTCCTGCGCTTGCGTTCTCAGCCGGCAGGAACCGTCCCCTGGCGCCGCCTGACGGTCTGGAGCATGGCCGGAGTCGCAGCATTTCTCGGCAGCTTCTTGCTCGGAAGGGGGATTCCCACGCTGCTTGTGCAATATCCGACTGCACTTTCCTTGCGGATGTTCTTCGCTACCACCGCCGTTGGCATTTTTCTAATAGCCTCCGTCCTTGTCGGCGCACTGGTGCTGCTCTTCGGCCTGGCGTGGTCGTTTGGGGCCCGCGCCTTCGGCTCCGAGAAAATCCCCATGTGGCTCGGGATGCCGGCCGACTATTACCGCGACGCATTCTGGATCGCTATAGGAGGCGCCGCAGTCCTGGTCGGACTGCAGCGCTTGCTCGGTGCGGTCGACGTCTGGTGGGCAACCCCACATCGGGAGTTGCCGGCAAGTTTCGGCGATACTTTTGACGCGCTTTATCCGGCGGCGGCAATCATCGGCGGAGCGATTGTGCGGGGCCTCCTTTTAACGGGAACTTTTGCCCTGGCGGCTGCGTTTCTAGGAGCAGAGTTGCGTGTGCGTTGGCTTCGGCTGGTTCTCTTTATTGCGCTGGCCGCCGCGCTGGTTTCCGATTGGGGAAGCCCAGGCGATTTCACGAAGCAATTCCTGGCGTCCGTACTGCTCCTGGGCGTCGTCGTGTTCGGATTCCGGCGAGTGGTGCGCTTCAATCTGCTGGGCTGTTTTCTGGTGGCGGTAAGTGTGGCGCTGCTGGGGGGTGGGGTGCAGTTGGTTTCCCAGTCTGACGGTTTTTATCGCGCCCAAGGCCATCTCGTTTTGGCGGCCTTGGTACTCCTGTTGACTTGGCCACTAGTGGCGTGGCGCATGAGCTCTCGAAAGGACGTCACGGCCTAGTGCCCGGGCATACCGGGGAATCGTTGCGGGCATCGAACTGGGTGAGTGGAGTGGTCCGAGTTGGCTGCGCTTGTATTCTTGAGACTCTGCTTACAAAAGGGAGTCTCAAGCGTCCAATCAGTGTATCGGTTGTGTAGCCTGCAGCAAGGCCGTCCGCCGATTCACCAAGGTCTCTTGTTTCAATAGGTTACACAAGAGTCGGCAGAGAGAAACAAGCGATGCCTCTACCCCGTTTGGCCTTTGCATTAGCTGACGATAGCGGCCAGTCCCGCACCCCCGGTGCTGCGCTGGCATCGGGGACATCCTTGATCCATCTTGAAGAGCGCGCCCTTGTCCAGGAAGCCCAGGCCGGCAGCCGCGTTGCGTTTGAGGAGCTTGTCCGCCGGTACGACCGTGATGTCCTCCGGCTCGCCCTGAACTTGATGAAGCGCACCGAGGACGCCCGCGACGTCTACCAGGAAGCCTTCCTCAAGGTCTACCGAAACCTGCATCGCTTCCGTTTCGAATGCAGCTTTTACACCTGGCTGTATCGCATTGTCACCAACGTCTGCCTGGACCACCTCCGCCGCCGCCAGGCCCGTCCCGAGGACCAAGCCCCGGAATTGCATCCCGCCCATTACGAAGAAGGCACCACGGATTTCTTTGAACGCCAGAAGGAACAGCGCCCCTCTTCCGATCCCGAGCGCCACCTGATCGGCCAGGAAATCAAGAGACGGCTTGCCTGCGCGATGGAGCGGCTCTCACCACGCGAACGCATCGTTTTCGAAATGAAGCACTACCAGGGCCTGAAGCTGCGCGCCATTGGCGACGCGCTAGGCACCAGTGAAGAGACGGTAAAGAACTCGCTGTTTCGAGCCACTCGGAAACTCCGCAGCCAGTTGGGAGAACTCCGATGACCTCCGGTGAACTCAAGAACGTTTGCGAACAGGTTGCGCCGCTGCTGGTCTTTTATGCCTGCGGCGAACTCGATGACAACGAGCAGGCATTGGTGCAGCAGCATCTCGCCGTTTGCGCCGCGTGTAACGCGCAGCTCTCCGAAGAAAAAAAATTTCAGAGCCTGCTTGGCTCCCTTCCCCAGGATGCCGACGGGCTGGATTCCGCGGGCGTGCTGCTTTCGCAATGTCGCAGCGAACTTGCGGAAAGTCTCGATGACCTGGTCCGGCCCCCCGTTTTGGAAAGGACTCCCGTGTTCGGCGCGTTTCGCCGCTGGATGGCGTTGCGCCCGGCATGGAGCGGCGCGCTACTGGTGGTGCTTGGGCTTATTGTGGGCGTGCAGGCTTCCCAATGGTATTTGGCGCGCAACAGCATCGTGAATCCTCTCGATGAAGCCGTTAATGTGCGCCCAGGACCGCATTTCTCCGACGACCAGCTCTCGAAAATGGCAGTGGCCGGGATTAATTTCTCGCCCTCCACCGGAACGGGAGCGCAAAACGTCCGCGTGCAACTGAATGCTGAACAACCCGTCGAAATCACCGGCAGCCTGGACGATTCCGATGTGCGCCGGGTGGTCACTTATGTGGTGAAGAGCGGCGACCGTTTTGATCCCGGCATGCGCCTGGATTGCCTGGAAGCCCTGAAGGCGCGCGCTGGAGATGCCGACGTACGCGATGCGCTGCTGGCCGCCGCGCGTAAGGATCAGAATCCCGCGGTTCGCCTGAAAGCGCTGGAGGCGTTGCGCGATTCTGCTTCCGAAGACTCCGTGCGGGCCGTGCTGCTCGATACCCTGAAGCACGATTCGAATCCCGGAGTTCGCGTGGAAGCGGTAAATCTGCTGGTAAACTCACTGGAAAAATCAGGCGATGGAAACAGTATGCCGGTGATGGTGCCCGGAATGGCGCCCATACCGGACGGAAACACGGTTCCGGCGATGGCCAGAGGGAAAGCGCATGAAGTCTCCATGACGGGCGTGATCATGACGTTGGAAGATCTGCGGCGCAGCGACCCCAGCAGTTACGTTCGGCTTCGCAGCGCCGCTGCCCTGCGCCAGCTTAGTGCGCGCGGCGACCAGTAGTAAACCGGCCCAACGGATTTGGTTTAAGATACCGAACCAATGAAAGCGATTTCCTTCGTGAGCGATCCCGGAAAGTTTTTGCCATGGCTGCTGGTCACGGGTATGGCAGTAGCTCTGTGCCTCGCCACTTCCTGCGTATACTGCCCCGTTTGCAAAGCTGGAAATGTTCCGCCGCACGCTTCCGCCGACCGCTCCGGCGAATTGCCGGCGGCCGACGCACGCACGTTCGCTCTGTTGGCAGACATGGGCTCGGTGCACATTCTTCCGCAGCCCGCCGGCGCGGCGCCAGCGGTGCGCTATACCGTGCACCTCGAAACCGATGCGCACGAGCCGCTTTCGCAAACTCTCTTCAGCCGCTACATCCTCAATTTCCGCAATATCCGCGGTACGCTCACGTTGAACGGTCTCCTTCCCCGGCTCCGCAGCATGGCGGGAAGAAATGCCCAGTTCTGGGTGCAGTTCACTGTCTATGTGCCCTCGAATTTCTCTGTTGAAGTGCACACGGGCGCGGGCGATATCGAAACCGGGGATATCGGGGGCCACGCGCTGCTGGTGACGGAGGGCGGAAACATCACCACCGGACGCGTTGGAGGAATGGATCACCTCGCCAACATGAATTCGGCTCCCGTCGCGAAGATTGAGACCCAGGGCGGGCACATCACCGTCCTCGACATTGCTGGGGACCTCGATGCCTACACTGCTGGCGGCTTTATCCAGGCACGCGACGTCGCGGGCAACGCCAAGATCCGCACCGGTGGCGGCCATATTCGCGCCGCGCACATTCGAGGCACCGCGCAACTGGAGACCGACGGCGGAAATATCACCGTCGGAGAAGCGGGCGCGCTGGTTGGTGTGCGCACGGGCGGCGGCCAGATCGATTTCGGTGAAGTGCACGGCTCCGTTCATGCGGAAACGGGCGGCGGCGGTGTTCGTGTGATGTATGTTTCAGGGCCCATGGAAGTGGAAACGAGCGGCGGCGGCATCTGCCTGACCCGCGTCTCCAACGTGGTGCGCGCGGCGACGGGCAACGGCACCATCAGGGCGTGGATCACACCTGAATCCGGCGATGCTTCGCGTCCCGTGCGGTTGCCGGGTCCATCGCAACTGTCTTCGGGCACGGGCGATATCATCGTTTTCCTGCCGCGAAATCTGGCGGCCACCATTGAAGCCAGCGTGGAAAATGGCGGCGCGGACCGCATCGAAGCCGATTCGGCCCTTGGGTTAAACATGGAGACCCATGAGGATGGACCAGTACGCGCCTCGGGCACGCTGAATGGCGGTGGGGCGCTGCTGAAGCTGCGCAGCAACGCAGGCAAAATCCGACTACAGTATGTGGACGAGCAAACCGCGCTGCGGCAGTCCCTGCTGGAAGAGCAAAGACACCGGCTGGCGCAGAAGTTGAACCAGATGGGATTTGAAGAACCGGCATCCAGCATCGCCGCCGCGGCTCCGCAGACAGCCAGCAGCGCGGTTGCCTGTACCGGTAGCAACTCCGATTGGTGGGATAACTGGAAGAACCGCCTACAGGTGACCTTTCTGGGCGGTGTTCACGAAGAGCCGGAAGAGTTCAAAAAGCACCTGATCAATTCGCCTCCGCCGGATTACCCGCAGATGGCACGGCGCGCGGGTATTCAAGGCGTGGTGCGGCTGCAGGTGCGAGCGAAAACGGATGGAACACTCGAAGTAGAAAAGGTTATAGAAGGGGAGCCGGCGCTGGTAGAGGCGGCTCGAGCCGCGGTGCGCCAATGGCGGGTGAATCCGGGTGAAA
>Ga0210399_10003090_pt1 | contig 12941 bp, 11 predicted proteins | sample IncBWC14MmetaG_FD_150865 | JGI IMG/M metagenome (GOLD analysis project Ga0210399, IMG submission 150865) | Forest soil microbial communities from Barre Woods Harvard Forest LTER site, Petersham, Massachusetts, United States - Inc-BW-C-14-M | ecosystem: Environmental > Terrestrial > Soil >... | reverse complement strand
GGCTCTTTGCTCGACCCTGGCCCGGGGTTGCGGCGCGAGTGCGATGGTGCTCGCCATGCACTACTCCCAGGTCGCGTGCCTGGTACGGCACGCGGCAGACTCGGCGTTCTTCCGCGACTACCTGCGCGAGCTCGCCGCGCGGCAGTACCTGCTCGCCTCGCTGACCTCCGAGAACGGCACCTTCGGGGAGACGCGCATGAGCATCTGCGCGCTCGAGCGCCGCGCTGACGGCTTCACGCTCGAGAAGGATGCGACCACGGGGTCTTACTGCGAGTACGCCGACGGCATCCTGGTTACCTGCCGCCGCGGGCCGCAGGCCCCGGGATCGGACCAGCTCCTGGTGCTGGTGCGCAAGGGCGACTACACCCTCACCCAGACCACGGGCTGGGACGCGCTCGGCATGCGCGGCACCTGCAGCCCCGGCTTCAGGCTCGTCGCGCACGGCCCGCAAGCCCAGATCGTCCCCGGGTCGTTCGCCGACTCCTCGGCACAAACCATGGTGCCCTACTCGCACATACTCTGGTCGAGCCTGTGGTGGGGTGTCGCCGCGGACGCGGTGGCACGCGCCGGAGAGTTCGTGCGCGCCGCGGCGCGGCGCAATCCCGGTGCGGTACCGCCGGGGGCGCTGCGGCTCGCCGACGTGTCGGCGCGGCTGCAGTCGATGCGCCAACACTGGCTCTCGCTCGCCACCGAGTTCGACGAGCTCGGCGCGCTCGGCGCCGCGGGAATGCAGGAGCTGCTCTCGATCGGCTGGGCGCTCAGGCTCAACAACCTCAAGATCGCCGCCGCACGAGCCGCGCCGCAGATCGTGCACGAGGCGCTGCAGATCACCGGGCTTGCCGGCTACCGCAATGACTCCCCCTACAGCGTCGGCCGCCACTACCGCGACGTGCTGTCGGCGTCGCTCATGATTTCGAATGACCGCATCGCGGGCAAGAACGCCTCGATGCTGCTCGTCTACAAAGACGAGTGAGCGCCGCGGGCCGGAAGTCAGCCCGGCACGAAGAATTCGACGTACGAGACGATGCGCCCGCCGCGCACTTCTACGAGATCGACCAGCTCGGTCGGCACCAGGGCGCCGGTGATCTTCGAATGCACGTCCGCGCGCCAGTGTGCCACCGCCCGTTCACCCTCGATGGTCAGCGACAGCAGCTTGTACTCCGCGAGTCTGAAAGTCTTGACGAGGATCGCGAGCCAGGGGCGGATCTGGCCGATGCCGCTCGCGCCGACCATGATCGGCTTGCCATCGCTCGTGCCCTGGATGCGCATCCCCGCCTCGGGGGCAAACAGCGCGCACAGACCCTCGAGGCTCCCCTCGAGCCGCGCGGCGTGCAATCCCCGCAGAAGCTCCTCGACCTGGCGGCGTTCACTCATCGTGCACCCCCCGACACGGTATCACCTCGCCAGCAGCGCGCGCACGTCCGCACCCATGAGGCCGAACGCCATGTCGGCGTACGGTATCAGCGCCCCCAAGCCATAGAACAGATGGATCATACCGGGGTGGCAGCGGTAGGTGCTCGCCACGCCCGCCGCCCGCAGGCGCTCGCTGTAAGCGGCCCCCTCGTCGCGCAGCGGGTCGAACTCGGCGGTGTGCACGCAACTCGGCGGCAGCCCGGCCAACGATGCCGCGCGCAGTGGTGAGATCCGCGGGTCGGCGCGGTCAGCGCCCGCGGGAAGGTAGTTGCGCAGGTCGTGCTCGAGCGTAGCGTGCTCCAGCAGGTAGCCCTGTGCCAGAGTGCGGCGGGACTCGCTTTCTCCCGCGTAATCCATGATCGGGCAGAGCAGGAACTGGCCCGCGACACCGCGCTGTCCGGCCGCGGCGGCCAGCTGACATACCACTGCCGCCAGGGTTGCGCCGGCCGAGTCGCCGCAGACCACTAGCCGCTCCTCGTCGAGGCCGAGCTCGGGCGCGTGCGCGGCCGCCCAGGTGAGCGCGGCGCAGCCATCGGCGACGGCGGCTGGAAAGGGGTGCTCGGGAGCCAGCCGGTAGTCGACGGAAAGGAGCCGGCAGCCAGAGGCTCCCGCGAGCGCGCGGCAAATCCCGTCGTGCGTGTCGAGCGTCCCGGCAACGAATCCCCCGCCGTGAAAGTAGAGGAGTCCGGGGAGCACCTGCCGCGGGAGAGCGCCCAGGGGACTGTAGATCCGCACTTTCAGTGCCGAAGCGGGCCCCGGGAGCGTGCGGTTCTCGATGCTGCCGACGGCCTTCGGACGTCCCGAGAAGCTCAGGAGCCCGGCGAGCGAGTGGCGCCGCTCCTCGATTGCGGCAGCGGGCGTGCCCGAGGCCCCGGACGCAGCGAGCCTGTCGAGGAAGCGCCGGGCGGCCGGATCGAGTGGCACGGTGCGCGCGCGGGTGTCCGGCTCGCTCAGCGCCCGGTCACAGGGAGAGCGCCCGCCGGGTTGAGCGCGGCCATTGGCCGGTGTCGAGGCCGTGGCGGGCAAAGAGCGCGACCGCCAGGCGATCGAGGCCGAAGGCTACACAGCCGGTGTGCACTGGCGCCCCACCGCCCTCCTTGATGCCCCAGGCCTGCCCGAAGTGCTCGCGGTGATAGTTGAAGCTCATGCAGGCCGTGGGCCTGGCGCCGGCGAAGTACGGGATCAGCAGCTCGAATTTCAGCGACTGCTGCAGCTGGCTCACCGCCATCACCTGCCCCACACGGCCGAAGAAGGGGTCGTTCGCGATCTCGATCGTGTGCGGCAGAGCGAGCTCGACCGCGAGCTCGCGCGCGCGCGCGACCCAGCGCTCGCGGAACGCCGTGATGTCCTCGGGCGAGCCGAGGCGCACGAATTCGCGCATGCGGAAGGACTGGAGGCGGTCGAGTGAGCGCGAGGGCTCGCGCCGGAAGCAGTCGGCCGCCACATCGAAAAGCAGCCCCGCCGCCGGCAGCGGCCCGCGCGCGGCGACGAGCGGATACAGCGGATAGCAGGCGGCGGGGGTCAGCACCAGGTCCGCCGGCGCAAGCGCGGCGGTCCAGTCATCGCCGCTCTCGCAACGCTCCACGGCGGCGCGGATCGCCGCCTCGCTCCCGTGCATCGTGCACACACACCCGAGGAGGTTGGGAAAGCTCCTGAGATAGCCGGACCTCTCGAGCTGTTTGCGGCTCATGACCGGGGGAAAGCGCAGCGCCTCGGCGCCCTCCTCGCGCAACCGGTCCACGAGCGCCACCAGCCGCTCCATCACACCCTCGTAGAGCGCCGTGCGGGCGTAGACCCCGTCGGCGCCGAGTCGCACAAAGAGCTCGGATGAAATGCCGGCCAGCGGATCAGCCGCCGGATCGGAGTTATCGGCCTGTGGTGCGCTCATATTCGGGGCACGCTCCGGGTGATTTGCCGGTCATTCGCTCAGGAACCGCGGAATCGGGCTGACGAGCGCAGAGGCGGCGAGGCTCGAGAGGATGCGCTCGTTGTTGATCATGACGGGCGAGGACAGCACGTCGCGCAGGAATCGCCCGATGCTGTAGTCGCCGTCATTGCGATAGCCCGCGAGGCCACAGGCGCGCATGGCGCTCATCACCGTCGCGGCCGCCAGCTCGGATGACTCGACCTTGGTAAGCGTGATCAGAGTCTGGAAGTCGAGACTGTCGAGCGCCTGCGGGTCATCCATGCATTGCGTGTAGCGGCGCAGCGAGCTCGACAGCATGCCGCGCAGCGTCCGCAGGGTCGTGAGCGCGCGGGTGAACTGCGGCGCCCCCGGAGGCAGCTGCCCGTTGCCGTGCCGCATCGCGTTGCGGATGAAGGCCTGTGCGCGTTGCGTCGCCCCCGCGGCGATGCCCGCCCACACCGAGCCCCACAGAAGATGCGCGAACGGCACCATGGTGCGCGCATGGATCAACTCGTAGGGGTCGGCCAGGATCTGCCCCGCGTGCGCGTGGGCGCTGAGCGTGTAGCCCTCGCTGCAGGTACCGCGCATGCCGAGCGCATCCCAGCCCTGCAGGCGGGTCAGCGTGTAGTCGGTCTTGAGGAGGGCGAGGAGTACCTGGTCGGAGGGCGCGGCATCCGCCGCACGGCGCGCCGTGGTGACGACGCCGTCCGCGTGGGCGCCGTAGGAGATGACGCTCGCGCGCCGCTCGAGACTGATGTGCCCGTCCTCGCGATACTCGATCGGCGCCTCGCTCGAGCGGATGTCGCCCCCCCGCCGCCCCTCGGTCGTCGAGGAGGCGAGCAGCAGCTGCTCGGCGCACAGGGAGCGCAGGATTTGCGCCAGCCGCGGCCGGTCGCCGTAGTGGCGCGTGATGCAGCCGACCTTCACCTGGTGCATCGCATAGATCATGCCGCTCGAGGAGCACGCCTGGCCGAGGAGGAAGCAGACGTCAGCCACCTCACCGAGGCTCGCGCCCTCTCCACCGAGGGACTTCGGCACAAATATTCCGAGCAGCCGCTCGGCCTTGAGGGCCGCCACGCACTCCTGCGGGAACCGCCCGGCGCTGTCCACGGCAGCCGCGTGCGCCGCCGCCACCTGCGCCACGCGCTCGGCGCGTTCCGCGAGAGCGCCGCGCCCGGCGTCGACCCCACCCGGCCGGGCGTGTAGTTCCTTCGAGCTACCGCCCGAGTCGGGCTCCACTCGTTTTTGTGTTAGAAGCATTCCGCAGGCGACTCCATAATGCGCCGCAATATTGCGGCTGTCGGATCGCCTGAGAGTCTGCGACCCCAATGTAAAGAACCCATGTCGGCGGAAATCGAGGGATATAGTCCGATGCGCAGGGTCGCCCTGCGGCGCGGGCGCAACAGCGCGGTCGTCGTCGGCCTGGTCAACAACATGCCCGACGCCGCGCTCGAGTCGACCGAGGCGCAGTTTTCGGGCCTGCTGCGCGCCGCTGCGGGCTCGCGCACCGTGCACCTGCGCTTCACGTCCTTCGCGGAGTTGCCGCGGGCAGCCGAGGCGCGAGCGCACATCGCACGCTCCTACTGGCCGCTCGAGGCGCTGCTCGCCGAGGCGCCCGATGGGCTCATCGTTACCGGGACCGAGCCCCACGCCCCGCGGCTGCGCGACGAGCCCTATTGGCCACGGCTGACGCAGCTGCTCGAGTGGGCGGACGCGCACACCGCTTCCAGCATCTGGTCGTGCCTCGCCGCCCACGCGGCGGTCGAGCACTTCGACGGGATCGGCCGACGGCGGCTGGCGGAGAAACGCTGCGGTGTCTACAGCCACAGCCTGCTCGCCGGCCAGCCGTTGCTCGCCGGTGTCGCAGCGCCGCTCGCGATGCCCCACTCGCGCTGGAACGAGCTGCCGGTCGAGGCGCTGCGCGCGGCGGGCTACCAGATACTCAGCTCTTCCCCCGAGACCGGGGCGGACGCCTTCGTGCGCCATGCGCACAGCGTCATGCTCTTCTTCCAGGGCCACCCGGAGTACGAGGACACGACGCTCCTCAAGGAGTACCGGCGCGACGTCGGCCGCTTTCTCAGCGGCGAGCAGCCGCACTACCCCGCCGTGCCGCGTGGCTACCTGTCGGCCGCGGCGGTCGGCGTGCTCGAGGCGTTCAGGGAGCAGGCCCACGCGCGGCGCGCGCCCGAGCTTCTCAGGGAGTTTCCCTTTGCCGCCGCGGCGGCCGCGCTCACCACGCCCTGGCGCGCGGCGGCCGTCGCGATCTATCGCAACTGGCTCGATCTCATCGCCGCAGCGAGGACCCACAAGCCCGAAGACGTATCATTGGCTGGCTTATGAGCCCGCCAGCCGTTGGTGAGAAACCGCAGCCCGCGCTGCGTGGCCGGCTGCTCGGCCTGATCGAGACCGCTCTCGAGAGACCCGGCGCAGGACCCACCCTGCCGCCGGAGGCTCCCCTGAGTGAGCTCGGCTTGAGCTCGCTGAAGATGGTGAGCCTCATGCTCTCGATCGAAGTCGAGTTCGACCTCAGCATCCCGCAGAGCGAGATCACCCCGCAGAACTTCCGTTCGATCAGCTCGATCCAGGCCCTGGTGAGCCGCCTCACCGCCAGCGGCGGCTAGCCCCCGGACGCCGCCGTCTGCAAGGCAGCGATGAGCTCATCGACATCGCCCTGTGAGATCTCGCCGTGGGTGGCGCAGACTCTCACCACCTCGCGTCCCTCGTGGCTCGCGACGGCAACCCAGGCACGCCCCGACTCGAGCACGCGCTGCACGATGCCCCGAACCGCCAGCGAACCCGATGGCGGCAGCACGCACAGCACCGCGAGCGCCGAGTCGTTGGCGACGCGCCAGCCGTGGCCGATGAGGCGCTCCCTTACCTGGCCGATGACCGCGGCGGCGCGCTCGACGTGCGCGGCATAACCGTCCCAGCCTGCGGAGGCGAGCGACAGAAAGAGCCGCAGCCCCATGAAGCGGCGCGACCATTGCAGAGAGTTGAGGTAAGGATCGAGCCGGGTGTCGCTCGAGGGCATGAACTCCGCCGTCACCCGGAAGGCCTCGGAGAGCACCTGCGGGTGGCGGGTGATGAACATGCCGCAACCCATCGTGGTCGAGAACCACTTGTGGGCGTCGACGGTGATCGAGTCCGCGCTCTCGATCCCCGCCAACAGCGGCGCGAGGCGCCCGGAGGCGAGCGCCGCCCCGCCCCAGGCGGCATCGATGTGATACCAGGCGCCATGCTCTCGCGCGATGCGCGCGCAGTCTGCGAGCGGATCGACCATGCCGGCGCTCGTGGTGCCGGCGGTGCTCGAGATGAGCACGGGAACGACGCCGGCACTGCGATCCCGGGCGACCGCCGCCGCCAGGGCCTGCGGATCCATGCGCCCGCTCCCATCGGTGTCGATGAGCCTCAGGCCCGCGCGGCCGATGCCGGCATGATGCGCGATCTTGAACCACGCCGGCTGACAGGCGCGGGAGCTGTACATCGCGGCCGGGCCGGCCAGGGCCCGCAGCCCCTCGGTGCCGAAGCGCGGCTCGGCGCGCGTGAGCGCACAGACGAGGGCCGTGTAATTGGCTTCCGAGCCGCTGGTAGTGAAGTGCCCACCGCTCCCGGCCGGCAACCCGGCGCGCGCCGCCATGGCGCGGATCACGTGGGCTTCGATCTCGACCGGCGCCGGGGAAGAGCCGGAGCTCGCGAGCTGGGGATTGAAGGCACCCGCGATGCGATCGGCGCACTGCGAGGGGAAGCTGGCCGGCGGATTGAAGAGCCCGAAGTAGCGCGGGTGGTCCATGTGGACGGTCCCGTGCTCCAGCACGCCGATCGTCCAGGGGATCAGCTCCTCGAGCGGCCGTGGCCGCGCGAAGTCGAAGCGCCCCAACTCCTCACGCAGCTGCTCGGCATCGAGGGTCGGCATGACCGGACCGGCGCGCACGCGCGCCCCGGCCGCCTCGAGCTCGCGCCTGAGGAGCTCATCGAGCTCAAGGCGCCTCGCGCGCGCCGGGAAGAGCGCGGCGACCGGATGCGGCAGGGCCTCGGGTTGCCTCACGAAGCGCGCCGCTCGCCGGCTGCCGCCGTGAGCGCCTGATCGAGATCCTCGAGTATGTCGTCGATGTGCTCGATGCCGATGCTGAGGCGCAGCGTCTCCGGGCCGATCCCCGCCTGACGTTGCGCTTCCGCTGACATCTGCCGATGAGTGGTAGAGGCCGGATGACAGGCGAGCGACTTGGCGTCGCCCAGATTCACCAGCCGCTTGAAGAGCCTGAGTGCATCGTAGAAGCGCGTGCCGGCGTCGTAGCCGCCGCGAATCGTGAAGGTCATCAGCGAGCAGGCGCGCCCGCCGAGATATTTGCGGCACAGCGCGTGGTAGGGGTTGTCCGGGAAGCCGGCGTAACTGATCGAGCCGACGCGGCGGTCGGCGCGCAGGAACTCGGCGACCCGGCGCGCGTTCTCGACGTGGCGCTCGACCCGCAGCGACACCGTCTCGATACCCTGCAGCAGCAGAAATGCATTGAAGGGCGAGAGCACCGCGCCCAGGGTGCGCTGCAGGACGCAGCGCGCGCGGCCGAGGAAGGCCTTATCCCCGTAGTGATCGGCGTAGACGAGTCCGTGGTACGAGTCGTCGGGCTCGGTGAAGCGCGGGTAGCGGGCGGCCTGCTCCGTCCAGCGGAAGCGGCCGCTGTCGACGATCGCCCCTCCCAGGCTCGTGCCGTGGCCGCCGAGAAACTTGGTGAGCGAGTGCACCACGATGTCGGCGCCGAAGTCGATCGGCCGCACCAGCACCGGGGTCGCTACCGTATTGTCGACCACGAGCGGAATGCGCGCGCGGCGCGCGATCTCGGCGAGCGCCTCGAGATCGCAGATATTGCCGGCGGGGTTGCCGACCGTCTCGCAAAAGAGCGCGCGCGTCCCCTCATCGATCAACGCCGCGAGCTCCGCCGGCCGGTCGGACTTCGCCAGCCGGACCTCGATCCCCTGCCGGGGCAGGATGTGCGCAAACAGCGTATGCGTCGTCCCGTAGAGCTGGGGCACCGACACGATGTTCTGCCCCGCGTCCGCGAGATTCACCATGGTGTAGTACATGGCCGTCTGCCCGGAGGCGACCGCGAGCGCGTCGATTCCGCCCTCGAGCATCGCCACGCGGCGCTCGAGCACGTCCACGGTGGGGTTGCCGATGCGGGTGTAGCGATAGCCTTCGGCCTCGAGGTCGAAGAGCGCCGCGCCGTGTGCCGCGCTCTCGAAGGAGTAGGCCACGGTCTGGTAGATCGGCACCGCGACCGCCTGGGTGGTCGGATCGCCGGCGAAGCCGCCGTGCAGTGCAATGGTCTCAGGCCGCATGGTGCGCCTCGTATAGAATCACCTCTCGCATGATGAGAGCTGCCTCTGATGCAAGCGTTCGCTCGCCTCTCAAGGCGTGGACGCGCGCGCTCGAGCGCACCAGCGCCATCGGAGGCGATCCGCGCCACACCCTGCCGGTGGTGATCGACCAGCTCGCCGCGCGCTGCGGCCACGCCGCGGCGCTCGTCGGTTCCGACGCCTCGCTGTCATACGGCGCCCTGGCCGAGAGCAGCCATCGCTTCGCCCGCTGGGGACTCTCGCAGGGCCTCGCGCCGGGCGACGTCATCTGTCTGCTGATGAAGAACTGTCCCGAGTACTTCGCACTCTGGCTCGGCTTGAGCCGCATCGGGGTGAGCGTCGCGCTCATCAACACCAACCTGACGGGCGAGCTGCTCCGACACTCGATCGACATCGCGCAACCGCGCCACGTAGTCATCGGTGCCTCATTCGCCGGCGTGCTCGCCGAGCTGCGCCCCGGGCTGGGTGTGGAGCTGGCCTGCTCGGCGTATGGCGCAGGTGCGCACGACCTGCCGCGTCTCGATCTCGCCGCCGCGAGCCTCTCCGGGGCCCCGCTCGCCGCGGCGGAGTGCCCCCTGCCGCTGCTCGCCGACCGCGCTCTGCTCATCTATACATCGGGCACCACCGGACTGCCGAAGGCGGCCAACGTGAGTCACCTGCGGCTCATGCAGTGGAGTCACTGGTTCGCAGGTCTCACCGACATGAAGCCCGGTGATCGCCTCTTCAACTGCCTGCCCATGTACCACAGTGTCGGCGGGGTTGTGGCAACCGGGGCGGCGCTCCTCGGCGGCGGCACGGTGGTGCTGCGCGAGCGCTTCTCGGCGCGCACCTTCTGGAGCGATGTCGCCGCCGAGCAGTGCACGGTCTTTCAGTACATCGGCGAGCTGTGTCGCTATCTGCTCAACGCGGCGCCGGACCCGCACGAGACCCGCCATCGGCTGCGGCTCGCGTGCGGCAACGGACTGCGCCCCGAGGTGTGGGAGCCCTTTCAGAGGCGCTTCCGCATTCCGCAGATTCTCGAGTATTACGCCTCGACCGAGGGCAATTTCTCCCTCTACAACTGCGAGGAGCGCGTCGGCGCCATCGGCCGCATTCCACCCTTCCTCGCCCACCGCATCCGTGTGGCGCTGGTGAAGTACGACGACGACACCGGGAGCCCCGCGCGCGACGCCGCGGGACATTGCGTGCCGTGCGCGGCCAACGAGGTCGGCGAGGCGATCTCTGCAATTGTCGAGGCCGACGGCGGTACCCGCTTTGAGGGCTATACCGATCCTGAAGCCTCGCGCAACCGGATCCTGCGCGATGTGTTCGCCCCGGGCGACGCCTGGTACCGCAGCGGCGATCTCATGCGCCGCGACGCGCAGGGCTTCTTCTACTTCGTCGATCGCGTCGGGGATACCTTCCGCTGGAAGGGGGAGAACGTTTCGACTACCGAGGTCGCGGCCGTGATTGCCGGCTGCCGCGGCGTGCGCGAAGCCGCCGTGTATGGCGTGCGCGTGCCGAACGCCGAGGGGCGTGCCGGCATGACGGCGCTCGTGGTGGCGCCGGAGTTTGAGCTGGCGGAGCTCTACCGCACGGTGACCGACGCCCTGCCCGCCTATGCGCGCCCGGTGTTCGTGCGCATCGCGGCGCGGCTCGATACCACCGCTACCTTCAAGGTGCGCACCCAGGAGCTGGCGCGCCAGGGCTTTGACCCGGCCGCGCTGAGCGATGCGCTGTATTTCGACGACACCGCACGGTGTGAGTACGTGCCTCTCGACGCCGCGCTCCACCAGCGCATCATCTCCGGCGGGCTGCGACTCTAGACAGGTGGCACGGGCACGGGCGCGGGATGCTGTCATGGCGGCGCTGCTAGGCCGTGCTACCGGCATCGACCGTGAGCGTGGTGCCGGTGATGCTGCGCGCGGCCTCGCTGAGGAGGAACTCGACCGCACCCGCCACGTCCTCCGGCGCGACCAGGCGGCGCAACGCACTGCGCCGCACGATCTTCTCGCGCTCTCCTTCGCCGAGCTCGCGCGTCATTGCGGTATCGGTGAATCCCGGGGCCACGGCGTTCACCGTGATGCCGAGCGGACCCACTTCGCGGGCCAGCGAGCGCGTGAAGCCGATGAGCCCCGCCTTGGTGGCCGAATAGACCGACAGCCCCTGGTAGCCATTCGCGGCGACGATCGATGAGATATTCACGATGCGCCCGGAGCCCTCGCTCATCATATGGCGCACGACATATTTGCTGAGCACCAGGGGGGAGTGCAGGTTGATCTGCACCAGCCGCTCGATGTGTGCCTCGGGCATCATGGCGAGCACGCCACTGGTGCCGATGCCGGCGTTATTGACGAGCCCGTGCAGGGGCCCGAATTCCTCGTGCAGACCCGCGACGAAGCCCGGGATCGAGTGCAGCGCGCCGAGGTCCAGGGCGCGGAAGCGGAGCCCGCCGCACGCCGCCTGCTCGGCCGCCGCGGCCGCGGCGCGCAGCTCCTCACTCTCGCGACGCGCAACCGCAATCACGCGATAGCCGCCTGCGGCGAGCCGGGCGGCGATGCCGAGCCCGAGTCCGCGGCTGGCGCCGGTGACGACGACGCTACGCATTCGGGCGTACCAGCTTTCCGGAGGCCGACACCTCCAGCCCCGGCACGACACGGATGGTCGCCGGTACCTTGTATGCCGCGAGCGACTGGCGGCAGCCCTGCAGAAGCTGGTGCGTGAGCTCCTCCGGCGACGGGCGCGCCCTCCCGGGCTTGCCGTCGGCGAGCACGACGTCCGCGATCACCACCGCCCCCGTGATCGGACTGCGTCGCGAGCGCACCAGGGACATACGCACCCAGGGGTGGGCGTTGATGACCGCCTCGATCTCCTCCGGATACACCTTGAGTCCGCCGACGTTGATCACGCCGCCCCGGCGGCCAAGAAAATAGCAGCGCCCGGAGCGCTGCTCGATGAGATCGCCCGTGTCGATCGCCCCGTCGGGCCCACGCGGAAACGCCACGACGTCTTCGCCGAGATAGCCATGAGCGTTACCGCGGGAGTGGATGCGCAGCGTTCCCTCCCGCACGGTCAGGCGCACCTCGGCGCCCGGGGCGTCGAGTAACGATGCGGGGAAACCCGCGCAACCGTCCCGCACTTCGAAGCCGACCCCCGCCTCGGTCGAGGCGAAGGCATGAACGACGATCGCGCCCGGATAAGTCGCGCGCACCGCATCGAGCACCGCCTGGTCGGCGATCTCACCCGAGAGCCGCACGTAGTGAGGCGCGATGGCCGCGGCCGCGCCGCTCATCAGCACCTTGCGCCAGTGTGACGGGGTTCCCGAGACGTGCGTGACGCGGGCGGCGCGCGCCCGCTCGAGGAACTCCGGCACCGACTCCCCGGGAGCGGCAGGCACGAGCGATCCCCCGAGCAGCGCGCGCAGCAGGATCTGCAGCCCGCCGTAGCGGCGGATGTCATAGAAAGTGCCCCAGACGATCGGCGCCGTCCCGCGGCGCGCATCGGCGAGTGCGTGCGTGAGCGTCGCGAGATCGTGTCGTACCAGCCTCGGCACGCCGGTCGTTCCCGAGGTGAGGAGAATCCATTCGGTGTCATGCGAGCCGATACGCCTGACGGCGGCCGGCAGCAGCTCCGGCCCGACCGTCACGCAGCAGTCGATTCCCGTCACGCCCGCGACGCCCGCGACGCCCGCGGCGCTGTCGACAACTGCGGCATCGCAGCCCGCAGCTCGAGCGACGGCCGGCATGTGCTCCGGCGGGAGATCCGCCGGACAGAGCACCAGCCGCGCGGCCACCCCGTCGAGCTCGAGCAGCGCGAGCGCCGCCGGCGACGGATCCTTCACGGCAATCAGCACCGAGCGGCCGCGCAGCTCCTCGAGCTGATCGCCGAGACTCGAGCCATGCGCGAGGCCTGCCAGGTCCGTCGTGCCGCGCACGCCGTACAGGTGGCCGGCCGAGGCTCCCGCAGCCGCAATCGCCTCCCGCAGGGGGCAGGGTTTACGCGGCAATGCCTTCGTACAGTCTGACGAAATCGCCGTAGGTCACCGGAAAATCCGTGGTCTCGGCGGAGCTGAAGGGATCGACGCCGAGGTGATCCTCCAGGCGCGCCACGATGATCGCGAAGCTGAGTGAATCGAGCCCGCAGTCGATGAGCCTGGTGTCCTCACTCAGCGTCGCGAGCTTGCGCTCCTGCTCGGCGGCAACCTGCTCGAACAGCGATTGGATGGTGGACCGCACCAGCATGCCGCTCACTTCCGGGAGACGCACCGCACGTGTTTGCTTGTTGCTCACTG
>Ga0210399_10003089_pt1 | contig 12941 bp, 11 predicted proteins | sample IncBWC14MmetaG_FD_150865 | JGI IMG/M metagenome (GOLD analysis project Ga0210399, IMG submission 150865) | Forest soil microbial communities from Barre Woods Harvard Forest LTER site, Petersham, Massachusetts, United States - Inc-BW-C-14-M | ecosystem: Environmental > Terrestrial > Soil >... | reverse complement strand
GGTCTTCGCCATATCAGCCGAGCGGTACCTCGATCGTTAAGCGCGCACCATGCCCAGGGTTTGATTCTACGGTCAGCACTCCCCCGACCGTGCGCGTTCTTTCCTTGATGGAAATCGGACCCAGCCGTAGGCGGTCCAGCTCATCCCCGGTGAAACGTCCGGCGAAGCTGAAGCCCTCGCCGTTATCGTCCACCACTAGGGTGAGTCGGCTATCATCCTGCGACAGTTTTACCACGACATGGGAAGCCTTCGCATGCTTTTTTATATTGTTAAGTGCTTCACGGTAAATCTGGAAAATCTCCCTGCAAACCCGGTCCGGAGCGTGCAATTCCGCCGAATCCACCAACAAATCCAGCGCTAGCGTGGACTCGTTCCGGAAGCGCTCCGCGAAGCCCCGCATCAAATCCACCATATCCGCCGACTGCACGCGCAGCGGCCGCAGGTCCGTAACCAGGTGCCGCAGCTCCGCGCTCTCGTTCCGCACCGTCTGCTGCAGCGACATCAGCCCGGGTTCCACCTGCTCCACATGCGTCGAAACCTTCCGCCGCAGCACGTCAATCTGGATTTCAATGCTCAGCAGCGTCTGCAGAATCCCGTCGTGCAAATCGCGCGAAATCCGCGAGCGCTCCGCCTCGATCGCCCTCGCCCGCAGGTGCCGCAGCATAAAAACATTCTCCAACGCCGCGCTGATATGCGCCGCAATTCGTTCAAACCACTCCAGATGCTCCGCCGCGAAAGGTTCCTGGTCTGGCCTGCGATTGATCAGAAAAATACGCCCCGCCGCGTGCCCTTCCTGGTCGAACGCCACTGAAATGAAATTCTTGATCCCAAATTCCTGCTGCGTCGGCCCCGGAATACGCGGCAGGATTTTCAGCACTTGCTTGTTCCGCCGGTCCCAGCCGAACCCATCACCGCGCCCTTCCAGCGAATTCCAGCACAGGGAAGCTTCCATGTCATCCACCAGAAATCCGTCGGACCGCGTCAACGGCAGGTTTTCCGGCACCAACCGTTCGCCATCACCGGCCCTCATCCGCCACACAAAGATGCGCTCCAGGTCCGCGTCGCGATATGCCAGCAGCGATCCTTCTGTCTGAAACTCCATGCAAAGCTCTTCCAGCAGCAGCCGCAACGATTCCGCCAGCCCCAGGTCGACGTGCATGGTGTTCGAAATGCGCGATAAAAAATCCTGCTGTGCCGCAAATTGTCGGTTTCTATCACCCAGAAATGCCAGCCCCACCGTCCCTAGAAACGCTGCGGTAAACAGCGAAACGGAATAGGCCAGATCCCGCGAACCCGGCGCCGGCAACTTCCAATGCATCTGCAGTGCAAAGCCCAGCAGCAACAATCCAAAACACAACGAAACTGAATATTGCAGGTTCCATCGGTAGCCCGCCGCGAACGCCACAAAAAACATCAGGAACCATGTAGGAATTTGTTCCGGCGAAAGATAGAGAAAAATTCCCGCAGCCAGAATGTCGCACACCAGCGGAAGCCGCCAGTGATACCGCCGCAGCGCCCGCTCCAGCACCAGGATTAGAATCGCCGCCAGCACATAAGCGATTAGAAACGCCAGCGACGTTTGCACTTCCCTCGCCAGGCGCAGCTCCAGCAAGCCCAAAATCGCCAACGTCGCAATCACAGGCCGCGCGTAGGCGAGCTGCAAGTCAAAATGTAACCGGTCTGCCGGCTGCGAATTCATGCGCGGGGACACACTCACTGTAGTGGCCAGCCTTTAGGCTGGCTGGTTATCCCAGTCTAGCAACCCCCGCCAATCCGCCCACCCTCGACATACTCCGCCGTTTCCACCTAGCTAAGACCTAATCAAGCAAACTCGCGCCATGTAGCGGCCACTTCCAAGTGGCCCCTCCCGATTCCGACTGATTACTGAAATCTGATTCCTGAATACTTTCAACCCAGCCGCCAATCGCTCGCACGCCGCCCATTCTCCCTCAAGAAATACCGTGCTAAACTACAAACCAGTGGTGGGAGTAGCTCAGCTGGTAGAGCGTCGGTCTGTGGCACCGAATGTCGCGGGTTCAATCCCCGTCTCCCACCCCACAAATCACCGATAAAACACAGGCGATTTAGCGATTCTGAGAATTGGTGTGTCTGAACTGTACTCAAAACGTACCCAAAAACCGAAGCGCAAATAAGAAAAGGCCCACCGGAGGGTTGCTCCAATGGGCCCGATTGAAGGTTATTTGCGCCCTTTCCGTTCGGGGATCTCCGCGGACGTTGAAGGTGTCGTTGCCTTTCTGCAGTGAAGATCTTTCGGCGTTCCCGATCGTATACATGCGTAGGGGTAGCGGAGGCGACGAGTTCTAGGACGGCGTTACCAGACTTGTGCGGATTCATGAAGAGTCCGTCGTCGGGCCGTGCTATTTTCGATAGAGGCACTGCCGCTGTTGATCCGTATTGCTGAAGCAAGTCGGGGCCAACACTTCTAGCCGTTTTTTCCCCATTAAAGTTCCGCCGTTCCCGCTAGCTACATACATATCTTTTTCATCCCATTCAGAGAACTTTTTCGGTTAAGCGTTCGTGCCGCCGTCGACAGTCAGATTCGCACCCGTGATGTACGCCGCCTCCGGACCCGCCACAAACGCGACCAACGCAGCAACTTCGTCAACAGTTCCGTAGCGGTTGAGCGCTGTGTTGGCCTTCTGAGGTGCCGCCCAGTCCCCTGCGGCGGGGTTCAAATCCGTATCTATCGGACCCGGCTGGACATTATTGACTGTGATGCCCCGATCTCCCACTTCCCTGGACAAGCCCTGAGTGAACATCTTGATGGCCCCCTTGGTGGCAGAATAGGCCGCAAGACCGGGCATCATATTGCGCTCGCCTACGGACGAGCCGATCATGATGATGCGGCCTCCGTTCTTCATGTGCTTCAGCGCTGCCTGTGTCGCCACCAACGCACCGCGGACATTGAGACTAAACATGTGGTCTATTTCTTCCAGCGTGGTGTCCTCGAACTTCTTAGGAATGGCCGTGCCGGCATTGTTCACAAGCACATCCAGCCGGCCTAGGGTCGCGACCGTCTTTTCGACCGCAGCTTCGACGGCGCCGACGTCCGTCGCGTCCGCCTGAATTGCGATCGCCTTTCCGCCAGCACGTTCAATCTCCTTAACGACCGACGCGGCAGCGTCAGCCCCTTTCGTGTACGTTATGGCCACGTTCGCTCCGTCCGCTGCCAGACGTCTTGCGATTGCAGCGCCGATGCCACGGGAGCCTCCGGTGACGAGAGCCACTTTGTTGGTTAACTTCGACATAGGTCTCCTTTGGCTTTGTACAAGAATCGACGCACTTATTTGGGCGACAACTACTTGCTCGCATCGACGCAAGTAGGCGTTTTGATGCACATGAGTCAAAGACCGGTACAATTTTGCGTAAAGTCCTGGTTCTAGGACTTTAGATGGGCGGATTCCGCGTTAATCAGTTGACCCACAAAGTGGCGATTTGCCGGTGTGAGCGGTCTAAACTTTCGCCACTACCATGATTGACTGGTCTGTCTCGCGTGTGGCCCGCGAAGGGAACAGAGTGTAGTATCACTCCATCTGTGCCCTTAAACCCCAATGACAATCCGTCAAAGAGTGCCGCAGACCGGGGCATGAAGTCCACGGTCCTAGGGATCGTTGTGAACCTAGGATTGGCAGTGATTAAGTGCTCGGCTGGTTTGCTGGGGAATTCGTTTGCTTTGGTTGCGGATGGCTTGGAATCCGTCACAGATGTGTTCAGTGGTCTGGCTGTTTACTTTGGCCTGAAAATCGCGGTCAAGCCGGCGGATGCCAATCTCCCCTATGGTTACGGCAAAGCTGAGCCTATTGCCGCTGTAGTTGTTAGCCTGGCATTGATGGCAGCTGCATTCGGAATCATTTACGGAGGGATTCGTGAAATAACCGCTCCGAGCGGAACACCCGCGCCTTACACACTGGTGGTGCTGGCAGGCATACTCATCATCAAGGAACTGCTGTTTCGACACGTTGATTCCGTGGGCCACTCAATCGGCAGCATCGCGGTCAAGAGTGACGCGTGGCACCACAGAAGTGATTCACTGACATCCGCGTTTGCTTTCGTTGGGATTTCAATCGCGCTGCTTGGAGGGTCGGGGTGGGAGGCGGCGGATGGGTGGGCAGCCCTTTGTGCTGCGCTAGTGATTCTCTACAACGCTTGGAAGCAACTGCGACCTGCGGTTCTTGAACTGGCTGATATTGCCCCGGACGCGAGCATGGAGGCGCGAGTCAGAATGATAGCCGTGCGTGTGCCAGGTGTTCTTGGTTTGGACAAGTGCTATGTTCGCAAAATGGGATTCAGTTTCTACGTGGACCTTCACACTGTTGTAGCTGGGGACATGACTGTGCGCGAAGGGCATTTGTTATCACACAAGGTAGAAGACGAAATTCGCAGGGCATTGCCGCAAATAGCTGAGGTCCTTGTTCACGTGGAACCAGAAGAGGAGTTGGCAAGACCGACTGACTGAGACAGAGTGTCGTACCTCGGTAAGGATGTGGCAGCGTTAACCAAAGCTAGCGCCCGTCGGGAGCCGGACGAGTCTTTCAGCGCTCATCGCAAGAGCCTGCCTTCAGACAAAAACACAGCAAGAATCTTAATGAAAGTGTCGTCGCTTGCGTGTCCATTTGGCCTGATGATCACGGTTGACACGGGCAGCGCGCTAGCCGGAGACGACGGAGATTCGCTCCGCGCTGCCGGCGAGCAAATCCATCCAATCGCAGATCGCCACTGTGTCGTCCGTGCGCTCACTCCTTCGCCCTCACTGCTTTGCGGAACTCGCCGCCGTAGGGTGCGGCTCGCCGAAATAGGGAAAATCCGGGCGCATCAGCTGCATAGCGGGCGCCACCCCATCGCCGAGGGCCGTGTTCGTGACCAGCGTGAGAATCACGTCCATCACGTCGTCGCAGAGGCCGCGGCCGTTGAAGGCGGCAAAGCTGAATGAGGCGGGCGTGTCCAATTCATACGGCAGGACCGATGGGCAGAGGCGCGCGAGGAGTTGCGTAGCGTAGGCGGATGGGTCGGCCGCTGAGTGGGCGAGCGCGGTGACTTTTTCCACGAAGTCGCGAATCGGTTTGGAGAACAGCGCCACTTCGTCGGCCGGGACCGCGCGGTTGTAGTTTTCCGATGCGTCGTGCAGCGAAGGATCGGAGAGCAGGATGTGGGTGATCATCGGCAGGCCCCAACGCGATACCTGCAGCTCCGGCGCGTGCCCGTAGAGCGACGCGGTGACCCAGGCGTGCACCACACCTCGGCCGATCAGGCTGCTGGGGACCTCGAGGACTATAGCGGTGACATTGTTGCCGCCGAAGAAGTTCTGGCGATTCTGGAACGCCTCCGGGGCAAACCGGTTTTCGGACCACAGAGCTTTTCTGAAGGCACCGAAACCGGCGCCATCGGTGGCGAACAGATCGGGCGCGAGGCCTGCGTACGCCAGGCAGCCCTGATCCGCTTTCACCACGCGTCCCGTATTGCCGGAAATGATGAGTTCGCCCGCGGCACCCTTCAGAGCGTCCGCTCCGGTGGCGCACCGGACCGCGAAGGTCTGAACGTGCCGGTGCTCGCCGCCATCGGGGTGGGCGGGCGCTCCGAACTGGACCTTGAAGGCGACGTCTTCGCGAAGATCGCGATCCGTGTCGAAGCGAAAGGCGTAGAGACATTCGTCGCGGAAGGTGTCTGGCGCGCCGACGCCGGCGTTCGGATTCACGGTCAAAGCCATGACCGTTGTGCCCGGGCGGCCGCGAAACAAGTAGAAGTCGCAGATGTTGATGCGGGGGTCTTCTTTTGCGGTAGGCGTATCGAAATGATGCGACATGGCGAGTCTTCTCCTAAAGGGTTAGACGCGAGGCCAAAAAGTCGATCGCTCGGATGCGAGGCCGATGGGGCGATCACCCTTGACATCCTCAACCTCATCCGAAGATTTTTCAAGTTTGGAATGGAAACGAAGCAATTCCCAATCGGGTAACCGGAGAAGTTCTAGGACTTTAAATGGTTTCGGCGTTCAATCAGGACTTAGGCGATTGTCGGGTCGGAGGAGGCGCGCTTACGCGCTGGCCTCCGTCCGCCGCCCAAACTGCACGTGCGGTTTTCCCGCATGCAGCTTTCACGAAGACACATGACCTGAGATGTAAGGAAAAAGCAACCGCAAGTGGGCCTTGCTTACATCCGGAGGGTTGAGTCCGGTCTCCAGTATCCTCGGACGATGATGTACGGGTTTTTCGCTAAGCGAACTGATCCACCTTCATCATCCTTACTCTTCTGGTTGCCCGCCTCTGCCTTCCTGTCTTCGTCCGCCACCTTCCCCGACCCACTCTGGCCGCCGATCGCTCGGTCACGTGACTTTCATCACGCTTCAGGTACGATTTGGCAGTCCGACTACTGACTGAGCTTCACTCGCCCTTTCGTCGCTTACTCCGGTGTCACCCGGAGGCTCGGTCAGTTGTCCTGAGGTCACGCGCTGTTCTTCCGTACCGTGCCGTCCGCAAACACCTTGGTGCGGTGGGTGAATGAGAACGCCTTCGTCCCAGAAGTGCAGACTCGACCTTGCCCCACCTTTGGCCGACCGGTTCATCTTGAGGATTGTCCCCATCGATTACGGCCCGGTACTTCTCCTCATGCCCTTCGGATTCCATCTCGCGATGGACACCCTGCCCTCCGAAGTACAGCAAGCAGTGGCTTCAGGTCGGTCTTGGCCGTATCCAGCTTTCGCCTTCGTGCCCGTATAGACGTCTCCATACCTTCCGCTTTCTCCGGCCAGCGAGGCTATTACCCCCCGCTTTTGGATATGGCGCTCCTCATTTGAGCGCCAGAGGGACTTTAACCCTCCTGAACAACGCGCTGCTCAGCGCACACTTCCGGCTTCGTTCTTGCCGACCATCCGGAAGGGGCCGAACGAGATACGAGTAGCCAACCTCTCCGCTAGTTTCTCGACCTATCGCGGGCCGCTTGGATCGGAGCCCGCCGTGCTCACGACACAATACAGCAGCAGAGAAGAGATCAGCGGCTTCGAGCTTGGCACCGCCAATCCAGGACATGTGGCTATCAACGCTGGTCAAGCCCGACGCGATGGAGCAGGTCTTTGAAACGCGTATCGTCGCGGAGGGAATCAAAGATGGGGTGCACCTTTAGATAGAGCAGGATAAGAGATTGCTCCTTGTAAGCCTGCTCGAGCCAGATAAGTGTCTGCTCCCGATCAGCGAGGCCCGAATAGGTCAGTACAAAGGCGCCGGCAGGAACGTAGCCGGTCCTTTGCCGCTTCTTTAATTCAGCCAGCACTCGCAGAGCATTCTCGCGCCTGCCCGCCTGACCATACACAACGGCCAGAACCCCGAGGTTGCCGGGAGCGCGCTCAGAGACAGAGACCGCGCGCTCGAGCACAGAGATTGCTTCCTGGGATTGGTGCTTGAGGCTGAGCGCGAATCCAAGGCGCCAAAGCGTGTTTGCATTATCTGGCTCAATTGCCAGCGCGGTGCGGTACTCGCGTATTGCCTCGTCGTAGCGGCGAGCGTTGAATAAAATCCATCCAAGTTCGTTCCCTGTGTCTGGCGAAGGATCGAGTTCGCGAGCTTCCCGGGCCCGTGCCTCCGCCTCGACGAGCCGTCCTTGACTCAACAGCCATCCAGCCAGACCGCCACAAGAGCTCGCGTCGTTGGGGTTCAGTTCCAAACCGCGTCTGTATTCCGCCTCGGCCTCGGTCCAATGCCACTGTGTTGTCTGCAGGTCCGCGAGGACAGCGTGTGCTTCGGCGAGATACGGGTCCAGTTCCAGTGCTTTTCGGACAGCGGTCATTGCCTTCAGGCGCTCCGCGGGAGAACCACCGATCGTGACAGTACTGAGAAATCTGTAAGCGCTTGCCAATCTCACGTAAGCTGGCGCATATGTTGGATCCCTTGCGATCGCGTTCTGGAAGAACCCAATACTTTCCTCGACACCGGCCCTGCTGCTGGTTTTGCGATACACATATAGGCCCTTGAGATAGCTCTCATAAACCTCCGTGGAAACCGGCCGCGCCGCGGTGAGCCTAGTGCGTTCCTCTCCGGTAACGGTGGCCTTGACTTTCAGCGCGATAGATTCGGCCACTTCACTCTGCAAGCCAAGAACGTCCCGTAAGTCGCGATCGTAAGCTTCTGACCAGAAATGCTCGTCGGTCGCGCCGCGAATTAATTGGGCGTGGACACGAAGGCGACTGCCCTCCCGTATGACCGACCCTTCGACAACCGCATCCACATGGAGGGTTCTGGCAATCTCCGGCATCGAGAGCCGCGAGTCCTTAAAGCGCATCACGGAAGTACGGGAAACGACGCGCAGGTCATGGATTCCGGCAAGACGCCCGATGAGTTCCTCGGTCATCCCATCAGCAAGGTACTCCTGCGTTGGGTCCCCCGACAAATTCTTCAAAGGCAGCACCGCCAGGGACTTGATGGCCGGTTTGCTTGTGCCCTCGACGTGGCTGCTGCGGTACGGTGCGAACGCAAAGGTAAAGGTAAAGAGTACCAGCACAGCTGCTCCCCCTAGCAGCATCAGGTGGGTAGAACGGAATCTCTTTTCAGTAGGTAGCACCGAAGGGCCTGGGCGCGTGATCTCGTGCGCTGAGCTAACTCTCAGCTCTGAAGTCGACGGAGGAAGCGTGGCTGGCAGGAGATCAGTCAGGGGTCTTATGAATCGGTAACCACGCCGCGGAATAGTCTCCACGTATCGCGGTGCCTCTGCCGAATCACCCAGTACTTCCCGAATCCGGGCGACTGCGTTGTTCAGCCCGTGATCGAAATCGACGAAGGTGTCAGCCGACCACAGCTTGGAATGCAATTCCTCACGTGTGACCACCTCGCCGGAGCGTTCGACCAGGATCGCCAAGACTTGAAGGGGCTGCCCCGAAAGGCGCAGCCGCATCCCGCTTTTGCGCAGTTCGCCTGATTGAAGATTTATTTCAAACGCACCGAATCGGTGGACGGCGGGGGTCTGCGTTGCGTCCGGCATAGGATACCTGGTAGCGAGAGGGTATCACACAAATCACGGATTCAGAGGTCGACCCTAATCTCGTGCAGAATCAGGTGCTTAACCCCTGATTTGAATTTGGTGCGGGAATGAGCGCCGTAGGATTGACTTCCATGCCTACAAGCCCAAAGATTCGCGACGCGTTACGCGGACCAAAGGAAAGAGGAGGGCTGACAATGAAAAGAATCAGAGAAAGAACAACGAAGTGGACTGTGGGGTTCCTGTGCGTGTTAGTTGTCGCGGCCTACACGATGATCACACGGGCCTCCACACCTGTCGGAGTTACACCTACGCTTATTGGTCGGGGAACCTTCGAGAGGTTCAAGGTAAAGACGGACGGCCAATCCACGTTTGATTTTATGGCGCAGGCGAAACCGGCGATCGACATGGTAGTGAGAACCAACGATTACGCCCCCGGAGCGTCTACGGGATGGCACACACACCCGGGCCCAGTGTTTATCACTGTCACTCAAGGCGAGGTCACCTTTTACGAGGTCGACGACCCGACCTGTTCACCGACAGTGGTCAAAGCCGGTGAAGGGTATGTCGACACCGGACACGGGCATATTGGGCGCAACGAGACTGGCAACCCGGCCAGGGATATTGCGGTGGTAATCGCTCCTGTGGGAGGTACGTTCCGCAGCGAGCTTCCGGCTCCAGGCCCATATTGCGCCTTCTGAAGTTCACACAAGCCTAGATTGTCGAGGTCCCGATGGCGCTGTACCAGTGTGCAGCGCCTACACCGTTTACAAGTCTTTTTAGAATCCGTTATCTGCAGTGGAGCTGGAATTGATCGCCGTGGTGCCGGTTGTGCACGCTTGAATGGCAAACCGGAAGTACACAAACATAACTGGTAAGTAATCCGAGAAGTTCTACGACTTTAAATGAACCTTGGAACAAAAATATTCAAATTCAGACAGCTAGTGCGGAAGTTTGGGTAGTTCTCGCGGCATCCTAATGAATAGACACGGTTCCGTCTCAGTTGCCGGTGTCAGCAACGCCACATATAGATTCGAAGCAGCGTCGTCTGAGATACCAATGGCTGTCACCACTTCCTGAAAACTGGCTTCTCGGTCAGCGCGAACTAATAGTATGCGCTCTGCCTGCGGCCGAAATATTTCTCTCAGCCGGCCACTTAGGTACTCAATTGGGACTCTTTCGGAGTTAATCCTGAACGAATGGTTGTTTAACAACTGCAGAACGACAACATCAGAGTCTCCGCACTCAGAAGCCGAAGTATGCGCTATCAACTTCACGTACAAACCCGTTTGCGGGTGAAAGGAAGCGAACGTCATATACCCTGCTATGGCGATAGCCAGTCCCGGCGCTGCGACCAGCCCGAATGCAGGGAGTTCCGAGAATCGCTTCGTTGCCGGAAACCTGCGCGTTCCCCGAAAGTATCGACCTCTTTGCTGTGCCTCGTCAAATACTTCGTCCTCAAGCAAGCCGATGCGTGTGCGGAGGTAGTTATGAGAACATGTCGCCAGAACAGCCACGGGAATCCCCGCAGCTGTTGTGATAAGCGCTACAGCTATTTTCGTCGCGACCATTGCCCTGAAAGCGTCCCTCTGCATGGCCGCGCCTCCGAATGCGTCCAGAATGCCAGCGCATGTGCCCGCAAGTCCGAGGTATGGGGCGGTAAGGGCAATTGATTTGAGACTTCCCACTTCGATGTTCAGGACGGCGGCGAGTGTCCTCATGCTGACGCTATCAATCGCTCGCGCACGTCGAGCTAAGTAGTAGCGGCTAGCAACGTGGATGACGACAGCAAAGACGTAGATGAGCATGAGGGCAAGCACAATGACATCGAGACGCCCAAACGAGCTCATCCAGCGCCACAAGTGTCGGCTAGTCCACTCACACCCACCTGGTTGCCACGGATAACAGTCATCGAGGGTTGGCACCACAACACCCCTGGCTACTCCGCTCTCATGCTAATAGACACCGTATTGAATGCGAAGGTTCCTTCTTTTTCCAAATGTTTTTGACAGGCGATAGCACCCGCAACGACGTCACCAGCGGTTCCAATTCTGGACCCGTCACAGGCAACTCAGAAGCAATTCAACTTGCCTGGTTTGGCGGGTAACCGGAGAAGTTCTAGGACTTTAAATGGACGGTTTCGGCTTTAATCAGGAGCAAGAGCTACTCGAGCGGAGTGCCTTCGACGATCTCGCGGACGATTTCACGGGCGAAGGACTCGTCTTCGGGCCGTACGAGGATTTTCTTGCCCCCAGACTTATCAGAATCGCAGCGGCTATGAATATAGTTGGCGTCCAGAGAGCGCTCAATCCCAGGGGAAAGGTCCTCGGCGTCTTGAGACCAGACCTCGCATCTTCCGGATACCACGGATCGAGGTATCTATCACGGCGCTTGGGTTCAACGGGCAATGGCGGAGCGGCATCGGCCAGTTCCACGGTGGGGTCAACGACTTCTTCATCCTCAGCGTCGGATGACGGAATAGCATTTTGGGGTGCGTCGATGCTTAAAAGTTCCTTCGCTCGATCCAAATCGTTGGGTGAAATCAGAATCCGGTAGCGCCATTTCACGCTCATTTTTGCAGTCTTTTCGTAAGGAATTTCGTCAACGTGGTAGCGGATGTCAGCACTCCCAAGGTCCCGGCAAACACCCACACATTCGGCCTGGTCAGCGCATTCCCAGAGCATCGTTAACGCTTCGTCGGAAGACAAGTCCTCTTCGGGAAGCACGTCCACCAAATCGACTTCACAATCGGAGCATCGCGTGAAACCGGGGCGATATTCGACTTTGCATTTAGGACAGAACATCAGAGGTGCCGCGAGTGTACTACACTCATAGGCCCCAAACTCCTCGTAAGCCTGCTAACGTAAAATCGCTCCCAGTACTCAAGTTTCCGTACGGCGTTTATCAGGGGTTACATCTTGGTTTTGCCGCGTCGGCTCTCGGTTGAGCGTTGACCAAGAACTGAGACACTGTATAGCGAAGGGCATTTGCAATGAAGAGTTGGCTTCGTTGGATATTAACTGTGACCGGACTCGTCGTGCTCACTCTTGTCCTTTTGGGCCAGCATTTTTTGTTTAGCACCGCCAGTCTCGATAGAGCGGTCGAGACAGAAATCCCCCTTGGAACGCCAAAAGCCCGAGTCGTTACGTTCATTCAAAGACGGCACCCAGTGGCGTATAACGACACTGAGCCGCAGCTAAAAGCGGAGACTCCAAGAACTCCCGGAGAATACGGTTCGCAGAGACATCGTCATAACTTTCGGGTTTTCTCCCGACGGCAAACTCCTGTCCTACTCGACAAAGGTATATCTTATTTTTTTGTAGTGGGCCTTAACTCTACCGGTAACTGGGTACCGGGACCCACTTGGACGATTCCGCGTTTACCAGCGGTTTGCCGAGTTAGGTGTTCGAGCCTCTTACTTCGGTGGCTGTGCGGGCTGGTTTTCACTTGTCGGCGGCACGATCCCCTTCAGTCGCAGATAGGTCACCATGTTCCCATAGTGCTCATCCGTGTGCCCTGTATTGATCGAGAACAACGTCAGCTTCGCTATGTCGAAGTTGAAGAGTTTCACCATCTGGCTGCCTTTTGTATCGGTCATGCTGTCGAATGCCTTATTGCAGTACGCCACTCCGTCCTTGAGCGCAGCCACGAGGTCGGCCTTTGACGTCTTCGTTTTTTCGATGTCCTTTGCTGGATTTGATTCACCTATGGCTTGCGAGCAGAACATGTACGAAGCGTCGGCCACATGGCCAACGAGCTGGCCAAAAGTGCGAACCTCCGGCGTCGGCTTGAAGGAGTAGTTTTCTTCCGGCATTTTCTGCGCCGCACCGACGACCGCGGTGCTCACAAACGAGTAAAAACCTTTTTCACTCGCGGTAATCGGGTTCGCGGGCGGAGCGGACTGCGCTGGTGGAGCGGACGACGCCGCTGGCTTCTCCTGCCCGAGCAGAGCAACGGGAACT
>Ga0210399_10003088_pt1 | contig 12948 bp, 9 predicted proteins | sample IncBWC14MmetaG_FD_150865 | JGI IMG/M metagenome (GOLD analysis project Ga0210399, IMG submission 150865) | Forest soil microbial communities from Barre Woods Harvard Forest LTER site, Petersham, Massachusetts, United States - Inc-BW-C-14-M | ecosystem: Environmental > Terrestrial > Soil >... | reverse complement strand
ACCGCTCCTCCCATTCACCATTCTTTAGAAGTCCCAGTTCTTCGAAAAGCTCTCGAACATACGTCGCTTTCGGACCCGGGACCGGGACGTAGTGTGCAGCCCAAGGGTAGGCGGTGATTTCGTTTTTGCCCCAGCGCGAGTTGCCGCCAGGCTGCTCGTTCATCTCAAGCAGCACAAAGTCATGAAATCCACGCTTGTTCAGGCGCCACGCTGCGCTTAAGCCCGCAATCCCGCCGCCAACAATTACCACGGCTTGTTTTTCTGTCCGTTGCACAGCGGGAAACGACGTACGGTCGCGCAGCTGATGTCCAAGCTGGAACGAATCATTGACGAAGGAACCGGCGATCGGGCGATCGCCCTTGACCGACAATCCCACCAGCGCCGCGCTGCCGGCCTGCAAAAACCTCCGGCGGGAAACCTTCAATGGCTGATGTCCTTCCAGTCCTGATCGTACGCGCGCACCAGGACCTGGTCGTTCAACCGGTTCGGGGGCATCGTCATCGGCGACATATCCGGAGGAAATTGAAACATGGCGGGCAGCCCATCAACGCTCACGAAGCGTAAGCCGGCGGGCAACGATGTCGGCGGCAAGTACTCGTGCGAAGACGCAATCACGAAGCCCCACTCCCCAAAGGAAGGCACGTATACGTGATAGGGGTACGTTTTCAGGGAGGCTTGTTTGAGTGTCTCGACGATGCACCAGTACGAATCGCGCGCGAACATCGGCGAAGTACTCTGCACCACCATCAGACCTTGCGCACTCAAATGCCGCGCCGCCGCCTTGTAGAAAGCCGTCGTATAGAGCTTGCCCAGCGAATAGTTCGTCGGATCGGGAAAATCGATCACGACGAAGTCGAAGCTGTCGGTGTTCGAATCAACCCACGGAAACGCATCGGCATTAACAATGTGTACCCGCGAATTCTGGAATGACTTCTGATTGAGCCCCGTCAGCATCGGATGGGTCGAGAACAAACGCGTCATCTCGGGATCGAGATCGACCAGCGTGATGCTTTCGACCTGCGGATACTTCAGAATTTCACGAACCGCCAGGCCATCTCCTCCCCCCAGCACAAGCACTCGCCTCGGCGCGGGTACCGCAGACAAGCCGGGATGGATCAGCGCCTCGTGATAGCGATACTCATCGCGCGAGCTGAACTGGAGATGACTATTCAGGAAAAGCCGGATGTCATCTTTGAAGCGCGTCAGAACGATGTGCTGGTAGCGCGTATCCCGCGCAAAGATGATTTCGTCGGCATAAATGTTGTCCTCGGCTGCAGTCGTAATGCGCTTGGCCTGCGCCATACCCGCCCCAAGCGCGCAAATCACAATCAAGCACGCGATCCGCAACCCGACTGCCGCAGGCAACTGTTTGGCGAAGAGGAAGGTGCTCCAAAAAGCGACCGCAACATTGATCAACCCGAAGAGCATCGCTGAGCGAACCAAACCGAGATACGGTACAAGCAGGATCGGGAAGAGCAGCGAAGCTCCCAACGCTCCGAGATAATCGAACGTCAGGACATGCGCGACCACGTCGCGGAAATGATAGCGCTCCTTCACAATGCGCATCAGGATCGGAATCTCCAGACCCACCAGCACTCCGATCACCACCACCAGCGCATACATGATCAATTGAAATCCCTGCGTATAAGCGAAGGCGAGAAACAACAGCGCCGATGAGAATCCGCCGATCACGCCCAGCATCAACTCGATCCACACAAACCGATACGCCAATCCGCGATGAATGTAGCGCGACAACGCGCTGCCAATTCCCATCGCGAACAGATAACACCCGATAATCGTGGAAAACTGCAGGATGCTGTCGCCCAGCAGGTAGCTGGCGAGCGTTCCGGCGATCAACTCATAGATCAGCCCACAGGCTGCAATCAGCAGAACCGAAATGAAGAGCAGAATGCCCACGGGATTAGTGAACCGCCGCCGCAATAATGATGCAGATGCCGATGGACATCGCGCCCACTAGAATGGCGAGAGCGGTGTTGTGCTCCTGCACGATCTCTTTCCAGAGATGATAGGGCGTAACCTTGTCCATCACCACGAAAACGAGGGTGAAAACAACGATCCCAAGAAACGCGAAGACAACCGCATTCACGATACTGCTCACCAGCGTTGGGCTCATCTCATTTCCCTCCCGTGTAGTGGTGATATGAGCTGTAGATGGAACGATAGGCGCCCGGATTGTCACGAATCGAACGCGGCACGTTTTTCACTTCGTTAACTCGCGCCAGACTCCAGCCCTGGAATTGCGCCACCCCGAGCACCGCCATCACAACGGCGCCATACAGCATGTACAGACTTCGCATCATTCGTCATTCCCCCACTTGATGGGCGGATGATCGCTCTCCGCCCAACGCAAATGTTCAAAGCTCAGCGATCGCCAGGTCAGCAACGCTGCCGGTATCAGCAATGCCAGCAGCGCCAAGCCGTAAAACGAATATTGCGGGACGTCGCGCTTCACGGTGATCGTGTAATAAGTCACGCCGTATCCCGGATCGCCTTCGGGTTCAACGCGCAGATAGTACCTCCCGGCGGGAACACTGGGAACGGCAACGCTGTCGTTCTGTCCGCCTTCGGTCCAGGAGCCGTCCGAATCGTAGCCGTGGTAGTAGCTCACCTCGCGTCCGAAATCGAAAGCCTTTCCGGTGTCTTCGTTGATCAGGGCGTAATTGAGGTAGATCCAGCGATTGTTTAGATCGGTGGTGGTTTTTACCTCAACGCTCGATGTATGTCCTCTGAGGTCGAACTCGTCGGTCACAAACGAAGCCTCGCCGCGTTGATTGGAGTCGTAGCGATACGCTCCGGTAAAGACCTGCTCGTCACGCGCGATCATGTCGAAGCCGATCATCATGACCACCAGCAGCAGCAGAAATCCCGCGAATGCTACCCAGATGTTCTTCGTCTCGGAACTGAGCGGCGACGGCTGGTTTTCATAAACACCGACGGCATCCGGCGGGTTGCCCGATAACCGAAACGACTTCCAGATATCCTTTCCCGTGATGTACTCGCCCATCGACCACGTGACTTCATTCCCTGCCTGCTCGCTCGAGAGGACACGTGGCGGCGATACATAGTCACTGACGACGGCAGCTTCACCCACTCGAACCTGCCACGGGAACTCTCCCAGCACGAATGAGGTCGCTGCTTTCGAGGTTTGGAAATGCCTGTAACTCTCCCCGAGGTAGCGCACCGTCGGCGCGAAGCCGTATGGATGCACCTCCGGCAACGCTTTCAAGATGCTCACGTCATTCCAGTGGCCGTTGTATTCGGTGAGATAGCGAAAACCCTTGTAAGGATTGAAGAGCACATACTCGTGCCAGCTGTAGGGAAGCCCGTCGACCTCGATCGTCCGGCGCTGAAAGCCAATCACTTCATAGTCTGTACCGCGCATCTTCCCGCGCGTACCCAGCGGAATCAGCGGACGAACCTCATCCGTCGCTACTTTGAATCGCTGCAGAATCTGCAGATTGGGATCCTTCGCATCGAGGATCGAGTGGCAGCTTTCACAGACGATCGTTACGGCGTTGCCGAAAGATCGCACGGTCAGCGCAGCGCCGCATCCCGGACAATTCAGCGCCTTCACTTGCGGCTTGTTTGGAGTAGTCGGGCCAGTTGAACTCACGACCACCCCTCGAAGGCGCGCAGGTTCTTCAGCCCAAGCGAATCGAACTCCACCATTTCACCCAGATAAAGAGCCGGCTTCTCGTCGCTGTAATCAATGGTGGCAAACTTTCCCAGCTCTGAGCGCAAGTCGACGAACGTCACATCTTCCTTGTCCCAGTACTGGAAGGGCAGCTCCCCTTGCACTCCACGATAGTGTGCGGTCGTGATGGTCGTGATGGTGTAACGCTGGTTGTCCCAGACGTAATTTTGTCCAACCTGGCACTGTGCAACTTCGGGCAGCTTTCGGCCTGGAGCCGCAAATGAAAAAGCGTACTCATCCTGCGCATCCGACAGCCACCCGTCGGTACCGTCGTTGAGCATCACATGCCATTCGTTCCAGGTTCCCTGCTCGTACTCATAAATAATCCGCCCGATCGCCACGAACCCCTTGTGGTTGTAGGTGCCCTCAGCGCCAATTTGAATCGGAGAGCTGTCGGGTGGAAGATCGGCGACCTGTCCCACCTTCTGAAGATCAACATCCGTGCGCACCAGGATTGATTTGCAATACTCGCAGACCGTTTGCACGCTGCTCGACCAGCGGAACACAATCTTGGCGCCGCAGTTCGGACAGGTGCCCGAGGGCTGGGTCATTGAGACGTGCTCCCGGAGATTATGCTTTCGTTGAGTGTTCGAGGCTGCTTCTCAGAGGAATCGACCAACGTTCCGTACGGGCGGGGCACGCTCTGCACTGTAACCGAATGCGCGCTAAACATCTGCCTGAGCCCTCCACCGAAATCCCACTCGCGGCGCGGCACACAACAGAAAAGATTCAAACAAAGTGATTGAAACTCAGGAAAGGTATGAACGGCGAGATGCGATTCAGCCAGTAGACAAAGACCGGTGATCCCACCCGTCTGCGGAAATTGACACCACTGTGTCTCGCCCACGGGCCGCAGTTGCAACTCGTCGACGATTCGCTCAAATAGAGCGTGCACAGTCTTGAGATCGCTCAACGACTCGGAAGCGCACCCGTGAGCCTCAACAATCCACTCGATCCCGTTCATGGTTTCGCGTCTATTGTGGCTGGGCCTGACCGCAATTCGGACAGAACTTGCTGACCTTCGGAATCGACTTCCCACAGTTCAAGCAAAACTTAGTCTCCGCAGACGCCACAGTAGCCGCGCCACCGCTCGCAGCAGCGCCACTGTCCGGAGTAGAAGGCGCGCTACCTTTCTTGAGAGCGTCCATCATCGCCTGTCCCATGGCAATGCCTGCTCCAAGGCCAGCGCCCACCCCGGCCGCGCCTCCACCCTCATTCGCGGCAGCCACCGGAATCGATTGCGCCACCTGATACTGCGTATAGCGCCCCATGTCGCCAACCATGTTCATGCCGATGCGCTGGTCGAGGATCTTCTGCAACTCGTCCGGTAAAGACAAGTTTTCAACCACGAAGTTATCGAGCCCGAGACCCAGCTCCGTGAATCCGGGCTTCAACTGCCCGGCGATCTTTTCCGACAGCGCAACCTGGTTTCCGGCCATATCGAGAAACGGAACCTGGCTTCCGGCAAAGGTGTCGGTAATGCGTCCGACGATCGTGTTGCGCAATTGCCCTTCGAGATCGCCGACGTTGTAGATATCGCGCGTTCCGCTGACCTTGGTATAGAACACCTTCGGATCGGTGATGTGGTACGTGTAAATTCCAAAAGCTCGCAGCCGGACCGCGCCGAACTCCTTGTCGCGGATCGTGATCGGATTCTGCGTTCCCCAATGCTGGTTGGTCTGCAGGCGCGTCGAGAAGTAGTACACATCAGACTTGAACGGCGACTTGAAGGCCTTATCCCAGTTCATCAGGTACGTGAGAATGGGCAGCGTATTCGTGTTCAGCGTATACAGGCCCGGCCCAAACACATCTCCTACACGCCCTTCATTCACAAAAACTGCCATCTGGGAATCGCGTACGGTGAGCTTGCCGCCATTCTGAATTTCGCGGTCCTGCATCGGAAAACGATAGGCAAGAATGCCGTCTTCGGGCTCCACCCAATCGATGACATCAATGAACTGTTTGGACAGAAAATCACGCAGGCTCATAACAAACTCTCACTCCCTGTTGAACGTCGATTCGCCGGAATCGAATGCAGTCGCTTGACTCGGGATGCTAAGGTGCGCTCTCGCCCCGTGTCAATGGCGTGTTTTGGGCAATTATTGCAGCTTGTGAATTTTGCGGACGGATTGCGCTGACGATCGCGGGCTAACGAAACTGTTCGTCAGAATACGGAGATTCCATGGGAATTACAACGCCAGGACTTCGATCGGGCGATCAGACCCGCACGCGGGGCGAACCCAGCTCCAGGTAACTTCTGGCAGAGACCGAGTTGCTCTCTTCTCGCGCCGGTTCAGCATCTGCATTGAGCGAGCCTTCACGCCAGAACGCGTAGATTGCCGGGTAGACCAGCAATTCCAGGATGAACGAGGTCACAATGCCGCCGACCATCGGTGCGGCAATGCGCTTCATGATTTCCGACCCAGCGCCCGTCGACCAGAGAATGGGAATCAGGCCGACGCTCATCGTGGCAAAGGTCATGAACTTCGGCCGTAGGCGCTTGGCTGCGCCTTCGACGATCGCCTCGTAAAGCTGCGCGCGACTTAAACGCGCGTGTTCGCGCAGCGCTTTCTCGTAAGCGAGGTCGAGATAGAGCAGCATGAACACGCCAGTCTCCGCGTCGATGCCAAGCAGGGCAATAATGCCGACCCACACGGCAATGCTCATGTTGTAGCCCAGCAAGTAGACCAACCAGAGCGCGCCCACCGCCGAGAATGGAACGGCAAGAATGATGATGGCAGTCTTCGCGACGGACTTGGTGTTGGCGTAGAGAAGGAACAGGATGATCGCGACCGTGATCGGGACCACCAGCATCAAGCGCTGGCGTACGCGCTCCGCCGACTCATACTGCCCGCTCCAGAACACCGAGTAGCCCGTCGGCAGTTGCAGTTTTTTCTGCAACTCGTTCCTGGCCTGCGCAACGTAATCGCCCGGCGAACGGCCCGCCACGTCTACAAATACATACCCGGTCAGCAAGCCATCTTCATTGCGGATCATCGCCGGGCCATTCAGCATGCGCAGCGTCGCCAGCTCTGAGATCGGAATCTGCTTGTCTCCGCTGGCAGGCACCAGGACCTTCCCCAGTGCGTCTAGGTCCGAACGAAAATCGCGCTTGTAGCGAACGTTGATCGGGTAGCGTTCGCGGCCCTCGACGGTCGTACTCACGTTCTCGCCGCCCACGGCGGTAGACAGCGCATTCTGCGCATCCTCCACCGAGAGCCCAAAGCTTGCCAATGCGTTGCGATCCCAAGTGACATCCAGAAAGTATCCGTCGCCAGTGCGCTCGGCGAACACGCTGCGCGTGCCGGGCACGCCCGACAACACACCTTCCACCTGACGGCCGATCTCCTGGATTTTCTGAATATCGTTGCCCTGAATCTTCAGCCCTACCGGAGTTCGAATGCCGGTCGTCAGCATTTCGATGCGGCCGCGGATCGGCATCGTCCAGTAGTTCGAAAGGCCGGGAATCTTGAGCGCCCGGTTCATCTCCGCTACCAATTCCTGCTCAGAAATGTGATCAGGAGTGATATGCCGCAACATCGGCAGCACGAAATCGGGAGCCCAGGACGAGTACCAGGTGTGCGTCCTTCGCCAGGCCGAATGGGGCTTCAGGACGATCACCGTCTCCAGCATTGAAAGCGGAGCCGGGTCGGTCGCCGTATCCGCGCGCCCGGTCTTGCCTAGAACATGATCAACTTCTGGAAAGCTCTTTAAGATGCCGTCCGTTGCCTGCAAAAGCCGCTGGCTCTCGCCGATGGAAATCCCGGGCATGGTGGTCGGCATGTAGAGCAGGGAGCCTTCTTCGAGCGGCGGCATGAACTCCGAACCGAGCAGCCAGAACAGCGGGATCGTCAGAACTACGAGGACCAGTGCACCCGCAATGACTTGCGCTTTCCATCGCAGCGTCCACCGAACGACAGGATCATAGATCCGCATCAGCGGGCCGGTAATGGGATGTTTTTCTTCTGGCTGAATCTTTCCACCGAGCAGCGACGAGAAAAATGCTTTGATCCACCCTTGCTCCAGACCAAGCTTGCGCGGCCTGCGAACCAGCAGTAATCGCAAAGCAGGATCGAGTGTCAGCGCAAGGACGGCTGCCACCAGCATGGCGAAGTTCTTGGTGTAGGCCAGGGGCCGGAAGAGCTTGCCTTCCTGTCCTTCCAGCACGAGCACTGGCAGAAACGCCACCGCTATAACCAACAACGCGAAGAAGGTCGGCCCGGCCACTTCCTTAACGGCTTCGAGAATGACTTCGTCGTACCGGAACGACTGTCCCGACCGCTCGTACAGTTCCAGCTTTTTATGCGTCTGCTCGACGACCACAATCGCCGCATCCACCAATTCTCCGCAGGCAATGGCCAGGCCGGCAAGTGACATGATGTTGATGCTCATGCCGGTATATTGCAGAGGAATAAAGGTGATCAGAATCGCGACCGGAATGGTAACAACCGGAATAACCGCGCTTGGAAAGTGCCAGAGGAAGATGAGAATGATGATGACAACGGTGACGATGACTTCGATCAGTGTCGATCGCGCGTTTGAGATGGACCGATGAATCAGTTCTGACCGGTCGTAGACCGGCACAACTTTCACGCCTTCCGGCATGCCTGGCTCAATTTCTTTTATGCGCGCCTTCACCCGTTCAATCACATCCAGCGCGTTGCTGCCCTCGCGCATGATGACGATGCCCGAGACCACTTCCCCAGCGCCATCCAGATCGGCAGCGCCTCGTCGAATGTCAGGCCCGAGTACAACCTCGCCGACGTCTTTGATGCGAATCGGCGTGCCCTTCTCGTTGGCGAGGACGATGTCCTCGAGATCTTTGGGTGACTTTACGTAGCCGCGTCCGCGAATCATGTACTCCGCGCCGCCAAACTCCAGGAGCCGCGCACCCGTCTCGCTGTTGCCGCTCTGCACCGCTTCGGCAATCTTCGAAATCGGAATTCCGTAGGACCGCAGCCGATTCGGGTCAACGTTGATCTGATACTGCTGGGTGAACCCTCCGAGAGAAGCGACCTCGGCTACCCCAGGGATGGCTTTGAGGTAATACTTCAGATACCAGTCTTGATAGGAACGAAGCTCGGCGAGGCTATGTTTGCCCGAAGTGTCTCTCAGAACATACTGAAATACCCATCCTAGTCCAGTCGCGTCCGGACCAAGCTCGGTCTTGACGCCTTGCGGCAAGCGCGACGTTACTCCGGAAAGATATTCGAGCGTACGCGAGCGCGCCCAGTAGATATCCGTGCCTTCGTCGAAAATGACGTAGACGTACGAGAAGCCGAAGTCTGAAATTCCTCGAACCGTCCGGACCTTCGGCGCTCCGGTCATGGCCGAAATAATCGGATAGGTCACTTGGTCTTCAATGATGTCGGGGCTGCGGTCCCAGCGGGAAAGAATGATGACCTGCGTTTCGCTCAGGTCCGGGGTCGCGTCGAGCGGCAAGTGCATCATCGACCAGGCGCCCCAGATACAGGCGGCCGCGACGAACGCAAACACCAGGAACTTGTTGCGGACCGAAAAGCCAATAATGCGGTTAATCATCCTGGCGTCCTGCTCCGGTGTTGGCTGCGGTCTTTACCTTGTCATCCAGATATTTTGCAGGATTGGCTTTGAACTTATCGCGACACTTGTCCGAGCAAAAGGCGACGGTCTCACCGTTGTACGTCTCGATGTGACCGCTAGCCGTCGCTTTGTTGCGATCGAGAGCCATGCCGCAAACCGGATCGTGCACCATCTCGGCCGCGCCCGCCATGCTGGCCTTCTGCATTTTCGTCGCAACATGCGCAGCCGGGCCCGCCTGCTTCTCGTTCACGGTTTGTACGTTGGCAGGCTTCATCCGGCTCTCGGAATCGATCAGGAAATTCCCGGACGTCACCACGCGATCGCCTTCTACCAGCCCACGCTTCACGCTCACGCGTCCCGCAAACGCCGAACCGAGCTCCACGATTCGAGGTTCAAACACCCCATCACTGGTCTCGAGATAGACGATCTTCTGCAGACCGCTATCGAGCACCGCCTCTTGTGGCACTGAGATTCCCACCGGCGCGGGAACTTGAAACTCCACATCGACCAGCATGTCCGGACGCAGCACCATGCCCGGATTGTCCGCTTCCAGTCGCAGCTTCAAGGTTCGCGAGGCGGAGTCAAAAAGCGGAGGCACATCGGACACTTTGGCAGAGATTGTCTTCCCGAGTTCGCGGACGTTCACAGTCACCCGCATCCCCGGCCGCAGAGCACCTGATTGATCGCCGAACAGATCAGCCAGGATCCAGACTTTGCTCAGGTCGGCAACGCGATACAATTCCGTGCCCTTTTCGAACCGCTGTGAAGGCGAGATGTCTCTCGCCAGCACAATCCCGTCCGCCGGCGCCACAATCTGAATGTCCCCGGTAACCTGCCTCGTGTTGCCCAACTCGTGGATCTGCGCTTCGCTCATTCCGAGCGTACGTAGCTGTTCCTCGTTGATGCGAACACTGGAATCGCTCAGCCGATTCGGATCGTCCGCGGGACGGCTGGCTTTCACCCGATCAATACTGGCAAGAGAGCCGATATACGCCTGCTCCGCATTCCGGAATTCGCGGCTGTAAAACGTCGCCAGCAGTTGATCCTTCTTCACCACCGTGCCAGCGGGATTATCCTGCAGCGACTGGATCCAGCCGTCCGTACCGGCCATCAACCGGTAGACGAGATTGTCATTCGCTGTGACTCGCCCGGTGGTGCGCACCAGTCGCGAGCCGGAATTTTTCTCGACCGACTCTACGCGCACGCCGATGAGCTGTTGCTTGTCCGCTGCGATCGCAACCGCGCCCGGCCCAAGCTGCAGCTTCGAAGCAAGATCTTCGCCCTCATACACCGGTTCGAGCGCCATGCCGCAGTCGGGCGCAGTGCCCGGCCTGTCCGACTTGTATGCCGGATGCATGGGGTCAACGTAATAAAGAATATGTTTGGCTCTTGGCTGGTCTTCGGGAGAAGCCTTGCGAGTATAGCGACCTGCGAGGAACGCGCCAAAGGCAACAACGACTAACGAACCGACGAGCGCCGGCTTATTCATGATCTCTGCCCCACACACAGTTAGCGAGACGTTCCGCCGGTTTGTACTTACATCCCGGAAGAACCGTCGCGCGTTCTGGCATTCTCAAGCCCACACGAACCTAGCGACCAATGGGGGAGATCATTTCGACGATCACTTGCTATGCTTTCGGGGGACGGGTAAGTGCAAAGTACAGCAAGATCCACATTGCCGCACAACTGAGAGGCGACTGGCGGCCAGCCACCTCCCGTGAACCAACTACTGGGCCTGCGGTTTGGCAAACAACGAATCCGCAAGTTTCGGATTCACCGCTACGCTCTCAATGACAACCTTATGCGAATCGCGATAGCCATCGACGATCGTTTCCAGGGTGTGCGGAATCATTAATCCATTTTCCGCTCGGAAGTCTCGCTGATAGATGTAGACGTTGCGCATCTTTCCGTCCATGCGGCGCTGCGCTCCGGATACCCGGACATCGAGAAAGGACTGCGTGTCGATCCACACGTTCCGCACGTCGCCGCTCTTCTGAGTGACTTTGAGCTTGTACGCGTCTTTGCCTTCCACTTTCTCCACGCCCTCTAACTCGATCTTGTTGCCTTTGGCGGTGTAGTCGACCAGGTAGCCGTCGAGATCTGCTTCCTGCGACTGCGCCTTCAACTGATCTGCGTTAAATGGCTCGTAGTCGTTCCGGTTCAGATACGGGCGCAACATCCAGCCGTTGGTGCCGTCATATACCTGCACCGAGGTCTTGCCGTTGAACTCAATCTCGACGCGCGACTTGTGGCCACGCTTCCAATCCGAAGTGAACGGCAGCTGCACCTGCTTCTCTTCCCCGGCTTTTCCGGCAGCCATTGCCGGACTTATGCCGCGTCCTTGCCGCATCGACCCCATCGAAACCGCGCGACTCCGCGCCGTCGAATCTCCGGTGCCGACATCCATCTTGCCCTTCCACGTCATCGTTTGTAGAGACCGCCAGGCCTGCACTCCACCACGCGCTGCAATGTTTTTGTCGACAATTTGTGCGGCCGTCAGTTTCGGCGCACTCTGCGCAGCGGCGGCTACGGACACAAGCAGAATTACACACAGCTGATTTACTAGGGATTTATGTGACATCAGTTTGGAACGCTCCTCGAAGGTTTCGGGGGAGGAGGTACCCGCGCAGCGTTATTCTAGCATGAGTCGTTAGGCGCCAGCTTACAAATACTTGGCGAAGATGCCGCTTGTTTTCAATAACTTGGACAGCGCGTTCGACCGGCTCGCTTTTCTCAACCGGAGGTTTTGTCGCGCCTAGCTCATGCATTCGAGGGATGAAGTGCTTTGCACCGACTGACAACTTCGCTTCACTTTGTTCGATTCTTACTAGTGAGTGGCCGGGGTCAAAAAGTACAGAGCGATCCAAAAAAATGTGGAATTGAAGTCTTCTAAAACGGCGCGAGTGGACTTATCTACCAAGCCCGTTTGCCGGACTAATCGAAAGGTTCGTCCTGCTCCTGCCTCTCTTCGCGGCTGGTCGCACCAGACCGATGCTTTTGAGAAGCAGCGACACCAACTCGCTCTGCCTTTGAACTCCGACCTTTTCGAAGACATGTTGCAGGTGAGTGCGAGCCGTGGATCTGCGGATACCAAGCAAGTCACAGCAGTCGTCCAGAGTCTTGCCTTCCATCAGCAGATTCGCAAGACAAGCCTCGGTGGAGGTTAATCCATAGAGCTGCCGCAATTCCTCGTCGGCGGTTTCCACTGGAAATTCTGGATCCAGAATGAAAATCAACGTGGTTGGAGTTGCCGCATCTGGTGAAGCTGACGCCGCCTGCACCGGACGGATAACCAACGTGAGAGGCCTCTTCCCTGACGGACGCCGGATCGCCAGAATTGCATCTCCGAACTCTGACGGTAGCGATTTTCCAGCTGCCTCTAACAGAACGTTGAGCGCCGGGCTGGATTTTAAACACGTACGGATCGTCTCGGCGGCAGTTATCTCCAGGCCATCGCGCGTTTCAAGGATCTGTTCCGCCGTGTGATTGGCCAACAGCAACTGCCCGGACGGATTCGTTACCAGCAAGCCAACATTTACTAAATCCAAGGCTTCGAACCCGGCCATTAGCAGGTTAGCCGGCCGCGGTGACCCATGCTGAGACTGCCCATTCGCAGACTCTGGCTCACCGGAATTCACGATTTTTGGGCGCCTGCGTTCCGCGCTGGACAT
>Ga0210399_10003087_pt1 | contig 12948 bp, 11 predicted proteins | sample IncBWC14MmetaG_FD_150865 | JGI IMG/M metagenome (GOLD analysis project Ga0210399, IMG submission 150865) | Forest soil microbial communities from Barre Woods Harvard Forest LTER site, Petersham, Massachusetts, United States - Inc-BW-C-14-M | ecosystem: Environmental > Terrestrial > Soil >... | reverse complement strand
GCAGGATTTGCTGGCACAGGGATTGAGCCCCGCTTCCCACTTCAGCTTGAATTTGCACGAGCCAGTGAAGAAATTGCTGGATCGATACTCGGCGAAAAAGGTCTTCATCGAAGGCGACGCCATCATTCTGGCTATATTCGAAACAGAAGCGACGCAAGGCGATGCCCGTCCGGTTGGCAAAGCTTGTGCTCTCGCCAAGCAGATATTGCATGTATGTAACTCCTACAACGATGGGACGGCTACGACCCACTTACCTCCGTTGGAACTTGGGATTGGTATAGCGTTTCAGGGTTCGGCGCCGACGTATTGGACCGACGGCGACGCGCGCATCATGATTTCGAAGGCGCTGAATCTCTCAGACCGGCTTTCCGGCTGCGCGAAACTCGCGAAACGCATGCTGGCGGGGCAGAAGACGCACTTTTCGGTGTTCCAGTTTTTGACGGCGCTTGAAGGGGCTTCGGCGGAAGAGTTGGATGAGTTTCTGGTGCGGTTCAACATGAACGGGATTGAGCTGAACGACGAGGGATTTCAGAAACTGTCAGAAGAGATTTCGCTCGAAAAACTGGTGACGAAACTGGATATGCCCTGGGCCAAACAGGATGTGGCGCTTTACTACGGTGAGGTGCCGATGGGCGAATCGGTGGAATTGCTTGTGGTGCGCGAAGGGCTGGCACGGGAATTATTGCCAGACGGGAAAATCGGGAAGACTTCGGACCATCATTACTATGAAGTGTGCACCAGTCCGGTGATTTATGACCTGGCGGCGGCGCTGAAGCGGACTCAGGCTCTGGAACTCGAAACCACGCGAGCTTGAACTGAACGGGGCCACCCATTCCTTCGTCAGGGTAAGCTTGAAAGTGCCCGCTACAGGTTGGGCGCTATTTCCCCACGTAACTGCTGGCGGAGAGTTTTGATTGCCCCAACTTCTTGGCGTCCAGTTCGCCTTTCTTTTCTTTGTCCAGGCGGTCGAATTCCGCTTCCATAAATTTCATGTACTCCTGCCGGGAGACCATGCCCATCTTGTCGGTATGCATCAGCAACAGGAGTTGGCGCACCTGATCCTCACCCAACGCGAGATTGTCCTGCGGCCGCGGCACGGACATCTTTTGCGCGGTCGCGCTGCAAAGTACTGTCCCCCCCGCGACTAAGACCGTAATCAACGCCACGATGCGAATACCACTGATTCGCCGTTGCATGCTGACCTCCTTGCAACACCCGAAGAGTGTTTTTCTCGGGTGCGCTGGGTCCATGTATACCCCGACTTGGAGAGGCCGGTTACGCAAAGATTGCATGGCAACAATCGAAAAAGTTGGGAAGGAGGCGAGGGGGCCCAATCAACGGAACTGTGAACCAGCTGGACCAAGGTTGAGGCTCCCCTGACCGGTCGGCCATGAGGTGCGGTGCCGATCGAATTCTGCAATAAGCATTAAGGATCCCTTATCACCAACAATCTGCCCTGCCGGCGCGAGCTAACTCCTTGCCCGTCACCCGGGCACAATCGCCGAAGTGACAGGGTGAGCCGTATATTCGGCGCCGTCTTCGCGCAGAATACCCGCTCTTGCTGCACGGCAACAGTCTTGTGCGCATGGGATCATCTCACCAAATCATGCGGAGGGGATTCGCCAGATAGCCAAGTCACCGGCGCGCGAAAGAGATGGCTTTACATACACCTCCGACGGCGATACTTTCCGATCCATGAAAGCTACAAATTGGGAGTTTACGAACAGAGCGCTGCTGTTCGGACTGATTTTTGCCTTCTCGTTTCCGCTCTACTTCTTGGATCACAAGAATTCCACGGCTGCCTTGGCTAGCTGGCTGGGATCCAGGTTGCAAAAGGATCCGGATCTCGTTGCTCGTCTTCTGTTTGCATTCGCCGCTATTCTGCTGATTGTGGCCGCTCTCCTCCGCACCTGGGCCTCATCGTACCTTCGTGCCGGGGTGGTTTATGCAGCCGAAGTAAAGACGGACTCGCTGGTTGCCGGTGGGCCTTACCGGCTGGTGCGCAATCCGCTGTATTTCGCCAACCTCTTAATGGTTATCGGCATGGGTGCCATGATGAGCCGGATTGGGTTCTTAGTCGCTGTGGTGGCGATGTTGGTCTTCTCCTACCGACTGATCCTGCGTGAAGAGGCCGAACTTCGGGCGAGCTTGGGCAGTCAGTACGAGGGCTACAGCAAAGCGGTGCCGCGTCTATGGCCCTCACTGTGGCCGCGCATTGCTTCCGCCGGAGGCCAAGCCAAGTGGACTGAGGGGTTCAGGGCAGAATCGTGGTATTGGGGATTCGCCGCAGCGCTCGGAACTTTTGCCATAACTCTAAAACTCACCCTGTTTTTTGCGATTCTGGCGGCAAGCCTGGTCTTGTTCTGGGTGTCCTCAGTGGTTCTTCAAAAAAAATCAGACAAGCAAGCCTGACCGCGTATCGGAGAACCGATGTTCGCGCACTCCACAGTCCATCTGGAGGTCGCGGCCCCCAAGCGGGATTGTGGAAAGCAAAAAAATGAAGTTCTCGGCGGATCGTCGGCAAACAGGAAACTGGTGCTTGCGGCGGTGCTCCCGCGCCAATGATAGCGGAAACAACGCCATCTTATCCTGGTTCGAGATCACATCGTAGGAGGGGACTCTGAGCTTGAGGCGAATGGCTATGGGACGATGCAGGCCCCGATATCCCATGCTGTAGGTTGGGCAGTAATTGTAATGTTAGATGGCCAGGACGAACCCGGCCCCGGACCGTAGAGGGGGATCTGTTAGTCCAAAAACAAGGGTTTCTCCAGGTGGGACTCACCTGGAGAAACCCTTCTCAATTCGGATTAGTTGAAAATCCAATAATCAGGAAACGCGCACGCTGATCGCCATCAATTTGCCGCCGTCTTCGCGATACGTTACGTCGGCGTTCGCCCCGACCTGCAGCTTGCCATCAACCGTCGTGTTCTTGTCAATTTGGAAAGTCATCGTCTTTGCCGATGAATCCTGAAGTTGCTGGCCCAGATTGGACTTGGTGTGGCTCGGCCCAATATTCAAGGTGAATGAAGTCTTTTCAACCGATGCGATTTTGCCGGAAACCGATTGCGTTGCCGCGGCCGTCTGCTCGTGGGTGGCAGTGTTGCTGGGAACAGTTACCGGGAGAGCGCAAACTGCTGCCACTAGAATCAGACATGCCATGGCGGACAAAATGATCTTTGGTTCTTTCTTCATTTTTACAGCCTCCTGGAGATTTTGACTGGTGCTCACAGGACTGCAGACGGACAGCCACATAGATTGAAAGGTGACGCAAATATGCTATCTCCTCTAAAATAATCAATTTGCGGGAAATGCGAGACTTTCGTTCAGGTAATCAATGTAAGTACCGGGACTGGAAATCTCTTCACCCTGAACTACTTATCTTCCTAGCGGCGCGAGGTAAACTTGCAGGGCGATACTTTTTACATAGATCCTCAGCAGATCCTGTCGCCTGCAGGCTATGTAAAAAGTGGCTAGCTCAATTGTGCAGTGGTAATGGCAAATTTCCGGTGCCAACGTCGTTGGTTCTCGAATCCCGCTGGGCTTCAGCTTTGGCAACTGGCACAGTAGGAGCTTCAGCGTCAAAAAACGAAGGACTCAAAGATGCAGTCAGGTCATAGGTCTTTGCGTGATCCGTCACGCTCGTGACCAGCAGTTCGTAACGAAAACCTTCCGGATGATTCTTGCTGCGGAGTAAAACAAGAATCCCCCGCGCTTCTGATTCCGAGTGGACAATCACCTTACTTCCCGCAGAAACCGACTCCACAACCTCGCCGTGAAACTCGCTGCCATCGCGATCCACGCTGGAGTCAACTTTCTTCAGCATTTTCACGCGAATCACAGTTCCTTTTGGAAGGATGTCCGTCTCATTTCGCTCAGATGGATTTAAGCGGGTCTGCATGTGAAACGTCAGGATGGTCCCAAATTCAGCATGAATGGTCCCAATGTTCGCATTTTGCCCCCGCGCGGGTCCTCCGAACACACACACGCAGCACAGGAATATTACGGCGAAACGAGGCATGGGCTGGGCCCGCCCTTCTTCAGAAATTCATTTACGACCGGGACTCAGTCTAAAGTTGCGTTATCGCACCGTCAACGCGAATTCCGTGCCTCGACACGCAAATATCAACTTGGATGCATGAAGACAACCGATGGGACAGAGATGCTGGCAGTGTAAATCTTATATGCCCGAACGACCGGTAGGAATGGTCGGGAACGCCGAAGTAGTTCCCTGTATAATCTCCCGGCCATGTCCAATCCGCCGCCCCTGATCGAAATCCACCGCACTCCCCAAGTCCTCACCTTCACCCTCAACAATCCCGACCACGGCAATGAAGTCACCGGCCCCATGTTCGATGCCATGCTCGCCGAACTCCGCTCCGAATCCCCCAATCCACGGGCCCGCGTCCTCCGCATCCGCGCCCGAGGAAAAGTATTCTGCACCGGCCGAGAACGCGCCGCTCGCGGCCTCGAATCCGTTCGTGGGGAAGTTTCGCGCCTCATCGAATTCAAACGCCTCGTCCGCACTTCCTCTCTAATCTCTTTATCCGAAGTCCATGCCGACGCCTTCGGCTTCGGCATGGGCCTCGCCATCGTCACCGACTTCCCTCTCGTTGCCGACGCCGCCTCTCTCTGCTTCCCCGAAATGAGTCACGGCCTGGCTCCCGCCGCCATTATGGCCTACCTCGGTGAATACGCCCTGCCACGCTTCGCCTTCCCGCTCGTCCTTTTCGGCGAACCGTTCTCTCCCCAGCGCGCTCTTGAAATCGGCCTCATCTTCCAAGTTGTTCCCGCCGCCAATCTCTCCGCCGAAGCTGACGCCCTGATCGCCCGCATCCTGGAACTCGACCCCGACGCCACCCGCCGCTGCAAAGAATTCTTTCTCACCGCGCAATCCAACTCCTTCGAAAAAAATTGCAGCCTGGCCGCCGAAGCCCTCACCGCCGACACCATGGCCGCTCTTGCGAGGAAAAAGTGAGCCACTCTTGAGCGTTAACGCCGGCGCGCGTCTCGACTGCCTGCCCATCTCCCGTTTTCACCGCCGCATTCTGACGCTCATCAGCATCGGCATGTTCTTCGACGGCTACGACGTCTACGTCGCCGCCAGCGTCCTCGGCGCAACACTCAGTAGTCACTTCTCCACGCTCGCGCAAAACGCCCAGTTCGTTTCCGTCACTTTCATGGGCATGATGCTCGGCTCTTTCCTCACGGGCTTCCTCGGCGATCGCTTCGGCCGCCGCTTCACCTATCAAGCCAATCTCATCATCTTCGGCCTGGCCTCCATCGCCTCCGGCTTCGCTCCCAACATGCCCACACTCATCCTTCTCCGCGGCATCATGGGCATCGGACTCGGCGCGGAACTAGTCGCCGGCTACGCGGCCATGACTGAATTTCTACCCCCGCAAGCCCGCGGCCGTTGGTGCGGCATCCTTAACGCCGTCGTAGTCACCAGCCTGCCCATCAGTGCGCTAGCCAGCGCCGTCCTCATCCCGCGCTTCGGCTGGCGCATTATGTTCGTCATCGGCGGCATCGGTGCTCTCATCGTCTGGTATCTTCGCAAGTCCATGCCTGAATCCCCGCGCTGGCTCGAATCAGTAGGCCGCAACGAAGAAGCCGAAAAAATGCTCCAGGAAATCGAAAGCGAATTCGCCAATCAGGACCCGCCGCTCCCTGCTCCCGCTTCCGCTCCACCTTCAATCGCCGCCAATAACTTTTCTTCCCTCTTCGGCCCGCAACTCTTCCCGCGCCTCTTCGTCGGCGCCACGGTACTCATCGTCGCCAACACGTTGATCTACGGCTTTGTTACCTGGCTTCCCACCTTCTTCGTCCAGCAGGGCCTAAGCATCGCCAACTCCTTCAAATATTCTTTCCTCATGAGCATCGGCGCCCCGGTCGGCGCCGCCATCGCCTCCTTCACGGCCGACTCTATCGGCCGCAAGCCCGCCATTATCGGCGCCTCTCTGCTCACCATCCTTTTCGGCGGCATCTACCCCTTCATCCGCGATCCCCGCCTCCTCCCCCTCGCCGGCTTTCTCCTTGTTGTGTGCATTTACATCCTGGTCGCCCTGCTCTTCGCCATCTACATCCCCGAACTCTTCCCCACCGATGTCCGCATGCGCGCTCTCGGCCTCTGCAACACCCTCGGCCGCACCGCCACAATCTTCACTCCCTTCCTCGTCGTCTTCCTCTTCCGCACCCACGGCGTAGCCGGCGTAGTCTCCCTCATGATCGCCCTCCTCCTCATCCAAATCCTCGCCGTCCACTTCTTCGGCCTCGAACCCAAACTCCGCCGCCTCGAAGACCTCCACTAAGCACTCCTGCCAGTGCTCCACAGCAAGTTCAAACCAATCGAATAAGCCGCCGTTCTCGGCGGTTTATTCGCGATTTGCCGGGTGTTCCAAGCACAAGCGAGTGTACAGCGGACCGTGCGGTGACCCGCGTCACACTGCTCGATGAGCGGCAATTGGCCGCTTTATTTCCGGGGAATCATCCAAGCAGGTGAAGTTCAGGATGCAGCGGCAGCTTCGTCAGGCGAACCTTTGTGGCGTCATGGAAGGCGTTGCCGATCGCCGGCGCTATCGCCATAATCGGCGTCTCTCCGGCCCCCGCCGACGGAATGTCTTTGCGGTCCAGCAAAATCGCTTCGATCTCCGGCACATCCTTGAATCGCGGCACGCGATAGCTGGAAAAGTGGGCGTTTGAAATCCGCCCGTTCTCAAATTGGATGGACTCGAACAGTGCGCCGCCCAAGCCCTGAATCACCGCTCCAACTACCTGGTTGCGCAGTCCGTCGGGATTCACGATCGCGCCGCACTCAAAGACTTCGAGAAGTTTCTTCACAGTGACGTTCTTCTTCTTCCGGTCCACGAAAACTTCCGCAAACGTGGCGACATAGCTGCCCTTTTCGGATCCCGCGGCGAGGCCGAATCCTTGTCCTTCTTCGGTTTTCTGCCGAGGCCACCCAAACGCCTTCGCCCCGGCTTCCAGCACCGCGCGCATTCGCGGATCGGCAAGATTCTTCAACCGGAATTCCAGCGGATCCATGGCGGCCGCGTGGGCCAACGAATCCATGTGCGTCTCTCGCGCAAAATGATTCGCCGTTGCCGCCAGCCCGCGATAAGACCCGCTGCGCAGCACCAGCGGCACCTGATGATATTCGGTAACTTGATTCGCCACTACGTACGGTGTGTCGATCCCCGACATTCCCGAGTGGTAGTTATGAAATTCCCAGGCGGTCAGCTTCTCATCCCCCGCAATCCCGCCTTTTACCTCAATCACTCCTGCCGGCCGAAAATATGCCCAAGTGAACTCCTCTTCGCGCGTCCACACCAGCTTCACCGGACGCCCCCCGGCTGCGCGTGCCAGCCGAGCCGCTTCCAGTCCCGCATCGCTCGTGTGCTTGCCGCCGTAAGCCGAACCCGTGTCCGGCACAATCACCCGCACATTCTTTTCCGGCACGTGGAAAATATCCGCAAGGTCGTCGCGCACCGCAAACGGCCGCTGCGTGCCCATCCACACGGTCAGTTTGCCGTCGATCCACTGTGCTACGGCCGCCCGCGGCTCCAACGGAGCATGCGCGATGTACGCCACCGTATAGCTCGCGTCCAGCTTGTGCGCCGCCGCAGCAAGCCCTTCTTCCACAGATCCTTTCGCCTGCCGGAACCGTGGTTCCTTCGAAGGCTGCGCATTTTTCTTCAGGTACGAAAAAATCTCCTGATCCGAAATCTGCGGCACTTCTTTCCACTGCACGCGAAGTGCGGCCAGCGCAGCCTCCGCCGCGGCAACAGTGGGTGCGGCCGCGCCCACGAAATCCCCATCGCGCACCAGCACGACATCCTTTAGCGCCTTCACCGCGGAATCATCGTAAGAAATCAATACTGCCCCAAACGATGGCGGCCGCAAAATCTTGCCGTACAACATCCCTTCCGGCCGCAAGTCTGTTGTATACCGATGCCCGCCGGTCACATACTCGCGCGCATCCACCTTGGGCACCGGCTTCCCGGCAATCGTCCATTGGGAAGCAGGTTTGATCGGATCTTCCGCCGGAGGCTGTTGCGTTCCAATGTCCTCCCTTGCAAGTTCTGCATAGCGAAGCGATTTTCCCGAAGCCGGGTCCGACACCTTTCCGTCGTCTGCCACAAGCTTGTCCACCGGGACCTTCCACTGCTTGGCCGCCTTCGCCACCAACAGATCCCGCGCCGCCGCCGCTACTTTTCGCAATTGTGGCGTCATCGTCGGCGTAGTCCGGCTGCCGAACGTTCCCGCATCAAATGGAGTCAGCGCCGTATCCGCCAGCACCATCCGCACGCTTGCAAACGCAACGCCCAGTTCATCCGCAATCGTCTGCGCCAGCGTAGTGCGCACGTTCTGTCCAATCTCTGCCTTCCCGGCAAAACCGGTAACCGTGCCGTCCTCTCCGATATGCAGCCACGCCCCGATTTCCTTCGGCAATTCTTCGGGGTGAAATCCGTGCGGGCCGGGCGCGGTTTCCTGCATTGCGGAGCCTTCCTTCGCCACCGCGAACACAGCCAATCCCGCTCCAAATATTCTGAAAAAGTCGCGCCGCCCCAGCGCAAACTGGTGCATAGGCATCGCCCGGAATTCGTAGCGCTCGGGCTCCGATAGGAAAGTTTCTTCGGTCTTCCTCATTTCGACCGCCCCTGCATCGTTTCGGCCGCCCGCTGCACCGCCTCCAGAATCCGCGGATGCGTCCCGCACCGGCAAATATTCCCCTGCAGCGAATGCACGATCTGCTCGGCACTCGGGTGCGGATTCGCTTCGAGCAGCGAAACGCTGCTCATGATCATTCCAGAAGTGCAATAGGCACACTGAAATGCCCCCGCATCCAGAAAAGCCTGCTGCACCGGATGCAACGCGCCATTCTTCTCCAGGCCTTCAATGGTCGTAATCGGTTTCGAAACCGCGGCGCTCACAGGAATCTGGCAAGACCGCCGCGCGGTCCCCGCGAGCAAGACCGTGCACGCGCCGCACATGCCCTCGCCGCAGCCATACTTCGTCCCGGTCAGCGCAAGTTCATCCCGCAGAACGTACAGCAGCGGTGTATCCGGCGGATAATTGACCGAATATTTCTTCCCGTTGATTTCCAGTTCCATGCTGGTTGCCATACCCGGTCCCCTTCGAAAAACTGCGCGGCTTGATCAGTGCTTGTGGCAGGTGTCGCACGAAGCTTTCGCGTGATTCATCTCATGGCAGTTCAAGCAGCCGTACATCGTCGTCACGCTCGTCACTTCCGACAGCGTGGCCATCTCCGCCACCGCTCCATGGCACGTCTCACATTTTACTCCTGCGGCGAGATGCGGGCGATGGCTCCACGCAATTCCCGGCAAAACTTTATAGACGCGTACCCACGGTATCGGTTCCTTCGAACTTGCGTACGTCGCCAGCTTTTGAATCGCCGGCTTGTCCTTCGCAATCGTAGTGTGGCACTGCATGCAAGTCGCCGTCTCAGGGAATGTCATCAGCTTGCCCGGCTCGGGATTCGTGTGGCACTTCGCGCATGGCAGGCTGAACGCCAGATGCTGTTTGTGGCTGTAGGGAAGCGGCTGCTCCGGCGCCGGATGTGGACTCGGATTGTCCGGCACCATTTTCTTTGCTGTCTTCTGACCGCTCGTCAATCCGCCCAGACAAAAAGCGATAACCAGAGCCTGCACCGCGACCCTCAAGGTCTTGCTCCCCGCGCTCCGCATCATCGCTTCTCCTCACAACTGAAATAAGATCGCATTATTGCGAACCGATTCAGGCCTTCTTGCCCACTACTTCTTCAATCGAAGTCCCAAGATCTTTCAGCATGACGGTCGCCGCATTTCGGCCGGGCCCGCCCGTAACCGAGCCACCCGGATGCGTCGTCGCGCCTGTCTGATACAAACCCGCAATCGGCATGCGATGCTGCGCCCAACCAGCCATCGGCCGCAGCGGCCCGGTCTGTGCCGCGCTTTGCGCGCCCGCATGCGCGCTGCCGTGCCAGAAGTGCGGATTCATCCGCTCCAGGTCCAGTGGGCTCTCCACAAACCGCGCCAGAATCTTGTCGTCCGTCAAATTCGGTGCAAACCGCCGCAAATATTTGAGGTTAGCGTCGGACACGTCATATTTAATCTTGTCCCAGTGCTCAGGCCCCTCTTTCAGCATGTACGGCTGCCAGCCAAGCACCTTCAGCGTATGCATTCCTTTGGGCGCACGCGTTGGATCCGCAATGCTGCAGCAGATCACCTGCAGTGGCGGCTCATCCAGATTCACCACCCCGCGCGTATCATCAAATCCAAATCGCAACGCACGGTAAGGAGACGCCAAAACTCCCGATTCCACCGGTGAAAGCGTCCCGCCATCCACCTTGTAAATCGGTGGCTCGCTGGTGGCGTAATGGGTGACAAACATGGCGTTCTCCGCCTGCCACGTTTCCACACCGTATAGAAAATCCTCGCCCCACATTTCCTTCGGCGCCATGTCCACCAGGTGCTTGATGTGAATCGTCGAGACAACGGCCTTCGACGCGCGATACGCGCTCCCGTCGCTGCATTCCACGCCCACGCATTTTCCGCCCTCCACGACCAGGCTCTTCACCCACTTGTTCACCAGGATCGTCCCACCGTGCGCTTCAATAAACCGCCCCAGCGCCTCTGTCAGCGCGCCGGACCCGCCTTTGGGCAAGGGCCGCCCGCTATGCTGCTGCCGCGGCGCGCCGTATGCTAGGCGCCCCGTCACCGGCGCTTCCGGCGGCTCCGCCGCGAGATGCGACATGTACAACATAAATGTCCGCGAGTGGTCGTCCTCAAATGTGTCGTGAATCACGTCCCACGCCGACATCGCCAGCCGCCGCTGCCACTGCTTTCCGTGCGGCACCTGCGCCAGCTGATCGTTCAACGGTTTTCCGAAACCAATTGGTGTAAACGATCCCGCGGCGATCAACGGCCGAATCGCGTCCAGGTCCGCCAGCATCTTTCGATAAGCCGCCGCATCTTTCTTCGAAAACTTCGCGAACTCTGCGCACGTGCGATCCACGTCGCGCCACTGCGTTATGCAGCTTCCATCGGGAAACGGCACATGAAACATCGGGTCCGGATCGATGTATTCCAACCCATACTCGCCAAGCTTCAACTCATCATTCTTGATCAGCGGATTGTCTTGAATAAAAACATGCGCGGTCGAGCAGCAGTCATCGTGAAAACCTTTCAGCGTCAACTCCGCCGTCTTCACCCCGCCGCCAATCTTGGGCCGCCCCTCCAGCACCAGGCAGCGATAACCCGCCTTCGCCAGGTACGCCGCGGTAATCAGGCTGTTGTGTCCGGCACCCGCGACCACAATGTCGAACCGGTCTGATGGGGCCGTCAGCTGCTGAAGCGCCATGTGCTTCACGGCCAGCGGCGCAATCGACGCACCCTTCACAAACCGACGCCGCGTAAACTTCGTCATCCCATCTCCTTCTACGCTTTCGACTTCACAACCTGTTCAAGGCTCGATCCAAAATCCTTCAACATCACCGCCGCCGCATTCCGTCCCGGCCCGCCCGAAACCGATCCGCCCGGATAAGTCGTCGCGCCTGTCTGGTATAAGCCCGTGATGGGCATCCGGTGCTGAGCCCAACCCGGTACCGGCCGCAAGCCACCGGACTGCGCCGCATTCTGCGCCCCGCCATGGCAGGTTCCATGCCAATTGTGTGCGTTCATCCGCTCCAGGTCGAGCGGACTTTCCACGATGCGCGCCAGAATTTTGTCGTCGGTCAGATTGGGCGCGAACTTTCTCAGGTACTTCAGATTCGCGTCGGAGACTTCGTCCTTGATCTTATCCCAGTGCTCCGGCCCCTCTTTCAACTCATAAGGCTGGTTGCCGATCACCTTAATCGTGTGCATTCCATCCGGTGCCCGCGAAGGATCCGCGAGTGTGCTGCACACAACCAGCAACGGTGGCTCTTCCACATTCACGTTGCGCATCGCGAAGTCATACGAAACGCGCAATCCGCGTTCCGGCGTCGCCATCGTGCCCGCGGCAACCGAAGAAATCGTGCCACCTTTCACAGGAAACTTCGGTGGCTCCGTCGTCGCATAATGGGTCGCAAACAGCGTAATCCCCGCCTTCCAGGTCTCGACACCAGAAAGAAAATCCTCGCCAAACGCTTCCTTCGGAGCCATGTCCACCAGATGCTTGATGTGGATCGTCGAAAGCACTGCCTTCCGAGCCTTGTACGCGCTCCCGTCCGTGCACTCCACTCCCATGCATTTCCCGTCTTCAACGATCAGCCGCTCGATGGTTTTATTCGTCAGGATCACGCCGCCGTGCGCTGCAATCAGCCGAGCCAGCGCTTGCGTCAAAGTTCCAGAGCCGCCCTTCGGCGTCGTCCAGCTCCACCGTTGCCGTCCCGCACAAATCGCATAAGCCAGCCGCCCGGTTGCAGCCGCTTCAGGCGGCTCCACAGTCTGATAAGCCATCCACACCATGAACGCCCGGCAGTGCTCGTCCTCAAAATTGTCACGAATAATTTCCCACGCGGACATCGCCAGCCGCCGCTGCCAGATCTTTCCCTTCGGGTGCTCCGCCAGCTGCTCGTTCAGTGGTTTTCCAAAACCAACGGGAGTGTAGGAAGTCGCTGTGAAAATCGGCTTCATTTCTTCATATTCCGTCATCATCCGGCGATACGCAGCGGCATCCTTCTTCGAAAACTTGGCAAACTCCTCGCACGTGCGATCCATGCTGCGCCACTGCGTGATGTAGCTTCCGTCGGGGAAGGGAAGATGCACGACCGGATCGGGGAAAAGATATTCCAGCCCATACTGGCCGAGGCCCAGTTCGTCATCGCGTAGGATCGGACTGTCCTGAATCAAAACGTGCGCCGAAGAACAGACGTCGTGCCTGAATCCGCGCAAAGTAAGTTGCGTCGTCTTCACTCCGCCGCCCACGAGCGCGCGGCTCTCCAGCACCAGGCACCGGTACCCGGCCTTT
>Ga0210399_10003085_pt1 | contig 12956 bp, 14 predicted proteins | sample IncBWC14MmetaG_FD_150865 | JGI IMG/M metagenome (GOLD analysis project Ga0210399, IMG submission 150865) | Forest soil microbial communities from Barre Woods Harvard Forest LTER site, Petersham, Massachusetts, United States - Inc-BW-C-14-M | ecosystem: Environmental > Terrestrial > Soil >... | reverse complement strand
AGGTGTAGCCACCAAGCACATTTTTGGCACCACCTTCTTGGCGACATCGCCAAGATTCATGGCCGGTCCGGCTTGCAGGCGGATGGATTCGATCTTTTGCTTAAGCGGGAAATTGGCATTGAGCGCGTCGCGCGACTCGTAGCCGGTGACGCCCAGTGCTTCGGCCGCCATCAGGACCACCGGCATGCCATTGTCGATACAGGTGACATCGATCCCGTCGAAGCGATCCACCAATCGTCCGGTCGGCAGCAGCGACCCGCACACCGAGCCCGCGGTCTCCAAAAAACTGATGTTGATGGGCGCGGCGGTACCGGGCACACCATCGATGCGCGCACTGCCCGAATATTCCACCCGGCCGCCGGGGGTTTGGACTTCGATGTCGCTTAAGGTGCCGGTGTTGCGGGTCAAAACCCGCAATGTGGTCACATCCCCGGCGGCATGCACCAATCCGGTTTCGAGGCCGAATGGTACGACCGCTGCCAGCATGTTGCCGCAATTCGGCGTGGTATCGACCCGTGCCTCCTTGATCGAGACCTGCGCAAACAGGAATTCCAAATCGACGCCGGGCGTCTGGCCGCGCCGTACAATGCCCACCTTGCTGGTCAGGGGATCGGAGCCGCCCAGTCCGTCGATCTGGCGCACATCCGGGGAGCCCATGACCGCGAGCAAGACCGCGTCCCGTGACGCGACGTCCGCCGGCAGGTCACTTTCCAGAAAGAAGGGTCCGCGAGATGTGCCGCCACGCATGAAAAGGCACGGGATCGATCGCTGCATGATCACGTATACTATCAAGGAATGAGGGATATACCTGTTATAGCAAACATTGATAGCTGCTCCGCGGACATTTCATGGATCTGAAACAGCTGGAGTATTTCCGTCACGTAGCGGAGCTGGGCAGCTTTACCCGGGCGGCATCCTTCCTGTCCGTCGTGCAGCCGGCGTTGAGCCGCCAGGTCCGGCAGCTGGAAATCGAGCTGGGACAAAATCTGTTCGACCGCAATGGCCGAGGCGTGGTGCTCACCGACGCGGGTACGCGTCTGCTCGAGCATACCCGGGGCATTTTGACGCAGATCGGACGGGCGCGACAGGAACTCGAGGACCAACGCAACGGCGATTCGGGGCATGTCACGCTGGGACTCCCGCCGACTCTCGGGCGCAGCGTCACGGTTCCTCTGGTGAAGGCGTTCGCGCAACAGCTGCCGAATGCCAGGCTCGCCACGGTGGAAGGGCTGTCCGCGTACATTCTCGAATGGTTGAACATCGGCCGGGTCGATTGCGCGCTGGTGTACAACGCGCACCCCGCCCCGACCGTGGATTTGCAGCCGCTGCTCGACGAGCAGCTGTATTTCATCGCCCCGCTGCCGCTGCGCGGCGAGCGCGCCAAGAGCAGGAACTTGTCATTGGCGGAACTTGGCAATTATCCGCTCATCATTCCCAGCCGTCCGCACGCCATAAGGATGTCGGTCGAGAACGCGCTCGCCACTGTCGATGCGGCAATCAATGTTGCGCATGAAATCGAATGCATCCCGGCGATCATCGACCTGGTGCGGCAACGCCACGGCTATGCGGTTCTGCCCTTGAACGCCGTCAAGTCGACGCAGTGGGCGGACGAGGTACTCGTCAAGCCCATCCTCGCGCCCACGCTGAAAACCTCGCTGTCCATGGCGACCTCGGCGCAGCGTCCCAAAAGTCCGCTGCTGCGCAAGGCGCTCGACGTGGTCCGCGACATCGTGCGCCGGGAAATTATTTCCGCGCAGCTCCCGACCTGAGACTTAAAGGTATGAGCCAAACACCCGACTATGAAAGCATTCCTGGGACCTATGTATACGATGCGCGGCGCGGCCGCGCGGGATACCCGCTGAACATGTTCTGCATGTCGCTGAACAAGGCGGAGAACCGCAAGAGCTTCAAGGAAAATCAATCTGCGTATCTGGATCGATTCCCCTTGAGCGCCGAGCAGCGCCGCGCGGTGCTCGAGCGCGACTGGCTGGGAATGCTGAAGGCCGGTGGAAATATCTACTACACCATCAAGATCGCATTTTGCGATGGACTGACGTTTCAGGATGTGGCGGGCATGATGTCCGGCGTGTCGAAGGAGACCTATGCGCAGATGATGCTGGCCGGCGGCCGCAGTCCCGAAGGCAATCGCTACAAGGACGAAGCAAAAACCGGGCCAAACCGTGGCTAAGATCATCGCCGGCATCGCCACATCCCACGTTCCCGCCATTGGCGTCGCCGTCGATCGCGGCATGACCCAGACACCCTATTGGCAACCGCTCTTCAAGGGTTATGAGCCGGCGCGCGAGTGGCTCGCGAAACTAGCGCCGGACGTCGCCATCATCGTCTACAACGATCACGCCAACGCCTTGTCCCTGGAGCTCATTCCCACCTTTCTGATCGGGGTTGCCGATAACTTCCCCATTGCCGACGAAGGTTTTGGGCGGCGTCCCGTGCCCGAGGTGAGAGGGTGCGCGCCCCTCGCCTGGCACCTCGCTGAGTCGCTGATACTCGATGAATTCGACATGACGATCGCGAATGAAATGCCGGTCGATCACGGCCTCACCGTGCCCTTGTCGATCACCTGCGGCCAGCCGCCCGCCTGGCCGTTTCCAGTGATTCCGCTGTGCGTCAACGTGGTGCAGTATCCACCGCCCACCGGCGCGCGCTGCTTCAAGCTGGGTCAGGCCATCCGCCGCGCAGTGGAGAAATTCGATGAAGATTTGCGCGTGGTGATCTACGGTACCGGAGGCATGTCGCATCAATTGCAGGGCGAGCGGGCCGGTTTCATCAACCGGCAGTTCGACACCGCATTTCTTGACGGCATGACCAAGGATCCAGTGGCGCTGACCAAGATCACCCACACCGAATACATGCGTGAAGCGGGCTCCGAAGGGATCGAAATGGTGATGTGGCATGTCATGCGCGGCGCACTCAACGAAAATGTCGCGGAAGTCTATCGGCACTATCATGTGCCGGCCTCCAACACCGCGGCCGCCGTGCTGATACTTGAAAACAGGAGCGCGCCGTGAAGGTATGCCTGGCGGGTCAGGGAGCTTTCGGGATCAAGCATCTCGAAGCGATGGCCAAGATACCGGGCATTCAGGTGATATCCCTCGCCGGCTCGAGCAAGGAAGCCGCCCGCGAAGTGGCGGAGCAATGGAAGATTCCGCATTGGACGGGGAATCTGGCCGAGAGTTTGGCGCTGCCCGGGCTGGATGCGGTCATTTTGAGCACCCCCACTCAACTGCATGCGGCACAGGGCGAACAGTGCATGCGCGCCGGCAAGCATGTGATGATCGAAATTCCCATGGCCGACTCTCTGGCCGACTCCGAACGCTTGGTGCGCGTGCAAGCGGAGACCGGTGTCACCGCGATGGCGGGGCATACGCGCCGCTTCAATCCCAGCCACCAATGGATCCACAAACGGGTGCTGAGCGGCGAGCTCAAGGTCTTGCAAATGGATGTGCAGACCTACTTTTTTCGCCGTACCAACACCAATGCGTTGGGAAAACCGCGCAGCTGGACCGACCATCTCCTGTGGCATCACGCCTGTCATACGGTGGATCTATTCGCCTATCAAACCGGAGAGCACGCCGCGCAGACTTTCGCGTTGGAAGGACCGAAGCACGCAGTGCTCGGCATTGCAATGGACATGAGCATCGGGCTGAAAGCCGCATCGGGAGCCCTGTGCACCCTGTCCCTGTCCTTCAACAATGAGGGACCCCTGGGTACCTTTTTCCGCTACATCTGCGACAACGGCACTTACATCGCCCGCTATGACGAGCTGTTGAACGGCAAGAACGAGCCCATCGACGTATCAAAAGTGGATGTCTCGATGAACGGCATCGAACTGCAGGATCGCGAGTTCTTTGCCGCGATTCGCGCGGCGCGCGAACCAAATGCCAGCCTGGCGCAGTGTCTGCCCGCCATGAAGACACTGGACCGCCTCGAACAACAACTGCGGCGTACCGACTGACGCGGTCAGCTGCGGAGTGGGCCTGCGCGGGCATTTGCGCGACAATTGCCGGAACGCTGGCACCGGGACCCACAAGAACATGGCTGAACGAAAGAAAAGTTACTCGAAAAACCGGGAAATCAACCTGCTGGTGGCGGCGCTGCGTTTCGCATCGCTCATCAGCCGGCCGATGCGGGACGGCGTCGCCGACCCGACCGGCTTCAGCTCCAACGAGCTCAAGATCCTGATGGCGCTGTCCGGTGAGGGCGAGTCGGCGGGCCATGATTTGGCCGAGTTGATGGGGATGCACGCGATGAACGTCAGCCGCGCTTTGGCGTCGCTCCGTGAGATGGGGCATGTTGAACCGGTGAAAAACACCAAGAACCGGCGCCGCAAGCCGTATCGGATCAGTGCCCGCGGCGCGGTCACGCGCGCCGCCCTGGAGCCCTACATCGCCAAGGTCGCCCGCTATCTATTCGGCGTACTGACTCCGGAGGAACGCCGGGCCCTGAATAAGATTCTCTTGAAACTCGATCGTCGGGTGCGGGCGTGGCAGCCGGCCGAGCGGCACAGCCACGTCCCGCGGGCCTGAAGTCCAGGCCGCGCAACCCGGCCTGCCGGCCGGGCGTGTACCTGAGATTCAGGTCTGCGTGGCGAGCACCGCACCGAAGCGCGGATGCGCGAAATGCATCGGCACGTCCTGCCGATGCGGCCAGGTCTTGCGCACCTGGCTCGCCGGCAGAAGCACATCGGGTCCAAGCGGATTTGCCGGATAAGCTTCAGTCGCAGGCTGCAGATGCGCGACGGTCTTCGACCAGCCCTTTTCATAGTCGGCCTGCCACTGCATCATGTAGTCGAGACGCTTGATCTTCCATGCTGCGCCCTCGCGCACATAGTCATTCTCATAGAGGCCGGCTTCGTAGAACTGCAGCGGCAGTCCTTCTGGCTTGTAGTCGCGGCTCTCGTGGCTGCCGCCCATCAGCAGACCGCGAAAGCGGCCCTTCGCGGTTTGCCGATCCGGCGCCACCGTGATGATGTCCTGCATTTGGAAGTGATCCAGCAGAAATCCATGCACCGGGCCATTTATGCCGCGGGTGAAAAAATTCTGGAACCAAGTGCCGTAGAGCCGGCGCACGCCCTCATGGCCGCGATATTCTCCCGATAGGAACACCACCGCGCCGTCCTTGGCGAACAACTGCACGACATCCTCGGCGCGGTTAAAATCGATGTAATACCCATAGGCCCAATGCAGCCGCCGGATGGCGTTGATGTCCTCAAGTTGGTCAACGCGGTGCTCCAGGGCTGACAGACGTGCTGCGAGATCAGACATGGCCGACTCCTAGTGGCGTTTGATTTGCATGTAACGCTAACAAATGTTAGGAAGGGAAGCGAGGGGGTGGTTATGGAATGGAAGGGCAAGACTGCGCTGATCACTGGGGGCGTGTCGGGCATCGGCTTTGGCATTGCCCGCGCCTTCAGCGCCGCGGGCATTGATCTCATTTTGACCTACCGCAATGATGAATATCGGGAGCGGGCGCAGGCGTGGTTCAAGCAACAGGATCGCGCCGTGCCGCGGTTCGTCTTTCTGGACGTCACCGACCGCCGCCGCTGGGCGCAGATCGCCGAGCAGGTCGGTCCGGTCCACATCCTGGTGAACAATGCCGGGGTGAGCGTGTTCGGCCCCACCGACGAGGCAAGTTTCGCCGATTATGACTGGATCATGGGCGTGAATTTCGGCGGCGTGGTCAACGGCCTGGTGACCTTCGTCCCCGGCATGAAAGCGCTCGGCGCCGGCGGGCACATCGTGAACGTCGCCTCGATGGCTGCCTACCTGGCGGGGCCGCAGGCGGGAATCTACACCGCGAGCAAATTTGCCGTTCGCGGCTTGACCGAGTGCCTGCGCTTCAATCTGGCACCCCACGGCATCGGCGTATCGCTGATGTGCCCCGGCCTTACCAAGACCAACGCCTGGGATTCGGCGCTTAAGAGGCCCGCCGATTTCGCGGCGTCCGGCTTCGCCCCGCCCGACCGGGAAATGCTCGCGCAATTTGGCACTGCGTTCGACGCCGGCATGGATCCGCTCGAAGTGGGCGAAAAGACCCTGGCCGGCATGACCGAGAACCGCGCGATCATTTTTACCCATCCGGAATTCGCAGAGGACTTCGGGGAAATTCACCGCTCCTGTGTCGAGGCATTGCCCCAGGAACCAACCCCGGAAGCTCGTTTGCACATCGAGCGGCTGCGGCGTGCGGCCAATCGCGCTGCGGCAGGCGGCAAAAAGATTGGCTTGGCAGATCTGACATGACTACCCCAGATCAGAACATGCCGTTGGTATTGGCGGACTTCTCAGGAACCGGCTGCACCACGTCCCAGTGCTCCATCACCTTGCAGCCGTCGACCCGCAGAATATCGACGATGGCGATGCCGCGATCGTCCTTGGCAAATTTGCCGTGGGAATGCACGGCGACGAGGTTCCCGTCCGCGATGATTCGCGCGATTGAATACTCGATGTCCGGATGCTGCGCAAAGAACGGCTCGAGGAAGTTGATTGCTGCATCGCGCCCGGTCGCGGCCAGGGGGTTGTGCTGCACGTAGCCGGGGTCGACCCAGGTTTCGAACGCTGCCCGCACCTTCTTGTCGACATAGAACTCAGTCATGAAGCGCGTCACCACCTCCTTGGGCTTCAAGCGGCAGTCGGCCGCTTGTCCGTTGGTCGCCGTCAGCGCCAGCGATGCGATCAGCAGGGAAAACAGGGTTCGACTGGAAAGCCCCTCTTTAAGAACATGCGTTGGGTTTTGATGGATAGCCGGAACGTATTTTATTGTACTCCCGCCTCTACCCTAACAATTGTTATGATATATAACGGATTGGGCGGCGCGATCGATTTTTGGGGGAACGCTAGGACTATCCTCTTGATTTTCGTGCGCAATACCTACAAATTTGTCGCGGCTGCCGGCTGTTCTCAGGGCTACTTTGAGCTGACACAACGGAGAATGATTTGAACGACATCGCTGCATTGACCTCGCGCATCGAAAAGCTGGAACACGAACTGGCGCGCCAGCAGGACATCCATCAAATCCGCCGCATTCAGTACACCTACGGCTACTTCATCGACAAGTCGCAGTACAACGAAGTGGTCGATCTATTTGCCGAAGACGGCGCCGTCTGGTTCCTCGGCGGCATCTACAATGGCATCGCGGGCGTGCGCCGCCTGTACATCGAACGCTTCCAGAAGAATTTCACGCAAGGCCACAATGGTCCGCGCTATGGCTGGCTGCTCGAGCATCCGCAAATGCAGATGGTCATCGACGTGGCTGCGGACCGCAACAGCGCGCAGGTGCGCGGTCGCTCGATGATGCAAGCGGGCCTGCACCATACGGCCAAAGGCGAGCCGCGCGGCTGGTGGGAAGGCGGCATCTACGAAAACGACTACGTGCGCATCAAGGACATCTGGAAAATAAAGGTGTTGCGCTACTTTCCGTTCTGGCACGGCAGCTTTGCCGAGGGCTGGCAAAAGACGCCCATCGATTTCATCCCGATGTCCAAGACGCTGTACCCTGAGGATCCGCTGGGGCCGGATGCGCTGATCAGTCCCACACCGCGCTTGTGGCCGGCGACCGACACCATACCCTTTCATTATCCGCACCCCGTGACCGGTCGACCCATCCTCGCCGACAACAGCCGGGCGCGCGAAGGGTTCAAATAAGGTTGCAGGCCGCCGACATCCTGAGGTGAATCATGAGCCCCGCCAGCGCCGAAGTGACATCGACGATCGACTATCTGGTTCCCACATCGCGGATAAACCGCCGCTTCTGGGCGCCGGGCAAGGAGTACAACACCGGCGTCTATGCGCCGCATGCGGTCACGATACGCAATGCACGACTGGCCGGGCCGTTTACGCTCGATTCACACGGTTTCTGCCTCGGGCACGACCCCACCGACATCACCGACTGGGAGCGCAACTATGGTCCGGACAGCCGCTACGCCGCGCAGGTTTGCGAGGCGGCGAAGCGCCTTTCGGGAGCCGACGTCGTCATACCGATGAGCGGCATGCTGCGGACGTCCGGGGAGACCAGTGCGACGATGCAGCCGCCGGCCGCCGAGGCCCACGTCGATTTCACGCAGCGCTGCGCCGAGCGCATCGCTCAGGCCAATTATCGCAAGGTTCATCCCAATGGACCCGGCTACAGCCGGTTCATCGCATTCAGTTTGTGGCGTGCGCTGTCATCACCGCCACAGGACATGCCGTTGGCGCTGTGCGATGGCCGCTCGGTCCGCGATGATGAAGGCACGCACAACACCAAGGTCGACGTCGATGTGATTCCGGCGGGCGACGCCTTGTTTGCGCCAATCCCGAACGAGGAGAACATGGCGGCAGCCACCATTTTTCACCATTCAGCGGATCACCGCTGGTGGTACTTTCCCGACATGATCCCGGAGGAAGTGATCCTGATTAAATTCTACGATTCCGATCACACCCTCGCATGGCGCTGTCCGCATACGGCGTTCCGCGACACGACGCGTCCGGACGCCAAGCAGCGCCGCTCGATCGAGTTTCGCGGAATCGCGTATTTTACGGGAAGCTAGCGCGCGATCTTGCTGACTGGGCGGCCGCAAGCTCTGCGGCGCCTACCCACCAGCCGTGCACCTGGGGGCGCAATCGATGTGGCACGGCGATCCTGGCCGTAGGTCCCGCGCCGAGATTCCCGGCATCGATGATCCACACCGCATGCTTGAAATCTTCCGCTCCGGTTTTCTGGTCCACAATGCTCAGCAGCCAGCCCTCATGTCCCGGGGCTGTAGACGGCACGTGCACGGGCTCACTGAAGCATTGCCCCGGGGGCAGCGCCAAGCCCTTAGGCGGTTTGCCGGTGAAATCCAGCCGCAACAGCATATTGAACATCGCACCCACCGGTCCGCCGGCAACCGGCGGAGCTTGCAGACCCTGATTCATCGTCAGCATCCAGCCATGGGTGTAGGGACGACCCTGCGAGGCCGCGGGAATCACCGGAAGATCGCCCGGCGGTCCGATGGTGGTTTCCGTTACCGCGTCCGCGCCGGTCTTAAGATCGATGCTCCAGCGTGCCAGGCGACCACCCAAGTCGCCGGGCGCTACATTGAGCCCCGAGGCCCGCTGGATGAACGGAAACGCGTTGACGTTGGACAGGCACTGATCGAACTGGACACGGCCATGCGCATCCTCGAAGGCATTCATCATGTGATAGCAGGACACGCCCTTGGGTCCGCGGAACCAGCGCATTTCCCCCACATCGCCATAGCGCGGCATCACTCCCAGCCAGCTGTCGAGCTGCATCTCGTGCACCCAGTGATCGCCGCCCGCCTGCAAGCGCGCAAGATCGCAGGTTGTCGGATAGACCGGGAACAGCGCGTAATGCTCGGTGATGGCGAAATCGTGCATCATTGAACAATAGGGAGCATCGAACCATTGTTCGCGGATGAGATGGCCGTGTTTGTCGACGACGCAATAGGCGACCTTGGTGGATGCCAGGCCAGCCGCTTCGTACCCGAATAGAAACATTTCTCCGGTTTGCGGATCGATGCGCACGTGAGCCGTCACCGTCTCGGATTTTAGTTTGCCGCCGAAGTCATGGCGTCCGATCGTCGCCAGCGTGAGTGGATCAACCCGATATGGACGGCCGTCCTCTTTGGCCATCAGCAACCGGCCGGCGTGCCACACGGGCGTGGTGTTGGCGACCGTGCGGTCGAGCCCTCTTGCCTCGGGCTTGTCGGTGAACGGATTGCGATACTTGCCGAACAGCGCCCGCCCGGCGGCCACTTCGGCAACGTGCCGTTCGGTCTGAACATAACGGATCGCGAAACTCGCCTTGCCACCGCCGATGCGCAGCGCCGAAATCATGCCGTCACCGGAGAGAACGGCGCCGCCATCCTCCCTGAAGGGGGGGAAAGCCGGGTCAGGCACGGCGCGGAAGAACGTCCCCTCGACCTCGCCGGGAACGCGGCCCTCGATCGCGAGATCCTGCAGTTCATATTCCTCGCGCAGCGGCGAGTTCAGGCCCGTGTAGTCAGGCGAGTCCGGAAAGCCTCTCATGCGGCCCCATCATTATAACAATTGTTAGAATGATGATGCCCGCGGCGGCTGCCTTTGGCAAGCCGGGCATCAGCCGGACATCAGGCGAACCACAGGGCGATGGCGCGCATTTCGATGCTGGCGCGCGGCGGGGTTTGCGGCCCGCAAGACGGGTCGTCGAAAGCCACGTGCGGCACACAATGCGCGCGGCTCGGGTCGCTGTCGTTCGTCTTGAAAATCAGCGTTTCGTCCCGCGTCATGTCGGGGAACCAGTTCCAGCGGTGCGCGGAATCATGAGCAACGACGATGCCCTCGAACGACCATTCCGGCTGGCCCGGCGAGTCGAACACCGCGTCGGCCTTGATCAGATCATTCCCGCTGATGCTGCGGGCATCGCACACCGCGAGCGGCACGTCCTGGGGTGGGGCCGAGATGGCCCGCCAGATATTGTAGTGGGCGAAGCGCGCGAGCCCCCGATCCGCGGGCGCGGCGCTGCGAGCGAAGGCAGCGGCGGTCGCATCGCTGATATCCACATGTGCAAATCGGGCGGGCCTGGAATTATCCAGAGCGCCGGATCGCGGCGACTTTTCACTGAAGCGCAACAGGCCGGGACTGTTGACCAGCACGAGATCAGCTTCTGACAGTTCGCTGATCAGGTCCACGATCTCGCGCCGATGCACCGCGTTGACAGCCTCGCGGTCGCCGAAGTCGCTCACCGCGCTGCGATGTGCAACGAGACAAAAGCCCTCTTGATCGAGCGCCGTGCCGCGGCCGCGGGCATCGGCAATGTCCGAAACCACCGGCACGATGTTGAGCAGGTCGCGGCTCGTATCGTTCGCATGGTAGCGCGGCCGCGCGATGCCGCGGCCGGCGTAGGCGATCGCTGCGCGCACGTTCATACCATCGCCTCCTCTCCAGCCAGATTCTATTCGTGGATGCGCGTCAATAATTCGATCAGTTTGGCCGTTTCCCGTTTGCTGAAGCGCGATTTCAGCCATTGCTCGTTCTGACGAATCGCGCTCTTGGCCACTCTCAGCGTCTTGCGCCCCGAGTCCGTGAGATTCAGCGTCTGTTTGCGCCGGTCGCTGCGGCACTTGCCGCGCACCAGATACCCCCGGGACTGCAGCCGGTTGATGATGGCCATGGTTGTGGCGCGATCCATTCTGATGCGCCGCGCCAGATCCGTCTGGGCAATTCCGGGGTGATCATCCACCAGCCACAGCACCGAGACTTGTTTTTGGGTCAGGTCGAGGTGCGCGAAGCTCTCGGTGAATTGCCGGTATACCGCCCCATGCGCCAACCGGATGTGGAACCCCACGATGTTGCGGATCTCGCCGATGTCCTCGTCACCCTCCACGTGGGGCGTGGTAATGGCGATAATTTCCCTTGGTCTCGGCATCTTGGATCTCTTGATATAATTGTTAGTGTAACGTACAACCTCAAGCGTAGGAACGAAATGGCCCGCTTCCCGGACACGCCAAGCTTCACCGGCTTCAATACTCCATCGCGGATTGAAGCGGACATTGCAGATCTGGTTTACCAGGGCACAATTCCGCCGGAACTCAATGGCGCGTTTTTTCGCGTTCAACCCGATCCGCAGTTCCCGCCGCGCCTCAGCGATGACATTTCGTTCAATGGCGATGGCATGATCTCTCGATTCCATCTGCACCACGGCCGCTGCGACTTCCGGCAGCGCTGGGCCCGGACCGACAAATGGAAGCTGGAAAACGCCTCGGGCAAGGCGTTGTTCGGTGCGTATCGCAATCCCCTGACCGATGACGAATCGGTCAAGGGCAGGATCCGTGGAACCGCCAACACCAATGTCTGGATTTACGGCGGCAAGCTGTACGCATTAAAAGAAGATTCGCCGGCGCTGGTGATGAATCCGGCGACCATGGAGACGGAAGGCTACACCGGGTTCGGCGGCAAAATGACCGGACAAACCTTCACGGCTCACCCAAAGGTCGATCCGGACAGCGGCAATATGATCGCATTCGGCTATGCCGCATCGGGTCTTTGCACCGACGATTGCACCTACTACGAGGTGAGTCCCGCCGGCAAACTGATCCGCGAGCTGTGGTTCAAGGCGCCCTACTATTGCATGATGCATGACTTCGCGATCACCGAGAATTACGCACTGTTTCACATCGTGCCGTCGGTCGGCAGCTGGGAGCGGTTGAGAAAGGGGCTGCCGCATTTCGGATTCGATACGACGATGCCGGTATATCTAGGCGTCTTGCCGCGGCACCCGGGCGCGACGGCCGCTGACATCCGCTGGTTCAAGCGCGGCAACTGTTTTGCAAGTCATGTGCTGAACGCGTTCCAGGACGGCAAGAAGATCCACTTCGACACTGCCGAAGCCAAGAACAACATGTTCCCGTTCTTCCCCGATGTGCACGGAGCGCCCTTCAATGGCAAGGAAGCGATGAGCTATCTCACGCGCTGGACGGTGGACTTGCGAACCAACAGTTCGGATTTTTCCGGCATCGAGCAGTTGACGCAAACCGCAGCGGAATTCCCGCGCATCGATGACCGCTTCGCGGGACTCCCCTACCGCCACGGGTGGCTGCTGGAAATGGATATGAGCCGTCCCGTGCAAATTCGCGGCGGCAGCGCCGGCGGCCTGCTGATGAACTGCCTGTTCCACAAAGATTTGGAAAACGGCGCGGAACAACATTGGTGGTGCGGGCCCGTCTCGAGCCTGCAAGAGGCGTGCTTCATCCCACGCAGCAAACAGGCGCCCGAGGGAGACGGCTGGATCGTGCAGATCTGCAACCGGCTGGACGAACAGCGCAGCGATCTACTGCTGTTCGATGCGCTCGAGATCGCCAAGGGTCCGATTGCGACCATCAACATCCCGATCCGCATGCGCTTTGGCCTGCACGGCAACTGGGTCGAGGCGGCGGACATTGGTCTCTAAGCCGTGATGAGAACGGAGCCCGCCGCATCGAT
>Ga0210399_10003084_pt1 | contig 12958 bp, 5 predicted proteins | sample IncBWC14MmetaG_FD_150865 | JGI IMG/M metagenome (GOLD analysis project Ga0210399, IMG submission 150865) | Forest soil microbial communities from Barre Woods Harvard Forest LTER site, Petersham, Massachusetts, United States - Inc-BW-C-14-M | ecosystem: Environmental > Terrestrial > Soil >... | reverse complement strand
GATACTTTGGCGCGGCTGTGCTTCATATGCGGTCCTCATTGCGTCCCAGTGCTGGAGGCGAGGGAACGCGGGTCATCTCCACCATCAACAACTTCGCGCTTCTCTGCTGCTTTCCGCCAATGCAGTTGGTGAGAGTAATCAGGTCCTCCTGCCGAAACATTCGATTCCACGCTGGAGGACGTTGAATCAATTAAAAGTGCGCAAATACACACCTCCAACAAGTGCATTACTTTCGAGAGCGTCCTGATATGCGCTCAAATGTCAACAAGGGTGATCGGGTTCCAACATTCCGGGACCGGACTTGTCGGGAGTACTTTGACAGCAACTCCGCCTGGATGAGATTGCCCGGGCCCGATCGACGCTCTTTTGGTCAAACTTATTTGGTGAGTTTGCGGCATTCCGAAGCGACGAATCAAGTCATGCCTGGGCTCGGAGGCTCGTGGGCTCGCACTTTCTTCATTGCACGGTCAGCGTCACCGTCGTTGTGTGTTGCAGAGAGCCGGATTTTGCGGTGACCGTGACTGTGTAGTTCTGTGGTGTTACCTGTCTTGTGCTGCCGCCGCAGCCGACGAGAATGGCGAACAGGACGATTACGCTTGCGGCTAGCGACCAGAGATCGTGTCGGCGCTTCATGCAATCCCTGGAAAAAAGACCTATCCCGCAGAGCAAAAGCGCGGGGAACGGCAAAACGAGAGCGTACGCTGTATTGGGGCTTCCTTCGTTTAGCGGAAGGGCAGCCGCTGCCAGGGTTGATGGCGCAGTGATCGTCAGCGTCGAGCTTACGGAGTTGGATCCAAGAGTCAAAGAAGATGGAGAGATGTTGCAAGTGGCCATTGGCGCTGGTCCCGTCACTGCACAAGTCAGCGTCAGTGGCCCGGAGAAGCCGTTCTGTCCGGCTAACATAAGCGCGTCAGTCACCCGTGCTCCCTTTTGCACGGTAAAGATCGTCGACGCAGGAGCCATTGTGAAGTCGGGCGGAGGAGGATTGAACGTAGCCGTAACGGCTTGGGCGGCATTCATGGTGACGCTGCAAACGTTCTGATCGGTGCCCGTGCATGCGCCGCTCCACCCGCCAAAGACCGATGTTGTCTCCGCAGGAGCCGCTGTGAGCGAGACAGATGCTCCAGGAACGTAGAGTGAGGAGCAATTGCCACCTGCATTGGCACAGTTGATTCCGCCATCCCTGCTGGTGACGGAGCCGTTGCCGCTTCCGGCCAGGGCGACGCTAAGCTTTTTACCGAGGACGAAATTCGCCGTAATGGTCATGTCTCCATTCATGGTGACCGCGCACGCGCCGGTTCCGGTGCACGCCCCGCTCCAACCGGTGAAGACTGAGTTTGGATCGGGGGTTTCGCCAACGTTAACGACAGTGCCGCTCAAGTAGGTTGCCGAACAACTTGTCCCGCAGTTAATCCCGCCGTCGGCTGTGGTGACCGTTCCGGAACCGTTGCCGGTCTTCGTTACAGCTAGCTGGAAAACCGGAACGACCGTCGCGGTCTGCGTGGCGGTGTTGTTTGCGAGAACCGGGTCAGCCTCGTTGGAGGTCACGTTCATCGAGTTGGTGAGAGTTCCTGCTACGGTAGGGGTCACAACAATGTTCACCGCAAAGTCGAGGGAAGACGCCAGCGAACCAAGAGTGCAACTCACAATCCCGTTGGAGTGCACGCAACTCCCTTGCGAGACACTGACGGAGACGAAACTCACATTGTTCGGAAGAGTGTCCGTAAAGGTGACGCCGGTGGCGTCCTGCGGCCCCTGGTTGAGAACGTCTGCAGTGTAGGTTAGATTTCTTCCAACGCCGACCGATTCAGGCGACGCGGCTGAGGTACGGATGTCCAAATCCGCGCCGGAAGCGGGGCTGGTGTTTAGCAGCACGTCGATGTCATTCGCTGCTCCCACGGCAATCAGATCGGTCAATTTGTCGGCATTGAGGTCTTGCGCCACAGCGATCGAACCGGCAAAAGGATTGACCTTGTCGAGACCGCTGGTGAGCACCGAGGAAAACGTTCCGTCACCCTTTCCTAATTGGATCTCGAGAGAGGAGGATTGGGAGCTGGACACTGGAGTTAATTCGTAGGCCAGATCGAGCCTCCCATCGCCGTTGAAATCTCCGACGAACGGGCGGTCAATCTTAGAGCCGGAAGAGACACCTATGAATGATGTGCTTTCTATCGCCGAAGCGACGATTTGTTGTCCCTGAAAAGAGCCGTCGCCATTGCCCAGGAATGCGCTGATCTCTGTAATTGTTTTTGTGCACAGAGAATGAGGGCAATCAAAGCCCGGCCCGGACGAGAGTAAGAGCAGATCCACTTTGCCGTCGTGATTGAGATCGGCGGTAACCACGGAAAGAATATTCGCGTTAACGTTTGGGTTTACAGTGGGGACCATGACCGTGAGGCCTGTCGAAAACGTCCCGTCTCCGTTGCCCAGCCAAATGAGCGCTCCGCTAATAAAATTTGGGGGGATTGAGAAACTGAAAGTGAGGGCAAGATCGGGTTTCGAATCACCGTTGAAGTCCGCAACGACCATTCCTTCTCCTCCCCCTGAGCCAAATACACCGGTGCCTTTGGGCGGTTGAAACGTGCCGTCGCCGTTTCCAATGTAGATATCTACATGACTGTTATCTAACACTGCGAGATCGGAGTGCTTGTCGAGATTGAAATCAGCAGCGCCCATGACCGAGGCACCCGCATCCAAGGCTAGTGTCTTTGGAGTTTGGAACGTACCATCGCCGTTCCCGAGGAGAACGCTGACATTACCAGCCAGCCCATTCATCCCAGGCTGGAACAGAGCCAAATCCAATTTCCCGTCGCCGTTGAAATCGCCCATGGCTACCGTCGTGGGGCTGTTCCCTGTACTGAAATTCACCGCCGGCTGGAAGGTGCCATCGCCATTACCGAGCAGGATGCTCACATTGCCGCTGCCGGTGTTTGCCACGGCGACATCCAGCTTGCCGTCGCCATTGAAATCGCCTACTGCGACTCCCCTTGGAGATGTTCCCACGGGGTAACTTTTCGCGGCAGCGAAATCGATTGCCGCAACGTGAGCGGGATTCCCCAGCAAGAGCAAGAGAACGGAAATTGCCACGCAATGTGTGCTCAGATTCGCTCGCATGGAGATCCTCCTAATTGACCAGAGTCAGTTCATTGGCGATGCGGTGACGGGAATGTGATACTTGGGAGCGAGTCGAGCACGCCAAGCGGCGACATTCTCGCGAGGAGTCAGAGGATGTTGTAGCAGTGTTGCAGCTGGTGCGTTCTTGAGGGTGGCCGGATCGACAGGATCGTAATCGCAGCCCTCGACATTGGGATGGTTCTCGTCGCAGGGAATCAGCACGACGGAATGATGGTCGCCATTGGAAAGCAGGCCCTCCAGCACAATGTCTCCGGCGTCGTTGAAGATTTTCGGATCCGTTAGTAGGAGAGCAGAACCCGGATTCACCAGAGCGTTTAGGTCATGCGCCGTGCCGTCTCTTTCCCACACTGCCGCCCGTGGGGAGCTGGAATCACAAGGAAACGATTGGCCGACAATTTGCCCCTTAGAGTTGATTGCGAACGCCTGGCTGGCACAATCACCAGGCAGGGTCCCCAGGTCGGTGATCTTTCCGTTTTTCCACAGAGTGCCGTGAACCGTCTGCTCACCTGGAGTGCTGGCGACGCCCGCGATTTCCCCTTTATCATTGATCCAGTTCGGGATGGAGAAATCCCCGCCGAGCGTCCCTAAATCTTTAAGAATTCCCCGCTCCCAAAGAATCCCGTGACAGCCGGGTGTTCCAGAAAAGGGGGCTGTAATGCACGACCCTGGTGTTTCTGCGAGGCTCGATATCCCGATCACCTGGCCTCGCTTGTTGACCATGAAGCCCAAACCAACCGTCCCGCCCAGCGTGCCAAGGTCCAGCATCTTGCCGTCCACCCACAGAAATGGATCCAGCGTTGGCAGACCGGTATTTGAATTCACAATCGAATTCGTAAATGATGCTCCCGTGATCTGGCCGCGCTCGTTGATCCACACGGCGCAAGCGTCTGGCCCGCCCAATGTCCCCAGGTCGTGCAGGTTCTTGCCCTGCCATCGGAATGCGCGCAGTTGCTGAGGCCCTAATCCGAGTCCGTAGAAGATGCCGGTAGGTGTGAACGAGTCGGGGATGTCGTTGAACGCGCAACCGACCACCTGCTGGCGGTCATTGTTCATCGTCGCCAGGCTAAAACTGCCGCCAAACGTTCCCAGGTCGATGACCTGGCCACTCTGCCAAACGGTAGCAACAAATTCTGGTATGCCCGTGAGGGGATCGACGAGACCGTTTTGCGAAAAACCGGCGACCTGCTCCTGAGAGTTGATCGCATTGGTAGAGCTGCTGTACCCGCCGGGAACTGCGCCAAGATCCGTCAGTACCCCATTCCCCCATTCGAAGGCATGTACAACGACGCAGTCTCCGAAGCAGATTGGGGCGAATGGATCGGGAGTGGTGGTGTCCGCAAAGCCGACAACTGCCCCCTGATTGTTAATGACCGTACTCTCACCGTTATTCCCACTGTTCGGCCCGCCGAAGGTACCCAAGTCGATGAGCTTGTAGTGATGGTGCTTAGCAGGTTGTTCAGAGCTCAAGTGTTCCTGTGCTTCGAGATGAATTGGGATCGCCATAAGGGCTAGGAGCACAGATGCCGCGAATCCAGATGATAGATAAAACTTCACGTTTGCCTCCTTAACGAATGGAAAGAACGATCGCGCTCTATAAAGCGGGAAATGAGGTGAGAAACTACAACGTGAAGTGCACTTTTTTTTGAGCAAGCCAATCTAGAAAAGAGGAGAACGCCTGTGTTACGCTCTCGGCGGGCTCTAACCCTTGGGTAATAAGAGGTTTGCATGGAAGCGCCTCAGTCGCATGAGGTTACCGCGCTGCTCCGGGCCTGGAGTGCGGGGGATGAGCAGGCGCTGGAAAAACTAACCCCGCTCGTATATCGCGAATTGCACCGGGCTGCACGGCGTTACATGGTTGGGGAACGGTCCGGTCACACCCTTCAAGCAACCGCCCTCATCAATGAGGTTTATATGCGGCTGGTCGATGTTCGAAACATCGAATGGAAGAATCGTGCGCACTTCCTCGCCATCTGTGCCCAGTTGATGCGGCAAATTCTGATCGACTTCGCACGCTCTCGCCGCTACCAGAAACGGGGCGGCGGGGCGCTTCACTTGCCGTTGAATGAGGCGCTGGTGGTCTCCTCGCAGCCCGACCATTATCTCGTAGAGCTTGATGAAGCACTCAAGAGACTGGCCCTCTTTGACGAAAGAAAGAGTCGCGTGGTGGAGTTGCGATTTTTTGGAGGTCTCCAGGTCAATGAGACTGCCGAAGTGTTGAATGTTTCCTCCCAGACGGTAATGCGGGACTGGAGACTCGCCAGAATCTGGCTATTGCGCGAACTCTCTGGAGATGAGCGGCGTGAAGCCTGATCACTGGCATCGAGTGGAGGAGTTGTATAACGCTGCTCTTGAGCTCGCTGAAGATCAGCGGAGGGCCTTTCTAAAAGACGCTTGCCGCAACGATCCGGCTCTCTGTCGCGAACTCGAATCATTGCTGTCGTACGAGGAGCGCGCCGAACAGTTCATCAATCGGCCGGCGTTTGAAGTAGTGGCCGAGCTAATGGCCGATGAGAAAGCCAGCTTACTCGAACCGAACACGCGCCTCGGAGCGACGATCTCGCATTTCCGGGTGCTGGAAAGGCTCGGTCAAGGCGGCATGGGAATTGTCTTCCGTGCCGAAGACATTAACTTGGGACGTCAAGTTGCACTCAAGTTCGTGCCCGAGGAAACTAGAGACCCTCAAGCCTTTTGGCGGCTTCAGAGGGAAGCCCGCGCTGCTTCTTCCTTAAATCATCCGAGTATCTGTGCGATCCATGAAATCGGACAGCACGAGGCCGAGTTTTTCATAGCCATGGAGCTGCTCGAAGGGCACACTCTTGACCGGCGAATTGGCGGACAACCCCTGCCGACTACGGACTGGCTCACCTTCGGAATTCAGATCGCCGACGGCCTGCATGCCGCGCATCAGAAAGGCATCATTCACCGCGACATCAAACCGGCGAATATCTTTGTGACTAGCCAGGGCCAGGCCAAGATTTTGGATTTTGGTTTGGCGAAACTTCTTCCTGCTGTAACGGTGGTCGGACTTGAATCCGAACCTGGTCACGGCAATGACGGCGCGACGGAAACGTCGGACGGGACGGCACAGCAATCAACTGCAGACGCGTTCCTCAGCCGAACCGGCGTGGCCATGGGCACGGCAGGTTATATGTCGCCTGAGCAGGCACGCGGGGAGAAATTGGATGCGCGTACCGATCTATTCTCGTTTGGACTAGTGCTCTATGAAATGGCCACGGGGCAACGCGCATTTTCAGGCGACGCCGGGCCACAACTTCATGACGCCATCCTCAAGCAGGTGCCGGCCCCAGCTCGGAAGCTGAATCCGTCGATTCCTCCAAGACTCGAACCCATCGTCAGCAAGGCACTCCAGAAAGATCGTGAAGCGCGCTATCAGTCCGCAGCGGAACTGCGCACGGATTTGGAGAGCCTGAAACAGGACCTCCTTCCGAAGCCTCGCACAGTCCGTTGGTTGGGAGTGGCTGCCGGTGTATTGGCCGTCCTCCTGGTGTCCACCGTTGTATGGATAAAGACCCGACATCCGTCGACTCTGCCGAACTTGAAGTTTCGGCAACTCACTTTCAATCCCGTAGAGAACCCGGTGGGAAGTGGGGCGATTTCTCCTGACGGGAAGTATCTGGCATACAGCGATGCGAGAGGGATGCATCTCCAGATTGTGGACACGGGCGAGGTCCGTGCCGTTCCGCAGCCTGAGTCGCTCAAAGACACAAAAGTCGACTGGGACATCGCTCCCTGGTTCCCCGACAGCACCAGGTTTCTCGCCAATGCGCATCCCGCGGGCGAAGGTCAAGATGCATCGTCGTCACAGACCAGCAGTCTTTGGGTGGTCCCCAAAGACGGTGGCGCGCTGCGTAAAGTTCGCGATCATGCAATCGCTTGGTCCGTTTCCCCGGACGGTTCTTTAATTTCTTTTGGAACAAACAAGGGCAGATTTGGCGAACGTGAAATCTGGTTGATGAGACCAAACGGTGAGCAACCCCGCAAACTCTTCGACGCCGGCGAGGTCAACTGTCTCGCTGCGCTCCTTTGGAGATCCGATGGGCAACGAGCCATGTACGTCCGCAGTGAAGCGCCCTGCGCTGTCGACAGCTCCAACGACACCCTTGTAAGCAGCGATCTGAAAGGCGGACCCACGGTCACAGTTCTTCCACCTTGCGAAATGAAAAATATGTCTAGTTTTTCGTGGTTACCCGATGGACGCTTGATTTATTCGATGAACGAACCTCAAACCATAGGTGGTACATCCAACTTCTGGTCATTGCGGCTCGACGCGCGCACCGGTCAACCCGTCGAGAAACCCACGCGACTGACGAACTGGGCTGGATTCTACCTGAACAGCACCACAGCGACAGCAAACGGCAAGCGGCTCGCGTTCCTGGAAACCACAGGCCGCGGCACGGTGTATGTGGCTGATCTTACCGCGGGCGGTACGCGTATCCGCAACTCGCGACAGTTCACATTGGGTGAAGATACCTATCCACAGAGTTGGACCCCTGACAGCAAGACAATCCTTTTCTCTGCAAATCGCGCTGGCACTATGGCGCTCTACAAACAGTCTCTCAATAGTGACGAAGCAGAAGTTTTCGCAGGAGGAACGATCGGCTTTCGACAGGCTCGCGTGAGCGCCGACGGCAAGTGGGTCATAGCGTTTCCCGAACGCAAACCGGGACGTCCCTCCGACTCGGGTCAACTCATGCGGATTCCCTTCAACGGAGGATCGCCGGAGCTAATCTTTCAGGCGGGTCCCATGAGCGATATTTCATGCGCCAGCCCCGCGACCAATTTGTGCGTAGTTGCTGAGATATCCGAGGATCGCAAACAGGCGGTCGTCACAGCACTCGACCCGGTCAAAGGTCGCGGCCGGGAGCTCGCCCGGATTGACATCGACCCGAATATTCAGGACCCTTACTGTGATTGCCAGATTTCTCCTGACGGGACACGCCTCGCTGTAGATCTGCGCGGGGAAGGTCCCACTCACATTCTCTCGTTGCTCGGCCAGCCATCTCAGGTCATCCAGCCGAAGGGGCTGAAGCTGCGGGGTAATTACCGTTGGGCAGCGGACGGCAGAGGACTCTACGTTAGCAGCACCGTAAAAGGGAATACAGCACTCCTGCACGTGGACTTGCAAGGCAACTCGCACGTTATGCGGGAGAATAACGTCTCGTGGGGGATACCATCGCCGGATGGGCGCCACCTGGCGATCCTGGGTTGGACCCAGAACAGCAACATGTGGATGATGGAGAATTTCTAACCTTCGCGCAAAGGACTCCTGCGAAGACCCGTCACAGCTCTCTTCGCTGCCGAAATCAAAATCGCAGTTGAACCTTCAACTGAATCATCCGCGGAGCTGCATCTCCTCCAGCGCCACTACCGAGAATGCTCGTCGGCGACTGTTCCAAATTCAGTATCTGCCCGAACGTTTGGTTCTCAAGAGCAGGGTCCGGAAAGCCAAAATTCGGATGATTGAAGGAGTTGAAGAACTGGAGCCCAATCCCCAGTTCGGCGTTTTCCCAACTACGGATTCGCGTGTTTTTCATGATGGCAAAGTCAGTATTGAAGTAGCTTGGCCCACGAAAGCGGTTCCTCCCCTGGGCAAACCTCACCAAAGGACCATTGCAAACACCTGATGGACCCAAATGCCCGGCATTGAAATCGGTTTCGCAACCTACTTGCACAAAAAAGGCTCCTGGATTGGAGGTGATTCCGTCCGACAACACTTGAGGTGGTTGGCAGGGACGGGGGACAAGAGGGACAGCGGCGCCTTCTCCACACGCCGTCCCCGACGAAAGAGGGCTGACCGGCACCGCGTAAAGGAATCCAAAATAATTATTCGCCACAAGTTGGGCCGACTTGGCAACATCAAAGGCGGTATAGGGAAAGCCGGTGCGGGCAAAGATTGTTCCCGAGATCTGCCAACCCTTTACAAGATAATCAGAACCGTGTCCGCGTAAGGCCACCTTTAGTGGAATCTCTACAACGTAGCTCGCGTTAAAAGAGTGGAGAACATCGTACTCTGCCGGTCCGTAGGCACCACGAAGATCATTGGGGTCTTGGGGAAACAACGCGCCGGCGATCGTGAAATCGAGAATGCCACCGTTGGAGACCTCATCGAAGGCGTGGCCATAGGTGTAGTTGGCCTGAATCATGCCTTGCGTCCAACGCGTGAATTGATGTTTGAATGAAATGACCATGCCTTTGTAATTGGACACTGCGTCCGTTCCAGACTGCGTGACTTGGCTGAAACGTGGATCTGCGCAGGGCGGGACAGGTGGGCTCGAACACTTTGCTACAGGGAGGGAGCCGAATCCGAATGCGTTCAGGTCAGGATCCTGAACCAGTTCATGAATGCCGTGGTGCCCGAAGTAACCAATGCTGACCGAAGTGTCCGCCCCGAAAGCCTGCTGCCATTCGAAGCTCCATCTCTGAAATTGCGGTGAGTGAATAGTCCTTTCCGAGGCGCTGAGGGCTGGGGGAGAAAAACTGGGATCTCTTGTCTGGATCTGAGCGAGAGTCTGGCCGGCAGCAAAGCCGTTAACAAATGTTGCATTCGAAGCCGCGGCATCCTTGAAGAGACTCGTTTTTTCATTCGGAGTGAGATTATCTCCGAAGAGCGTGTACTGATTGTAGATCGGGGCGTTGGTGAAAAAACCCTGTAGGATACCGCCAGGCAAAGGGTCATAAAAGAGACCCACTCCGCCACGAAGCACGATATCGTGAGAGACTCCAAACGGCTGCCAGGCGAAACTGAATCGCGGTGACCATAAGGTGTCGTCGATGTGCCCAAGTGCATGCTTTTGGTTGATTAGGATCGCCTGATTGTACGGCTGGGCAGGATCATGACTGACAGATTGGAATGGTCCTGTGAGCCGGGCGTAGCAACCGGTTTCACACACGGGATTGGAATAGTGTTCTGCGCGCAGGGCCAACGTGAGCGTCAGGTTCCGCCGGGCATGCCACTCGTCCTGGCCGTAGAGTCCAAAATTGAAGAAGGAGATTGGCACCGTTGCCTGCGATGTGAAGGATTTCGTCAGTTGGGTGAAATTAGTTGCGGGAGAAGTAGGGTCAACTCCACCTTGATAAAAAGCATCGACCGTCTCTGGACTCAATTGTCCAATGGCGTTGGTTTTATTGGGTAAAACGCTCCAATGGATTGGCACAAGATTCGCGCCCAATCCGAACTTCTGATTCTCCCAGGCTTTCACTACGTCCTCGGAAATCTGATATTGTGTCTGGCGCAGGCCGCCCTTGCCGAGCCAGTCCAATCCTCCCAGGTTAGTAAAACCGCTGGTCAAAAAGAAATTCAGGACCGTGGGGAATGCCGTCAAAGCTTGGGAAAGATTCTGCGCGTGATAGGACGCGGCAGAATAGAAACCAGCCAGCAGAAACTGGCTCGCGGCCAATGACCCGAATGTATGTGTCTCAATGAACTGGCCCTGCCAGCGGGACGGCGTGGTATCAGCGTCGAACAACGGACTAATGGGGTCGGTATAGAATGCGCCAAGTCCGGATTCGTATTGTATTCGAAGAAAAGCACGGTCGTTTTTGCCCACGTTCCAATCCATTTTGCCGGAGGTAAGCGTATCCGCACTTTGGCGGCTCCGCGACGACAAAAAATTCATGGCGCATGGCACGCCCGGGCTTAACCCCGTGAATCCCGCGCAACCAGTGGGATCTGTTGGACTCAACCCGCCGAGACGAGCGGAACTCGCCCCTGGAGCCGCGTTGTACAAACTGAATATCTTCTTATAAAACTCATCCGTTGCGGAGGCTGGGCCAAACCTCGGATCCGCGTCAATGTTTGCGATGGTCGCTGCTTCAAACTGTGGGCTTGGGATGACCACTGGAAAAACCTGCGGAAGTATCAACCGCAAACCCTCGCTATCAAAAAAGAAGAACAGTTTGCCCTTTCTAATCGGGCCGCCCAACGAGCCCGCCCACTGATTAGCGGTATCGAACGGTCGCGGATTTCCGAATGCGTTGCTGAACCAATCGTTGGCATTCAAGACGCGACCATTCCAGTAGTACTGCGCGTTGCCGTGAAATCCGTTGCTCCCCGACTTGCTGATGTAATTGATGTTTCCGCCTGCCGCGCCGCCGAACTGGCCGGAGTAGCCGGTGGTCACTACGGTCGTTTCCTGAATCTGGTTCTGGCCCAAGGCAAGCCCAAGTGCGCCGTTTAGGCTCCGGTTAACGCCGTTGTCGTTGTTGTTCATGCCGTCGATGGTGAATAGGTACGAAGTGCCCGGCATCCCCAGAATCGAAAAATTGGAGCCGTTTTGTAAGTCGGTGTTCATGATCGCACCGGGGGCGGTCTGCACGATATAAGTAAGATCGTTGCCAGGGTTCGGGACTTCGGAAATTTGCTTTTGGTTCATGGTTGCAGAAACGTCGCCATTCTCTGCGTGGATGAGCGGAGCCTCTCCCGTCACTTTCACGGTGGCGCTTTCTTTCGCAATTTCCAGTGTTATATTCACTGTGACCGGAGGTCCGAGCAGAACATTCACGGTTCGGCTCTCCTCTCGAAAGCCCTGGTGCGTCACCGTCATTGTGTATTTCCCCGGCGCAAGAAAGAAAAATTGGTACACGCCCTCCTGATCTGTTCTTGTTGCTTGTGTCGCGCCCTTTGCAATGTCCTTAATCTCGACAGTGCCATCGGGAACAACCGCACTACTCGGATCGGTGACGACGCCGGTCAACCCACCAGACGTCGTCGTCTGTGCACTTAACTTGTTAGATGGACAAAGAACAAGCAGAAGGATTGGAAAAAGAAGAATTACGTGCCTCAATTTCATCGAAGCACACCCACGATTCCAGTCGAACAGGTCCTCAGGACCTGCGGGTTCGGGCCATGTCGACAATCGTACGCTATTTCCTCGGCTCCGCCGGTTCTAAATGGCAAGAGAGAGCGACCCAAGAACTGACGAATAAATGAAGCCTCCACAATCTTGTGAGAACCCCGGTCAGAGCTTCTAGCGGTAATTTCCGCGCGGATTAAATTCAAGAGTCGCGGGCAAGCTACTGAATCGGTTGCGACGGTGAGAACCTGGGTCGTGGTCTACGCACGGGTGGTGGGGGGAAGTAAAGAACGAGGCTTTGGGCGGATGATTGGCAACTCGGAAATAAACGTGACGCGGTAATCTGAATTTCGTTCGGCAGATAAAAACTCACGTTCCAGATACGTTCCAGTTAGGCGCAATTTCGCCGTTTTCTACGTTTTGGGCGTCTCGAAAATCAATAAGCTATGTGTTTTCAACAAACATGAATATCCCGACTCCCCCCGCCTCCACCATATTAACCATACTGTAATCAATAGATTACAGCTGCTTTGACGCGTTTGTGCTTCAGATGCGGTCCTCGTTGGGTCCCAGTACTGGAGGCGGGGGAGTCGTATGACCTCCACTATTTTTGACGTAGCGTTTCTGTCCTGCTTTCCGTGAATGCAGTTTCATGAGAGTAATCGCGTCCTCTTGCCGAAACGCACGATTCCACGCCTGAAGGAAATTGAACTTCTTAAAGGAGCGCAAACAGACAGCTCCAACAAGCGACTTCCGAGTGGCCCGTGATACGGCCAGAGTTGCTTAATACTCCCTAGCAATCGTCAGTGACTTATTTCGAAGGGATTCATTTGGCCTTGAAAGCCGGAAAGCATCGTGGTATTTACGGAGGGTGCGCTCCAGGCGCCAGCAGGTTCGCGCGAAGGGCCAAGCCCACTGCCAATCCGAAAGTTGAACGCACGTCTAGATCCCGTGCTGCCTGATTGCGAACCCAGGCTAAAGCATGGAGGTCACTATGACGTTGCAGCAGC
>Ga0210399_10003081_pt1 | contig 12960 bp, 15 predicted proteins | sample IncBWC14MmetaG_FD_150865 | JGI IMG/M metagenome (GOLD analysis project Ga0210399, IMG submission 150865) | Forest soil microbial communities from Barre Woods Harvard Forest LTER site, Petersham, Massachusetts, United States - Inc-BW-C-14-M | ecosystem: Environmental > Terrestrial > Soil >... | reverse complement strand
ATGAGCAATTTCGGCTTGGTGACCAACGAGCGTGCAATAGTAAGCCGACGTTTCTCGCCGCCACTCAAGGTGAGCGCCTGGTTTTTTGCGATGCGCTCGATCCCGAATTGATGGAGCAACTGATCGCATCGCTGCCGGCGCTCGTGTTTCGACAATGGCAACGTCTCCAAAATCGCCATGATATTTTGTTCCACTGTCATTTTGCGGAAAATCGATTCCTCCTGCGGCAGATATCCCATGCCGAGCCGCGCCCGCTTGTACATCGGATAATTTGTGACGTCGGTTCCGGAAAAAATAACGCGGCCGCTGTTTGGCCTAACCAGTCCGACGATCATGTAAAAGCTGGTCGTCTTGCCGGCGCCATTCGGCCCGAGCAAACCGACAATTTCGCCTTCACGCGCGCTGATGTTAACTCCATTGACGACCGCCCGGCCGCCGTAAATTTTCACGAGTTGGTCGGTCGAAAGGACATAGTCGATCTTGGCCGGAGGCGGCGCAGCGACCGGCGGTCTCGCAGTTGGGGCAGTTTGGCCGATCATGGCTTGGGAGAAGGCTGGGGCTTCGGAGAAGGCTGGGGCTTGGTCCCGGCCTTGGTTTCATCCTTCGGCTGCTGGCGAATCTCGGTGCGACTAGGACCGTGCGTAGTCAGTTCGCCTTTCTGGTTAATGATCATGACCGTGTCGGGACTGGTAGCCAAGTGCGTGTTCAATCCTTGCTGCACCCGCGGTGTTCCAGTCAACTCGACATCGCCGGTCGCCGCCGTGTAGATCGCGGTGTCGGAACGGCCGACCGCGCGCGTCGGTGGCCCGCCATTCGGATCGGGCCGGTCGCGAACGACTGCGACGTTGCCTTCCGCAATCGCTCTCTCCAGTCCCTGGTTTTCCCCTTTGGTGATGTAAATGGTCAATTTGTCGGATTGAAGATTGAAGCGCGGATCGGTCACCTTCACGCGGCCACTAAAGATGCCCATGCTTTTGTTCGAATCAAAAAAAGCCTCATCCGAATAAATTTCGGTCGTCGTCGGTTCATTGGGGTTCACCGAATTGGCCGGGCCCAAAAAATTGTCCGCGCCCGATTTCTCTTCTTTCTTTGCCACGGTTTTCTCCGGCTTGTTTGCGGACTTGTCGGATCCCGCGGGCGAGTGCCCAGCCTGCGCGCACAATTGAGTTGCAGTAAAGCCACAGATGAGCAGGACCAGCGCCGCCAGCTTTTTCATTCGTTTCCTTTTCCCATGAGATGCGATTTATCGGTAATCACCATTTTTACGTTACCGATTAATCGTCCGATTTTCGTGTTCGGATCGAACTGCACGGAATCGCCCTCGATGTTGAAATCGGCGCGCCGGATCGTCGAACGCTCGTGCGAACTCAGAATCCGCGTTTTCAAATCGAGCACGGAAGTGCTCATGTAGATCTGGAGATCGGGGCGACTGTCCGGCGTGTAGGTCATGATCTTGAGATGCTGGAAGCGGACATGTCCTTCGTCGATCCGTCGCGCTGTTCCTGCTTCAAACTTTCCCCGCAGATGACCCTCGGCATCAAAATCGGGCAGGACCAAGCCTTTGGCTTCGTGACCGACGGGAAGTGGAATATTGGTCAAACTTTGCTCGCCCGGAGAAGCACTCGGTGTGGCGGTGGCGAGTTTGCTTTTCTTGCCGCCTTTGGGGTTGGCCAACGCAGGCCCCGTCGAAATCAACAACGACACAGACAAGACTAACAATGGCCAAACCAACCAGCTCCAGCTTGCGGAGCGGCCGCTACGAGACGGCAGCATGAATAGCCTTTAACATGCGCAAGTTCTTCGGCAAATTTTTTAACGGAATCTGGTTCGGCCCGTCCGACAAAGCGCGCCCCGGATTTTCATGCACTTCCATAAAGATGCCGTCGCATCCGGCCGCGATGGCAGCACGCGCCAGCACCGGCGCCAGTTCGGCATCGCCGGACGTGGCGTCCCCTGCTCCGCCCGGCCGTTGCACCGAGTGTGTGGCATCGAAAATTACGCGATAACCCGCCTCGCGCATCCAATAGAGCGAGCGCATATCCGCGACGAGATTGTTGTAACCGAAGGTTGTTCCACGCTCCGTGAAACAAAATTTTTCGTTGCCGAAGGCGATGAGCTTTTCTGCAATGTTCTTCACATCCCAAGGCGCGAGGAATTGCCCTTTTTTCACGTTGATCGCGCGACCGGTTTCGGCCGCGGCGCGGAGCAAATCCGTTTGCCGGCAGAGAAATGCGGGAATTTGCAACAGGTCGATCTTTTCCCCGGCCATTGCGGCTTCCGTCGGTGAATGCACGTCGGTTGTGACTGGAATTTTTAAGTCGCGCCCGATGGCCGACAAAATCTCGCAGCCTTCGCGCGCACCGATTCCACGAAACGAACGCACTGACGTTCGGTTGGCTTTGTCGTAGGAAGCCTTGAAAATGAAATCGACATCTTCTGCCGCGCAGACCTCGAAAATCTTTCGCGCCATTCGCCAAGCAAACTTTTCCGATTCGATCACGCATGGCCCGAGAATGAACGCGGGACGTCTTCCGCCGACGGTGACCGATCCAATTTTAAATGGCTTGGATTTCACTAAAGAGAGAATGAATCAGGAAAGCAGGAAAAAAAGAAAAAGAATCACCCTGCTCTTTCCTGCTTGCCCCCGTTCGTGATTAATCTTCCCTTTGCAAGATCGACAATCGCAAACGGCGCATAGAGCCCGAGAAAAAAGAGCAACGCGACGCCCTGCATCTCCAAGAGATAAAGCGGCCGCCAGTCAGATAGAAAACTCAGAATGGAAAACGCTTCCGGTTTGTGGAGGAGAAATCCGTAATTAAAACCGGACCACGCGTCGGCGAACATGGTAATGACGAAATAAACTTCCGACCACGCGAACACGCGGACGATCGACATCGGATACGGCCGGTATCGCCGCATCAACATTAAGAAGATGACGCCGATGATGATGCCAGAGTGCGAAATAAAAAAACTGAAGAAGCGAACGTCAGGAAACCCGAAGTGGAGGTTTGGTGTGAGAACCGCTTGCAACGTTCCACCGATTCCCCAGAAATAGGCGACCTCGAACCAACGCTGACGCCCGCTCAACATCGCTACGATCACGACCACCATTCCCCAATCGCACAGTTGCAGCGGCAACATCTGCTGCCAGCTCACGATGCCACCGCTATAACGCACAAAAATCAAATACGCCGCGTAATTCAAAATGAGCAGAACAGATAAGGCGACGATGATCACGCGTTCGACTCGGCTCGATCTTGCCCGGCGCGCAACCGCCGCCAGCACAAAGGGCAGGGCAATTGTCAGGAAGATGACTGTGAGATGCGCGGGGCCGTAGGGCTGAAAGGGACGCTCGGGACTCATCGCAAGATCGAAAATCAGAAGGACCGGCGAACGCTCAGCGAATCACCCAGAGATTGCAGGGGATGACGTCGGTGATCCACGCGATGTTGTTCGGCAATCGCTCGCTTGCATTGCCGTTTGGCCGCACGGGCACAACGAGCAAATTTGCCTCCACCGATTGGACAAAGTCGGAGGCGGCGAAACCGGTATTTCCGCGGATGCAGCGCGCTTCGATCGGCACCTCCGTTTGACCGGCTGCGAGAATGAATTCTTCCAAAGCGACTTCCTCCTCTTCAAAAGTGCGGGGCCGCGGAGCAACATCTCCTGCGTCGTCGCGCAAAGTCGCGCGGGCTTCGTCGAAGGTAGTATAAACGCGAACCACGTAGAGCCGTTCGCACGCTTCGGCGGCGGCCAGGTAAAGCGTCTTCTTCAGCGCGCGCTGCTCATGTTCCGAATAACTCGACGCCACGAAAACGATTTTGCGTAAGGGGCGCGGCGGCCGTTCCGGCGTGGTGAACAGCATGACGGAGCACGCCGCCTCCCGCACCAGACGCCGCGCGACATTCCCGAGGAAAGATCGCAGGACGACTTCTTTCTCCAGTGCGCCCGCAATGACAAGATCGACGTCGTTTTCTGCAGTCGCTTTCAATATGGCTTCCGCGGGATCGCCCTTTTGATAATGAATCGCAGAATCCGCCGGCAATTGTAATTGGCTCATCACATCGCGAAACTTCTGCGCCGTCTCCGCATCGCGCTCACCCACGTAGATCAAGTTCAGGCGCGAGCCGAAACGCTCGCGAATCCGTTTCGCTTCGGAGAGCACTTGCTCGAACCGCGGGGAAAACGTGGTCGCCACGGCGATGGTGCGATAAGAAGGCTCGAGCATAGGCAAAGTAATCTGAAGCGCTGTGCTTATTCAGCAAATCTTTCCAAGCGCAAGCGGCTGTAGCCGCTCCCGCTCTGCCAAGCGCGGCCCGTAGATTGCAACACGGGTGCGCCACGTTGCCCGGAGGGCGATGACTATAGGCGGCTGGCATTTGAACGTTGAGCGTTGAGCGTTGAACGTTCCCTCAATCATGAGACGCGCGATTTATCCAGGCAGCTTTGATCCGGTGACCAACGGCCACCTCGACGTTATTGAGCGAGCACGAAAACTATTTGATGAAGTAATCGTGGCGGTCGCGCACAACGATGAGAAACAGGCGCTCTTTTCGCTTCAGGAGCGTCTCGGCCTGCTGAAAGAGACGGCCGGCAAGATCGACAGGGTGCGGATTACGCAATTCGACGGGTTGCTCGTCGAATTCGCAGCCGCCCAAAAAGCGACCGCGGTCATCCGCGGCCTGCGCGCAGTTTCCGATTTCGAATTCGAATTTCAAATGGCGCTAATGAATCGCAAACTTGAGACGAGCGTGGAAACGATTTTCCTGATGCCGAAGGAGGAATTCACCTACTTGAGCTCGCGTCTGGTGAAGGAAATTGCGCGCTTGGGCGGCGAGGTCTCGAGCTTCGTGCCGCCGGCTGTGGCCAAAACGCTTGGAAAGAAATTCGCCGCGAGCAAGAAAAAATGACGAGTGATGAAGCACGAATGAATGACGAAATCCGCATGACGAAAAGAAGTATCCGAACGCTCTTCGGTCATTTTGGCATTCGGACTTCCTTCGTCATTCGTCATTCGTGCTTCGTCATTGTTTCGCCATCCCCTGTTGCCGACTCCACCCGATGAAGATTCATCTGAAACAAATTCCAGCCGAAGGTTTGCATCTGGAGGGCGATGAGGATTGCCTGATTCCAGAATTGGAACCGGAGGGAATCCGCTGCGTCGGGCCGCTGTCTTACAACATCGACATCGGCATTTCGCCTGGCGCACTTTGGGCGAACGGATCGCTCAAACAACCGGTGGAGCTACGCTGTGTCGCGTGTCTCGAAAAATTTGTGCACGAGATCAAGGTGCCGGCATTTGCTTTGCACACGGAGTTGCACGGGCCAGAGACGGTCGATCTGTCGCCGTTTCTGCGAGAGGATCTGTTGCTCAATCTGCCGGCGCACCCGCGTTGCGACCGCGATGGTGGCTGTGTTTGCAAAGCGTCGCGAACCGTCACACAAGCGCGCGCAAGAACCGACGAGCGTAAACCGGATTGGAGCGCACTGGATAAGTTGAAGATTACGAAACGTTGAAACGCTACATCGTGAATCGTTGAATCGGGCAATCTGCGAATCACGATTCTAAAAGCTCGAATCACGTCGCCGTATTTGTCTTTTCCTGATTTCCTGCTTTCCTTATCCGGCTTTATGGGAGTTCCGAAACGTAAGACGTCGAAAATGCGGTTGCGCACGCGCAAAGCCGCGAATCGCTGGCACGCGCCGCAGCTAACCAAATGCCCGCAATGCGGCAGCACCGTTGCATCACACGCCGTTTGCCCATCCTGCGGTTATTATAAAGGCCGGCAAGTCCTGACCGTCGGCGCGAAGTAGGTTTCTATAGCCGCTCGCCGCGGCGAGCGCGGCGCATGTGCTTTCCAAATCTCACACTTATCACAGTGCGCACGGAGCGGCGATTACAACATCGCATCGCCCTAGAGGGGGAAGGCCACAACTGGATTTTCGCTTTGCAATCGGTGGCTAAAATTCGCAAAGTTTCCCTCCGATGAAGATCGCCCTGGATGCGATGGGCGGCGATTTTGGCCCGCCTAGTCTCGTGGCTGGCGCCGTGATGGCGCTGCGGGAGTATCAGCACATCACCAAGCTTTTTCTGGTCGGCGATTCTGCGAAAATCGAAACGGAGCTAAAGAAGCATCGGTGCAATGATTCGAGGATCGATATTGTCCATTCCTCCCAAGTGGTGGAGATGAGCGATCGCGCCGTGGAAGCGGTGCGACGGAAAAAAGATTCGTCGGTCAGTCGCGCGGTCGATCTGGTGAAGAACGGTGAAGCCGATGCGATTGTGAGCGCTGGCCACACCGGCGCTGCGGTCGCGGCAACGACGATCAAGCTGCGCAATTTGCCCGGGATCGACCGGCCGGGGATCGCAGCCGTTCTGCCAACGCAATTCAACGTCTTTGTCCTGATCGATGCGGGGGCAAACACGGACGCGCGGCCCGAGCATCTTTTGCAATACGCGATCATGGGTTCGGTTTATTCGCGCCACGTCCTCGGTTACAAAAAACCGAGCGTGGGGTTGATATCCCTAGGCGAGGAAGATGTAAAAGGCACCGAGTTGACCAAGGAAGTTTTCAAAATGCTGAAGCAAACCTCGCTCAACTTCCGCGGAAACATCGAAGGCCGCCACCTGTTTGAAGATCCAGTCGAGGTGGTCGTCTGCGATGGTTTTGTCGGGAACGTGATTTTGAAAACATCCGAGTCCATCGCGGTCGCAATTTTCAAATGGCTCAAGCATGAGTTAACGCGTTCGAGGGCACGGCAGGCCGGCGCTTATCTCGCGCGGGACGCGTTTCGCACGATCAAGAAGAGGACGAACTACGAGGAGTACGGCGGCATGCCGTTGCTTGGCGTGAACGGCATTTGCATTATCGCGCACGGCGCGAGCTCACCGCTCGCGATCAAGAACGCATTGCGTGTCGCGGCGGAGTCGATTGAACAGCAGGTGAATCCGCATATCGTCGAAGAGATTCGCCGTTACAATGAAGCGACAGCCCCGCTCGAGCCCGCCCTCCGCTAAAACGCAACGCACGGTCTCGATCATCGGCACCGGCAGTTATGTGCCGGAAAAAATTCTGACGAACGAGGACCTGTCGCGCATCGTTGACACTTCGGACGAGTGGATCACCACCCGAACCGGCATCAAGCAGCGGCGCATCGCGGCCAAGGACGAACACACCAGCGACATGGCGGCGAAAGCTGCGTTGCAAGCGATCGAGCAAGCGAAAATTTCACTGGCCGAAATCGATCTCATTCTTGTCGCCACGGCCACGCCGGACATGCTGTTTCCAGCCACTGCCTGTTTTGTCCAAAAAAAGATCGGCGCAACGAATGCCGCCTGTCTCGATATTTCCGCTGCCTGCGCTGGTTTTCTCTTTGGTGTCGAAATCGCGCAGCAATTCATCACCTCGCATACCTACGACACGGTGCTCGTCATTGGCGCAGACAAATTGACCGCGATCACAAATTGGACTGATCGCAACACCTGCATACTATTCGGTGACGGAGCGGGTGCCGCTATCTTACGCCACCGCGGCGGAAGTCACGGCGTAATTAGCACCCACATCGGCAGCGACGGCCAATATACCGATATTTTGTTTATGCCTGGGGGCGGCTCGCGCTGCCCGATTACCCGCGAGAATGCTGATCTTAATCTGCAAACGATTCACATGACTGGGAAGGAAGTTTATAAGCATGCGGTCACGGCAATGCTGAGCGCAGCCCGAAAAGCGCTCGAGCAAGCGGGTCTGAGGATCGAGGACATCGCCTGCGTCATTCCGCACCAGGCAAACATGCGCATCATTGAAGCAATCGCAGACCGTCTTGGTATTCCACTGGAGAAATTTTATGTGAACCTCGATCGCTACGGCAATACATCGGCCGCCGCAGTGGCGATCGCCCTCGATGAGGCCAACCGGAGTGGACGGATCAAGCCGGGCGATTACATCTTGATGGTTGTATTCGGCGGCGGGCTTACTTGGGCGAGCACGGTGATCGAATGGTGATGCTCACGCTTCCTAGCGCTTCTGTGGCAGAACCCAGAGGCGCTTCACAGAAACCCTCTCCCGCAAAATCATGTTAGTCGAAACGCACGCGCATCTCGATTATCCCGATTTTGCGAACGACTTCGACGATGTGTTGCGTCGTGCAACCGAAGCCGGCGTTACCCGTATCATCACGATTGGTACTTCAGTCGAAAGCAGCCGGCGCGCTATCGATCTTGCGGAAAAGCACTCCAATATCTTCGCCGTGATCGGTGTTCACCCAACTTACGCCGAAGAATCCGGCGAAGACGTGATTACGCCCTTACGCGAATTAGCAGAAAATCCGCGCGTCGTCGCGATCGGCGAGACCGGCTTGGATTACCATCATCTACCCAGCATCGAGGCGGCGAAAGAAAAGAAGGTGCAAGTTTTCGCACGCGTGCTGCAAGGCGAAACCGAAGAAGAAATCGAAGCGAGCATCCAGGATGGCGCCTACAAGTCGAGACAGGCAAGTCTCTTTCAGCAACAGCTCGATCTCGCCCTTGAACTCGGCCTCAATCTCGTGATTCATCAGCGCGATGCGTGGGACGACACACTCGAAATCATGCGCCCGTATTCTGGAAAATTGCGCGGCGTGTTTCATTGCTTCGGCGGTTCGCTCGAACAAGCGAATGAAGTTGTCGATCTTGGTCATTTAGTTTCCTTCACCGGAATTGTGACTTTCAAAAACGGGGCGAGCGTACGCGAAGTCGCGGCACGAATTCCGCTTTGGAAGTTCATGGTGGAAACCGATTGCCCATATCTCGCGCCCGTGCCGTTTCGTGGGAAACGCTGCGAGCCCGCGCATACACGCATCGTCGCCGAAACAATCGCCGCTGCCCGCGGGATTTCGCTGGACGACGTTGCCGCAATGACAACCCAAACCGCGCAAGAGTTCTTCCGTTTTAATCGATGAAGGCTGATTTCGCGAAAGGAGGATCGAGCAGTCCCTCGTCCGCGAAACGGACGGACTCATCCCGTGGCGAGCTCGATGCCAAAATGAGTGCGCCTTTGGCGCCTAACTTAACATCGAGCGTGGAGAGCTCGATCCACCTCACATGTTTGCTACTCACATTTTTTCTCGGTTCGTGCGTGGCGCCAGACGCGCAGCATCGCGTCGTCATCAGTGCGCGCGAACAAAGATTAGCGGTGCTCGATCGGGGCAACTTGCTGGCGATCTATCCGGTTTCCACATCGAAGTTTGGCCTCGGCGATTGGCCAAGGAGTTATTGCACACCCCTTGGCAAACTCGAGATCGCACAGAAAATCGGAGATGGCGCGCCGCCCGGCGCTGTTTTTAGAGATCGACGTCGTACCGGCGAGATCGTCGCCCCAGATTCGCCCGGCCGCGATCCGATCGTGACGCGTATTCTTTGGCTGCGTGGCCACGAGCCGCAAAACGCGAATGCATTCCGTCGCGACATTTACATCCACGGCACGCCGGAGGAGCGCAACATCGGTCAGCCCGTAAGTTACGGATGCATTCGGATGCGTTCTAGCGATATCATCCATCTCTACGACATCGTCGGAATCGGCGCGGAGGTGACGATCGTCGATGCGCCGCTAGCGACCGTCGTCCCTGGTCTTAGCTCCGGCACGCAAATGGCGGCAACGAATAGTGCCACCATGGTGATTCGTTAGGCCTCAGGGCAGCTTGCCGAGACGCTCGCGGGGGGCTCTGTGTGCAAGCAATTCCATGTCCGCGTCCACCATGATGCGGACGAGTTCGTGGAAGCGCACTTTCGGTTCCCAATCGAGAATTTTTTTTGCTTTCGAGGCGTCGCCGATGAGTAAATCCACTTCGGCCGGCCGCTCATAACGCGGATCGTGTTTCACATACTTTTTCCAATCAAGATCGACATGGGCGAAGGCGGTTTCGGCGAATTCGCGCACGGTGTGCGTCTCGCCGGTCGCGAGCACAAAGTCGTCGCCTTGGTCGTGTTGGAGAATGCGCCACATGCCCTCGACATACTCTGGCGCGTAGCCCCAGTCCCGTTTGGCATCGAGATTACCGAGAAACAATTCATTTTGTAAGTCATGCTTGATGGCGGCCACCGCGCGCGAGATTTTGCGCGTCACGAAAGTTTCGCCGCGACGCGGGCTCTCATGATTGAACAAGATGCCGTTGCTCGCGCGCAGGGCGTAGCTCTCGCGATAATTTACCGTCGCCCAAAAGGAAAAGACCTTTGCCACGCCGTACGGGCTGCGCGGCCAGAAAGGCGTCTTCTCGGTTTGCGGAACAGATTGCGCCTTGCCGAACATTTCGCTGCTTGAGGCCTGGTAAAACCGCGAGCGGATTCCCGCCTCCCGGATTGCTTCGAGTATCCGAATCGTACCGACCCCGGTAATGTCGGATGTGTACTCCGGAATGTCGAAGCTCACCCGCACATGGCTTTGCGCCGCGAGATGATAAATTTCGTCCGGCTTCAATTCGTAAATCAGCTTCACAAGATTGACCGAGTCGCTCAGATCGCCGTAGTGCAAAAACATTCGAACGCCGTTGATGTGCGGATCGGCGTAAAGATGATCGATGCGCGAAGTGTTGAAGGTGCTCGCGCGCCGGATGATTCCGTGGACTTCGTAGCCTTTCCCAAGCAGCAGATCGGCAAGATAACTTCCGTCCTGGCCGGTAATGCCGGTAATAAGCGCGCGTGTCATGTTGATCTTGCGCTTTAGCGCATCGGCCTCGCGACAGCAACTGATTTAGCTGGGCGGAGGTGTCACCATCAAGCGCGCGAGCACGGTGCGCTGGGCCGCGATCAGTTCGGCAATCCCTTTGCGGCCGAGCGCCAGCATTGCGTCGAGCTGTGATTGAGCAAACGTCGCTTCTTCGCCGGAGCCTTGCACTTCGACAAACTCACCATCTTCAGTCGCGGCCAGATTGAAATCGACCGTAACGAGCTTGTCCTCTTCGTAATTAAGATCGACAATTGCATTCCCATCGAGGATGCCGGCGCTGACCGCGGCAACTAATTTTCGAATCGGCGGCGCATCTACTTTTTTTTCCCTGGCGAGTTTGCGACAAGCCACGGCGACCGCAAGACTGGCGCCCGTGATCGCGGCCGTGCGGGTCCCGCCATCCGCTTGGAGCACGTCGCAATCGACCCAGATCGTGCGCGGTCCGAGCTTCTCCAGATCGACCACCGCGCGCAGTGATCGACCGATCAATCTTTGAATTTCTGTGCTCCGGCCATCGAGTCGTCCTTTTGTGATGTCGCGCGGCTTTCGTGTCTGCGTCGAGTAGGGCAACATGGAATACTCCGCAGTGAGCCAGCCGCCGGTTATGTTTTGTTCTTTCATCCAACGCGGCACGTTTTCCTCAATCATCACGCCGCAGATGACGCGCGTATTGCCCATCGTAACGAGCACTGAGCCGCTCGCGTGCGGCGCGATTCCCAAATCGAACGCAACGGGACGCAGCTGATCGTTGCCTCGTCCATCAATCCGATCCATCGGGCAAGATAGATCGCGCATAGCCGCTCGTCATTCGAGGAGTTTTCCTTCCTTACCACCAGAACATGACGCATCACGTCGAGAAATTGCTGCAAGCGACGAATCTCCTGCACATCATCAAGTCGCCGGACAAGCATTACAGCGAGTATTACAACGACACCGCTTGCGAGATTGTTGCCCAAGGCTTTGCCCGCGAGTGTGTAAACGAATGGGTGTGCGAACTCCTCTAGGGCGCTGCACCAATCAATTCTCGCCGGTCAGCATTTTCGAAGAGTTTGTCCTCCGCTGCGCCGATATGATCGAAGACGATTTTGGACGGAGCCACCCCATATCGCGGTGTGACGATCTGAAGCAATCATTCTTCCACGCAGCATCCGGATTTCTATAACGCAAAGATCGACAATCGTCCGGCAAATGAAGTCATCGGCGATGAGAAATGGTTAAAGGAAGAATTTATTTCGAGCGTGCAGCAGCGCGGTGCCGCCGTGATTAAGGCGCGCGGGCTTTCATCGGCAGGCTCGGCCGCAAACGCGATTGTCGATACTACACGTTTTCTGACGAACGACACGCCGCGCGGACAATTGGCACAGCGTCGCCGTTTGCTCCGATGGAAGTTACGGAGGTGGACAAAGATCTGATCTCGTCATTCCCGGTTCGTGTTCGCGGAGGTAAATGGGAAATCGTGCAGAGTATTGCGATCAACGATTTCAGCCGTGCAAAAATCGACGCGTCGGTCGCGGAACTAAAGGAAGAACGAGCGCTGGTCAGCGATTTGATCGCTCAACGTTGACTCTTCCTCATCTGCGACCGCCGGGTAAAGTTCCTCGAGGCAGCGACGAAAAACTTCGTTGCTACCACGAAGATCGCGACGCTGAATAAGCGCGGCAACATGCGCCAGATCGTGGAAATCGTTTTCGCGATGGACAATTTCACACCGCAAGTAGTGAAGGATTCGAAGATCATTTAGATCTTCCGGGTATTTCTGATCGAATCCGGGGTCGTTAGGGAAATTGTAGCGCAACGGTAACGCGCGGGTCGGTAAACGATTTTTTTCAATGGTGAGGGTTAAGGCGATCTGAAAACGAAAGAAAGTCGTTAGGCTTCGGTTCACAAAATCGTCTGCCATCGCGATCTCGGCACTGATGGGTTGCATGATCTCGGCGGGAGCCAACACCATGCCGAAATTAAAATAGACCGGCGTGTAACGGTGTTCGGGCGCATTGACCATGAATCCCCAACCGGTGTGTTCATGGGTCGAAGGTGGCGTCGTAATGCCGTAGTCCTTGAAGAGTCTTTCCCACATCTCCATGGGCAGGGTCTTACCAAATGGTGGCGCGTGCGCGATCACACCGGCCACTGCCGGCGAATGATCGAGATTATCCAGCAGATCGGAAAAGTCGCGCACGAAAATAACGTCAGCATCGGCGCACATGATGTGCCGGCCGCGAGCAGGCTGGCGGAATATTTCGCGACTGGTTTCCCAATA
>Ga0210399_10003079_pt1 | contig 12966 bp, 9 predicted proteins | sample IncBWC14MmetaG_FD_150865 | JGI IMG/M metagenome (GOLD analysis project Ga0210399, IMG submission 150865) | Forest soil microbial communities from Barre Woods Harvard Forest LTER site, Petersham, Massachusetts, United States - Inc-BW-C-14-M | ecosystem: Environmental > Terrestrial > Soil >... | reverse complement strand
GTAGTTCCAGAATCACCGAGAGCATCATATCATCGGGCGCAAAAGAAGTGTGCCGGTATTCGAAAGAAATTTGGTGGCCTCGGAGGATTTCAATCTTACGGCTGGCCGCCCGGTAGAGCTGCACTTCCCGGACATAGCTTCCAATCTGCATGCCGTAGGCGCCGGCATTCATGCGCAAAGCGCCTCCAACGGTGCCGGGAACTCCGATAAGACCTTCCATCCCGCCGAGATCGTTCTTGGCACAAAAGGTAATCATGCGGCCGAGGTCTGCGGCAGCATCGACGTGGGCAAAATTGCCATCGAGTACGACATCCGGCTCCGGACGAACGAGTTGCAGAACCACCCAGGGCAGCTCGCCATCGCCCACCAGCAGGTTTGAGCCTCCGCCGAGGAACTTGTGCTGAACGTCATTGGCATCGAGCAGATCGAGAAGATCGGGGAGGCTCTCGTGTTTCCGGATGCGCAGCCGGTCGGTGGTCCCGCCAATTCCGAGCGAAGTCAGCCCGGCAAGCGCCACACCATGTTGCAGCTCGACACTCATTTCAGCGAGTTTGGCAACTAACTTAGGTTCACTGATGCGCATGTGGCGTGGGATGCTCCGTTCCCAATAAAACCATGAACTCATTGCTCGCCCGGCTGACATTGCCCGCGCCAATCGTAAAGATGGCGTCTCCGGGACGCGCTTGCTTCAGCAAATATTCGATGCCTTCCTGCATGGAACGAAAATAGTGGACATTCTTGTGACCGGCCTCGCTAGTGGCGGTCGCAAGCGCTTCGCTCGTCACGCCCGGGATGGGCGCTTCGCTGGCCGCGTAGATATCGAGAAGAACGAGAATGTCCGCCTGGTTGAACGCGCGGCAGAATTCGTCCCAAAGGTGCTGTGTGCGGGTGTAGCGATGGGGCTGAAAGAGCACCAGCAAGCGATGGAACTTGCAGCCGCGGGCCGCTTCGAGAGTCGCGCGAATCTCGACCGGGTGATGTCCGTAGTCATCGACCACGGTGATGTCATGGACCACGCCCTTGATGTCAAAGCGGCGGCCCACGCCAGCAAATTTAACGAGGCCTTCCGAGATCAAGTCAGCCGGAACGTTCAAGTACAGCGCGACAGCCGCGGCCGCAGCTGCGTTTCTGACGTTGTGAATGCCCGGAGGATGCGTCAGCCGGAACAGACCGAGATCTTCGCCCTTGTAGGTCAGGCGGAACTCGCTGCCCAAGCCCTCTAGCTTCACGTCGCTGATAACCAGATCGGCCTGGCTCGACGTGCCATAGGTAATCATGGGCCGCTTCACGCTGGGTATGATGGCTTGCACGTTGGGCTCATCGATGCAGAGAATCGCCGCGCCGTAAAATGGCACACGATTCACAAACTGGATGAAGGCGCCCTGAATATCTTCAAGAGAGGAATACTGGTCGAGGTGTTCGCGGTCTATCGTGGTCACTACCGCGACCACCGGCGCGAGCATCAGGAAGCTGCGATCGCTTTCGTCAGCTTCCACCACGAAATATTCGCCTTTGCCGAGCCGCGCGGTGGTGCCCGCCTGATTGACTTTCCCGCCGATCACAAATGTGGGGTCCAGATGCGCCGCCCCCAGCACGGAAGCGACGATGGATGTGGTAGTCGTCTTGCCGTGTGCGCCAGCCACGGCGATTCCGTATTTCAAACGCATCAGCTCCGCAAGCATCTCGGCCCGCGGAATCACCGGAATTTTCATCTTATGCGCTTCGATGACTTCGGGGTTGTCTGCCTTCACAGCCGAGGAAGTCACGACAACGTGCGCGCCGTCGGCATTGGAGGCCTTATGGCCTTCATAGACCGTGGCACCGAGATTCTGAAGGCGCTCGGTGATCGGGGAGGGCTTGGTGTCCGAGCCGGACACGGAATAGCCCAAAGTCAGGAGCACTTCGGCGATGCCGCTCATGCCGATGCCGCCGATGCCGACCAGGTGAATACGTTGAAAATTGCGAAAAGAGACCATCATGCGTTTGCCCTCCGCCGATTTCCTTGCACTTTGGCGGCCTCTTCAATGAGGTCAACGATATCGCGCGCGGCATTAGGGCGGGCCAGTCCGCGCGCAGTCGTTGCTATTCTTTCGATCTCTTGGGGTTGGTCAAGGAGAGCGAAAATCTCACCGGTCAATTTTTCGGCGGTCAGCTCCGCTTCAGAAATCAACCGGCCGGCGCCCGCGCGAGTCATCTCCTGCGCGTTGCGCAATTGGTGGCTGTCGGTCGCCTTTCCGAAAGGAATGAAGATGGCGGCTCGGCCCGCGGCGGCGATTTCCGCCGCGGTGATGGCGCCTGCCCGGCAAACAATGAGGTCTGCCCAAGCAAAGCGCTCCGCCATGTTGGTGAGAAAGGGGACGACCTCCGCGTGGATTTCGCGCCGCGCGTACGCGGTGCGCACCGCGTTATAATCGCGTTCGCCGGTCTGATGCACGATGGCCAATTCGTTCTTGCGAGCCGCGAGGCGGTCCATGGCATCGACAAATGTACGGTTGATCGGCAAAGCCCCCTGGCTGCCGCCGGTTACCAGCAGCCGAAACGGCTTTCCCGGGCGCCGCGGAGTAATAGAGAAAAACTCCGCGCGCACCGGACAACCCGTAACGACGGCCTTTTTCCCCCACGCCCGTGCAGAAATTTCATAGCCGGTGGCAATGCGAGTAGAAATTCTCGCCAGCACCTTGTTGGTGAAGCCCGGCTCGGCGTTGGGCTCAAAAATAACGTTGGGGACGCGCCCCAGCCAGGTGGCAAGCAACATCGGGCCTGCCGCGTAGCCGCCAACGCCAAACGCGGCCACTGGTTTGTGCTTGCGCAACACGCGCCGCGCATCGAGCATCGCCGGCGCGAGCATTGCTAAATTTTTAAATAGCGTTGCGCCGCCCTTGCCCTTCAAGCCGGCTACCCGCAGCGTTTCCAGCGGTAGACCGGCCTGCGGCACGAGCTTCATTTCGATTCCGCGTTCTGTTCCTACTAGCACGACTTCCCTTTCGCTTCCTCTTCTAAGCCACTCCTCGGCAATCGCCATCGCGGGAAAAACATGTCCGCCAGTGCCGCCGCCCGCGATCAACAATTTCACTTGGCTGGTCCGTTCCTCATGCTTCCGCTGCTCGTTGCGAAATATTCAGGAGCACACCGGTGGCCAGCAGCATGACCAGCAGACTCGAGCCACCATAGCTGATGAACGGCAGCGGGATTCCTTTCGTCGGAACCATCCCGAGCACCACCGCAAAATTAATCAGCGCCTGGAACATAACCATGGCGGTAATTCCCATCGCCAGCAGCCGCCCGAATCCGTCCGGCGCGCCGAACGCCGCACGCATCCCCCGCCAGCCATAGACGACAAATAGAGCAATCACGATCATGGCCCCGATAAAGCCCAGTTCCTCGCAGATGACCGCATAAATGAAATCGGTGTGCGCTTCCGGCAGGTAGAAAAGTTTTTGTTTGCTCTCCATCAGGCCGACGCCCGTGAAGCCGCCGGAGCCGACAGCAATGAGCGATTGCATCAGTTGAAACCCAGCGCCTTGTGGATCGGAACCAGGATCGAGAAACGCCATTATCCGGGCCTGGCGGTAGGAAACATGAGTGATCAGCAGATATAGCGCCGGCATCGCAGCGGCTGCGCCGACGGCTATCCACTTCCAGGAAAGTCCGGCGACAAACAGAACCGCTGTGGCTACGAGAACGATGTCCACTGAGGTGCCAAGGTCTGGCTGTAGCAGAATAAGAGCCGCACAAACTGCAATCGGCCCCGCCGCCGGAAGAATCGTTTGCAGAAAATCTTTTTTGCAGAACTCCATTGATGCTTTCCCACGGCGCTTAAGATCCAAAAACCACGCCAGGTACAAAATCACCGCGAGCTTTGCAAGTTCAGAAGGCTGCAGGTTCGCCGGTCCCAACTTTATCCAGCGATGCGTGGCATGAGACTTATCAAGGAACAAAGTTCCAACGAGCATCAGTAAGACCGCGCAAACGACGGGATAAATTACCGCCGGCTCCCGCAGCTTTCGATAGTCCGTGCGCATGAGCACGAACATGCCGACGAGGCCAATAACGAGCCAAACGGCTTGGCGGACGAGAAAGATGTAAGAATGCCCGTACTGCTGTTCCGCGGTGACCGCGGAAGCGCTGAAAATCATTACGGCGCCGAGCAGGCACAACACCAGCGTCACTCCAAACAGCCAACGGTCATTTTCCAATCCTCTCGGCACGTTTTCTCACCCTTTTAGAGAAGTGCTACCCGCCGCTTGCGGCTCCAAGTGATGCACCAGATCTTTGAAAACGCGGCCGCGGTGCTCGTAATTCTGAAACTGATCGAAGCTGGCGCATGCCGGGGCAAACAACACGACGTCCCCTGGCCGCGCCGCGTGCGAGGCAATTTCGACGGCGCGTTCGATCGTCCCGGCGCGTTCCATGGCCACGCTGCCAGCGATCTGTTTCTCGATTTTCTCCGCTGCCGCGCCGATCAGCAGCGCCAGAATGACTTTTCCACGTAGCGGTTTTTGCAGCAAGGTGTAGTCGCTGCCTTTGTCTTTGCCACCTAGAATCACCAGGATACGTCCGGGAAAAGCGTCCAGGGCTTTCAGCGTGGCATCGACATTGGTGGCTTTCGAGTCGTTGTAATAGCGCACGCCTCTAATCTCCGCTACAAACTCGAGGCGATGCTCGACGCCCGCGAACGAGCGCACTCCGTTCGCGATGGCCGCAGGGTCGGCCCCGGCCAGGCGCGTCGCCGCCACCGCCGCCAAGACGTTTTCGACGTTGTGCGCGCCTGCCAGGGGAATGTCCCGCAAATTCAAAACCGCCTCTTCCTCGCCCTCGTGGCGAAACATAACTTCGTTTTCACGCACGAACGCGCCTTGCGCCACGCGCTGTTTCCGGCTGAACCAGTACACCTGCGGCTTGGCAGGCGCCAGCGGGGTGGTCGCCGGGTCGTCCGCGTTCAAGACGGCACTGTCGGCTTCCGTCTGATTCTCGAAGATGCGCGCTTTGGCGCGGCCGTAAGCTTCCAGCGTGTGATGGCGGTCCAGGTGGTCGGCGGTGAGATTCAAGAACACGCTGATGTTGGGCCGAAAGGTTTCGGTTAGCTCCAACTGAAAACTGCTCAACTCCACCACGGTTACCGTGTTGTCGCTGGTCTGCTCGACCCGCGCAATCAGGGGAGTACCGATGTTCCCTGCGAGAATCGTGGAAAGCCCAGCGCCTCTCAAGATATGCTCGATCAAAGTGGTAGTCGTCGTCTTCCCATTTGATCCGGTGATTCCGATCAAGCGTCCATCAAGAAAACGGTCGGCCAGTTCCACTTCGCTCCAAATGGTGACGCCCTTGGTGCGCGCGGCTTCTAAATGGGGCGAATCGGCGGGCACGCCGGGACTGGGAATGATCAGGTCCTGAAGGAGAAATGTATTTTCCCGGTGGCCGCCAAGTTCCAGCTTTACACCGGCATTGCGGAGAGAGAGAACCGCTTCACCGATTTCGTTTTCCGTCCGCGTGTCTGTCGCCGTTACATTTGCGCCACGCGCGGCAGAAAACAGCGCGGTGGCCGCACCTGTCCTTGCCAGTCCCACGACCAACACCCGCTTGCCCCGCAATTCGAATGGATTCGCCATTTTTCTTCGAAAAAACCTTCGACCAGGAAAATTCGCTACCTCAACTTCAACGTCGTCAGCGCAAACAGCGCAAAAACCAGCGCCGCGATCCAAAACCGTACGATCACTTTTGATTCGCTCCAACCCAGCAACTCGAAATGATGATGGATCGGTGCCATGCGGAAGATGCGCTTGCCACGCAGCTTGAACGAGCCCACCTGCAGAATCACGGAAAGAGCTTCGATAACGAAAACGCCGCCGACGAAAAAGAGCAGGATTTCCTGTTTGATGATGACGGCAACAGTGCCCAGCGTTCCGCCCAACGACAACGATCCGACATCGCCCATGAAGATTTCCGCGGGATGCGCGTTGTACCAGAGAAATCCGAGCGAAGCCCCGACCAGCGCGCCGCAGAAGACCGTAAGCTCGCCAACGCGCGGAATGTACTGAATCTCCAGATAGGTGGCCCAGCGAGAGTTGCTGCTCACGTAGGTGAGCATGGTGAGAGCGCCTGCGGCGATCACCGTGCAACCAATCGCCAGTCCATCAAGACCGTCGGTCAAATTTACAGCGTTCGAGGAGCCTACAATAACAACGCAAACAAAAAACAAAAAAGGAAGGAATGCAAACGGCCAGAAGTGTCTCGATCCCATCAGCGAATGGATTACAAGATCCGGATGCAAACGCTTGAGAAATGGAATCACCAGCTGAGTCGAATAGGCGTACCGCGTTACCAGAATCAACAGACAAATCCCCACGCCCAGGCTGACTATGATCTGAAAATAGATTTTTTTCTTGGCAGTAAGACCCAGATTGCGTTGCTTTGACACCTTCGAGTAATCGTCAATGAAGCCAATCATGGCAAAACCGAACAACGCAAACAAGGAGAGCAAGATAAACGGGTTGGTCAGATCCGCCCAAAGTAGAACTGGCACGGCCGTCGAAAGAACGATAAGCACCCCGCCCATGGTTGGCGTGCCAGCTTTCTTCTTGTGCTCTTCGGGACCTTCCTCGCGGATGAACTGGCCGATCTGCAATTCGCGCAGTCGCCGGATCAGCCAGGGACCAAACACCAGCGCTAGAAACATGGCCGTGAGGCTCGCATACACCGTCCGCACGGTGATGTATCTAAAAACATTCAGCGGGCTGAAATAGCGCTGCAATACATGGACTAAGAGGTAGTAGAGCATTTTAGTGCCGTGCCTCCTGCCCCGTGATTTCTCCTGGCGCCGCGTGCCGAGCGATCAGCGTTTCCACAATCTGCTCCATCTTCACTCCCCGCGAGCCTTTCACCAGCAGCAGGTCGCCGTCGCCGATCAATCCCGCAAGAAACTCGGCGGCCTCCTGTGGCGTTTCGAAGAATCGAGAGCGCGCACGTGGCAGTCCGGCAGCCACCGCGCCCTCCACAATCTGCCCCGCATGACCGGCAACGCCGATGACCCAATCGATCCTCCCGGTATTGGCAGCAAACTGCCCGGCCTGGCGATGCAGTTCCGGTGAAGCGGCTCCGAGTTCGCGCATTTCTCCGGCGGCGAGGATGCGCCGGCGGAAATTCGGCGTCGCTACGAGCAATTCCGTCATCGCTTCGAGTGCCGCGGGACTCGAGTTGTAGCTGTCGTTAATCAGTGCCGCTCCATTCGAAAACCGCAAGAGTTCCCCGCGCATGGCCGGCGCGCGCAGCGTGCGAAACACGTGTTGGGCCTCGGCCGCACCAATTCCCCATACGCTCGCGGCTGCCAGGGCCGCCAGCGCATTGGCAACCGCGTGACGCCCGGGAACATTCAGCTCCAGCCTCACTCGCCCCTCCGGACTCACATAGTCGAACGCCGAGCCTAAAGCTCCCCGGTCTTCGATATCATGCGCCATGAAAAACGCTTGCTGTTCGACGCCATATGTCAATACACGTCCAGGCGCGAAAGCCCCGAACGCAGCGACCCGCGGGTCGTCCGCGTTCAGAACCGCCGTCGACTCGCGCCCGTTCAATCCCTCAATCAGCTCGCGCTTCGCCAGCGCAATCTCATCCACCGACGAAAAGAATTCCAGGTGCGCCGGCGCAACGCGAGTCACCACTCCAACGTCCGGCTGCGCAATGGCCGTCAGGCGAGCAAGCTCGCCGCGCCGCGACATTCCCATTTCCAGAACCGCCGCCTGATGCGTTTCCTCCAGCCGAAACAGCGTCAGTGGCAGTCCGTACTCGTTATTTAAATTTCCCTCCGACTTCAGTACCCGCAGCTTCGCGCCCAGCAATGCCGCCAGGATCTCCTTCGTGGTGGTCTTGCCGACAGAACCGGTGATGCCGGCAATTTTCCCGCGCCAGGATTTGCGCACTGCGCGCGCCAGTTGCTTGAGCGCCTGGAAGGTGTCGGCCACCGGAATGCAGCGATCTCTGACCGGGTCCGAATATCGCGAAAGGTGCGCCTCCGCCACCACGGCCGCAAGGGCCCCGTGTTCCAGAGCGCTGGCCACATGGTCGTGTCCATCGTGACTCGGTCCGTGGATGGCGATAAACAGTTCTCCGGCACGAATCGTGCGAGAATCAATCGACACGCCGGCCACCCGGGCCAGGGGGTTAAGTCCCGCCCCCGGCCGAGTACCCAGAGCGTCAGCCACTTGTGTAATCGCCCACCGCATAAGTTCCTCAAAGGATTTGACTTATTCCAGTACCCAACGGCTCCTTGTGTTTTCAACGGTTTGAGGGCTCCTCCTTTCAAGAGGTCACCAATTGGCTCGCCCCGGCTTGCCGGGACCCGAGCGCCCCCGTCACATCTCTAACTAAGCGCGCTAGGTGCCAAACCCGGAGCCGCTTTGCGGCTCGTCTTACAACTCACGGCCATTGCCGTCCTGCACTTCCCGGCCCTAGAAAACCGCGCTGGCCTAAAGCGCGGCGTGCCATCTCGCGGTCGTCAAATTCAAACGTTTTGTCGGCAAGAATCTGATAATTCTCGTGACCCTTTCCGGCTAGCAGCACGATATCTCCGCTGCGGGCTTCGTCCATGGCCATGCCGATGGCTTTTTCCCTGTCCGGCTCGATCAGATACTTGCCGGCAGTTCTCTGTAGTCCCACTATTATGTCGCTGATAATTTTCAGCGGATCTTCGCTGCGCGGATTGTCGCTGGAAAGAATCGTCAAGTCGCTTAAGCGGCCCGTAACTTCCCCCATCACTGGCCGTTTCGTCCGGTCTTTTTGCCCGCCGCAGCCGAACAGCGTAATCACGCGCCCTTTGGGATTCAGCTCGCGCGCCGTTCGAATCAGGTTCTCCAAAGCGTCGTCCGTGTGCGCGTAATCCACGATCACCAGGAACGGTTGCCCGAGATCGATTCGCTGGAAACGTCCCGAAACGCTCTCCAGATTTCGGATGCCGTTTTCAATCACCTCGTTCGAAAGGCCGAGTGCCTGCGCTGCTCCAATCGCAGCAAGAAGATTGTAAACATTGATGCGTCCGACCAGCCGCGAGACCACCTGCACTTTTCCGTTCGGCGTTTGCGCGCTGAACGTCAAGCCATCAAAAGTCAGCTGAAATTTTTTCGCGGTGATGTCGGCGTCCGATTCCAGTCCATAGGTGACCGTTTTCTTCGCTAATCCCGCCAACCGTTTGCCGAATTCATCGTCGGTGTTCAGCATCGCAACTTCCGGTGCACCGGCTCCGGTGCCTTCGAAGAGGCGCTTTTTCGCGGCAAAATAGTCGTCAAATGTTTTGTGAAAATCCATGTGCTCGCGCGTCAGGTTGGTGAAGACCGCGGCTTGAAAATGGCATCCCCACAGCCGGTCCATCGCCAGCGAATGGGAGCTGGCTTCCAGCACGGCGTACTGTCCACCCGCATCGCGAATCTCGGCAAAAAATCCCTGCAGGTCCACCGATTCCGGCGTAGTGTTCGGCGCGGGATAGTCGCCGAGTGGCGTGTGGTAGGCGATCGTTCCGAACAAGCCGGTCTTCGCACCTGAGGCTTTCACGATGGCATCCACGACCGCAGTGGTGGTGGTCTTTCCATTCGTGCCGGTCACTGCCACCAGTTGCAGTGCGTTGGCGGGATGCCCCAGGAAATTCGCGGCCGTAATGGCCAGCGCCTTGCGAGCTTCTTTGACACGAATCCACGCCATCCCGGCCGGAATCGTGCCGGAAGCCGGCTCCTCGCTGGCAATGGCTACCGCTCCACGCTTAATAGCGTCCTGAATGAAGGCGTTGCCGTCAGTTTTGGCCCCGTGTAAAGCGAAAAACAGGGATCCCGGCCGCACCCTCCGCGAGTCGCAAGCCACCTGGCGAATTTCCACTTTGCTAGCGCCCGCAGGCAAAGTTGCCTCGGTCCCCTGGAACACCGCCACCAGCATTTTTCGATCATCCCCAGAATCTGCCCGGGAAGAATGCTTTCGTTGGCTGTCAACCTGGTTCGTGGCGCCATCCTCTACTTGTTCATCGGGGCTCAATCCCATTCTCATCCTAGTGCCTTGCTCTCTGGAGCGCCTTGGCAATCTTCACTGTCGGTGTCCCGAATTGCACGGTGACCTTCGCGCCGCGCCTCACCTTTGCTCCCGCCGCGGGAGTCTGATTGGTGGCAAGACTGCTGCCAATGAGAATCGGCTCCAAGCCCAATCGAAGGCAGATCTCCGTAACGTTGCGCATGGTCTTTCCGGAGAAGTCCGGCACTTGGATTTCGCCCCCTTCGTCCACCGCTACCGTCACCGCGGGCGTCTGGCTCATGCCCGTCTTTGATTTTGTTGCGGGGACCTCCGCGGGAAGCCGGTCCGGCTGGGCTGAAAAATCCGCCGGGGTGAAATCTTCCAGGGCAGCGCTGTCTGAAATTTCGCGATTCTTATACGCGGCCTCGAGGAGCCTTGGCCCCATTGGCACATCGCGCGGCACGTCAAGATAGGCCAACACCTGTTCGGCAATCCGTTTGAAAACCGGCGCGGCAACCTGCCCGCCCTCATGTTGCCCAACGGGTGAATCCAGTGACAGGAGGATCGTCACCGCCGGATTGCTAATCGGTGCAAAGCCAGTGAAGGAAGCAATGAGTTGCGTCGCCGAATAGCGGCCCGTCGCCGGATCGATTTTCTGTGCCGAGCCGGTCTTGCCAGCCACCGTCCAGCCATCCAGCCGCGCCAATGGTCCCGTCCCATTCAGTATGACGCCCTCCATGAGCCGCCGCAGCGTCGCTGCCGTTTCCGGTCGAATGACTCTCCTCGGTTCAACAGGCGCCAGCACGCCTTCCGCTGGTAATAGGTGTTCTCCGCGCCGTAGCTCGGCAATGACATGGGGCTTGTAAAGCATCCCTCCGTTGGCAATCGCGGAAACCGCGCTGATGAGTTGAATCGGAGTAACGCCGACCTCCTGCCCCATCGAGATCGACCCGATCGAGACTGCCGACCAATTCTCCAGCCGCCGCAAGAGTCCCTTGCTCTCCCCCGGCAGGTCTACGCCGGTGGGCTGCCCAAAACCAAAGGCGCGGATATAGTCGTAAAACTTCGGCGCTCCCAATCGCAGCGCAATCTTGATCGCCCCGACGTCGCTCGATTGCGCCAGGATGTCCGCGACCGTCAGCATGCCAAACGGCTTGTGGTCGCGAATGCGATGCCCGGCGACGTAGACGGCCCCGTTCTCGCAATCAAACACTTCTCCTGGCCTGGTTATCCCCTGATCAAACGCCGCTGCCAGCGTGATGAGCTTAAAAGTTGATCCTGGCTCGTACAGGGCCGTAACCGCGCGGTTCATCCGCGCTTCCGCGGTCGACTCGTTCGCCGCATTGGGATTGAACTTAGGCCAGTTGGCCAGCGCGAGGATTTCTCCGGTATTCGGATTCATCACCACCACGGTGCCGGCCAGGGCATGAGTTTTGGCAATTGCCTTGGCCAGCTCACGTTCGGCGATGTACTGGATTTTCTCATCCAGCGTCAGTATCACGTTCGCACCGCGTTCGCGCTGCGCTTCTCCACCGTCGAACCACCGCTGACGCGCGTCCGCCATCACCATAATCTTTTCGCTCTTGCCGCGGATTTGTGCGTCCAACTCGTACTCGATCCCACCCAGGCCTTTTTCATCGAGATCGACAAAGCCCAATACATGCGAAGCGAGGTCGCGCTTCGGATAAATGCGTTGATTCTCTTTTTGGAAGTAAACGCCCTTCAGATTAAGGGCCTCTACCGCTTCCTTCTTATCCGGCGGCAGCTTGCGCGCAATCCACACAAAGGAGTGCGAAGATCCGAGCCGCGCTTCCAGCACCTCACGGGGAATCCCCAGCACGCCGGATAGCAGCCGCGCCGCCAATTGCTGGTCGCCAAGCTCGGAGGGCACCGCGAAAGCCGAGTCCACCAGGATGCTCATTGCCAGCGGGTGCATGTTGCGGTCGTAGATCGCGCCGCGCTTGGGCGTGATTTCGATCACATGCTGCTGCTGCCGTTGCGCTCGAGCCAGGTATTCGCTGTGACGGAAGAGTTGCAAGTAGCCCAGACGCCCAAAAACAACGCTCATAAATACGAACGTGAGGCAGGCCACGAGCAGCAGACGGTTGGCCGTCTTAGTAGCAGCATTCAAGTCGGCCGTTTTGCGGTGGCGTTCGGAATTCACTGCTATGCGGCAAGCTGCCGCGGCGTGGACACGGTTTTCTGGCATGGTGAAATCAGAAAGAAAAGCGCTCCGCCTGGAAGTTCATTTGCTGACTGCCAACTGGCTCTCGAACCTGGTGCGTCGAAAAACGACTAGGGTGCCCGGTTCGGCCGCGCGGAGCGTATCGCCGCCACTTCCGCGCCGTCCGGAGCCTCATATTCCTGCACCTGCGTTGGCAGCGGCTCGGTCAGTCCCAGTTGGCGCCGCGCGATCACGTCGATGCGCATCGGACTGCGCAGTCCCGCGATTTCCAATTTCAAGGACGAGTTCAGCGAAGCCGCCTCGGCTTGGCTGCCCTTGACGTCCTCGAGCTGAAAACTTAAATCGATGCAGCGGAAATGCTGGTAGACGTAAAGCATGAAACACGCGGCGACCACGCCGCCCAGCGCGACGGTGCGAAAAAGCCGGCGCATCTTCACCGGCTCGACGTGGCGCACGACGCGCGAATTGTCGATCCGCTTGACGGTATGAAACTCCGTCATTGCCGAAGTCATTTTCTTGCGTGCCATAACGATACCTTGCTGGCCGCTAACCGGCCGGCATTCTTTCTGCACACCGCAGTTTCGCGCTTCGCGAACGCGGGTTGCCCATCATCTCTTGCTCACTGGGCTGGATCACGTGTTTCGTCAGCACGCGGAGCGATCCTACTCGCTCTCCCTCTTGAAACGCGCGCTTCACCAGGCGGTCTTCCCGCGAGTGGTAGCTCAACACCACCCAGCGACCTCCTGAATTCATTGTGGCGGGGGTCCGAGAAAGAAACTGCCCGAGTTCCTCCATCTCTC
>Ga0210399_10003078_pt1 | contig 12967 bp, 15 predicted proteins | sample IncBWC14MmetaG_FD_150865 | JGI IMG/M metagenome (GOLD analysis project Ga0210399, IMG submission 150865) | Forest soil microbial communities from Barre Woods Harvard Forest LTER site, Petersham, Massachusetts, United States - Inc-BW-C-14-M | ecosystem: Environmental > Terrestrial > Soil >... | reverse complement strand
TTGGTGGCCGATCCCGGCAATGTGCCGGCGACCTGCCCCGGATTGATGGCCAATTCCCGATCCGGAAACACCTCGGACTCGCCCACCGGAGCGCCGAGAATGGTGATGCGGTAGGAATTCGGCCCGAGTTCCAAGTTGTCGCGGATATGAACCGCCTGCACCAGGAAGCCGAGTTCTTCGGACAGCTTCTTGCGCACGCCCTTGATGCGCCCCATCAACTCCCCGCCCTGATTGCGGTCGACCAGCGGAATCAGGCGATAGCCGACCTCCAGACCGATGAGATCGACCTGTTCGACGTCGTCCCAGGACAGCTCTTTTTGCTCCGCGGGACCTGCCGCCGCTGCGGCAGGTACGGCCGCAGCGGGCTTGCCCGGCGCGGCGCGCTTGCTCAAGAAAAACGCCCCTACGGCGCAGGCCCCGGCCATTGCCAGAAACACGACGTTCGGCATGCCGGGAATGATGCCGAGCAGGGCCAGTATGCCGCCGGTGACTCCGAGTGCCCGGGGCTGACCCAACACCTGTGCCATGATCTGCTGGCTCATGTCGTGCGGACGTGAAACGCGCGTGACCAAAATGGCGACGGCCACCGACAAGAGCAGCGCCGGAATTTGCGCGACCAGCCCGTCGCCGATGGTCAGCAAGGCATAGGTGCGGCCCGCATCGGCGAGCGACAGGCCGTGCTGCGCCGCGCCGATGATGGTGCCGCCGAACAAATTGATGAACACGATCAAGATCCCGGCGATGGCGTCGCCGCGGACGAATTTGCTGGCGCCGTCCATCGCGCCGTAGAAGTCGGCTTCTTCCCGAACTTCCTGCCGTCGGATGATGGCATCGGCTTGGGTGATGATTCCGGCATTCAAATCGGCGTCGATCGCCATTTGCCGTCCGGGCATCGCGTCCAAGGTGAAGCGCGCGCTGACCTCGGAGATGCGCCCTGCGCCTTTCGTGATGACGACGAAGTTGATGATCACCAGTACCGTGAACACCACCATCCCCACCGCGTAGTTGCCGCCGACCACGAAATGGCCGAAGGCGGCGATGACGTGGCCCGCGGCCTGAGATCCGGTGTGTCCGTTGATCAAGACGATGCGCGTCGAGGCGACATTGAGGCCCAAACGCAGCAATGTGGCGCCCAGCAGCACGGTCGGAAAGGTCGCGAACTCGAGCGCACGCCGAACATAGATCACCGCCAGCAAGATCATGAGCGACAGGGAAATATTGAAGGTGAAAAATACATCCAAGAGAAATGCCGGCAGCGGCAGCACCATCATGGCGAGAACCACCATCACCAGCAGCGGCACGCCCAAACCGTTGCGGGCGAATTCGCCGAAGGTCGCTACTGCGGCGCGCGTATTCATGCGTCTGAATACTCATCGCCGACCTTGGGGTCGGGGCGCGCCATTCGGGCTGCGGCGGTGGGGTTCAAGGTGCGCAGCCTGAAGATGTACGAAAGCACCTGGGCCACGGCCAGATACAAGCCCGCCGGAATCTCGTGATTGAGGTCGGTTGAGCGATACAAGGCCCGCGCCAGCTTCGGCGACTCGAATACCGGAACGCGATGCTCCTCGGCGATGCGCCGAATGTTTTGCGCGACCAGATCGACGCCCTTCGCCAGCACGCGCGGCGCGCGCATTTTGTTCGGGTCGTACTTCAGGGCCACGGCAAAGTGCGTCGGATTGACGATCACCACATCGGCGCTCGGCACTTTGTGCATCATGCGGCGCCGCGCCAGCGTTTGCTGCATTTGGCGGATGCGCTGCTTGGTTTCCGGGCGCCCGTCCAGTTCCTTGGATTCGTCGCGCACCTCTTGGCGCGTCATGCGCAAAGCTCGCTTGAATTGAAATAGCTGCAGAGGCACGTCCACCATGGCCACCAGCGCCAGCGAAGCGCACAACCAGACAAAGGCCCAACTCAGGAGCCCGGCGCCGCGACCGATGGCCGCCTGCGGCGCCATGCGGCCCAAGGCCAGGACATCGCCGAATATCCCCGACACAACCCACGCACAGACGCCGCCGACCAGCAAACATTTGAGCAGCGCTTTGCCGAGTTCCGAGACGCCGCGCAGACCGAATACCCGCTTGATTCCCGCCATTGGACTCAGGCGGGAAAAGTCGGGCGTCAGCGCACGAGGACTGAAATTCCAGCCGCCAAGCAACACCGATGCGAGCAGCACCAGTCCGACCAATGCGCCGAACACCGGCAACAGGGCGAGTACCGCGCTCATGCCGGCATGGCCGAGCGATACGGCCATCGAGTCGGTGTCGCGCAAGGTCTTCGCATCGATCGACAGACCGCTGCGCATCATTTGCGAGAGGCGGGCGGTCAGCGATCCGCCGATCGCGACCAGCGTCGCGCTGCCGCCGATCATGGTCGCGAAATTCGTGAGTTCCCGCGAGCGCGGTATTTGTCCGCGCTCGCGCGCTTCCTGTAGGCGCCGTTGCGAAGGCTCCTCGGTGCGTTCGCCCCCCATTTCGGATTCCGCCATCAGCGCACTCCCGCGGCGGACGAGCCGACCAGGTCCGTAACCGCCATGAGTGCGCTATTTATGAGGCTGGAGATGCCCGACATGATGCCGTCGAGGCCGGCGAGCAGTACGAAGAAGCCGCTCAGCAAGGCGATGGTGAAGCCGATGCCAAATAGATTGAGCTGCGGCGCGGCGCGAGTAACCACGCCGAGCGCCAGATTGACGATCACCAGCGCGATGACCGCCGGCAGAGCGATCAGCAAGCCTGCGTCGAAGACCCGCGCCCCCCACAGCACCACCGACAGCAGAAAATTCTGGCCCACATGAGCGGCGCCGATGGGCAGGCTATGAAAGCTCTCCGCCAGGGCGCCGAGCAGCAGCAAGTGACCGTTGATGGCAAGGTAGGTCAATGTGCCGAAAATCATGAACATCTGGCCGAGCACCGGTGTCTGCGCACCGCGCTGCGGATCGACCAAGGTCGCGAACCCCAAACCCATCGTCAGCGAAATGTTTTGTCCGGCGAAAACCAACGCTTCGAAAGCGAGCTGCACGACCATGCCGATCGACACGCCGATGAGCAGTTCCAGTACTGCGCTGAGCATTCCGGCGGCCGAGAAAATCGACAGCTCTGCGGGCACCTGCACCAGAGGAGCCATCAGGAATGCCAGCGCCAATGTCAGCACGATTTTGACGAGGCGCGGCACCGCGGCCTCGCTGCTGGTGGGCGCCGTGAGCACGAACCCGCTGATGCGCAGCACCGGCCACCACATCCGCCCCACCCACATCGACACGTCGGATGCATTTAAGGTCAGCGGCTGCATGTTGGTCTAGCCGATCACCGCGGGAATGCCGGCGTACAGTTCACGCGTGAAGTCGATCAACACGCGCAAGATCCAAGGACCCGCCACGAATAAGGTGAGCACGAGCATCAGCAGTTTCGGGATGAAACTCAAGGTGGACTCGTTGATCTGCGTGGCCGCTTGCAGCATGCCGATCACCAACCCGGTGATGAGTGCGATGAGCAGCAGCGGTGCGGCGACCAACGAGGTGACCAGCAGCGTCTTGTGCGCCAGATCCATGACGTTCTCTGGCGTCATTGGTGAAAACTCGAAGCCAGCGTGCCTATGAGAAGCGTCCAGCCGTCAACCACCACGAACAGCATGATCTTGAACGGCAAGGACACCAGAACGGGCGACAACATCATCATGCCCATCGACATCAGCACGCTGGCGACCACCAGATCTATCACCAGGAAAGGTATGAAAACCATGAAGCCGATCTGGAATGCGGTCTTCAGCTCACTGGTAATGAAGGTCGGCACCAGCACCGTCAGCGGCACATCGTCGGCGCTTGCGAATTGCGCCTTGCCGGAAAGCCGGGAGAAAAGCTGTAGATCATTTTCGCGGGTTTGCGCCAGCATGAATTTCTTGAGCGGCTGGACGGTGCGCTGGATCGCCACTTCGCCGGCCAGCTGGCCGTCCATGTACGGCTTGATGCCGGCGGCGTACGACTGCTCGAGCGTCGAACCCATCACGAAGAAAGTCAGGAACAGGGCCAGGCCGGTGAGAACTTGATTCGACGGAGTGGTCGCCATGCCCAGGGCCTGGCGCAGAATGGACAGCACGATGATGATGCGCGTGAACGCCGTCATTGCCAGCAGGATGGCCGGCAACAGCGTCAGCAGGGTCATCAATATCAATACCTGAAAGGTGAGCGAGTAGGTCTGCACGCCGTCGGCTGCGGTTTTGACGGCGACTGCGGGCAGCGCGACCTGGGCGATCGCCGCACCGCAGGGCAACAAGACCAGCAGCGCTATACCCAGCAGTGGGCGATTCCAGGTGCGCCGCATGGGCGTCACGCGGAGCCGCCGCGCGGCCCACCGGATCGCTTCATCAATTCCCGCATGCGCTCGGCAAATGCAGGGGCGGGGGCGGCGGTTTTCAGCACGATCGACGCAGCCAAGGGAGTCAACGGCACCACGCCGCCGGCGCCGATGCCGAGCAAAACTTGAGCGTTGCCGACACGGACCAGTACAACCCGCTCCCGCGGACCCACCCTAAGTTCGTCGAGCACGGCAATATCCGCGGAGCCGCGCGGCGCCGCCAATCTGAACCGCTTCAAAATCCACCCGATGGCGAAAATCAAGGCGACGATGGCGACGAGGCTCAACGTAAGCTGCGTCAAGCTGCCCACCGACAACGGCGATACGGGTTGCGCGATCCCCATCATCGCGCGTGCTCCATTCTTTCCGTCGCGCTCACCACATCGGTGAGCCGGATGCCGAATTTCTCATTGACCACCACCACTTCGCCGCGCGCAATGCGCACGCCGTTCACCAATACATCGAGCGGTTCACCGGCGAGGCGATCGAGCTCGACCACGGCGCCGGGCGCCAATTGCAGCAGGTCGCGCACCGACATGCGCGCGCGTCCGACCTCGAGCGCCAGCGTGACGGCGACATCCAGGATCAGATTCAAGTTCATCTCCTGTCCGCCGGCGCCCGCGGCGTTGGGCGTCAGGTCGCTGAATTGCGCGCGCGCGACGGCGGCAGTCTTCGAATCGGGCGGGCTCATGGGGAGGCTCCTGGAAGAATCTTGAGGGCGTTGTGTCCCTGCGAAACGCCAAATCTGCCGCGATGCACCGGCACATCGCCGGCCAACAGCGTCACCAGCTGCGGCGCTTCGATGGGAATGATGTCGCCGGGCGACAGGCTCACCAATTCGCGCAGGCTGATTTGAGCTTGTGCAAGAATCGCGCGCGTATCGATTTGCGCCTCCTGCAATGCCGTCGTCAGCACCGGCGCCCAGGCTTCCTGTTTGCGTACCGGCGCGGCGGCAGTGTTGCCGGCGAGGGAATCGCGAATGGGCGCGAGCAGCGAATCGGGCATCAGCCAATCGATGCGGCCGCTGCGCGCCGCGAATTCCACGGTGAATTTGCCGACCGTCACGGATTCGAGCTGGCCGCCCAACTGCACCAGCCGCGGGTTGGTCTCCTGCTTGACGAGCTCCAGCTCGAGCGCCACGGACGGCGCCCAGGCAGCCGCAAAATCCGCAGCGAAACTGCGCAGCATCAGCGCGAGGAATCGTTGCGCAGCCGGAGCGACAGCAGCTTGAGGATCTGCGTTTGCGCGGCCCGAGCCGCCGAAGAAGCCGTCGAGCAGAGTCAACAACAGCGCCGGCTCGACGCTGACGTAGGCGAATCCGCTCAATGGTTTGAAGCGCACGACCGCAAGACTCGCCGGCACCGGCAATGACGCCTGCAGGTCGGCGCTCTTCACGGATTCCAGGGAATCGAAATGCACGCTGGCATCGCGGCCCAGCAAACCGGACAAAGACGGGCCGGCGCGATCGGCAAAGTTCTTGCCGATGACCTCGAGCAGCGGCAGTTGCGTACGATTGATGCGCTGTACGGAAAAATCATAGGGCCGTACCGCGTTGGCGCTTTCCTTGCCGCTTTTTTCGAGAAGTGCCGCCACCTCCTCGTCGGAGATCGCCTCGCGCGCCGGTGCTTCACCCATTACTGCACCACGAAACTGGTGAATAGCAGGTCGTCCACGTCCGGACTGCCTTCTTTCTTCTGCACCGCGCGGATTTCAGCGAGCGCTTCCTGCCTCAGTTTCTCCTTGCCTTCGCGCGACATCATGGATTGATAGTTGCGATTGCTCATCAGCAGCAGCAAATTGTTGCGGATCACCGGAATGTTCTTTTGCGCGCTGTCGATGGCCTTTTCGTCATGGGCCATGATTTCCATGCTGATCTGCAGGAAACGCACCGCCGAACCATCCTCAAAGTTGACCACCAGCGGCGGATCGATGGCGTAGTACATCGCCGGCTTGGCCGGGCCTTTCTTGTCCTCGCCCTTGGGGGGTACGACCACCGGGACGATGGCCGTGATCTTGCCGTCCTTGTCCAGCTTCAGATCCGGGAGCGGGTGCAGCTTGGCGTTGATGTAGCCGCCGACCACGACGGCGATGAGGGTCAGCGCGAAGATGCCGACCGCGTTGGTTACTTTTCCCATGATGCCGCCGGATTTTGGCGGCGGCGGTGGAGGAGCGTCGTCAGCTGCGTCGGCCATAGTGCGATTCCAAAGCGCGGTCACATGCCGCAGCGTTGAATCGAGCAAGTTCTATGCCAGACGCGTTTTAGCGCGCTTTGCCCAGAGGATTCAGCAACTTATCCCTACCCCGGTTCCGCTGGGATTCAGGGCGGCGCCGATAAATTGACGCTTTCGCCGCTAGAATTTCAGCGAGACTTTCAATCCGGGTCCGGCATCGTCCAATACCAGGTGTGCGCCATGAAGTTTAGTGACCGCCGCCACCAGCGACAGACCCAGACCTGACCCCGGAAATTTTCGCGCTTCGTCCAACCTTACGCGGCGCCCCAGCACGATCTCGCGCTTTTCCGCGGGAATGCCGGGCCCGTTGTCCTCGACGATCACCTCCGGCCCGCTGCCGGATCCTTGCAGCACCACGCGAATATGCCCGCGGTCCGGTGTGAACTTGATGGCATTGTCGAGCAGATTGGCGAGTGCCTGCGCCAGCAATTGCCGATTGCCTTGCACAGTGGCTCCGGGCGCCACGGAACTCTCCAGCACGATGCCGCGCTCTTCGCTGACCGGCGCATACAATTCGACCACGCTTGCGACCAGTTCAGACAGGTCGACCGGTTCGCGCGCGACGGTGCCGGTTTCGGCCAGGGCAATACGCAGCAGCGCGTCCAAGGTGCTGCGCATGTGGTCGACCTCGGTGTTCACTCTTTCCAGCACGCGCCGCTCCACCGAGCCCACAGTCAGCGAACTCATCGCGCCTTCTGCGGCCGCCTGCAAGCGATTCAGGGGAGTGCGCAGGTCGTGAGCGGCGCTGTCGAGAACCGTGCGCATGCCCAGGGTGAGCTGCTCGATCTTATCGAGCATGGTATTGATCTCGCGCGCCAGGGTGTTGATTTCGTCGTCGGCATCGCGCACCGGCAAACGCTGCGAAAGATCGCCGCGCATGATCTGCGTGGCGACGGCTGAAATCGCTCCGGCCTGCGCCAGGATGCGCCGCCCCATCCAAAACCCTCCGCCCAAGCCCAGCAGCAAGGTGAGCACCACCGCCGTGATCAAGCCTCGCACCATCAGGCTCTTGACGTCCTGCCGTTCCTGCACATCGTGCCCCACCAGCATTCGATAGCCGCCGGGCAAGGGAAATCGCTGCGCCCGCATCTCGTGTTCGCGCGTTTCGTCGCCGAACGGCACTGATACTTTGAAGTGAAACCACTTGCCCTCGTTGTCGCCGACCTTCGGCCACGCCGGTACGTTGCCGGCCACCGGGCGCAGCTGGGGATCGACCATCAAATACACTGCGCCGCGGACATCCTGATCCTGTGAGCGCTGCTCGATCAGCTCGATGAAATCGCTGCGTGACAGCACCAACATTTGTTCGCGGAGGCCTTGCACTTCCGCTTCGATGAGATTGTCGGTGCTGCCGTCGACCACCCGCGAGACCGCGAAATCCACTGCCAGCAAGAGCGCGGCTGCGCCGCAGGCGAATACGATCGAATAGACGATGGCGATGCGAAACGGCGAGGTATCGAGAACGCCGAGAAACCGTTGATCGGGGCCCATTGCGGACCCGCTATTCGTCTTCGCGCAAGCTGTACCCCGCGCCTCGCACCGTATGCAGCAGGGGTTTGTCGAAGTCCTTGTCGATGGCCTGCCGCAAACGGCTGATGTGCACATCGATCACATTGGTCTGCGGATCGAAATGGTAGTCCCAGACGCCCTCGAGCAGCATGGTGCGCGTCACCACTTGTCCGCTGTGGCGCATCATGAACTCCAGCAATTGGAATTCGCGCGCGGTGAGCTCGATTTTCTTGCCATTGCGCATGACGCGGCGAGTCATCCGGTCGAGTTCCAGGTCGGCCAATTTCAATTTCGTATTGGCTTCCGCGTTGCCTGTATCGCCGCGCCTGGCAAGCGCGTCGATCCGCGCCAACAGTTCCGACATATGGTACGGCTTGGTCAGATAATCATCGCCGCCGGCTCGCAAGCCCGTAATCCGGTCATCCACGTCGCCGAGGGCGCTCAAGATGAGGACCGGCATCTTGCGGCCGGTGGCGCGCAGCGACTGCACCAGCGCAAGACCGTCAAGCTTCGGCAGCATGCGGTCGACGATCGCCAGATCTACCGCAATCGAGGATGCCAAATGCAGCCCCTCGAGGCCGTTGCCCGCGACGTCCACGGTGTGACCGGCTTGCCGGAGTGCTTTCGCAAGATAGTCGCGCGCGACTTCGTCATCTTCCACTATCAAGATGTGCATGGCTCGGTATCTTAGACTACGATGCCCTCGCCTGGGTTCACTCGTAGTATCTTTCAAGGCGAATTTATAGTGCCCGAGATTATCAGCGGCTGATGGCGGCTGCAAAAAAGCGCTGCGGCGGATCTTGGGCGTGCGCCGTACTGCTTGCGGCCGCATGCTGGACGGTTCCGTCGAATGCCAAGGAGGAACCCTTGTGGGAATTTGGACTCGGCTTGGGCGCGATAGCATTTGAGGATTATCGCGGCTCGGATACCGTTCACGCCTATCCCCTGCCCGTGCCCTATGTTGTTTACAACGGCGCGTTTCTGAAAGCGGACCGCGACGGCGTGCGCGGCACATTGTTCAATCAGGATAGGCTCGAGATCAATTTGAGCTTCGACGTGACGACGCCAGTGCGCAACGACAGCGAGCGCAGCGGCATGCCGGACCTCAAATCCACGGTGGAGCTCGGGCCCTCCTTTGACATCCACTTATTCCGCAGTGATGGCGCTAAGTTCAAACTTGATTTGCGCTTGCCGTTGCGGGCCGCAGCCACGGTTCAAGGATCGCCGCAGGTGATTGGCTGGACATTCACCCCGCGGTTGAATCTGGATGTCGCGGATCCTTGCGGATTCGCAGGCTGGAATCTCGGACTCTTGGCGGGACCGCTGTTCGCGGATCGCCGCTATAACCGATATTTTTATTCGGTCGACAGTCAATACGCGACCGTGTCGCGACCGGAGTTTCAAGCGAGCGGCGGCTACGCCGGCACACAGAGCATTGCCGCACTGTCCAAGCGCCATCCTAAGTTTTGGGTGGGTGCATACATGCGCTACGACACGCTGGCCGGCGCGGTCTTCATCGACAGCCCGCTGGTGCAGCGCAAGAGCTATTGGTCGGCGGGATTCGGTTTTGCGTGGATGCTGCGCCGCTCTTCGCGCATGGTGCAAGTTCCCGATTGAGCACCCGCACCGATGCTGCGTTTTCCCAAAGTTGTCTATGAGTATTTTGCGCTTTATGCCTCGCTGACTCTGCTGGGTCTTATTTGTCTGACCTGGTCGATTTTTGCGCTGCCGCTGTATTTCATCTTGCCGGCGCGCATTGGAATCGCGGTCGGCCGGCGCGGCATCATGGCGGGATTCCGCCTCTATGGTTGGTCGTTGTGGATCACGAGAGCCTACCGCTTGGATCTGCACGCCATCGACTCGCTTAGAGGCGGACCGCCGCTGATCCTGGCGCCCAATCATCCGGCCTTGATTGATGCGCTGTTGATTCTGACCCGGCATCCGAACCTCGTCTGCGTCATGAAGGCGCAACTCATGAGAAATGTGTTCTTAGGCGCAGGTTCGCGTCTCGCACGCTACGTAGGTAATGACTCTTCACTTCAGATGGTCAAGGAATCCGTGGCGCACCTGCGTGCAGGCGGAGTGCTGCTGCTGTTTCCGGAGGGCACCCGTACCACCCGGGCGCCGATCAATCCGTTGATGGGCAGCGTAGGACTGATTGCGAAACACGCCAATGTCCCAGTGCAAACGCTGCTGATTGAGACCGACTCGCCCTTCTTGAGCAAAGGGTGGCCGTTGTTCAAGCGTCCCGAATTGCCGATCATCTACCGGGTTCGGCTCGGCAAGCGATTCGATCCGCCGTCGGACGTCGCCGTGTTCACCGAACAGCTCGATCAGTACTACCGGAATGCCCTCGAGGGCGCCCTACAGACTGTCTGGCTCAAGCCGCATGCCTGAGCGCTCGAATACTCATCTTGTGCTCATTCCGAGCTACAACCCCGGCCCAAAGGTGTTTGCGACCGTGCAGGCGGCGTTGAACCAATGGGCTCCCGTGTGGGTGGTGGTCGACGGCAGTACCGATCATTCCGAGCACCGCTTAGGCTTGATGGCCATGGAGGACGCGAATCTGCGCGTCTTTGTGCTCCCCAAGAATCAGGGCAAGGGAGCGGCGCTGCTCTTTGGCCTGCGCGAAGCGCTGTCATCGGGCTACACCCATGCGTTGAGCATGGACTCCGATGGCCAGCATTCCGCCGACAGTATCCCTGCATTCATGCAAGCCTCGCTGGCGTCTCCCGACGCGATGATCCTGGGGGTGCCAATATTCGATGACAGCGCGCCAAACCTGCGGGTCCAAGGCCGAAAAGTGTCGAATTGGTGCGCCAATCTCGAGACTCTGTGGGCCGGTATCCACGACTCGCTGTATGGCTTTCGCGTATATCCGATTCTTGCATTGGTAAACATAATGCGCCGGCAACCGTGGATGCGGCGTTTCGATTTCGACGTGGAGGCCGCGGTGCGCCTGTGCTGGCGTGGCGTCAGGCCCATCAACCTACCGGCCCCGGTGCGCTACTTCCGGCCCGAGGAGGGGGGCGTTTCGCATTTCAATTATTGGCGCGACAACGCTCTGCTGACCTGGATGCATTGCCGGCTTTTTCTTGGATTTATTCTGCGGCTGCCGCTGTTGACCGTGCGGCGCGCGCGGCGTCGCTAGTTGAGCGGTTTGCGCGCGCGATACTCGGAAAAGATGCCAAGTTCCACATGACGCTGAACCTCGACGAAGCCCGCGTCGCGGATTGCCGCAAGGATTTCGCTGGGAGCGGCGCAGGCGTCAATGGTGTCCCAGTAGTAACGCATCAACACCGGCGAATCGGGATTCCGGCCGAGCAGTCGCGCCAGGAACGGCACCACGCCGCGCAAATACGCCTTGAGCAGCGCATGCGCAACTCGCCCTGTGGGACTGCTGATCTCCAGCAAACAAATCCGGCCGCCGGGTTTGAGTACCCGTAGAAATTCGCGCAAGGCCGCCGCGACATCGTTGATATGGCGCAGCGCGTAGCCCATACATAGAAATTCAGCGGCTTCCGCAGCCACGGGGATGGTCTCGGCACTGCCAATCAGCAGTTCGACGCCGGGAGGGACTCTGGCGCTGCGAATCATTCCCAAGCTCGGGTCGATGCCGGTGACCGTGCCGGATTCACCGACCAGGCGCGCCGCTTGACACGCCAATAGCCCGGTTCCAGCGCCAATATCCAATACCCGCATGCCCTTCTCAAGTCCTGCCCGGCCCAATGCCCGGCGCCGGTACAACGAACCACTCCCTAAGGCCATGACCCGTTCGATGCGGTCATAGTCACCCGCCGTGCGGTCGAACAATTGCCTGACCCAGCCGGATCGTTCCGTTTCGTGCGCGTAGTAATCTCGCAGCGGCGGATGCGGCGCTTGCATGCAGCGAGCATACGCCGATCGGCGATGGGTTGCCGCACCGGCCCGCACCTATATAATGCAGGGTACTTACAAGTCCAATCGAAACACTAACTCTATGTCCGACAAAGCGTCGCTCATGCAGAAGCCGGCGCCGCTGACCGACGTCGGTCTACAGCGGGAACTCGCCGCACTGTTCGTGCAAGCTCTGAACCTCGAGGTACAAGCGCAGGATATCGATCCCGATGCCCCTTTGTACGGCGAAGGCCTGGGGTTGGATTCCATCGACATTTTGGAGGTGGCCTTGATCGTCTCCAAGCAGTATGGCATTCAATTGCGGGCCGACAGCCAGGAGAATCAGCAGATCTTCCGTTCATTGGGGCATCTAGCAGAGTACATTGCGGCGAGAAGAACCAAGTAGCCATGCGCTTACGGGCTAGACTGCAGCTCGCTGCCGTCATCGCGTTTCTTGCCGCTTACTCTTTACTGTCGCACTACAGCACCTCCCACCCGCAGGCGCACGATTTGGGAGCCGCTCTTGCCCTTGCGCCCATGCTGACCCTCGGTTTCCTTCTGGTCTGGCGCTGGATCGGCGCGCCGCAGGCGCTAATCGCGGCGGCGGCGGCGTGGTTTTTGCTGCATCATTATTGGCCGCTGCTCACGCGGAATTTCACTCTTGTTTATCTGAGTCAGCAGTGCGGTTTTTACGCCATCCTGGCGGTGAGTTTCGGACGTTCGCTGCGCAGCGGCCGGGTGCCGCTGTGCACCCAGCTCGCCGACAGGGTGCACGGACCCTTGACTGCGCGGGAGCTGCGCTACACGCGCAGCGTGACGGTCGCGTGGGTGATTTTCTTCTTGCTGAATCTGGCGGCGACATTGCTGATATTCGAATTAGCGCCACTGCGCATCTGGTCGCTGTTCGTCAACTTCTGCGCACTACCCCTGATCCTGCTCATGTTCGTTGCAGAATATGCGGTCCGGCACGTCGCGCTGCCGAGTCGGCCGCGCAGCGGCCTGATG
>Ga0210399_10003077_pt1 | contig 12968 bp, 13 predicted proteins | sample IncBWC14MmetaG_FD_150865 | JGI IMG/M metagenome (GOLD analysis project Ga0210399, IMG submission 150865) | Forest soil microbial communities from Barre Woods Harvard Forest LTER site, Petersham, Massachusetts, United States - Inc-BW-C-14-M | ecosystem: Environmental > Terrestrial > Soil >... | reverse complement strand
GCATTATAGGGGGGCCTCGGAAAACGTGGCCATGGCGGAATTGCGAACCCACCTTGCAACCGAAAGGGTGAGAGTGGTAACCCTCCGCCTAAAGCACACGCGTCTGAGTTCTATCCCAACCAAAATGCTCGGAACAGGGATTCTGAGTGTTATGCCCTGGTAACGTTAGTTATGCAATTTCTCCGATGCTTGTCCGCTAGAATCCAAGCGATTATGCGATCTATTTCGTACATCGTTCTTGTCCTTCTGTCATTGCCTGCATTCGCTCAAACGACTCAGCAAGCCAAATCGCACAGCCCCCGAACGGTTTGGGAACCTCCCGACTGGAATTTTCCTCAGGATGTGAAGGCAAATGCCAAGACGAAATGCTCTCCTCATTCCGCATTTCGAGCTACGAGATCGTACTTGGACGAACAGCGATGAAAGACTCGCAACAGCGTCTTGGAGGCCACATCGGCTCAAGGGGCAGTGACGCCCTAGAATGGCTCTGCTTCCATGGGGCAAACGAAATGGGTAGATGGGTTCTGTGGTTGGAGAACGACGAAATTAGTGGGCTTGTTGTTGGCGCTTTCCAGTGGTGGCAGCTCTCCGAAAGCGATGTTCTTGACCCTCGTTGTCAGGCACTGCGAAAGGAGGACTCAAAGATCACCTTACCGTTCCCCTCGTTCACGCTTGGAGCTACGCAGTCGCAGGCATTGAAGAGTCTCGGTTCGCCTACAGCCTGAGACAGTGAGCGGCTCATTTACCTGCATGAACATGCAAACGGTTCCTTCGCTTCATCGAACACTGTGATCGTTCGCCGCCGGACCGGAATAGTTCGCGCAATTCAGGTGTCGAAAACTACGTCCGACTAGGCGGCTCACGAGAGATGAAGGAACTCTCAACGCTTACATCACGGACGGCCGCATGACCAGGTCATCGCGCCGCGCCGCTGAAGTCTTCGACCTGCATTCCCCATTCGGTAAGGAGCCATTCGGGAACGTACACGCGACTCCGATTGCGGTCGCACCAGCGCTTCAATTCTGCTGACGCGGCATACTGCGACTTCCCAAGTCCCAGGCGCGTAACTTCCATCTCGAACTCGGTGGGCAGAGCGGGGATCGCTGGAAGAGGTTTACCCCAGTTGGGGTTTCCGCGCGCTCGTTTCGCGTCAGCCGGAGCGGGAGGCTTGGGCATGGCACCAGATCATACTCTCCCATGTCGTTTGTGTCGTGGGTGTTCGTGTGTGAGATAGCCAAGAGCGAACCGCAACGGCTTACAAGATCAAACGAGTTGCCCAAGAGGGCCTTGATGAGGTATTTTGTCGCGGCCACTCGTCCGCGCTCCGGTCCTGCAAGGGCCTGCCTTCCCCCATCGCATCTTGCAGGGCCGTCGAGCGCGACGTGAGTGATTGGGGTAGGCGTGGGCTTTGGGATGATTTGCCCTACCTGCAGGCGCAGTTCAAGGCGGGAAAATCCTAAACGTCGTTCAGTTTTCTTGACATCCTCCGTCTGGGCTTGGTACCTTCATGCCACAAAAGTCCCTCCCCTGCGCCCACTTCGCGACCGCTTGGGAGAAGCTCGCATGTGGGAAGGCGACCGATATTTCTGGGTGGTTCTCTGTAAGAATCGTTGGTTTCACATGCGGGAGAGCCTAAGCCTAAACTACAGGCAGAGAATCCCGCTTGGTGAGACAGATGCCTATACCTCGTGCCCTATTGGCAATTCCACCTTCATTGTCCGGTGTGACAAGTGCGGGAAAGAGTATACCTATCGAGCCTCCGACGTACTGAAGTTTGAACTTGACGCCCCGGACTCATTCACTCCACATCCTTTATTTGCGGAGGGAGGCACCGACTCCCCTGCGGTTGTGGAGCATAAAACGGCTCAAGACTAACCAAGCCACAACGCCTGAGGCGGATCGCTACCACTTCGCCAAAAAGAATGATCTCCGCCGCTGTAAGAGCTTACGTCTTTCGTGATTATGTGCGACTGCGACTGCGCACCAATGTTCGTTGTACTTCTTCCGGAGGTACTCTTCTGCCCCGACCCCCTCTTGCATCAGTTTCGCGGGCGTGAAAAACTTTAATTGGCACCGCCGACAAGCAGCAATAGCGGCACTCTGTCCAGAGTACTTCAGAATCGAGAATCCGGTCTCATTCGGCACGGCGGTTCACACCGCATACAAGGCTAGGTTCTCATGCGGCTGGATGTCGTTGCGCTGAATCAAATAATCCAAAATCGCGAGAGGACCCTGCACGGATAAGGCGCCCTAATAGGGCGATGGCCCTGGCACTAGCTCTAAGGTGGTATCTCTGGATTTCACGCACCGAGATCTTTTGCATACTTAAGAGCGCCCGGCGTGTTGTACTTATCCAGGTAGGCACGATCAATCGCGTCTCTGAGGCTTTTGCTCTTGATGGGCAGGGCGCGGACTGCGATTTCTCAACCTTTCAGTTGGACAGTGCCGGGGGGTTCTCTGAGAAACGTCCGGTACCAACCGGTCGGTTTTACGTTCCATGATCGAACGAAAACGCGCCCTCGCACGACTACAACCCAGATGTCGATGAAGCGGTGCTGGCCGATGCCAGCCCGGATTCGCAGACCTTTGCTCTCCTGGATTGCAAACACGATGTCATCGGAGAATTGTCGCTTCATCGCCATGGGTGAAATTGGAGATAGTGGCGCCTTTTCTGAGCTGCACGCATTGTTCGCCACCTCTCGGGATGCTCTACTCGCCACCGGACGGTTGCCCGCGGATCCCAAGTCGAAGCACAGTATCAGGGTAACCATTGAGCGCGCCAGGAGCGAACTAAGCGGGGATTGGCGCGAGAATCGCAATGCAGAAAACAACGAGAACAGGTAGTACTACTTTACGTTCTTGCCAAGGAAGGGGAGTGGCTTTACCCCCTCCGACCACCCTTCGGACACCGTAGTCGGATAGCAGTAGTGACGCGATGAATTATGACGAACGCACAGCTATGTGGGTGCACGTGCGCGATTGGGTATCCGAGGTATTGTCACGGAGTTGATTGGCGGCATACGGCAGAAACAAACAGCCGGATGAGTCTCGCGGGCAGGGATTGTGAGCTCAGCGGTCTTGGTCCGGGAGGGGAAACCGTGTGAATTCGATACGCCCGGATTATTGCTGCGAGCCCACATCGTTGCTAAGTGTCCGCCAATCCACATCGGCAAAGAGTCCGACAAGCATTGGAAAGAAGGCGAAGACTTGAGCTTGCTGGAATTCAAGACCATCGAATACAAGCGCAAAGGCTACGCGATTTCAACGGATGAAGAACTGATGAGAATCGAGAAAGTTCCCAAGCGGGAATTCATGCGCTGGGGGATCAATCAACACGCACTAGAGAGATATGCAAGCGAGAGCTCGTGCGAGCAAATAAGTTGGCAAAGTGCCTGCACGAACTCGAACTTATGTGAAGTCGAGACTCCAGCCCTAGACCCGGCGGACGAGATTTGCAGCGAGTACGAACGAGTAGCTGACCCGAAATGCTGACAGCAGCCTCAACCGTTGTCAATGTACACAGGCAAGGAATAGCGAAGCTACGTTAATTCTCTGAGACGTTATGCGATAAGATGTGGGGGCTCAGGGGCAAGTGGGGTGATGAGTGCGGCATCCTGTGCTGCTTGCGATTACGCTGTTTTCCATTCTACTGGCGTTGTGTGCTGGCGCGCCGGCGCTCGATCCCTCAATCGACGTCAGTCAGTACGCGCACACGGCGTGGAAGGTTCGCGACGGCTTCGCAAAAGGCGGAATCCATTGGATTGTCCAGTCTCCCGACGGCTACCTCTTGCTGGGTACGGAATTCGGCTTACTTCGCTTCGACGGTGTTCGAACCGTTCCGTGGCAACCACCGGACGGTGAGCAACTCCCCAACAATCGGATCGGCCCCTTGCTGGTTGCGCATGACGGCACTCTGTGGATCGGCACGTTCAAGGGGCTTGCCAGTTGGAAGGACGGCAAGCTCACGCAATATCCGGAGACCACCGGGGTCTACGTCCTCTCGCTTTTTGAAGATCGCGAGCAGACGATTTGGTTTGGACTTTACGAAGCTTCAAAGGGCAGGCTCTGCCGCGTCCGTGCTGCGAAGGTTGAGTGTTACGGTGAGGGAATGTTTGGCAACGGCGTTGTTGCCATATACCAGGACCACAACGGCATTCTCTGGGCTACAAGTCAGACCGGACTGTGGCGCTGGGCACCCGGTCCTCCCAAGCAGTATACGTTTCCTCGTGGCGTGCTTGAAGCAAACTGGATAATCGAGGACGATGCGGGCGCTCTGCTCCTGGCAACGAACGGCGGACTGAAGCAGCTTGTGGCCGGGAAGATTGAGAACTATCCACTGCCGGGGATCACCGGTCAGTTCAGACCCAGCCGTTTCTACCGGAGCAGCGATGGTAGCCTTTGGATCGGCATTCAGCAAGGCCTGTTGCACCTGCACCAGGGAAGGGTTGATCGATTCAGCGCAGTCGATGGCCTCTCCGGTGATGCCGTCGGGAGAATTTTCGAGGATCGCGAAGGTAATGTTTGGGTCCCCACCACGGATGGGCTCGACCGATTTCGTCAATACCCAGTCCCCACAATTTCGCGAAACCAGGGTCTTTCAAATTCGCTAGCTAATTCGGTACAAACTACGCCGGATGGAAGCGTTTGGATCAGCACGCCAGATGGACTGAATCGCTGGGCCAATGGCCATGTGACTGTTTACCGCGGCCGAAGCGCGTTGAGCGAAAACCGCGCCTCGGATGGAACAAAGCTCACCGTCAGTGGGGCCGCAACCGAAATCGCGAATAGTGGATTCGTGGGCACTCCTCAGTCCCTAGGACTCGATAACGAAGGACGGCTGTGGGTTTCAACCAGCGATGGTGTGTTCCATTTTGAACGCAATAGATTTGTTCGGGTTGTGGGCGTTCCGGGAAACATATTGTCCATCGCTGGTGACGGGCATGGAAAGGTTTGGCTTCTCCACTATAAGGAGGGCGTCTTCTATTGGTCGCCTAATGCTCCCACCCAACACATTCCGTGGTCTCAGTTCGCGCAAAAAATACCGCGCACTATGCTTCCCGATCGAGAGTCGGGCGGATTCTGGCTCGGGTTCTTCAATGGTGGCCTGGTTTACCTGAGGGATGGCAAAGCCGTTCGCTCTTACGGTACCGACGACGGGCTGCTCGGGCGAGTCAATCACTTACGCTTCGGGCCAAATGGCGGATTATGGGCTTCGACCGAAGGCGGGCTCAGCCGCATCAAAGATGGGCACATCGCGACGATGACGCAGAAGAGTGGCCTGCCCTGCGATGAGGTCCATTGGTCGATGGAAGATGACGACCACGCTGTGTGGTTGTATATGCCGTGCGGCCTGGTTCGGATCATGCGCTCTGAATTGGATGCATGGATCAACGATCCGAAGCATGTTCTGAAGGCAACGGTTTTCGACAACCCCGATGGAGTGAGGAGCGTTGGGATTTATGGCAGCTACGGCCCGCACGTGACAAAGTCTCCGGATGGAAGAATATGGTTCGTACCGGGGGACGGCGTGAGCGTCATCGATCCCCATCACATTCCGTTCAACAAACTTCCGCCGCCGGTGCATATCGAGCAAATCACCGCCGACCACAAAACCTACAAAGCAACTCCCGATGCCAATGGGCAGCTGCGCCTGCCTGCGCAAATCCGCGATCTGCAGATCGACTACACAGCACTCAGCCTGGTCGTGCCGGAGAAAGTGCTCTTTCGCTACAAACTGGAGGGTTGGGACCGCGATTGGCAGGATGCCGGCAATCGCCGGCAAGCGTTCTACAGCAGTCTTCCTCCCCGCAATTACCGCTTCCGGCTGATGGCCTGCAATAACAGCGGTGTGTGGAACGAGGCCGGTACATTCCTGGATTTCTCCATCGCCCCGGCGTATTACCAGACCTGGTGGTTCCGTTCGTTGTGCGGGTTGGCTTTTTTGGCACTGGTCTACGGGGCTTACCGAGTGCGGGTTGGGCAACTGCGGGCGCAGGAAGAGAAGTTCCGGGAGACGATTGAATCCATTCCGGCGATGGCATTTGTTTCCTTGCCCGACGGTTATCGCACGTTCGTCAATAAAGGCTGGGTGGAATACACGGGAATGACGGTGGAGCAGTCGTTGGGTTCAGGGTGGCACGCGGCCATTCACCCGGAGGACCTGAAGCGCGTTCTCGGCGAATGGGAGGCATCGCTGGCCAGCGGAAGGCCGATGTACTACGAGGCCCGGTACCGGCGCGCGGAGGACGGAGAATATCGCTGGTTCATGGTGAGGGTGGTGCCGCAACGGAACAGGAGCGGGAAGATCGTGAAATGGTTCGGAACAGTCACGGACATTGAAGATCGGAAACGTGCAGAGCAAGAACGAGAGAAATTGCGTCAGCTCGAGGCCGATCTGGCTCACATCAATCGCGTGAGCATGTTGGGGGAAATGGCAGCGTCGCTGGCACACGAAATCAAACAACCCATCGCTGCCGCCATCAACAGCGCCAACAGCTGTATTGAATGGCTCGCCCACGAACCGCCCAATCTTGATCGTGCCCGCGCGTCAGCGACCCGCATCGACAAATATGGGAATCGCGCTGCCGAGATCATCGATAGGATACGGTCGCTTTATAAAAAGTCTCCTTCACAACGTGAACTGGTCGACGTAAACGGAATCATCGAGGAAATACTCGCGCTGCTGAAGTGCGAGGCCGATCGATACTCGATTGCCATGCGCACGGAGCTTGCTGCGGAACTGCCCAAAATCACGGTAGATCATGTGCAGCTGCAGCAGGTGTTCATGAACCTGATGCTCAACGCCATCGAAGCCATGAAGGACTCAGGCGGAGAGCTTACGGTGAACTCGCAGCTGCAAGGCGGTCAACTTCAGTTCTCGGTCAGCGACACCGGCGTGGGTCTGCCAAAGGAGAAGATGGATCAGATCTTTTCTGCGTTCTTTACTACCAAGCCCCAAGGCAGCGGCATGGGGTTGGCCATCAGCCGTTCCATTGTGGAGTCGCACGGTGGTCGGTTGTGGGCGACCGCCAACGATGGACGAGGTGCAACGTTTCATTTCACTTTGCCGACCGCAGCCGTTGTGGTGAACATACCCGCCATGGGAGCCTGATTCTGCGCTTAATATGCTGCTTGAATCAAAACCCCACTCATCCCCCAGTCATCGCCCACGCGCCCCCGCTTTACAGTCAACAAAGGGAACGCGCCGACCCGGATGCACGTGAGTTGAGTTGCGGGATGAGCTGATCTGAGGCTGAGCGGAGGATGATATGACTAGAATCCCAGTCCGTGACGGGAGGTGTGTACATTTCGACATCACATACACATATACCCCCGCCGGGTTTGCCGGGGTATTACGCATAGAGGGGAAAATGCTACCCCCCACCCGAATGTACATCGACCCACTAGGGATTAAGATTGATGCGCGTCTATGTGCGAGCGGGGCGAGGGCGGGAAGTAGAGAGAGCGCGGGGGCGGCGCGTCGGATCTTTTCTGCGTGAAAATCTCCGTCACGCAAGACCTCCGTTCCGCCCAAAATCTCGGTGTAGAACTCAAACGCACGGTCCATGTTTTGCACCGTCATACCGAAATGCTGGAAGCCGCGAATTCTCTTGCCCAGCGGAGCGCTGTCCCGATTCGAAGACGCACTCTCAAATGGAGTTGTCGCCCCGTTCATCACGGTTACTGGAGCGACAAGGCTTGCGATGGTTGCTGCGCCTGTCCCTCGAATGATGTCTCGCCGGGTCAAAGTGTTCTTTCTTTCGTCCGGAGTGGCACGGACGTGAGCAGATTCGCGAGAAACTTCGCGCCTTCATCGATACCGGCTTCACTGCCCAGCACGATGTCGTTGAGTATTGGGATTGCGGACTGCTCAAAGTGTTCCGCGGTACCGTTACCATGACGCCCAACGACAAAGGCAAACCGGTCGTGAAGCCGGTGATGACGCACTTCTTCTACATGGATGAGAGAGATCCTTCGAAGGTTCGAAACTGGTTTGGCTCGGTCGGACCGGTTCAGTTCTAGCATCCAAAGGGCGGAGGCACGTAAATATGCCAGCGCATCAACCAGTCAAAGAGCATGAACTCGGCGATTTGCTGCGCTACTGGCGACGACAGCGAGGCAAGAGCCAACTCGATTTGTCTCTTGATACCGGGGTCTCGCAACGGCACCTCAGCTTTGTGGAGAGCGGCCGGAGCGTGCCCAGCCGGGACTTGCTGTCACTCGTTTCCGAGAAGTTGGATATTCCGCTGCGGGAGCGGAATGTCCTCCTGCTCGCTTCCGGGTACGCTCCCGTGTACGACGAATGCAACTGGGAAGCCCCCGAGATGGTCTTGCTTACGAAAGCCATCGATCGGGTCTTGCTGCAGCAGGAACCGCATCCCGCCCTAGTCTTGGACCGCTACTGGAATGTGATCAGAACGAATGAAGCGGCGCAACGCTTCTTCGGCTCCTTTGTTGATCTGGAGGCGCGCCCACGCCCGCGCAACCTGCTTGACCTGATGTTCGATCCCGCCGGAATGCGGCCGTTTGTTGAGGAGTGGGAAGCTGTCGCGGGCGAGCTTCTGCAGGGAATCCGTCGGCCATGTTGTGGATCAAAAGACAGCCGAATTGCTTAAGTCCCTTGAGAGGTATCCGGGCGTGAAGGATCTGAACACGATCCCGAAAACGCAGAGTCCAGTTTTGCCCATCACGTTCACAAAAGATAACGAACGTTTCTCATATTTTTCGTTGATCACGACGGTCGGCACACCCCAATACGTCACAGCCCAGGAGCTGCGCATTGAATGCATGTTTCCAGTAAACGCAGAAAGCTAAGTAACAAAAAGGACTCGCCACTCACGATTTCAGAACGGCAGAAGCCAGCGCGCCAGCTTTGTGGGAATTCGGGTTCGATTTGGCTTGCTCCATTGAGTGATTTCAACTGTTCGGCGGAGAGTTCCAGATCCAAGCTGGCGAAATTGTACGGCAGTTCAGATGCCTTCCGCGCGGGGCTACGTCTTTCGACGTTTCGCTCTTCGCCTTAATTGCGGCGATGTTCGTGGGGAATGGTGGTCCTGCCGACCCGATCAAGTTCCTGTCCAAGCAGCTTAATTCGTTCCGCTCGACGGTGACAGTCTTCCAGTTCAAGACGTGTCCACCGCTGCTTTGGCAGTCACGGTAACGACGATGCTCTGGTTGAGGCATTGATGAGGGGTTTTGCTTTGGACCTGAGGTCGACAAGTAAGCGTCTGACCAACACACCTGTTCGACAGGCGGGGTATGTGTTGAAGTGTCCGGATGACCGCAAAAACACGGTGTTGGGCCAAGATTGTGCCGTAAAATACGCAATTATGCACGGCACTCATAACTGCATCGGTATGAGTGGTGCGGGCACAGCGTTTTGGATATCGACTGATGCAGCTGAATCTTTAGCCAAGAGTAGAGCACTTGACGGCTTATCTACCCACTGGGGAAAACAAAGTGGCTCCACGAGCTCTTTCCGCTGCCGTATGCGCCGAGCACTCAGGCATCATGCGTTTGCTTGCGCTTCTGGCGATCTTCTTTGCCTCCTCTGCCGGTCGGATCCTCGCGCTCAACTCAGAAAATCACATCTCGCAATATGGTCATAGCGTCTGGAGGCTGCAAGACGGCTATTTTGGCGGGGCCGTGTTCGACGTCACGCAGACCGCAGACGGCTACATTTGGGTAAGTTCGGAGACCGGACTGTATCGATTTGATGGAGTGCGTTTTGTCCAATGGAGCGCCCAGTCCGACAAGGAGTCGACTCTATCCCACGTAACCGGTCTTCAGGGCGCGCGGGACGGAAGCCTATGGATGAGAACAAATGACGATCTGGCACACGTTGTCGCCGGCCGACTGACTCGGTTTCAGGAAAATGAAGGCTGGGTTGTCCTCGATCTCGTTCAGGACAAAGATGGGAAAATATGGTTCTCACGCTATCGGGTCAGTGATGTTACCCATCCTCTGTGCCAGGTCCTGGACAGCGGAGTTCGCTGCTATGGACGCGAAGACGGACTTGAGGTTACTTCCGCGAAGAGGCTGTTCGCGCGGGACTCTTCCGGCGCCTTTTGGATGGGAGACGACACTGAGATCACAAGGTGGCGGCCAGGAGAGTCGAAAACTGTTTTCCGCCCCCAGTCGTTGCACTCCAACCAGGGAAATCTTGGCATCTCCGCACTTGTGCCCGAGACGGACGGCTCCGTCTGGGTTGGCATGGGGATATCTGGCCGCGGCGCGGGACTGCAACGATTGGTGAATGGCACTTTCCAGCCGTTTCGTTCGCGAGAACTGAATGGCGAGACGCTGGAGGTACAGTGCCTGCTCAAAGATCGTCAGAACAGCCTGTGGGTCGGAACCAGTCAGGGCCTTTACAAGATTCATGGCACCAAGGCCGATCATTACGGAACTGCCGACGGGTTGTCCAGCGATTACATTAACTGGTTATTCGAGGACCGCGAAGGCAATCTCTGGGTGACCACTTCGCAGGGGCTCGATATGTTTCGAGACCTGCGCGTGAGCAGTATTTCTAAACGCCAGGGCCTCATTGAGGATGGAGTGGAATCAGTCGCTGCCTCGCACGATGGCAGCGTATGGATTGGAACAGCCCGTCTGCAGGTGCTGGGTCCGGGCGGAATCTCTTATGGCCTGGGAAGCTCTTTGCCGGGAAATCTTGTTACGTCTCTTTTCGTTGACCACTCAGATCGTCTCTGGATGGGGTTCATGAACAGGCTCTACTTTAACGAGCGTGGAAGCCTTCGTGAAGTCACAAAACAGGACGGCAGCGCCCTCGGAATGGCAATGGGAATTACCGAGGACAATGAATACAACATTTGGGTGGAGACAAAGGGAAACTCCAGCGATCCACCAGGAACGCTCGTCCGAATTCAAAACCTGAAGGTCACGCAGGAGTTTCCGTCTCCTACGGGGCCATTGGCAAGAAAGATTGTGGCCGATCATCAAGGAGGAGTCTGGCTGGGTCTGATGACAGGAGATTTGGCGCGCTATCGCGATGGCCAAATCAGTGTAGTCAAGTTTGCTAACCATCCCAGTTCGCGGGTTGTGGCAATTACCGCAACCTCCGACGACTCCATATTGGGGGCGACTGATTTTGGTGTGGTTGGATGGAAGGATGGGAAGCAGCAGATCCTGACCGTGCAAAACGGTTTGCCTTGCAATAGTGTCACTGCCCTTATTTCGGACAATGCAGAAAATCTATGGCTCCTTGCGCAGTGTGGCCTGATCGAGATTCCGAAGGAGCAAATGCAACGGTGGTGGGAGAACGCGGAAAGAAAACTGACGCTGCGCGTGTTCGACGCGCTTGACGGAGTGCAGCCTGGTCTAGGTCATTTCAGCACCAGCGCAAAAACTCCCGATGGGCGATTGTGGTTTGCCAATGGCATTGTGCTACAAGTGATCAATCCAGCGCACATGTCCGACAATCAACAGCCACCGCCAGTGCGGGTTGAGCAAATCATTGCGGACCGACGCAGTTACTCGCCGCAAACCGGACTAACGTTTCCACCACGAACGCGCGACCTTGAAATTGATTACACAGCTCTCCGTTACTCAGTGCCCCAGAAGGTTCGATTTCGGTACAAGCTTGAGAATCGCGACGCTAATTGGCAGGAACCTGGGACCAGACGTCAGGCTTTTTATAACGATCTTGGTCCGGGAAGTTACCGTTTTCAAGTGATTGCCTGCAACGATGACGGCGTCTGGAACGAAAGCGGAGCTTCTCTGAATTTCTCCATTCTTCCGGCCTACTATCAGACGGCATGGTTCCGCACGTCTTGCGTGGGCGCATTTCTTCTCTTGCTGTGGGCCATCTATAAGTCTCGCGTTCGGCAATTGCATCGGCAGTTCGCGATCGCGTTGGACGCGCGGGTACAGGAGCGAACTCGCATCGCGCGCGACCTGCACGATACTCTGCTGCAGAGTTTCAACGCACTCTTGCTCCGTCTACAAACAGTCGCTGATTTGCTAGTTGCTCGGCCAGATGACGCGAGGCATACTCTCAACAGCACAATCGATCAAACTGCCCAGGCACTCATCGAAGGACGAGACGCCGTCCAGCAGTTACGCCCGACCGGCCTAGCCACTCGCGACCTCGTTTGCGCGATTGGGTCCCTTGGGCAAGCGCTTGCCGACGGATTGAACGGCGATGCTCCGGCATTCCACGTTGAAGTGGAAGGCACGCCCCGAGATCTCCTTCCAATCACGAGGGATGAAGTCTATCGAATTGCAGGCGAGGCGCTTCGAAACGCCTTCCGGCACGCACGAGCCTGCCGCATCGAAGTCGACATCCGCTATGACAGGCGGCAACTTCGATTGCAGATTCGGGACGACGGACAAGGGATCGACCCACAACTCCTTCGCACAGATGGACTCTCCGGACACTATGGTTTACGCGGGATGCGTGAACGTGCTAAATCTTTAGGAGGCGAGCTCACTATCTGGAGCGAAGTGAATGCAGGTACTGAAATCGATCTTACTGTTCCTTCTTCCGGCGCATACGCGAAGGTCGGTCTATCTGGTTTTCGGATTCTAGCCAGAAGAAGACAGACAAAATCATGAATGTGGGACCGAACTCGATTCGCATTCTTGCGGTAGATGACCACCCAATGTTCCGTCAAGGAATCGCCGGACTGGTTGCTGCTCAGTCGGATATGTGTCTCGTCGCGGAAGCGGCGAATGGGCAGGAGGCGATTCAGCAGTTTCGAGCTCACCATCCAGACGTAACTTTGATGGATTTGCAGCTGCCGGAGATTAACGGCCTGGATGCCATTATTGCGATTCGAGGAGAATTCCCTGACGCTCGAATCATCGTGCTGACGACCTATATGGGTGACGTTCAGGTGCTGCGCGCGTTGAAGGCCGGGGCCCGAGGCTACTTGCTGAAACAATCTTTAAATAAAGAACTCACGGATACAATCCGAGCCGTCCACGCAGGAAGAAAAGTACTTTCAAAC
>Ga0210399_10003073_pt1 | contig 12979 bp, 13 predicted proteins | sample IncBWC14MmetaG_FD_150865 | JGI IMG/M metagenome (GOLD analysis project Ga0210399, IMG submission 150865) | Forest soil microbial communities from Barre Woods Harvard Forest LTER site, Petersham, Massachusetts, United States - Inc-BW-C-14-M | ecosystem: Environmental > Terrestrial > Soil >... | reverse complement strand
CGTTCAACTACTGGAAGCACCGGATACACACCGGATGGCTTCGAGCGACTGGTAACATCGAGAGCAGCGACCTCCGGAACGATCAAAAAGATAGCTACCTTCTGGAAATGCTCCAGCGAGATGCGTTGGTAGCGGAGGTCGGCTACTCCTACTCTGTTGGCGGATCGTACTACTCGGGCTACAACGATGTGGTGTTCCGGGACGAAGGGGAGGCTGCGAACTATATCAACCAGCACCAGAAAGGCGCCTGTGTTTGCGTTTATTACGATCCCAAGCAACCAGAACGCTCAATGATCGAACCTGGAACCGGCACTGTTGGTAAGTACCTTTTCGCAGGGCTCGTCTTTTTCCTAATCGGGCTTTTCGTTCTGCTGAGGGACGGCGAAGGGAGCACCGGGTGGGCCGCTCCGCTGGATCAGTTACTGCAAGGTCCGTTGTTCGCCTAGAATCTCTCATGCTCAGTGCTCAGGTTCAAAGAAAGCTGGATGCTGCTCAGCAAGTTCGGCGAATTGCTTAGAACAGATCGTCATCAGTAAGAAGTACACTGGTGGACCGCAATCGAAATCGCGTGTATGTTCCCGAATGGTTACTCGCGAAATGGGGAATGCAGGTCGAGGCGCGCTGGGTTGACGTTGCGTGATTTGCGAACGTGGCCTATAAGATCAGTCGTTCATCGGAGGGTTAACTTCCGTCTTCTTGCGCTTCGTCAGTAAGCATTCATCGTGGACGAGTTCCCCATCGTCTGTCACTCTGGACTGCTTCCAGAGAATGGGGTCGCCACAGACGACACACTTCATTGGTGGATCGAGTCTCTGCCTCGGTGAAGAGACGAGCAGTGGCATGGGGAGTACCTTCCTTTCGACGAGCGATTAAGCTGCGAACACTGTAAAGCATTCATGCCACCCTGTGAGCGCTATTCCTTTTTGTTCGCGTTTTGTAACATGTAATCGGTTCGCGCTCCAAGCTTCAATCATCCGGCTAACGAACGGCTCGCGGATCGAATCGGATGCACGTGCCGGTCGGAATGGGGCTGCGGTGCGGGCTAGCCGCGCTCCGCAACCATCGGGCAATTGGTACGGGACAGAATCGGAGCGAAATGCGGCCGCAAAGCCAATTGTTCTGATGAAGAAGCCGACGATACGCGTACCGAAATGGCTGGGCGATATTCCGGTTGCACCGCGTGTCCTGGCGTCGTCTTCAGGCCATCGTCCGAACCGCGAATCAGAAATCTATTCATGCGCAGTTCGACGAGCGCTGCGAGGAGGTACACTCGCAAGAATGACAGTGAGCGGAAAAGAGAGCGCAAGACGAGTTCATGCATGAGCGCGTAGGGACGTCTCTGATGACATCGTGTTTGCAATCCAGGAGAGCAAAGGTCTGCGAATCCGGGCTGGCATCGGCCAGCACCGCTTCATCGGCATCTGGGTTGTAGTCGTGCGAGGGCGCGTTTTCGTTCGATCATGGAACGTAAAACCGACCGGTTGGTACCGGACGTTTCTCAGAGAACCCCGCGGCACTGTCCAACTGAAAGATCGAGAAATCGCAGTCCGCGCCCTGCCCATCAAGAGCAAACGCCTCAGAGACGCGATTAGATCGTGCCTACCTGGATAAATACAACACGCCGGGCGCTCTTAAGTATGCAAAAGATCTCGGCCGCGTGAAATCCAGAGATACCACCTTAGAGCTAGTGCCAGGGCCATCGCCCCATTAGGGCGCCTTATCCGTGCAGGACGGGCCCTAGTGGCTCCGACTCCTTCCATCGCCGACCGTTCCGGCGGCCATGGACCCAAGGCGGGAGAAAGAAGTACGCGCAACATTGGTGAGTGTCGCTTGTGACTACCAACCCATCTGGCCCATCCGCTCAAGGATGAGCGCGCTGTAGTTATTCATTCGCTCGGGCCGTCGCTTCAGCGGAGCCGGCAGAATCGCGGCGAGCCGCGCTGCCTGTTGCCGTCCGATATTCCGGGCTGCGGTTTGGTCGTAATAACGACACGCCGACTCTGCACCATAAACCCCCGCGCCCCATTCGACCACGTTGAGATAGATCTCCAGAATGCGCCGCTTGCCTAGGACGAATTCGGCCACCGGTACCAGCGTGACCTCTGCGCCCTTACGGAGGATAGACCGGCCCGTCCCGAAGAACAGGTTCTTTACAAGTTGCTGCGTAATGGTTGAAGCTCCGCGAATGCAATCGCCTTCCAAATCGTCTTCGGCAGCGATTTGGATCTCGTGCCAATCGAATCCATGGTGCTGGTAGAAGCGCGCGTCCTCCGCGGCGATTACAGCGTGCTGGAGATCGGTCGAGATTTGGCTGAGCGGAACGAATTTGTAGCGTTCGTGATACGGCGTCTGGTGAATCCAGGCCTGCAAGCGGCGCTGCATGTGGACCGCGGTAGTCGGTGGGTCGATCCACCGGGCGGCCAGAAGGATCAGCACGGCAAGCGACCATAGAAGCACCACAAGAAGCACCACGCCAACAACGAGCCGTCGAATAAGGGATCGAAACAAGCTCATCCGAAGCGGAGTCTTGGCCTGTGCGTTCAGTATTTTGGTCTGTGCGTCGGCTATTTCTGTCACATGTCAGAATAATAGCCCGGGTAGGTTGCCGCTGGTGGATGATCTTGCGCGTGCGAACAGGGTGCTGCGTTCTACTCAGGCCACAAGAGACAAAAACCCCGGTTCTGAATCAGATTGAACCCGGCTACAATGGATCAGCCCCGAGAAGCTCGCCTTCAGGGACTCCAAGCCCGTTTCTGGACCAACTGTCCGAGATGGCGACCTCTCGTCAAGGTCAACTCGTAAAACAATTCAGTGTCCGAAAGGGGCCGACCAGTGTAAGTTGATAAAACTAGATACTTCTTATGGCTTGGTACGAGCTTAGCCGCAGATCATTCCTAAAACAAAGCGGAGTCGTGTTCGCAGGTCTCGGCGCGACCCATCTTACAGCCGCCGCCAGCGTTTCGCGGGACGCCGATGTAATCGTTCTCAATGCCAATGTACACACCGTCGATTCGCAGATGCCTTCAGCAGCGGCGTTTGCGGTGAAAGATGGACGCTTCGTCGCCATCGGCACAAACGACGAGGCCAAGGCCTGGAGCGGCAAGCGTTCCGAGACCATTGACGCCCGCGGGATGACCATCGTGCCAGGTTTCATTGACTGCCATAACCACGCGCCGGGCGAGATGTTGCTTTATGAAGTCGTGGTCGGCAACCCTTACGAAGTAGAATTCGTCAGCATTGCAAGCATCCTCGAGAAACTTCGGGCCAAAGCTCGGCAGACGCAGCCCGGGTTCTGGGTGGAAGGTCAACTCTATGACGACACCAAGGTGAGGGACAAGCGCCAGCTCAACATTCACGACCTGGATCAAGTTTCCACCGAACACCCGGTGTCGGTCACGCACCGCGGCGGACATACGTCGTTTTACAACACGAAGGCCTTCGAACTCGCGGGCGTCACGAGTGATACGCGCGATCCCTTTGGCGGCACGTTTGATCGCGACACCGGCGGAGGGCTCACCGGGCGCGTTTCCGACAATGCACGAGATGTCTTCGAGAAAGTGGGGAAGCGAACAAAGCTCACCCCGTCCCAGCAAGCGCAACGCTATCTTGATGGTCAGGCCTACATGTCCAAGCAATTCGTCCGTTACGGCTTGACCAGCTTTCATCATGAAGAAGGCAGTCTGGCAGGTTTGCAGGAGGTTCGAAAACGCGGCGAGCTGCTACATCGCGTCAGCTACGAGCCTGGGAGGGAAATCGACGACCTGATAGATGCAGGAGTCGAGACCGGTTTCGGCGACGAATGGATTCGCATTGGAGCTACCGCTGAATTTGCTATCGACGGGTCTTTCTCCGAGCGGACGATGGCGCTAAGCATTCCGTATCCAGGGGTTAACCCGCCGTACCGCGGCAACATCACCATTGCCCAGAACGACCTAAACGCTTGGGTAGAGCGCGTTCATCGTGCCAGAATCCAGATCAACTGCCACGCCAACGGCGACGTTGCACTCGAGATGTTTCTAACCGCGATCGAACGAGCTCAGAAGCTTTATCCGCGCGCAGATGCACGGCCGAAGATCACGCATTGCACTTTGGTAAATGGCGATCTTATCCGCCGCATAAAAGTGGTAGACGCTGTTCCGGCTTTGTTCACGACTTACGCCTATTACAACTCGGATAAATTCCATTTTTACGGCGAGCCGCTGATGCAACACTGCATGGCATTCCGCAGCCTGCTCGATGCCGGTATTCATGCCGCCGCCGGTTCCGACTTTCCTCCAGGACCGTTCGATCCGCGCATGGCCATTCAAGGCATGGTGACACGGACTGGTTGGAATGGAGAAACTTGGGGCGCAAAACAGCGCATCACCGTCGCCGAGGCTTTGGCAGTCAACACGATTAACGGAGCTTACAACTCTCATGAAGAGGCCGTGAAGGGCTCCATATCAATCGGCAAGTTGGCGGACTTTGTCGTGCTTTCCGATGATATCTTCAGAGTGAACGAATCGAAAATCAAAGATGTTCAGATCGTTCGCACGGTGGTCGGCGGCAAGACGGTCTACCAAGCATGATGCATCGACAGGAACTTGGCCTATGAGAGCCCATCACAGTCGACATACCCGGGTTCTGGGATCACCGACATCTGCGATTGTGTCGCGTCCGAAAACCCGGCGCTCGGAAGTTGGGGTGACGATACCAAGTTTACGAATAACGCCTTTACTCGCGGAAGTGAATGCAGGCAGCTGTCCAGAAGTCGGCTTGTGAGAAATTTCAGCTGATAGGGTTGCGAAAGACGCCCAAGTGTTCGCGATGCTACGCTAGACCCGAACCGACCAACTTGAGATTGAACGCGCATACGAACAAGGTCGCTAGCCGCCGCGCTCTCGCAGCCAACGAGCGACCGATTCCGGCTCGAACTGCACGCATGAGGTTTCGTGGAAGCAACGAGTGCGGCCAAGACGGCATGCCTGTTACATGCGACGAAGCCAGTTAGCGACAGCCTTCGGATCAAACCTGACGCAGGTTCCAATCCTGAAAGAGGGGATGCGCCCCGCCTTCGCTAGTTTGAACACCATGATGCGCGACACCGCTAACAACTCGGCGAGTTCACCAGCTGTGAGGGCATGACCGTGCCGCACGATGCGATCAGGCAAAGAGGATGCCGCGTCGGACATGTAAAACTCCGGGATGTGTTCCCGGAGGCGGCCGGTGCTCGCCGGTGCCTCAGCCCGGGTGGGCACATCGCACCTTCAGTAGACTGGCCGGGTCGCCCACTGCGATGCCTCTGCCAATGGTTGCGTTACGTTCTTGCTTGTGGTGAATGGCTCGAATGCGATGCGTTAGTGTCCTTGTGAATTTTGTGAAGCAGTTGCTTCTCATAATCTAAAGTACCCTAGCGGGGTACAAAATGTTGCCACCTAATCAGGACTAGCCCGCCGTAGCCCAAAACTCTACATAAACGAGTAATTCTCGATTTTGAGCCGCTCGCAGGACCCCATCTTATGACGACAGCAGACGGCAAGCAGGGACAGCGGTTGAAACCCGAGAACCTGCCGGAAGGGCGGCCAATACGTGAGCCAGACGCCAGCGCGGCGAGAATCAGGCGTTTTTGCGCAGCTTTTTCTCAACCCCATCGGCTAACGCACGTAGTTGATCACCTGAAATAGCAAACTCAGCCGAGCCGCACTGCAAGCAGACCTGCAGCGAAGGAAAGACCCATACAGTCGGCTTGGTCAGTCCGCTCCTACCTGGAAAGTGAATATTGATTTCTGCTGAGAACTGACAACGCTCCGACGACAGGCAGGACTGGCACATCATGACTTCACCCCAAGTGGCTCGGGCTTGCCCCCTCACAGCCCAAGAACCTCGATTTCCGTGAACGCTATGTCTTTCAGGGGGTGGATGTCAATAATCTTTACAAAGTCGGAATACAATCGTTCACCTTAGTTACTAAGTGGACATACAGTCATACCACTCATGGAGCGAATAGGCCGACTTTCTGATGCACAGCCTGCAAGTCCTCCGTCATGAGGTTGGATACCCTCGCGTCATCTCAAAAGAAGAGTTGCGCCTAGGTACTTCGCTCTGGCTGGTGAGCGCAAGCGTCCGAGAGTGCGACTGTGAGCCGGGCAGCGGCACAGCTTGGCCTGACTGGAGAATTGCAGCAGGACCGGCGTGGGCGGCTGAACATTCTGGAGGATGATGCCGTCAGAAGATCCGGTCGTAGTTGGGAAAATCGTTCTCTGTAGGGGAGAAATCGGTCAATGACTATAATAGGGATACTTCGACACCTGTCGCCCAACCATCTGCATGGCATCCCTTTCCAAACTGACAGGAACGAGCGCGTGGATCGTGGTACCACGTTTGGGCTGCGAGTCGATGGAAAGGCCGCCCTTCACGAGTTTCAGACGCTCCTGCATGCGGTTGAGACCAAGCCCTCCTGCCTTCTTTGCCATTTCTAGTTTAAAACCCACGCCGAAATCTCTGACCGTGAGATGAATCTCATCCGGCGTTCCATTCAATTGCACATCGAACTTTCGCACCCCGCTATGCGTTTCCGCATTGTGTAGCGCTTCCTGCAGTACGCGGAAAAGGCATAGGGAGATGTCCGGCGGTACGCGGCTGGGTAAACCATCGCTCTGGAAGTCAATCTCCACCTTCTTCTGGTTACCGAGATCTCTGCAGAAGCTGCTCATGACCACTGCGATACCAACATATTCCAGCCTTGGTGAGTACAACTCGTGTGCCAAAGTCTTGACATCGGTCAGCATCTCTAAGGTTTCCTTCTGTAGGGCATCAATCCGGTTCGTCAGGTGAGCCCTGTTGAGAGAGTCGGCCTTGAGTTGATCGATCTTAACCACCAACAAAGTCATGCGTTGACAAATGTCTTCGTGAAGGTCTCTGGCGATTCGCTGTCGCTCCCGTTCTTCTGCTTCAATCACCTTGTAGCTCACGCTGGAGAGCGCTTCTTCCGCCTGCTTTCGCACTCTGGATACCAGGCTGGAGATGACGAACGAAGTCACGCAGAAAACGACGATGGCCACATCATCGAGCGGATCGCTAACACGAAAAGAGAAAGAGGGGGGAGCAAGGTGTACCAAGCTCAGAGCCGCGATGATGGAACAAAAGATTGATGAAACGAAGCCCCCAGTGCGGGACAGTAGCACGACGACAATCACAAAAAGGAGACTGGCCGTGGCGAGGTTGAAATGTAGTCGGTAACAGACAACGGTTAGGGATGCGACGGCCACGGAGCCGATCAGACACTGCACCGTGGAGCGCCAGAATTTATGCATCGGTAACCTGGACGGGACATTAGGCTTGGGAAAATCTAGCTACCACTGGCAAAACTGACAGTAGGGCACTGCCGGGGCTCCCTATTCGCACTAGCCCACAATCCAGATCAATTCACCTCAGTAGGGTAATTGTGAGGTGAATCGTATTCAAACGCTATGTTATTGATTCTAAATATAAATACATCAACAATAGTAATTAAAGTGTGAATACACCTCACAATTCATGTGAGATGCCGCGCTCCATGGCTAACCCGCTTTTCGCCTCTTTGCTTCTGCGCGCCTTAGTGCATTCGCGACGCGCTGACGAAAACTTTCGAACTGGCCCGGCTGCACTGGTTCGTTCAGCTCTTCCAGTCGTTTTCGCAATTCATTCCCGTAGGTCAAGCGAGCCATACAGTGCTTGCAGTCTGGGCTGTGGATTTTCAGAAGGGACAATACGTGGCAGATCCGAGGTCTTAAGTTCACCGCACTCCCCCGGCTGAACAAATTTTGATTAAGAGCAAACTGTGCCTCTTCCCAGAGGCTGTCGTTGCTCGTCCGCAATGATGTGTGGGTTTCTCTTGGGGTGCTTTAGTGGCCCGCTCTTCATTTCCGCTGCCGTCCATTCTGCTCCCAATGCCAAAGAACCTTCCAGGCACTTAGGAACCGCTGCACGTCCGCCGGGTTTGGCAGTTCGCCACGCCCAAGGCAGCATCTTGCGTGCGCCTGGACGTAGGCGTCACGGACGGCAGGCTCGCTCAGCAGGGACAGTTGACGTTGGAGGGCTTCAATATCGGAGCGGCTTAGCGGTTCATCGGACATCGCGCGTGCGAAATCGTACCACTTTCGCCGTTTGTTTGCCTACGCCACAGAGGAGCCTCGGCTGGGTTTTGAGCGCAATTGAAGCCTGTCAACGACAATTGTCGGTGCATCTGCTTCTTTTGCAGAAATTACTGGTCGCACCAACTCCACTATCGCTCCATTGAACTTCTCCAACATCGACGAACGGCGCATGTCCAGATTCCTCGAAAGACTTCCCTATTGAAGTGGTTTTGGAAGAAATCCATGAGCCGAGCTCGATTGCATTCCGGCACGTCGAATCCTACAATTTCCGTCTCAGGACTGAGGAGTCGATGGCCGCACCCAATCGAGTACCCCCGATCAGCATCACTCCCCCACATGCGGACGATGTGAAAACCCGGGACGGATTGGACCTTGCTGTCTATCTCGAGCTGAAAAATGTAATCCATCACTATCTGTTGAACAAGATCGATGTGGGAAAACTTTCCGGCGCCCCCGACGATCGAACGCGGTCGCAAGTATTTGCTGCGGTGCAGGAGGTCGCGTCGCATCTAAAAGCGCCGTTTAGTGAATCGGACACAGAGCGTCTCTCGCTGGAGATACTGGAAGAGGTCTTTGGCCTGGGACCGCTTGAGCCATTATTGCAAGATCCGAGGGTAAGCGACATTTTGGTCAATGGGGCTAAGCTCGTCTACGTGGAGCGGGCTGGGATTCTGGAAGAAACGAAAGTCGTATTCAAGGACGATGCGCACTTGATGTGCACCATCAACAAGATCATTTCAGCGGTGGGCCGGCGGGTAGACGAATCCTCCCCGATGGTTGACGCTCGACTCTCCGACGGATCGCGAGTCCACGTGATTCTTCCACCGCTTGCCATCGACGGCCCTCATCTTTCCATCCGGCGTTTTGCTCGGATGCCCATGACTGAAGAAGACCTGCTCGCCAATCAGACCCTGACTCCGAGGATGCTTGCTTTCCTGAAGACGGCTGTATCGGCAGGTCTCAACATCGTAATCTCTGGCGGGACGGGCGCGGGCAAGACCACGCTGCTGAATGTGCTCTCCGGTTATATCTCCCCTAAGGAGCGCATTGTCACCATCGAGGATTCGGCAGAACTGCAATTGAAGCAACGACACGTTGTGCGATTGGAATGCCGTCCTCCCAATTCGGAAGGAAAGTGCGGAGTTCAAGCACGACAACTGGTTATCAACAGTTTGCGGATGCGTCCGAACCGAATCATCGTGGGAGAAGTACGCGGGGAGGAAGCTTTCGATATGCTACAAGCCATGAATACGGGCCATGAGGGTTCACTAACTACGGTTCACGCCAATAGTCCTCGGGACGCTCTAGCTCGTATGGAAGCCATGGCGATGATGGCGAACCTGCAGTTGAGCGAAAAGGCCATTCGGAAACAAATTGCATCGGCAGTAACTCTGGTTCTTCAAGTTGCTCGTCTCAGTGATGGGACCCGCCATCTCACCCATATCACTGAAATCACCGGCATGGAAGGTGAAGTAATCACCTTGCAGGATCTGTTTGTTTACGAAAAGGGAATTTTTTCCGCTATGGGGATCAGGCCCAAGTTCGCCGAAAGACTTAGAGCCAACGGCATTACTCTCCCCGCGGATCTATTCGAGACAACCAGCCGTCGCTGGGGCTAGGCGGGATCTCGACTACCGACGACTGAAGCTCTCGTATCGTGCAAGATCTGGGCAGGTTCTCACAGGTAGAAGATCACCCGCTCCATTCTTTTACTCCACCTTACTTGCTACCTCCCATCCCGCTTGTTCCAATACCCAACCGCTTTTTTTGACAGTTGGCGTTAAATCTCTTCATTACGCTCATCGTCAGCCGCCCACGCTGGTCATGTCGCAGCTCGCCGGGCGTGGAAGGCCTATTGATGACGGTGTGCTGGCGCCATGATGGGCACTGGTTGGCACCCCGATGGCGGACTCCACCTGGCCCAATACCGTGCTAAGTGTTGCGTTTTTAATCAGTGGCCGAAAAGCCAAGCCTAAGTGTTGTGTTTTTAATCAATTTCTCAATTTCGGTTCAAACTCGTTCATGTACAATTTAGAAACTGCGCGCCTGGTGAGCGATTGCCTCCCAACATTTCACCCTCCCCCGGTGTGCACCCAAACCTTGTTGACTTGGGTTTTGAGTGTAACGGCCTTCCATGAGAAGGTCGGTCGGAGTCAAGGGAATTTTGTGTTCATAGTGAGTTTTTGTTCTTTGTCGCAGAGAAAAGTTTTTCTCCCGCCGAGTAGCCACTGTCGCCATGCTTCCATCCGCACTCTCGAGGAGCGATCCGTTTTCGCTCGGTGCATGTGGGGCGTTCTCAATTCAGCCGGTGCTGCCATCTGTTTGGCGACCTCTCGTTGCACTCAAGAGTGGAACGTGGCCCAGGCCATTAACGCAGTCACCGGAACTCGGCTTTGGCTTTTGTCTTTTCTCTTCCGGGAACGATTTTGATTCAGTTTGCGTTTTGCTTTTACGCAGCTGCCGCTACCGTCAGTCGGCTGCGGTTGTGCAATGGCTCGTATACTTCTCCGCTCACCCACAGATGATGCAGCAACACCGCCAGCTTTCTTGCCGTGGCCACAATCGCTCGCTTCTTACCGTTTCTTCCACCGCGCTCAGCCAGTTTCAGTCCCCAGCGTCTGAGATCACAGTCGATCCCGAATGGTCCCAAGATATGCTGCGCTCCCTGCACGGCAGCGTCCGCAGATACGGATCTCCCTCTTTACTGATATGCAACTGCGGCTCGCTCTGTCCCGATTTCCTGCGTCCTGGTTGCAGCCCCAGATAGCCACCCACGTCGCGGCTCTTGCCAAAGCGATGCGGATCTTCCAGCGTGAGCAGGAACGTCAGCGCGATCAGCGTGCCTACTCCCTTGATCTGCTTCAGCAACTCGACTTGCGGATAACGCGTTTGCGCCAGCGCTTCGATTCGGTCGTTGTACTCCGCAATGCGTTCGCTCAGTTCTTTGATCGTCGCCAGCAATGGACTTATCGTCCGACTACCGCCGAATCGCTCCGATTTGAATTGAATCGAAAGCAGTCGAAATTTGAGCGCAAACGCCTGATTTCGTCAAAGATCAAAACCCGGAATAGTCGGCTACGTTGACTATGGCGAGAGCGACCTCCCCACAGGTACATCGCTCAAGTACATAGCTCACTTCTCAATGTCGTCGTTCACGATTAACGGGGCATCCGAGGGAAGGGACAATGTTGCGCGTTGTCGAGTCGCGCCCCTCGTCGCTGACTAATTCAACGTCATCGCTCCTTCTGCGATCTGGAAGCATTAGGATGATGGCTACCTAGAAAGAAGTTCTCTGGCTTCACCATGTTCCTACTTCGTCACTTCCAGCGTTCCATCCAGAAACACTTTCGTGCAGCCTCCGCCACGTCCCGACCGGCACCGGGCCGCGAAGTCGATATGTACGGTTACCGTTACAAACACTCCCGCCGAGTCGAAGCCAGAAGCTGTGCCGTCGATCTTTACGTCACTTTGCAACCGGAAGTCGGCTGTCCCGGCAAGGTTGGTGAGCGTCGCTGCGGTGCCATCCGGCAGAACGTAGTTAAAGGGATGCCCAGAGAATGACACATCACAGGTTCCGTAGTAACAGGTTGTGCCACCGAAGCCATAGACGGTGTCGAAAGATCCGCCCAGGTCAAGCGTGGCCTTGACTTCGTTTCCGGGGCTGACCGTGCCGTGACTGGCCTGATAGGTGGTGGTCGTTTGTGCGAACATCGCCGTGGACAGCAGCAAGGACAGCGTGAGGAGGGGGAGGGCTATTTTTCGCATCTCAATTCCTCGACAACAGATTTGACACCTATGTTCGGGCAATTGCGATTTCCGGGATGCTGAACGCGCCAGAGTTGGCTTGTGGAAGGTAACGCGGCTTTGGAGCAGCTACGCGAGAAGGTAAACTAGACGCAAGGGGTTCGCAATAGGGCAGAGGGGCTATAACCTTTGTGTTCGACAAGGCTCAGACCCGTCATCGCGGACGCTACGGCAAGGCGAGATAAGTAACCCGCGAGAGTTTGTCCCGCGCAGTTCCTTTTGTGCGACTTCAAGATTCGTCCTGCTCTTGACAGCTGGCGAAAAATCTCACTCAAAATGCCCCGGTAGGGATTTTGATTGAAATCGCTGTTTCATCAACTATAGATTTCATCAACTGTGAAACAGACAAAGACGCTCGTCCGAAGGAACGAGCGTTGTGTGCCGAGCTGCGCGCCGAAGGCCGTTTTTAGTCGTCGAATCGTTGGACTACGGAGAGAATCTTCCACTCGCCGTCGATCTTTGTAAGCGTCATGTAATCCGTCCACCCGGCAGTGATGAGTTTGGCGGATGCAATGTTTCCCGCCACATCAAGCACAGTAATCTGTTCTCTGCGCTCTGCTTGCGTCAGGTGAGTGCCTTCACCGCTCCGTGCGGCTTGCACTAAATCCGCACCCGTTTGCTCCCTTACCGGGATCTTCCCATGAATCTTGTGCTTCAGGTAGTGAGGATGCAGCGCTTGCTCCATCCGGGCGGCGTCGCCGGTGTAATAGGCTTCGATGTAGCTCGTTACCGTGGCACGCACAGCTGACGCATCGTCGCCAGAGATTCTGTTTTCTTGCGCATTGGTTGAGAGGTTGAAAAATAGAAACAAACTTAAGCCGAAGCCGAGTGCCAGGCGATTCATGGTGAGTTGTCCCCGTATAGCGAAGAAGTCGGACAATCCAATTATGCCCGCTTTTTGGTGGATAAACCTACACCAAAGTCCATGTGTGGCAGGACTTGTGGAAAAAACAGGATTCCGCTTGGTGGAAGGTTGACGATCGCGGTAGGGACAGCCGTTGCTGGCTGCCCCCCGCACAGACCCGGACGGGCGCTGATTAGCGCATCCGGTTCTTATCTCG